>Ga0075021_10001338_pt1 | contig 12595 bp, 9 predicted proteins | sample ColStrG_CSR_2012_FD_72749 | JGI IMG/M metagenome (GOLD analysis project Ga0075021, IMG submission 72749) | Freshwater sediment microbial communities in response to fracking from Pennsylvania, USA - Cold Stream Run_MetaG_CSR_2012 | ecosystem: Environmental > Aquatic > Freshwater > Creek >...
TACCGTCCGCCGACTCGCCGGAAAATCGGCTGCGCCGACGGAGGTTGGGCAGCAGTCACATCAATCGAGATAGTCCATACGAGAGATCCCCAGCTTCTGCATTTTGTACTGGAGAGTGGTGCGCTTGAGGCCGAGGCGCCCAGCCGCTCCTCCCGCGCCCGAGAGAACGCCGTTGGTCTGGCGGAGGACTTCGACAATGTGCTCGCGTTCTTTCTGCCGAAGGGTGCCGTCGCCTTCGGTCTGCTGACGGGCGATCTCCAGCCGCAACTCGGACAGAGGCGGACGCAACGTGTCGCCCTCCGACAGAATGACCGAGCGTTCGATGAAGTTTTCCAGCTCGCGGATATTCCCCGGCCAGGTCCATTTCAACATGGCGCCGACGGCTTCGTCGGGGATAAAGTCGATGCGTTTGTTCAAACGGACCGCGGATTTCTCCACAAAGTAACGGACCAGCAGGGGAATATCCTCTCGCCGCTCGCGGAGCGCAGGAAGATGCAGGGGAAAAACGTGCAAGCGATAGAACAAATCGCTGCGGAAGCGCTTTTCTTCCACTTCACGAAGCAGGTCGCGGTTGGTGGCCGCGATCAGGCGAACGTCGACCCGAATAGTACGCGTTCCTCCCAGCCGCTCGAATTCCTGGTCCTGGAGAACGCGCAGCAGCTTGGGTTGCAACTCGAGAGGAATCTCTCCGACCTCGTCGAGGAACAGGGTGCCTTTGTCGGCTAGTTCCAGGCGGCCTACTTTTTGGCTGACCGCGCCCGTGAAGGCGCCCCTCTCGTGGCCAAAAAGTTCGCTTTCGAGGAGTCCGGTGGGAATGGCGGCGCAGTTGAGCTTGATGAAGTTGCGATCTTTGCGGCGGCTCATGCTGTGAACGGAGCGCGCGACCCGCTCTTTTCCGGTGCCGGTTTCGCCTGTGACGAGGACGGTGGAATCGGTGTCGGCCACGATCGCGGCGTGGTCGAGGACGCGTTTCAACGCTGCGCTATTGCCCACAATCTCGTCGAAGTGGAGTTCGCTGCGAATTTCGTTTTCAAGGTAGTGTTTTTCTTGTGCCAGACGGTCCTTAAGCTGTGCGATTTCATGATAGGCGTTGGCATTGTGAATAGCGGCAGCAACCTGGCTGGCCACTTGCAACAGATACTCAGCGTCCTCACGGCGAAACGCATGCTTGCTTTTGCTGGCGAAGTTCAGTGTTCCCAGGGCCTGGCTGCCATAGAACAAAGGGACACAGCAGATCGATAGCACCCCAGCGTCCCGAACCGCGTCGGCCACGTCGATGGCAAGGCGATCCAGATCTTCATCGCCTAGAAAGGTAATTGTGCGGGTGGCCAGGGCCTCGGCGGAGAGCGCTTCTTCCAGCAGTACGGTGCGGGCTTCGGAAAGCGGCGGTTCTGAATCAGGCAGCGGGTCCATGGCGTGCACGCGCAACGAGCGGCCGTCGGCCTCGAGCAGACCCAGCACGGCATAGTTGTAGTTCGTAATGCGGCGCAAGTGGGCAAAGATGATCGGAGTCAGTCGCCCCAGATCGAGACTGGAACCGAGTTCCTGGCTGATGGCCACCAGACTCTTCAGGCGCTCCTGTTGGCCCTGCAGGGAGCGCCGGATGTCCTGGTTCTCCAGCGCGAGCGCAACCAGTTGTGCTACGCGAGACAGCAACTGAACGTGCTGGGGGTCCACGACCTCTTTCACGCTCTTGCCAATGCCCAGTGCTCCATAGCGTCGCTGAGCCGTACTCATGGGCACAGCGGTGTAGGAGCGCACACCATGCTTACGGAGGAGTGGCAAACGCGTGGGAAAGCGCGAATCAAGATCGAGGTCGGGAATGTTCATCGGTTGCTGATGTTGCCAGACCCATCCGCTCACGCAATCATCGATCGGGAAGGCGTCCAGCATCCCGGTTTCTCTGCCCGCCTTCCAGAAATGGGTGATGATGCAGTTCTGGACGGGGTCGTGGAGAGAGAAAACAACAAAGTCGCAGGCGGTCAACTCCTGTAGTCGCGGCGCGAGGCTGTTGAAGAGCTCAAGGGAGGAGTTATCGCGCACGACGAGATCGGCAATCTCGAGAAGAAGTTCGGATGCACTGCGACGCGCAGCATACGGACGGATTGCATCTCCTCGCGTCGCATCAGGCGAGCACTGCAAATCCACAGCTTCGGGCCGATCCTCCCGCATGCTGTTCACCTACTCTGTCTGCCACACGTGGCGCCTTCGTACGGCTTTTATGAGTAAGAAATTAGGGACCGTAGCAGCTCTGCCAAGCTGCCGGACTTTGCCGCAACGGAGCGTAGTCGCCGGTTCCTTGCGTGGGAACCGATCTCGTTGGTTCACGGGCGGGATGCCGCCTCAGGATTACGTTCCGTTTTTCCCGGAGTGGTGCCTTTCCCGGGCTCAATGATTTTATACAGGTAAGAGCAACAGGCAAGTTCTTTTTTTTTGTGAGGTTAGTGGAGTAAAGATTTCTCGCCTGCGCGGGTGTAAAGACACTGTAGACTGTAGTTATGGCGCGCGGTTGGGAGAGTAAGTCAGTCGAACAGCAGCAGGAAGAGCGATTCGAGCAAGGCGGAGCTGCGCATCCGGTTGTGTCGGCGGAGCAACGGGAGCGCAATCGAAGGCGGGAAGGCCTAGCTCTGTCGCGAAGCCGCCTAACTCAGGAGCTTGAGGCCGCGACGAACCATCGGCATCGCCAGATGCTGATCCAGTCCTTGGCGGAGGTTGATCGTCAACTAGCTTGTTTTGAATGAATTACAACTTTGGCGTTCCCGAAGCGCGTGGCCCGCGCGAATCGCGCCCATAAGGAAAACGAAGGTAGGATTCTGCCCTACCTGACGTATAATCGTTGTGCTGATGAAAGCTTACGTGTATGTTTCTCTGAAAAAGAGCGTGCTGGATCCGCAGGGCAAGACCATCCACGGTGCGCTCTCAAAAATCGGCTACAAGAATTTGCAGGAAGTCCGGCAAGGCAAGTATTTCGAAATTAAGCTCAATGGCGTGTCGAAAGAAGAAGCGAAAGCGCAAGTGGAGCGGATGGCGCGCGAAGTTCTGACGAACCCGGTTATTGAGGAATTCCGTTTCTCCCTCGAAGAATAGCGTCTCCGGTAGTGGCAGATGGGCGTTATGTTGTGCCCGAAAAATCACCGGTTTCCCCCACCGAAGCATTCATAAGGAGCTAATCAGGCAATGTGCGGCATTGTGGGATACGTGGGCAAGAAACAGGTTGTGCCCGTCATCATCGATGGACTCAAGCGGTTGGAGTATCGCGGGTACGACTCGGCGGGGATCGCAGTGGCGGGCAATGGTGAGGGGTTGCAGATTCGGCGCGCGGAAGGAAAGCTGCGCAATCTGGAAGAAGCCATCCGGCTGAAACCGCTCGATGGCACTTACGGCATCGGACACACACGCTGGGCCACGCATGGCCGGCCGACGGAAGAGAACGCGCATCCGCACCGCGATTGCAGCGGCCGGATCGTGGTGGTGCACAACGGCATTGTCGAGAACTATCTCTCCCTCAAGCGCAAGCTGATTGAGGAAGGCCACAAGTTTACGACCGAGACCGATACCGAAATCATCGCCCACCTGATCGAGAAGCACTACATCAAGACGGGCAATGGGCATCACCCCTTGCTCGAAGAAGCAGTGCGCAAGGCGGTGAAGGAACTTACGGGCGTGTTCGCGCTGGTGGTGATTGCTATTGATGAGCCGAACAAAATTGTGGCCGCGCGGAACGGGCCGCCCGCAGTAATCGGCTTGGGGAAAGACGAATACTTCGTCGCCTCCGACGTGCCCGCCATCCTCTATCACACGCGCGATCTTTTCTTTCTTGCCGATGGCGATCTGGCGGTCATCACGCAAGATGGCGTGCGCGTCACGGATTTCGATGGGAAGCCGATGGAGCGGGTGGCACAGCATGTCACCTGGGACCCGATCATGGCGGAGAAGGGCGGCTTCAAGCACTTCATGCTCAAGGAAATTTATGAGCAGCCGCGCACCGTCCGCGACACAACGCTAGGGCGGGTTTCGCAGGACAGCGGGCAGGTCTTCCTCGACGAGATGCACGTGACGGAAGCCGAGTTCAAGGCGCTGAAGAAGATCAATATCGCCGCCTGCGGCACGAGTTGGCACGCGGGGCTGGCGGGCAAGTTCATGATCGAAACGCTGGCGCGGGTTCCCGTTGAAGTCGACTATGCGAGCGAATGGCGCTACCGTGATCCGATCCTGGCGGCGGATGAGCTGACCATGCTGATCTCGCAGTCTGGCGAAACGGCCGATACCATCGCGGCGCAGCGCGAGGCCAAGGCCAAGGGATCGAAGACGATCGCCATCTGCAACGTCGTGGGGTCGATGATCACGCGCGAGGCGGCGGGCACGATCTACACCCACGCCGGCCCGGAAATTGGCGTGGCTTCCACCAAGGCATTTACGGGACAGATGACTGCGCTCTATTTGTTCGCGTTGTATCTGGCGCAAGTGCGCGGCGCGGTCACGCCGGAACACGCGAAGTCCGCGGTGCAGGAATTGATGCGCATTCCGGGGAAGCTTGAACAGATCCTAACCCACGACGAGGCCTGCGACGACCTGGCCAAGACTTATGTGCGCGCGCAGGACTTCCTGTTCCTGGGGCGCGGTATCCACTACCCGATCGCGCTCGAAGGTGCGCTCAAGCTCAAAGAAATCTCCTATATTCACGCCGAAGGGTATCCGGCGGGCGAGATGAAGCACGGGCCGAACGCGCTGATCGACGAAAACTTGCCGGTCGTCGTGATTGCGACGCGCGATGTGAACAGCCCGCACTCGATGGTCCGCTACGAGAAGACGATGTCGAATCTGAAAGAAGTAAAGGCTCGTTCCGGCATCGTCATCGCGCTCGCCACAGAAGGCGACAGAGAGATCACCGAGGAAGCGGATCACGTGCTGTTCGTGCCGCCCGCGCCGGAAGAACTCTCGGCGATTCTGGAGATTGTGCCGCTTCAGTTACTGGCGTACCATATCGCGGTGCGTCGCGGATGCGATGTCGATCAGCCGAGAAATCTGGCGAAGTCGGTGACGGTGGAGTAGTGGGGAAGTCTGATCGTGGGGTTCATGCGGTGCGGAGACGCATCACGCTCTTGGGGGAGCGGATTGGCCTGATGAGAACAAAGAATATAGTCGCGACGATTTGCATGTTGGGAGTCCTGGTGTGCGGCGCGGATGCGCGCACGTTCAACCATGTTATTGTAGTTATTCAGGAGAATCGGACGCCCGATAACCTGTTTGGCAGCAATCCAAGCTTTGAACCCGGAGTGGATATTGCCACCAGTGGACTCAACAGCAAAAATCAGCTCATTTCATTCACCCCGGTCGACTTAGCCAACTGCTACGATCTAGGCCACGGCCATGCTACTTTTGTAGCCGCCTATAACAAAGGCCTAATGAATGGTTGGGACAAAGTGGCCGTCTCGCTGCGTCCGGGATGTGTCGCGGGACCCAATCCGCAGTTTCGCTACGCAGATAACTCGACTGGAACAATACAGCCCTACTTTGATCTGGCGACACAATATGGCTTTGCAAACAGAATGTTCCAGACCAACCAAGGCCCAAGTTTTCCCGCCCATCAGTTCCTGTTTGGCGCGACATCCTCCCCGACGGTGGATAGTCCGATTTTTGCGTCAGAGAACCCCCATGCCCTGCACGGAGGCTTCAACGGATGCGCCTCAATTCCCGGGACGTACGTGACCACCATCGACCCCAATGGAAAATCGGGTACAACATTCCCCTGTTTTGATCGTCCAACGGTGGCTGATTTGCTGGATGGAGCGGGACTAACCTGGAAATACTATACTCCTGGCAGCAACACGATTATTACCGCTCCGAATGCAATCAAGGCAATATGCAATGCGCAAGTCGTGAATGGAAAAACGGTTTGCACGGGGACAGAGTGGCAAAAAGTAGTTGTTATGACTCCGAGTAAGATGCTTCTGGATATTGGGAAGTGCGATCTGGCCAATGTGAATTGGATCGTTCCAATCGGCCAAAATTCGGATCACGCCGTCGGAAATACCGGCGGGGGGCCGAGCTGGGTGGCATCCATTGTGAACGCGGTAGGGAATGCGCCGACTTGCCCGAACGGTGAAGTGATGTGGCAAGATACGGCTATTCTGGTCACCTGGGACGATTGGGGTGGCTGGTTTGATCATGTCCCTCCTCCCAGGATCGGCCAGGCAAATGGTTGGGGACAGAGTTATGTCTATGGGCTTCGCGTCCCATTACTCGTGATCAGCGCTTATACGCCGGCGGGCTATGTGGATAATACAGTCCACGACTTCGGAAGTATTCTAAGATTTGTCGAGTCTAACTTCGGCCTCGGTCTCATTGGGCCAGGAACTTATGCAGACAGTTATGCCGACGATTTAATGGAGTTTTTTCCACTATCGGCGCCAAGAGCCTTCAACAAAATCAATTCAAGATTCGATGCGAACCATTTTATTCTTAGTAAAGAGCCGCCGACGGACCCGGACGACGACTAGCAAGTAATGAACCGGGAATGTCGAAGGTGTCTGGTTCCACTGCTCGGTGCAGGTTCCGGAGGGGAATCGGGGGCCCGCGGATCCTCGCGTCCGGTGGCTGTCCGGAATCATCTAAGAGGGATGGCTCAGTTCCAAACCTTCTCCGCACGACTGCTGCGCTCAGTTACGCTCTCCGAGTTTACCAAGCATATTGAATTCGAAGTGCAGGGAACGCACAGATTTGGTTTCGTCGCCGGGCAATGGCTTTCGGTGAAAGCCCGCACGTCAGCAGGCGAAGAGATCACTCGCGCGTACTCGATTGCGTCGGCCCCCTCGGAGAATGGGCGCTTTGCCTTTTGCCTGAATCGCGTGCAGGACGGGTTCATGTCAAACCACCTATGCGATCTGGGCGAAGGGGCCGAGATTTCGTTTCAGGGCCCGTTTGGGGATTTCATTCTGCGTCCGCCGTTGCGGGACACGCTGATGATTGCCACGGGAACCGGGATTGCGCCGTTCCGATCGATGCTGGAGGGATTGTTTGAATCCGGACATGCGGGTGACAGCGCCGCGGGCCAGACGGAGGCGCCCGGCGCTCCAACGGAGCACTTCTGGCTGCTGTTTGGCACGCGCTACGAACAGGATATTTATTATCGCGAGGAGTTCGAGCGCCTGTCGTCGTCACACTCCAATTTTCATTTCCTGCCGACACTCAGCCGCGGCGGTGCGGAGTGGAGGGGCCTGCGCGGGTATGTCCAAGAGCACGCGAAGGGGATTGTGGGCGGTCGTGCCGATATGCAGGCTTACATCTGCGGGCTCGACAAAATGGTGAGCGCCAATCGAGAGTTGCTGAAGAGCTTGGCGTGGGACCGCAAGTCGATTCGTTACGAAAAATACGATTAAGCCGTAGAATAACGAGTCGGTAGAAGGAGTCTCTCGTGTACGTTGCAGACGGCAAGCGGTACGACTCCATGCTGTATCGCCGTTCGGGACGCAGCGGCATTCAGCTTCCCGCCGTTTCCCTCGGACTCTGGCACAACTTCGGCGGCGTCGATAATTTTGAAAACGCACGCGCCATGCTGCGGCGGGCATTCGATTTGGGCATCACGCACTTCGATCTGGCCAACAACTACGGGCCTCCCTACGGATCGGCAGAAGAAAACTTCGGACAGATTTTCAAAAAGGATTTCCTTCCTTACCGCGACGAACTGATCATCTCGACCAAGGCGGGATGGGACATGTGGCCGGGTCCCTACGGAAACCTGGGCTCACGGAAGAATTTACTGGCCAGTTTGGATCAGAGTTTGAAGCGCATGGGGCTGGAGTACGTCGACATTTTCTACCATCACCGCCCCGACCCCGACACGCCCATGGAAGAGTCGCTGGGCGCGCTCGATACGGCGGTACGGTCGGGGAGGGCGCTGTACGCGGGCATTTCCGCTTACAACGCGAAGCAGACAGGCGAGGCCGTGAGGATTTTACGAGCGCTGGGGACGCCGTGCCTGATTCACCAGCCGAAGTATTCGATGTTTGTGCGCGATCCAGAACAGGGCTTGCTCGACGTGCTGGGGAACGAAGGCGTGGGCTGCATTGTGTTCAGTCCGCTCGCGCAGGGGCTGCTGTCGGACCGATACCTGAAAGGAATTCCCGACGACTCGCGGGCGGCGCGCAATTTCTTCCTGAAGAAGGAGAACATCTCCGAAGCTACGCTTGTCAAAGTGCGCGCGCTGAACGAAGTTGCGAAGGAGCGCGGCCAGACGCTTGCGGAGATGGCGGTGTCGTGGGTGCTCCGCGATCCGCGTGTGACCAGCGCGCTGGTGGGGACGAGCAAGGTGTCGCAGGTGGATGACAACGTGGCCGCGCTGAAGAACTTGAAGTTCTCCGCGGAGGAACTCAAAAAAATCGACGGCGTTCTTGGAGGAGCCCACTCATCGCAGAGTGCCCGATGAGGGAGGCACCCAACGCTTCTTTTCCTATGACGGCGGCAAACAGGACGAATGTTGTTCGTTGCTCGTGGGCGAGGAACGGTCTCTCTATCTCGTATCACGACCGGGAGTGGGGCGTGCCGCTGCACGATGACCGCGCGCTTTTTGAATTCCTGATTCTTGAGGGTGCGCAGGCCGGACTGAGCTGGGACACCATTCTGAAGAAACACGACAACTACCGGGCGGCGTTTGACGGCTTCGACCCGCACAAAATCGCGCGATACAACCGGCGGAAGGTGCTGGCGCTGATGCGCGATGAAGGCATCGTGAGGAACCGGCTGAAGATCTTATCCGCCGTAAAGAATGCCAAGGCATTTCTCGCGGTGCAGAAAGAGTTCGGGTCATTCGACCGCTACGTCTGGCAGTTCGTCGGGGGCAAGCCGCTGGTGAATTCGTGGAAGTCGAAAAACTTGCCCAGCCGAACGGCCGAATCCAACGCGATGAGCAAGGATCTCAAGAAGCGCGGATTCAACTTTGTCGGCTCGACCATCTGCTACGCGTTCATGCAGGCTACGGGGATGGTTAACGATCACTGGGTGGAGTGCTTCCGGTACCGTCAGGTCGGGAAGTAGTTCTCAGTTCCAGATGCCGGCGGAACGCCGGCGCTACGTCTCCTCGATCGCTAGCGCCATCCCCATGCCGCCGCTGACACAGAGAGTGGCGAGACCTCGGCGGGCTTTGCGCTTCAGCATTTCGTGCAGCAGGGTGACGGTGATGCGCGCGCCAGTGCATCCGATGGGGTGGCCGAGTGCGATGGCGCCGCCGTTGACGTTAAGTTTTTCGCGATCGAAGAGCAACTCACGGTCGCAGGCCAGCACCTGAGCGGCGAAGGCTTCGTTCAATTCGACCAGGTCGAAGTCGGCGAGCTTGAGACCGTGCTTCTGCTCCAGTTTGCGGATGGCCGGAACGGGGCCGATTCCCATCACACGCGGGTCGACGCCGGCCGAGGTGGCGGCCATGATCCGGGCCAGTGGTTTCAGGTTGTGCTGCTGCACGAATTTTTCGCTGGCCAGCACGACCGCGGCCGCCCCGTCGGTGATGCCGGAGGAATTAGCGGCGGAGATCGTCCCGGTTTTCGAAAATACGGGCGGCAGCTTGGCCATCTTTTCGAGCGTCGCTTCCAGAAACAAATGTTCGTCGCGGGCGAACACTGTAGCCCCCTTTTTCCCTGCGATGGTGACTGGGGCAATCTCGGCGTCAATGCGTCCGCTGGATTGCGCGGCGGCGGCGCGCTGCTGCGACACGAGGGCAAACTGATCCTGTTCTTCGCGCGAGATGTTGTATTGGCTGGCGAGCGTCTCTGCCGTCTCGCCCATCACCATCTTCGCCATCGGACAGAAAAACCCGTCGCGGTACATGCCGTCGACCAGTTCCTGGTGGCCGAGGCGGTATCCCCAGCGTGCGCCGTCGAGATAGTAGGGAAGACGCGACATGGATTCCGTGCCTCCCGCCAGCACGCATTCGAGATTGCCGGTGGCAATTTCCTGAAAGCCGAGTGCGATCGACTTCATGCCCGAGGCGCAGGCTTTGTTGACGGTGTAGGCCGGAACTTCTTGAGGAACGCCGCTTCGGATCGAAATCTGGCGCGCTGGATTGGGACCTCCGCCAGCCTGGCGCGCGTTGCCGACAAGGGTTTCTTCGATCTGTTGCGGTTGAATCCCAGCCCGCTCAAGTGCGGCTTTGGCGGCGACTACGCCGAGGTCGACGGCGGTCTGCGAAGCAAGCGAGCCGCCGAACTTTCCGATCGCCGTGCGGACGGCGGAAAGGATGTACACGCTGTTCAAACGGGCCTCCGGAACGATTCAGTCTAGCACCGGTGGTGCTGCCGTTCTCCCAGGTGGACGGGCGAGGGCGCCCGTCGCTCCGCCTGCTCCGCGTTACACTGGAGCGCGTGAACATTCTTTATGGCATTAACACGGTGACCGAGGCGCTGAAGGCTCGGGGGCGCGCTTTCGAGTGGGTAGGCGTGGCGAAAGAGCGGAACGACATTCGCCTGCAACGCATTATCGACGAGTGCCGCAAAGCGGGAGTCGCGGTACGGGTTCTGTCGCGGGTGGAACTCGATCAGATGGCGGTGCCGGGGGCGCACCAGGGCGTGGTGGCTGTGACCTCGGCGAAGCAGTACACCGGTCTGGATGATCTGGTAGCGTCGCGACGCGGGGAGCACTCGTTGATCGTAGTGCTCGATGGCGTTGAAGACCCGCACAACCTGGGAGCAATTCTGCGCACGGCGGACGCAGCGGGCGCCGATGGCGTGGTAATCCCGGAGCGGCGCGCGGTGGGCGTGACGGGGACGGTAGCGAAGTCATCGGCAGGGGCGAGCGAGCATCTGCCGATTGCCAAGGTCACAAATATTTCGCGCGCTCTCGAGGAGTTGAAGTCGAAGGAGCTGTGGGTAGTCGGCTTGGATGAACGCGGGCCCCAGACCTACGAGGCAGTCGACTACAAGATGCACTGCGCGGTGGTGCTGGGCGCGGAAGGCAAGGGATTGCACGACCTGGTGCGCAAACACTGCGATTTCGTAGTATCCATTCCGATGCTGGGGAAAGTGCCGTCGTTGAATGTTTCGGTGGCGGCGGGTGTGATGCTGTATGAAGTGGTGCGGCAAAGGCGCCTGGGCGCATCCAAGAAATCATGAGATTCCTCCGTGTCCTCTGTGTCCTCTGTGGTTTAAGCACATTGTCCTTCGCTCTGGACCGGGAAGCGTTCGCCATCACAAGATACGATCTCGAGATTCGCCTCGAGCCTGAGCAGCAGCGGCTCGGCGCTCGCGGCAAGATCACGCTGCGCAACGACTCGGCTAAGCCGCAGAACGTTGCGGCGCTGCAGATTTCCTCCTCGCTGAACTGGCGTGCGATCCGCGTGGACGGCAAAGCGGTGCAGTTTGTCTCCCAACCCTACGAATCGGACATTGACCACACCGCCGCTTTGTCCGAGGCGATTGTTACCTTGCCTGCCGAAATCAAGCCGAAGGATTCGGTGGAAGTTGAAATCGGCTATGAGGGCGTGATCCAGCTGGATACAACGCGGCTGACGCGGGTGGGCGTGCCCGAAGAACTTGCCAAACATACGAGCTGGGATCAGATCGGCAAATCATTCACAGCGGTGCGCGGCGCGGGATACGTGGCTTGGTATCCGATTACGACGGAGTCGGCGGATTTCTCGGAAGGGAACAGCCTGTTCGAGGTGGTGGACCGGTGGAAGGCACGGGAAGCGGCTAGCGAATTAAGGGTCAGGTTTAGTTATTCAGAAATTCGTGCCGATACACATGCACCCCTCCTGTGCGGTGTCGAAGTCAGCTACCACGGGGGTGTGGTAGGCACGAATTCCGAGACCGGGCCCGTCCAAACGAGAGTGGACTGCGCGTGGTCGCCGCTGGGGACGGCCACCCCGACGTTCGTGGTTGCGAACTATGTTTCTCCACAGCAACCGTGGGTCGGTTTGTTCAGTCTTCCAGGCCATGAGGCAGGTGCTTCCACATATTCAAAGGCGGCTGAGCCGGCGTCGAATTTCGTAAGGGAACGGTTCGGATCGTTGGGAGCTGGAGTTGTGATCGCCGACCTTGTCGATCCGCACGCTGCCCCGTTTGAGAGCGGAACGTTGCTGCTGGCATCGATGGCTACTGAGGATACAAAGCTAGCCGGCATCAACCTGGTTCATGAACTCGTGCATGCGGCGGTGTGGTCGCCCAGGCCGTGGGTGTACGAGGGACTGGCGCACGTTGCGGAAGCGATGTATCGGGAAGAACAGGGTGGGCGGCAGGCGGCGCTCGATCTGGTGGGGATTCATCGTGCGGCGCTTGTGGAAGCGGAGAAGGATGTCGCTGCCAACCCGGCGAAAAACGTGGGTCAAACCCTGGCTGCAACCTTCGACGAGGTCTACTTCCGCAGCAAGGCTGCGTATGTCTGGTGGATGCTGCGCGACATGGTCGGGGACGATGCGCTGCGGTCCGCGATTGCGAAGTATCGGGCGGCCGACGACAAAGACCCAAAATACGTTGAGCTGTTAGTCGCCGCCGCTTCGAAGCGCGACTTGAACTGGTTCTTCGACGATTGGGTCTATCACGACCGCGGCCTGCCGGATTTTCGGGTGCAGTCGGTGCATTCGTGGAAGACCGAAAAGGATGTCCAGATG
>Ga0075021_10001339_pt1 | contig 12590 bp, 11 predicted proteins | sample ColStrG_CSR_2012_FD_72749 | JGI IMG/M metagenome (GOLD analysis project Ga0075021, IMG submission 72749) | Freshwater sediment microbial communities in response to fracking from Pennsylvania, USA - Cold Stream Run_MetaG_CSR_2012 | ecosystem: Environmental > Aquatic > Freshwater > Creek >...
TCATTCAGCGCCGGCCTGTTCGCCTACCCGGTCAATGCTGTTGACCGGAACCGATCACCACATCGCTGGGATCGGCACGATGCTGGAGGTCGCGGGCCCAGGGTTCCGCGGTGCGCCCGGTTACGAGGGCTATCTGAACGATCGCGTTGTGGCGTTGCCGGAGCTGTTGCGCGACGCCGGCTACCTGACGCTGATGTCGGGCAAATGGCATCTGGGCAACACGATCGACAGGTCACCGTGGGCCCGCGGATTCGAGCGTTCGTTCGCCCTGCTGCCGGGTGGCGCCAGCCATTACGGTGGCGCCGCGACCGGTCTCCCCGCCCCGCCCCGGCTTTACACCGAAGATGACCAGTTCGTCACGGTTGGCGACGACTTCTACTCGTCGGACTTCTACGCCGACACTCTGCTGCGCTATTTCGACGAGCGTGCAAAGGATGACGACCGTCCCTTCTTCGCCTATCTGCCCTTTCAAGCGCCACACTGGCCGCTGCAGGCTCCTGAAGCATGCATCGCTGCCTATCACGGCCGCTATGACGCCGGGCCGGACGCGTTGCGTGAGGCCCGCCTGGCGGCACTCAAGGAGCTTGCCCTGTGCCCGCCTGATGTGGCGGCGCACCCGGTCGTGGCTGACGGCGTTCCGGAGTGGGCGGACATGTCGGCTGACGAGCGCGCCCGTTCGGCCCGCAGCATGGAGGTCTACGCCGCAATGGTGGACCGGATGGACTGGAACATCGGCCGGGTGATCGACTATCTGGCTGAGACCGGCGAGCTTGCCGACACGGTGGTGATCTTCTTGTCCGACAACGGGGCAGAGGGCACGATCGTCGAGGCGATGCCACTGCGTGGTGCGCAGTTTGGGGCGCTGATCGAAAAGTTCTGCGACAACAGCCTCGATAACCTTGGTCGCCCTAATTCGTTCACCTGGTACGGCCCACGCTGGGCACAGGCCGCCACCGCGCCATCGCGCCTGCACAAGGCGTTCACCGCCGAAGGCGGGATCCGGGTGGTCGGGTTCGCTACGTGGCCGGGCTTCGCCCGGCAGCGCGAGATCGGCACGGCGTTCGCGACCGTCATGGACATCGCCCCAACCGTGCTCGAACTCGCGGGTGCCGCACATCCCGGCACCACCTACCGCGGCCGCGAGGTGGCACCCATGCGCGGCCGGTCGCTGGTGCCGTATCTGTCGGGCGACACGGACGCGGTTCATGAAGCCGGAACCAGCACCGGTTGGGAGTTGTTCGGTCGCCGCGCCATTCGACAGGGCGACTGGAAGGCGCTGCACCTGCCTGAGCCGTACGGCACGGGGACCTGGCAGCTCTACGATCTGTCCGCTGACCCGGGCGAGATCGATGATCTGGCCGCCTCGCGGCCCGACAAGCTGTCCGAGCTTCTCGCGCTGTGGGAACGCTACGTCGAGCAAACCGGCGTCGTTCTCGATCCTGCCTTGGCCTTCGAAGACCAGGGGACCTGAAGGAACGTGGCTCAATGCTAGCGTCGAGTCCGTGTCCGCACAGATTCGAATCGGCATCCTGGGTGCGGCCAACATCGCACCGATGGCTCTCACCAAGCCGGCCAAGGAAAATGCCGAGGTCGTAGTGGCTGCGGTGGCGGCCCGCGATCTGTCGCGCGCGCGGGCGTTCGCCGCCAAGCACGACATCGCGACGGTGCACGAAAGCTACGAGGCGCTGATCGCCGACCCGGATGTCGACGCGGTCTATAACCCCCTGCCGAACGGCCTGCACGGCCGGTGGACCCGGGCCGCACTGGCCGCCGGAAAGCACGTGCTGTGTGAAAAGCCGTTCACCGCCAATGCCGCCGAGGCCCGCGAGATCGCCGACCTGGCCTCGCAGTCGGATCGGGTGGTGATGGAGGCGTTCCACTACCGATACCACCCGCTGGCTTTGCGTGTCGAGGAGATCATCGCCTCAGGCGAGCTCGGCAAGCTCAAGCGGGTGGAGACGGCCATGTGCTTCCCGCTGCCCAAGTTCTCCGACATCCGATACAACTACGCGCTGGCCGGTGGCGCGACAATGGATGCCGGGTGTTATGCGGTGCACATGGCCCGCACGTTCGGCGGCGGCACCCCGGAAGTCGTTTCGGCACAGGTGAAACTGCGCAATCCGCAAATCGACCGGGCCATGACCGCCGAGTTGCGGTTCCCTGAGGGTCACACCGGCCGGATTCGTTGCTCAATGTGGTCGTCAAATCCACTGCGAATCAGCGCCAAGGTGATTGGTGAGCGCGGCGAATTGGGTGTGCTCAATCCGGTGTTGCCGCAGATGTTCCATCGTCTCTCGGTTCGTTCAGCCGAGGGAAAACGTGTGGAGCGCTTCACGCGCCGGCCCACCTACGCGTATCAGCTCGACGCGTTCGTTGCGGCGGTGCTGCGTGGCGAGCCGGTGAAGACGACGCCGGCAGACGCTATCGAGAACATGACGGTGATCGATGCGATCTATCGCGCCGCCGGCCTCCCGCTGCGCCAGCCGAGCTGAAACTCAACCCGATCGGCCGGCTTCCACCTCAGAGAACAATCGGCGTGCTGCCTCGACGCAGGGGCGCAAGCGATCGACTGGGCTGACGCCGGCGAGCGCCAGGGATCGCTGCGGTACTTCGAGTTCGATGACGATGTCGGGTGGGAGAGCACCGATTAAGTCGCACAGCGGTAGTTCGCCCGCGCCGGGAACCATGCGCTCAAATATGGCTTCCTCCGAGTAAATGTCGATGCGCGGCCGCAGCGTCGTGTCGCAAAGCTGGGCGTAGCCGATGTCTTCGCGGTCGAGGGCTGCGAGGTCGGTGGCACTGTGTCCCGACCGCACCAGATGCATGGTGTCGATCAGCAACCGGAAGTCGGGTCGTCCGACGTGTTCCCTCGCGGCCAGCGCGGTGGGCAGGTCGGCGATGGTCAGGCCGGGAACTGGTTCGACGGCCGTCTGAATGCCGCGCTGGGCGGCAAGCTCGGTGAGGGCGGCGAGCTGGTCGAACGTGCGGTTCCGATCCGGGTCGAGGCTGACGGTGTTGATCCAGGGCACGCCGAGCTCGGCAAGGACGTCGAGATCGGTTGAGAATTTGTGCATTTCGGTGCCGGGCAGAACAAGGAAGCCGTCGCCGAGCGAGATGCTCACGCCGCGGTGGGCCATCGCGGCAAGTAAGTCCTTTCTGAGCCCGGCGTCGTCCTTCAGCGAGTAGGGCGCAAAGCCGAGCGGCACCAAGGGATGTCCCTGGACGACGGTCGAGATGTAGCGGCAACCGAGATCCGCGGCAACCTCGACGAGCTCCAGCGGGGGAAGTGCGAATACGCTGAGCATGCCGATACCCAGCTGGTCCGTCATGCGGGGCGCCCTGCCAGTCCGGCCAATTGGTCGGCCGCCTGGGCTGTTTGGGTGGTCAACACGACTTCACCAGAAGTGACGTGGTATTCGATGATCGGCGCTTCCAAGACAAGATCGTCACGGATGAAGGCGACGTGGGAATGCAGATGGGCGGCGGTGAATGACGCCCATGCGGTAGCCGTCGGTTGATCCATGATCAGGTTCACTTCGTAGAAATCCGCCGTCAGTGACTTGGGCGCGTCCACGTGCGTCAGGACGATCTGCATCAGCTGTGGACCCAGCGTGTAGAGGGTGGTTCGGGCAAGGTCACAGGTAACGAGAACGGCGTCCGGCGGCTCCGGTGCGTTCGGATTCGTAGCGGGGCAGTTGTTCGGGGCGGTTAGCTGCGACCTCTGCACGGGCCGAACCGGTAGCGGCGCAATGTTGATGCCCGGTGCCGCCGGCAACGTCGTGGTGGAGGTGACGGGTTCGGCGGCCCGGTGTTCTGGTGGGCGGCAACCGCACAGCACCAAGGCGAGCAGCAGGACGCCCACCAGCGGCGCGACGAGTGCGCGCACCGATGTGCCGGCTGAGTTGTCTACCCGGGCGCCCGCCACGGCCATCCTCCGTTCCCTTGGCGAGTGGTCATTCACCTTGCTTTTCGCCGCGGAGTCCTTTTGCGTTACTGCCCGCGTATCCGGCGGGTGGTGGCTGCTAGGGCCCACCGCGCCCACTGCGCCGGCCGCCGGCACTACTTCTGAGACGGGCGCCGGAATCCGGTTCGGTGGCGCAGATCACCAAATGACGTTTGCGCCGCTGCGGCCCGGGTTATTCGACATGAGTACCAGAGGAGCACAAAATGCCCGTTTGGGAATGGATTACGATCGCGGCCTCCGTCGTCATCGTGGTCGCGGCGCTGATCGTCGCGGTGAGCGTCGTGAGCGGTCGCACTAAATCGAGGCGACTGAAGGAGCACTATGGCCGCGAGTACGAGCGTCTGGTCTCCGAGACCGGAGGTGAGAAGGCCGCCGAGAAGGAACTCACCGCCCGGGAACGTAAACACGACCAACTCGACATCGTTCCCTTAACGCCCTCGGCGCTATCCGATTTCACTACGCGCTGGAGCCAGGTGCAGTCCGGGTTCGTCGACAATCCAACAACTGCCGTGGGCGTCGCCGATCGTCTGGTCACCGAGGTGATGCGCGAACACGGTTATCCCGTCGACGACTTCGATCAGCGGGCAGCCGACATCTCGGTAGACCACCCGCAGATCGTCGAGAACTACCGCACCGCGCATGGCATTCGTCTGTCGCAGGGGCACGGTGATGTCAACACCGAGCAGCAGCGGGAGGCGTTCGTGCACTATCGCGCGCTGTTCGACAAGTTGCTCGAGACCCAAACCGATAAAGACACGTCACAGGAGGCAAGCGCATGACAACCCATGAGCAAGAGACCCTGACCGATTCGTACGACGAGCCCGGGACCGAGTCCCAGATCGAGCCTGCGGCAACGCCCCCGGTAAGCGAGGAGGCAGCGCCGGAAGTACCAGCCGAACCGGCGGATGCCCAGACTCAGGCGGATCCTTCGATCACGGCGAACGGGGAGCGCGAATCCGTGCGACACGCGGGTCTGGAGCGCGAATCCTCCACGGCCGAAGTGCTATTCGCCGACGACGAGCTCGAGGAACTGCGGGGACGGTGGGCCGGCGTGCAGGCCGCCTTCGTCGATGACCCCAACGACTGCGTCCAGAAGGCCGACGTCCTGGTGTCCGATTTGGTCGAGCAGCTCACCGCCAAGTTCGCCGGCGCGCGCTCGCGGCTTGAAGAGCAGTGGGCTCGTGGCGAGCAAACGTCCACCGAAGATCTCCGCGTGGCGCTGATGCACTACCGCGAATTCTTCGAGCGGTTGCTCGCCGTGTAACACCGCGAACCAAACAGTGCCGCATCCGGTTTGCCCCCCAAACCGTGACGATGCGCCCGTGGCAGGCATCGTCGCCACCTGGCCGCGGCGACGGTGCCTGCTTTCCCATTGCCCACACTACGAACATAGAGTAGCCTCGCTGTCCAAGATGGCCCGATCCACTCCTGCGGCAGCGAAAAGACGCAAGCCCAATCCAACGGAGCGCCGCCGCGACCTATGCGATGCGGCCATCCAGCTGTTGGCTGACGACGGGGCCAAAGGGCTGAGCCACCTGAAGGTGGACCGCAAAGCCGATGTGCCGGACGGCACCACGTCGTTCTATTTCCGCACCCGCTCGGCGCTGCTGCGCGCCGTCGCCGAACGACTGGCGCAGCTGGATCTCGCCAGCCTGCAAGCCGTCGCCGACAGCGCCGATGGCCTGACCTCTAATCCCTCGCCGTCACGGTTGGCGCAAGTGGTGATCCAAGCCGGCAGCGAACCGCAGCTGTCGCGGACAAAGGCGAGGTACGAACTGACCATGCAGGCCGCTCGCGACCCGGCGATGGCCGCGATTCTGCAGCAGGCAACGGACGGGTTCACCAGATTGCACGGCGAAATCCTCGTGCACCTCATCCCGCACGGCGCAGAGTTGGAATCCGCCGTCGTCGAGGATCTGAGCAACATCACGCTGACGTTCATCAACGGCCTGTTGATGCGGCTCGCCCATGGCGACCGGATCATCCACACTGCGGAACAACTCGACGCGGCCTTGTCGGCCATCGCCGCCGGCATTCTCAAGAGCCCGGACAAAGGCCAGCTGACCCAGGCCGATGAGCTGCAATCAGCGCGCCGTGGCCGCGCCGTGGCGTCCGGCTGAATGAACCTGGTATGGCTAAGCGCAGTTTTCGCGTCTCAGGGTCTTGCCAGAGCATCCGCCATATGGTTCTCTACGAGAATAGAGTAAGCCGACGCTCACGGGCCGTCGGCGAGCCAGCTTCAGCCCGTCCCGTGCGCTCGTCAGAGCAAACGCATTTAAGCAGAGTGTAGAAATTTTTCTGGACAGAGCCGGGCTCAGGTATCCGGCTCGAGCATCTCGAAAAGAAGCGCTAGGAGGCATTTCGTGACGGCGAGCACCGCGAGTCATGTTCGTTTCGATCCATACGACGTCGGGCTCATCGCCGACCCGTACCCCATGTTCGCGCGCCTGCGTGACGAAGCGCCGCTTTACTACAACGCGGAATACGACTTCTTCGCGCTGAGCCGGTTCGCGGACGTCAACAAAACGCTCGTCGACCACACCACGTTCAGCTCCGCCAGGGGCGCGATCCTGGAGTTGATCAAGGCGAACCTCGACATCCCGTCGGGCATGTTGATCTTTGAAGATCCACCGCTCCACGGCGTGCACCGCAAGCTGCTGTCACGGATGTTCACACCGCGCAAAATCGCCGCGCTGGAGCCGATGATCCGCGAGTTCTGCGCGCAATCGCTGGATCCGCTGGTGGGATCGGGCCGCTTCGATTTCGTCACCGATCTGGGTGCGACGATGCCGATGAAAACCATCAGCATGCTGCTCGGCATCCCCGAAGACGATCAGGAATACATCCGCGATCACGTCACGTCGCAGATGCGCACCGAGGCCGGCAAGCCGATGGACCACGAGCAGGGCTTATCGGTCGGTGAGCAGTTCGAGGCCTACATCGACTGGCGTGCCGACCATCCTTCCGACGACATCATGACCGAGCTGCTCAACGCCGAATTCGTCGATGAAACCGGCACCACCCGACGACTGACTCGCGAGGAGATACTCGTGTACGTCAACGTTGTCGCCGGCGCGGGCAACGAAACAACGACCCGGCTGATCGGTTGGGCGGGAAAGGTTCTCGCCGAGCACCCGGATCAGCGTCGCGAGCTCGCCGAAAACCCCGGGCTCATCCCGCAGGCCATCGAGGAGCTGCTGCGCTTCGAACCGCCGGCGCCGCACGTGTGTCGGTACGTGACGCGCGACGTCAGCCTGCATGATCAGGCGGTGCCCGAAGGCAGCGTGATGATGCTGCTCATCGGGTCAGCGTGCCGCGACCAGCGTCAGTTCGGGCCGGACGGCGACGAGTTCAACATCCATCGCCCAACCCGTCCGCATCTCACTTTCAGCGTTGGCACGCATTTCTGTCTGGGCTCGGCGCTTGCGCGTCTGGAAGGACGCGTTGCCCTGGAGGAAATCCTGAAACGGTTCCCCGAATGGGAGGTCGAAATGACCAACGCGAAGCTCAGTCCCACGTCGACGGTGCGCGGCTGGGACTCCCTGCCCGCGCTGGTGTCGTGATGACGGGCCGGGTTGAGGGCAAGGTCGCCTTCGTCAGTGGCGCGGCTCGGGGCCAAGGCCGCAGCCACGCCGTGCGGCTGGCGCAGGAGGGCGCCGACATCATCGCGATCGACATCTGTGGACCGATCGACAACTTGAGCTACCCGCACTCGACGCCTGAGGACCTCGCCGAGACCGTCGACTTGGTCAAGGGACACGGCCGTCGCATCGTGACCGAGCAGGTCGACGTGCGCGATTTCGACGCACTCAAAGCCGCGGTGGACGGCGGCGTCGAACAGCTCGGCCGGCTCGACATCATCGTCGCGAATGCCGGCGTTGGCACCGACGGCACCAGGCTGCACAAGATTCGGGAAAATGTCTGGCAGGACATGATCGACATCAACCTGAGTGGCGTGTGGCACACGGTCAAAGCTGGCGTTCCACATATCCTTTCGGGCGACCGCGGTGGATCCATCGTGCTCACCAGCTCGGTGGGCGGCCATAAGGCTTACCCCAATACCGGCCACTACATCGCCGCCAAGCATGGCGTCATCGGCCTGATGCGTGCCTTCGCCGTTGAATTGGGCCCGAAAATGATTCGGGTCAATTCGGTGCTGCCCACGCAGGTCTCCACCACGATGTTGATGAATGACCAGACTTATCGGCTCTTCCGTCCGGACCTGCCCGATCCCGGGCCCGACGACTTCGCCCCGATCTCACAGATGATGCACACGTTGCCGATTCCATGGGTGGAAGCCGCCGATATCAGCAACGCGGTCCTGTTCTTAGCCTCTGACGAAGCCCGTTACATCACTGGCGTTTCGCTCCCCGTCGATGCGGGCAGCTTGCTCAAATAGGCAATTCAATTAAGCAAACGAAGGTGGCGACAAGTTATGCCTGAATTCGACTACGAAGAGATGAAGAAGGAAGCAGCGCAGTACATCAAGTTCGAGAAGGACAAGAAGAACCGCATCGCTTACATCACGTTCGATCGGCCCGACGCGCAGAACTCGACGACCCTCGGCATGCGGCAGCTCTACGCCGACATCATCCATAAATGCAACGTCGACGACGACGTCAAGGTCGTCGTGATCCGTGGTGAGGGAGAAGACTTCGGCAGCGGCGGCGACTTACCCGAACAGCGCGGCATGCTCGAGAACCCCGGAATGCCACTGCTGCACGAGGTGGCAATCAACGACGACGACGTCACGTACCCGCCGGGCGGATCCTACCGCTACCTGTCCACCGTCACGGATTTCTATGCCAAGGCGCGCGCAGGAAACCGGCCGTTGCAAGAGCTACGCAAGGTCAGCATCATCGAGGCCAAGGGCTATTGCTATGGGTGGCACTTCTATCAAGCCGGCGATGCCGACTTGGTGATCTCCTCCGACGATGCGCTGTTCGGGCACCCGGCGTTCCGCTACGTGGGCTGGGGCCCGCGGCTGTGGTGGTGGGCCGAGACCATGGGCCTGCGCAAGTTCTCCGAAATGCTTTTCACCGGGCGGCCTTTCAGTGCCAAGGAGATGTACGACTGCGGTTTCATCAACAGCGTTGTCGCCCGCGAGGACCTGGAAGCGGAGACCCTCAAGTACGCGATGGCGTGCTCGAAAGCCCGTCCAACCGACACCGTCGCGGTCCAGAAGACGTTCCTGGAACTCTATAAGCAGCACAAGGGCGAGTACTTCGGCAGCTTATTGACCGGAATGGTGGAGGGAATGCTGCCACTGATTCAGAACGATAAGGACAACGACGTCGACCTCACTGCGGGAACCTTCGAGAAGGGCCTGAACAATGTGGTCAAGGACAACGACATGAACTTCCCGCCGGAGTGGCGCCTGAGCCGCTCGGGACGCAAGAAGCCCTGACCGCTTTGGCAAGGGCCGCATGTCGGCGCTGAGCGGTTTCAGGGTCGTCGAACTCGCCGGGTCTGTTGCGGGGGAGTATTGCGGGAAGCTGCTGGCCGACTTCGGCGCCGAGGTGATCAAGGTCGAGGCGCCGGGGTGCGGCAGCCCCACTCGGGGGATGGTGCCGATCTTCGGCGATGGCGCCGAGCGCGAGGGCAGTGCGGTGTTCGCCTACCTCAACACGAACAAGCATTCCGTCGATCTTGACATCACGTCCGTCGCCGGCGCGCGGCGTCTGCACGCGCTGCTCGATACCGCGGATGCGGTGATCGACGACCGCACCACGAACTGGGCCGATCGGCACCCGAGTGTGGTGTTTTGCTCGATCACCCCTTATGGCCAGGGGGCCGCGCCAGAGTTCGAAAATGCCAAGAGCATCAACGTGTTCCATGCCAGCGGCTGGGGGTATCACACTCCCAGTCATGCCGATCCTGCGAGGCCGCCGCTGCAGGGACCGGGCCGATTCCTGGCCGACTACGAAGCAGGGCTGGAGGCGGCGTTGTGCGTCGCATCATCGTTGTTCGGCCGTCTGCATACTGGTTCGGGCGAGTTCATCGACATTTCGGCGCAGGCCGTGCTGGTTTCCCGCGCCGACTGCATCCTGGGCAGGCTCATCACCGGCGAGGTCCCGGCCGAAGGCCGGCGCGCCGATTTCGATCAACATGGCCCGGCATCGTTTTTCGCCTGCGCTGACGGCTTTGTCTACCTGTACATGACCAGCGGCGCGCACTGGCTGGGTGTCAAGGCACTGATGGGTCATCCGCAATGGCTGAACGCTTTCGAGGATGACTGGCTGGAGTTTTCGGTCACGCCGGAAAAGGTGGCCGAGTTTCAACGAGGTTTCGCCGCATGGGTCCGGGACTTGGCCAAAGAAGCCGCGGCCGAGCAGGCCCAGCGCCTGGGTGTGCCACTGGTCCCGGTCAACGGCGCTACCGACCTGCACCGGTCGCCGCAGTATCGTCACCGTGGCTTCTTCAAGGTGGTGCGGCATCCCGTGCTGGGCGACGCAACGTATCCCACCGTCCCGTACACCTTCAGCGCATCCCCAGCTGAACTAACCGCTGCCGCACCGGCTCTGGGTCAGCACACCGCGGCGGTGCTGGAGCGCCTGGATGCTCCGCGGGTGCCGCCGGTGGTGAAGTCAGCACAACTCAAGCCGCCCAAGAGTCGCCGCGGCGGCCCGCTGGAAGGTGTCCGCGTCGTCGAGCTCACCAAGGTGTGGGCGGGTCCGTACGCAGGCAAGCTGCTGGCGCTTTTGGGTGCCGAGGTGATCAAGGTCGAGACGGCGGCTATCCCCGAGGAGATGCGCGCATACGGCGGAACAGACACCAACCACGCCCCTTTCTTTCTGAGCATTAACCCCGAGATCCTCAGCGTTGACCTCGATATCAAGTCGCCCGAGGGCATGGCGGGCCTGCGTGGGCTCATCGCGCGCAGTGACGTCGTGATCAATAACCTGCGGCCTGGGGCAATGGAACGCCAGGGTTTGGGGTTCGCGCAGCTACAGGAGATCAAACCGGACATCGTCGCGGTGTCGATCAAGATGTGGGGGAACGACGGGCCGTTGGGCCATCAAACTGGCTATGCGCCGTGTTTCGCGGCGCTGGCCGGGCTCGCGTCGCTGGTCGGCTACGCCGGTGGTCCTCCGCTTGGGGCCAGCATGCGCTATGGGGATTCCACGGTCGGTGCCGCTGCCGCGTACGCCGCGGTGGTGGCGTTGCTGCATCGCGAGCGAACGGGCGCAGGCCAATTCGTCGATGTGTCAGCCGTCGAAACCCTGTCCTCGATGATCGGGGACAGTCTGCTCGAACAGAGCCTCACCGGAAAGGAGCTCGAGCCCGACGGCAACAACCACCCCGACATGTGCCCGCACGGCTGCTACCCGTGCTCCGATGATGCGTGGATCAGCATTGCGGTGACCAACGATGCCGAGTGGCATGGATTGTGTGGAGTGCTCGACGCCGGAAGTCTTGCCACAGAACCGCGCTACGCCACAATGGGAATCCGACGCGATCATGCCGAGGCGCTCGATGCCGACCTCGCACTGCTCACCCGCGGACACGACGCCGAGGATCTTGCGCACCGACTGCGGGTAGCCGGGGTGCCGGCGGCCAAGAGTGCCAATTCCGGCGATGTGATCGGGGATCAACGATTGTGGGACCGCGAGTTGTACCGCCTTGTCAGTGACCATCGCGAAGGCCAGCGACCGATACTGGGGCCGTCGTGGCGGCTGGCCCGGAACCCTGCCGTGATTTCGCGGGGCGCTCCCGACCTCGGCGAGGACACGGATTATGTTCTGCACGAGATCTTGCAGACCGGATCAGCAACGGGAGGCGGAGGGTGACGCTAACCAACGGGCCGACGCTGGCGAACACGGTGGCCCTGGTGACCGGCGCCAGCAGCGGCATCGGCGCTGCGACGGCCAAGGCGCTCGCCGCCCAGGGCGCCGCGGTGGCGCTGCTGGCGCGCCGCGCCGATCGGTTGGGCGAGCTGAAAACCGAGATCGAATCGGCGGGCGGAACCGTGCTGTTGGTTCCCGCGGACGTCACCGACGCCGAGCAGGTAGCAGTGGCCGTCCAACGCGCCGTAGCGGATCTCGGGCGCCTGGACATCCTGGTTAACAACGCGGGCCAAATGCAGTCCGGGCCCGCGGCCGAGGCTGCATTGCAAGACTGGGACGACATGGTGACCGTTAACATTCAGGGCGTCCTCTATGCCACGCGCGCAGCGCTTCCGCACCTGATCATGGCCGCCGCCGACTCGACCCGCGGTGTTGCCGACCTGGTCACCATCAGCTCCACCGCCGGCTGGGTGGCCCGGCCCGGCACCGCCGTCTACTCGCTGACGAAATTCGGCGTCAACGCCTTCAGCGAGGGCATCCGCCAAGAGCTGATTGGCCAGCGGGTGCGTGTCGGGGTCGTCGGGCCCGGGACCGTCGACACCGAGATCTTCACCCACCTCGCCGAAACGTCGCGGGAGGCGTTCGAGCGGCAGACCGGCGGCATGGTCAAGTTGCGGTCCGAGGACATCGCCGATGCCGTTTTGTACATGGTGACCCGCGATCGCCGGGTCGCGGTCAACCACATGCTGGTACGCGCGGCCGAACAGACCTGGTGACACCCGTGGATGGCGAGACCGACCGCTGGGTCACCGGCGACCAGTTCGGCGTCGCGATTCCGA
>Ga0075021_10001340_pt1 | contig 12583 bp, 11 predicted proteins | sample ColStrG_CSR_2012_FD_72749 | JGI IMG/M metagenome (GOLD analysis project Ga0075021, IMG submission 72749) | Freshwater sediment microbial communities in response to fracking from Pennsylvania, USA - Cold Stream Run_MetaG_CSR_2012 | ecosystem: Environmental > Aquatic > Freshwater > Creek >...
GTGCCGCAGAAACGGCAGGTCGTCCGTCTCGTCGCCGTGTGTCGGTGCGGTGCCGCCTGGATTTCAGGGTTAGATGTGCTTGATGTCATATGGATGTCATAGATGTTTAGGATGTGAGCGGTTGCGTCATGATCACCTGGCCTCGTCCAAACGCGCGTGATACCACTCGCGTTTTGGCTTGTGCGTCAGGCTTTACCCTGAGTGCCTGCAAGGGCAAGTCGGCAAGACGGCTGGCAAAAGACACGCTCGGTCGACCGCCTATCTCAGGCCACTACCGGCGCGGTCTCGGTCCAACGCAACGCCCTATCCACCTTCCCCGCGCTCATCAGCCGTTTGAGCAGGTCGATACGGCGGAAACGGGGACCTTCGAAGTCCTCGACCGAGACGCCCGCCCGCTGATATGCCGCCCGCAGTTGTTCTGCCCCGCTGCGTGCATTCCAGCGCGGCTGCCATTCGGGCAAGAGCCGCTGCACTTTGCTGAAGTCGACCCGGTATGAGCGTTTATCCGGTTCGCCACCCGGGGCATAGGCCACCTCCGTCCCCGCCACCACGTCCTTCACGATCGCGGCGATGTCACGGACCTGGTAGTTCTCGTTGCTCTGGCCGATATTGAACGCCTGGTTGTGCACCCGTCCACGCTCGGCGCGGATGGCCGCGATGAATGCCCGGCCGACGTCCTCGACATGCACGATGGGTCGCCAGGGCGTGCCATCGCTCTTGATCAGAATCTTGCCCGAGGCGATGGCCCAGGCGACCAGGTTGTTCAGCACCAGGTCGAACCGCATGCGTGGCGACCAGCCATACACAGTCGCGTTGCGCAAAAAGACTGGCGAAAAGTCATCACGTGCGAGTGTGCGCACATCGCGCTCGACCAGTTCCTTGCTGTGACCATAGGGCGTGACTGGGTTGAATGGAGCGGTCTCGTCCACCGCATCCTGCCCGGCCGCGCCGTAAATGCTGCACGACGATGAGAACAAAAAGCGACTCACGCCCGCCTCACGTGCCAGCTCCGCGAGTCGAACCGAAGCCTTGTGATTAATGGCATAGGTCAAGTCGGGATCGAGGTTGCCAAGCGGATCGTTCGACAGCGCAGCCAGATGCACAACGGCATCGAAGCCACGCAAGTCGCCCACGTTCACATCGCGGATGTCCTTGCGCAAATGCGGGATGGTGTAACCCGGCAGCTCGAACACGCATTGCTCAAACAGGTCGCTGTCAAGGCCAACCACATCGAAGTTCTCATGCAAGAATAGCGGCACGATAGTCGAGCCGATATAGCCTGTATCACCAGTGATTAATACTTTCATGTTGTCTCCATGTTTGGCGCCGCCGAGCAGCGCTTAGTCCCGCCCGTCACGCATCGCATCGGCATGCACCTAGCGCGCTCCCAGCCCGCCCCGTCACAGCGCGGGCTGAGCTGATGCTTGTCAAGCATATCTGCCGCGCCACAGTGCATTCAAGTCCCCTCACAACGAGTCACCCCGTCTATCACATCTATCACGTCTACCATGTCTTCCAGGGTGGGTTACCGCTTTGCCAAAGTTTCTCGAGTAACTCCTTATCCCGGAGCGTATCCATACATTGCCAGAAGCCTTCATGCTGGTAGGCCATGAGCTGACCTTCGGCCGCCAGCTGTTCCATCGGCTCACGCGCCAAATCCGTCTCATCGCCGCCGATGTAATTACACACTTCTGGCTCCATCACCATAAAGCCACCGTTGATCCAACCCTCGATGGTCTGCGGCTTCTCCTGGAAGCCGGCCACCTTACCGTCGCAGATGTCGAGTTGCCCAAAACGCGCCAGCGGTCGCACCGCTGTGAGCGTTACCAGCTTGCCATGTCGGCGATGGAAGTCGAGCAAGTCGTGGATATCGACCGTGCTCACACCATCCCCATAGGTCAGCATAAAGGTCTCCTGGCCGATCAGTGGCAACAAACGCTTTACCCGGCCGCCCGTGTGCGTGTCAAGCCCGGTGTTGATCAAGTGCACCTTCCAGGCTGGGCGCGCGCCGTCATGCTGACTGACCTTGCCATCATACATATCGATCGTCAGGTCGGACGCCATGGCATAAAAGTCGAGGAAGTATTTTTTGATGACATCGCCCTTATACCCCAATGCGACGTAAAACTCGTTGAAACCGTAGGCGGAGTAGTGTTGCATGATATGCCAAAGAATTGGCCGATCGCCAATCTCGATCATCGGCTTTGGTTTTACAAGCGTCTCCTCCGCTAGGCGCGAACCCACGCCCCCCGCGAGAATGATGACTTTCATAGGCCTTCATCCGCCAGCTACAGTCAATCATCAAAGGCCGCAAAAGCTTCACAGGCCTCACAGACGTCCAGGCGACAGCGGTTGAAGAGCGTTGAAGAGCATTGACCAACCTCGTTGTCATCGGTGTTTGAGCGTGTGTTTGAGCATGAGCACATCATTCTTTTTCACTTTGAAAGTAGCGATTAATGAGTTGTCCCGCATCGATGCTGAGCACACCCGATGCGTTTGTCATAAAGTGCGTCGCTTTGAGGCCATCCCATTTGCCCCGCAGGTTGCTGGTTTCGGCTAGCATACACAAGCGCGGATTTTCGGTCTGATAGGCCGTGGCCCGCCCGGCCAGAGAGCGCAAGCGCCAGATGGCGACGAGGAGTGCGTAGCGGGGCAACGCCCACACCTGACCCAACATGCGCCGCACCTGCCACAGACGCGTGCGTGGGTAGCCGGGTAACTGACCATACATCGTATCTAGCAAGATCTCTGCAAAGCCATACTGCCGGTATTGTTTTGCCAAACCGTGTTGTGTCGTCCGGTGGTGATGATAGACGACTGCTTTGGGTGCATACGCCAAAGCCGCCCCAGTTTGCAACTGTAGCCGCCAAGACAGGTCGGTGTCGTCGGCCGTGATCAAACGCGTGTCAAAGCCGCCAATCTTCTGCACCAGGGCCCGGCGGTATGAGGCGTTGCAGGTGTGTAGGCGAGGCATGTATTCACCATCCCGGGGGGTGGTGAAGTTAATCAGTGGCAATTTATCGTCAGCGAACTGCTCAACGACATTCCGCTCAGGGTGCTTGTAGCCCAGAATTGGCCCCCCCACGCCGCCCACACGTAGGTCGGTATATGGCTTCGTTAACTCGCTTAACCAGTGCGGATCGGCATAACAGTCGGCATCGGTAAAGGCGATGACGTCGGCTACGCTCTGACCAAGGCCAAATTGGCGCGCAGCGGACGGGCCACGCACGGTGTTGTGCAACAGCCGAACTGGATAGCGCGATACAACGCCGGTCGTGCCATCGGTCGAGCCATTTTCAACGATGACGACTTCAAAGCGCTGTGCGGGGAAGTCCTGTAACAACAGGCTTTCAATGCATTTGCCGATGGTTGATTCGCCGTTGTAGACCGGTACGACCACACTCACACTTAACCCTTCGCCAGTCTTCACCACGTCGTATTAGTCGGCTATGCATGCCGCTTCCGCAATACTCTATCGAATAGATTACAAAGCCGCCATTCAGCCGCCGGTCGTGTCATACCTGCTGCTGCCCGGATGAGCGATTTGCCCAGGACCGACAACGTGCCCTTGTTGCGCAGTAAATCCGGCTGATAACGCACCGCCTGTAGTGCAAGACCCAGCGCGTCAGAGGCATGTTCGGCATAGTGAGCCTCGAAGGCCCCATACCAAGCCACTTTACCTAAGACACCCGGCCGGGCACCCGATAGCGGTGCGCAGACCGGTGGCAACTGTCTGAACACCGACTCAACAAAATGAAGTGGGTTTGCGACCGGTAGCGACACGGCCGCCAGCACCAGCAACTGGGTAAACTCGTTTGTGGCCGTTATGGCCGGATAGACGAGCATGGCGTCGTCCAACAATTGGCGCGCCGAAGCCGGATCACCTTCGGCAAAGCGCCGGAAGGCCATGCCGGTCTTCACCAAGCCAAACACCCGCTGCCGCTGTGTCTCGAGCCTTGAGCCCGGCGGCAGATGATCGAATGTGCCGGTCACGTAGCGCAGCGGGTCACCCACCCGTGAACCTAAGGCGAAGTTCACAATCGCGTCAGCGGGAAGTTGGGGATACGTTTGCCAGGGCTTTTGCAGCCGGATGGCTTCGCCCAGGTTATCCGCGCCTTCCCGCCATGCGCCACTCAGATAGTAAAGAAAGCTAATGTAAAAGCGCGCATGACCATAGCTGTCATCTTTTAGGGCGTGCATGGCCGGCGGCATCTTTGGATTATTGAACGCATTGTCCAACATGCGCACAATGCCCGTCTCCCACCAGGGGGCCTGAAAAGATTGGGCCCCTGGGTGAACCCGGTAACGACCCAGCAGTTTTTGCACCGCGCCGAGTTGATAACCCTCCAGCGACAAGCGGATGAGCAAATCGGTGTCGGTCGAAGGGGCCGTGTCTGGGTCGTAGGCGTTCACCCTTTCCATGCATTCGCGCCGGATCAGCCAGCCGCTGCCCCATTGGCCAAAGCGGCCGGTCAACAATCCCTCGAGCATGTGACCTGTGTTGAGGTTACCAACCCGGTCAATCAATTTGCCGTCTTGATCGATATGGTAGTAGCGGACCTGCACCAGCCCCATGTCTGGATGGCGGTCGAGATAGCGAACCTGCTCGGCTATTTTCGCAGGCTCCATCAAATCGTCCGAGTCAAAGACAGTGACATAGTCACCGCGCGTCGCGTGGTAGCCGATGTTGTATGAGGCGATATAGCCCAGGTTGGTGGGGTTGCGGATATATCTCACCCGCCCTGCGTAACGCGTGCGAATGACATCCTGGGTCGCATCGGTCGAAGCATTATCAACCACGATCACTTCCATCTCACCGGTGGCGTTGAAGGTCTGGGCCAAGATGCTGTCCAGCGTTGGCTGCATCAGTTCGGCCCGGTTAAACGTGGGCACAACGACGGACACGCGTGGCTTGTTCAGATTGCTTGTCATGGCGTTTGGCTAAGCTGCGATCAACGATCTGACACAGATAGACAGTAGGCCCCAGTTGCCCAGTATGGTCGGGTGCGAAGACACAGCCGACATCACTTCGCCTGGCACGAATTTGTACTCGCACGCATGATAATAACCGAAGGCGCTGAGCACCGAGATATGCGACAGTAAGCGGGCCCGGTCGTGCTGAAGCGCGGCTGCGGACTCGGGCAGGTTGTCCAGCACTTTATTTACAAACCAGCGTGGCGATCCATCTGGGATGCTGAGTGCGTGAGAAAACAGCAAGTCTTCCACGAGTTTGCCACCTGTAAGCAAGGCCGGCCAAAGTTGCACTGCGCGTTCAACCATACGCTTTGCGTCGGCGATCTCGCTCGCTTGATAATGCCGGAGGGCTTGACCAAAGCACACCTGTCCGGTCAACTCGTTTCGCTGCCGAACGTCAAGTTCAATCTCATCCGGCCAATGCGACAGGACATCCGTAACGAACCGCTCCGGCTCAAACACCCGTACCGACAGCGCTAGCGCCCGCACCCACGCGAGTAATTCAGCCGGGTCCGTGCGCCAAGAGGGGTTTAATGCCAGTGCCTGACGCAGATTACGCTTACCCTCGCAGAAATTCAGCGCGTTGTAATAACCGAGCACGAGCCACATACGCATGCTGGTATATGCCCGGTCCTTCTGCGCTGCTGTCGCTGGCGGCATACTCGGGTGTGCGAACGCTTTACGCAAGATGATGTCGAGCGCGGCTTCTTCTTTGGCGATGTTCCGGTATTGGTTTTGGAGATGCAAGCGACAACTGCCCAGCGGTTCTTGGATACACCCAAACTGATAACCGGCGAGCGCGCAGCGCAAGAGGATGTCCAGACCTGCGTCCGTCTGCACGGACGGGTCAAAGCCACCGATGTGATCAAGCGCTGATTTGCGAAACAACGTCGCGCCAAAATGGACAAATCGATCCACGAGCAGTTGATCCAAGACAAAACCATCGGGCATCAACCATGTTTTGTTCAAGCGGCGGCCGTCAAAATCGATGTTGTAAAACCGGGGATAGACCAGCGCAGCGCTCAGGTGCAATTCCAAATAGGCCAGTTGGCGCTCCAGCAGTTCAGGCTCGATCGTGTCGTCTGAGCTCAGCACGCTTACAAATTCACCGCTCGCGCGCTGGTAGCCGGTGTGCCAGGCCGCGATCATACCGTCGTTCACGGCCTTACGGATGTAGACGACGCGCGGGTCGCGCTGACAATAGCGGGCCATCAAGCCGGGCGTCCCGTCGGCCGATGCGTTGTCAACCACAATGACTTCAAAGTCGGAATAAGTCTGATGGAGCACGCTCTCGAGTGTGTCGGATAACAAGTTGGCGCGGTTGAAAACCGGGATAATGATCGATATACGCGGCATGGCTGCGATGAATTCACCGGTTGCTCGCCAGTGAGACAGTGACTACAACGTTAACGTAATTGTCGTGCGAGTGGATTGGAACCTGCATTGATGTTGCAACATCACGCACGCCAGGCACACCACACGCACTACGTGCATATCCAGCATTTGCTAAGTTGCCGCATAGGGCGGGCTACGACGGGCGGCTATGGGCGGGGCCGCCTCAATCAGGTGTGCCGTGCGCTTGTGCGCCTGTACACCGCCTCGCCTGGTCAGCGTTAGCCACATTTTCAACAGAAGCGCGTTTTTTGGCCGTTTTAGCGCCGTTTTTCTTCTTTTGGAGGGTGTAATACGTATGCCGCCCCAGGGGTTGGCGCACGCTGCATATGCTGACACACGTGGCCGCACATCGCCCGCGCAAAAACGCTGTCTTTCGAATCATCGGCGACGATGAAGGGATGCAACAACGGCGCCAAAACTCTCATCGCCCTCTAGCCGCATTCTAGCGACACTCTAGCGACACGCCACTTCAGCGGCCCAGCGGCCCAGCGGCCCAGCGCAACATCAGGAGCATCCTCGAACAATTGGACACCCGCGAAACCATACGAAAGTCGTATCAGGGCCTAGCAAGCATGGTCTGAACACCCATACGGTTGTACGCACACGCCGTTAGCCAATCACTGGCCTCGTTCGATGCGTTCACTGCGCTGGGAGTCGCTGACCGTGCAGGCGCACGAAAATAGACCCGGGTCGAATCGAAAGACAGCGTCTGTAGGACCTATTTCGAGACACATTGATTCCCTCATGACGATCCATCCAAATACCAGTCATGGATGTGCGTCACTAGCCTGCCCCTTGGCTGTCAAAACCAGCACAGCTTCGCTCCTCCTCAGCGGCGACGTCTTCGCAACAGATGGGCGTCCGATTTGTCACCCGACAACCGTGGACAGTCCTACTGCCCTGCGCCCCTGCCGCCAGTATATTGAGGTGCGCGCAGGCAGGCGTGGGTGCCGCGCACAGTGGTCTGTGCACCATGCGCAGCGGATCGTCATCTCGGCATGCGCTGCCTCATGGGCGCTCACCGGGCAGTCAATGCTTCGCCGGGCAATATGACGATAGGTCAGTCGCCCACAGTCAACATCAGACGTGCGGGCCAGGAATCACCTTCACCGAACAATTGGCCAAAGCGGGCGCTGGGGCCGCGGCGCTTATTTATCCGCCCGGCTTGACCATCGCGCCGAGGACCACACGCCACAAGCCGCGATCACGCACAAAGGCCGGCTTGCTCCGGATGGCGTGCCATGCATAGCGTGCGATCTGTCCCCGTCCGCGCAGGCTCCCGGTGCGGGCCTCAAATACCTTGTGATGGCTGACGATTGCCGTCCCGGTGCGGCGCAAAACGGCGCGGGTGCGCGGGTCGTTCACTTGAGTCGTCAACTGGTTCAACATCGCCAGCGGCGCGCCCTTCCCGCCTAACACATGTTGGGCCAGCGCATGGGCGACCAGGTCGAGCGTCATGGCATCCAGTGGCCCCCCGAGCCGCATGGCTTCGTTCAGGCACTCAAAGGCGCGGTCGAATACCCCGTCTTGCGCAAATATGGTGGTGTAAAAGATATACGTGTTTCGATAGGCTTGATCGTGCAATGCGGCCGGCACATCGGGCTGGAGCGGCTTGGCAAAGATACCATCCAGAACCTCCAGCCAGGCCCTTAACATTTTTTCGGTTTGCTTATGTGCGCCGCTGGCATGTATCCGCACCATGAGCACGCCCTGGCGCGCGCACGCAAAGACACATCCGGTGCGGGCCAAACGCAAATAAAAGTCCCAGTGGCCCTGGTGCTTGCGAGCCGGGTCGAAGCCGCCAATCTTGTCAATACGTGCGCGCCGGATAAGCGCCCCGCCAATGACGATTGTGCCCTCACGCTCAAGCAGCATTTGTTCAAATACCTTGCCTTCCAAGCACGTACCTGACATCAGCACTTTTTCATTCGGCCAGGCCACATCGTGCTGGGGAGGGATCACGCCCGTAAGCTGACCATGCACCCAGGACAGGGGTGAGCCATCCACGTTCATAAAGTAAAACCAGCCGTAAGCGACATCCACGTCCGGACGTGAATCGAGAATACCCACCAGCGTCTCAAGGTTGTGCGGCAGCATCACATCATCGCTGTCAAGAAAGCCGATCAACGCGCCAAGTGCATGGGCAATTCCGGTATTGCGCGCCGCAGTCTCGCCGGCATTTGCCTGGTGTATATACCGGATGTGCGGATCGTTCCGGCTGGCAACCAGCGCAGCCGTGTCGTCCGTTGAGCCATCGTCGACGATGATGAGCTCAAAGTCGCGAAAGGTCTGATTTAGTACGCTGTCCATGGCCGCGCCCAAAAACGCTGCGCGGTTGTAGGTCGGGATGATGACGGATAGTTTGGGCACAGTGTTTTTTGCCGGCTCTCCACACGCTTGTGATATGGATTCAACCTTAAATCACGATCAAACAGCACGCCGTCCCAGCCCCTCAAAAGGGCCGTCCCAGCCCCACGTGGCCCTTTTTAGGGGCCATAAAAGGGCCGTCCCAGCCCTATAAACGCCCTTTGGCCCGAACTACAGCCTTCGAACGCGCACGTCGGGAGCATGTCGTCATCGTAGCGCACTTGGTAGTGCACTTGCCAGGAATTCCTCATCCAACTACCCTGCTTGAATACTGCGCCAGGACGCTACGCGCAATGTGCGTTTGCCCAGACGTCAGCCAAAGTTCCACTCAACGGACGGCTTGTATATACCTTGGTTCTCGACGACGCGGCCGGGCACATGAAATGGCACGCGCTGGCTAAACGCCAGAATCTCGTCGTTGCCACCGTCTGCAAGTAGCGCTTCGAGGTAATAGTCATCGGGATGAAGTTGATGACTCGGGATGACGGTTTCCACGGGGGATTGTCCGTGCAGGTTGATATGCGACCGGTCAAGCTTCCACTCGTGAAAACAGACCAACCCATCAGATGCGCGGCATACGCGGATGCCGCTGGTCGGCTTGAATACACCATCGGGTGCGTTGATGTGCCAGCGCACACGCAAACTGCCATCCAGCGGCACTTCGTCCGCTGGCGAGCCTGTCTCACCGATCACAGACACATTGGTCAGAAACGGTTTTGCACCACTGGGCTGTGATTCATCGAGCGGCACCAGGTCATCGACGGCGGACGCCCGTTTGGCTCTGCCCGACGGATCGTCCTGATGCCAAACTTCGCTCTGTTTGCGCTCGAAGGCTTCGATAATCTTGGCCGGCGAGCCGCTGTCGATCAGGCAGCCATGATCCATCAGGATGACGCGGCTGCAAAACATGTGCACGGCATTCATGTTGTGTGAGATGAACACGATCGTCGCACCGTTATTGCGCAGCTCGATCATCTTTTTTAGCGACTTATCTTGAAAGCCCAGATCGCCAACCGACAAGACCTCATCAACAAGCAGCAAATCAGCTCTCACATGCGAGGCGACCGCGAACGCTAGGCGCACATACATCCCCGATGAGTAGCGCTTGACCGGGGTATCGATAAACCGTTCAATACCTGCGAACGACACGATACTGTCAAACTGCTCCTCAATCTCGCGGCGCTTTAGCCCCATGATTGAACCATTGAGATAAATATTCTCGCGCCCGCTCAAGTCCTGGTGAAAGCCCGCACCGAGTTCGATCAGTGACGCCATACGTCCACGCGTTCGCACCCGGCCCTGCGTTGGATATGTGACGCGCGAGAGCACTTTGAGCATGGTGCTCTTGCCAGCGCCATTGTGGCCGACGATACCAAGCACCTCCCCTTCACTCACCCCGAAACTCACATCACGCAAGGCCCAAAATACTTTCTTGTCATCTTGGTTTGGGCCCTTTAGGGCCTTGCGAGCCGTCGATACAATCGCCTCGCGCAAGCTGGAGCGCGACGCGCCGAGCTGATAACCTTTCGACACACGGTCGAGTTCAATCACAGGTGTAGCCATGACGGTATCTAAATCAAGTCTGCAAACGTCCGTTCGGCACGTTTGAAATAGCGGTAGGCAAGTATCAGCCCCAGGAGCGATACAACCGACGCCAAGGCAAAATAGGGCCAGTCTGGGGTCTGACCAAACAACACTGCTCGCCGGTATGAATCGACGAACACAGCCATTGGGTTCAGAAAATAAATCTGGCGCAACCAAGCTGGCACTTGTTCAACCGGATACAGGACCGGGGACAAATACATCCATACTTGTAGCGCCAGCGGCACGACAAAGCGCACATCGCGGAAGAAAACATTTACCGCCGAGGCAAATAAGCTCAGTCCAAGTGTGAAGACCAACTGCATAACCAGGATCAGCGGCACAAAAACGATGGTCCACGTCAGCGAAATGTGAAAGATGATGAGCAGCGGGATAAACACCCCCGCCGCGATGACGAAGTCAAGCAACCCGACCAAGATCGTCGCCATCGGCAATATTTCGCGTGGGAAATAGATCTTGGTGACGAGGTTCATATTGTTGACCAAGCTTGGGATGGCAAAGGTCAACGAATTTGCGAACAAAGTCCACGACAGTGTGCCGACATAGCTGAACACTGGGTATGGGACTAAGTTATTGCCAGTCGAAACTTTCATCACGACCGATATAAACGTAAACACCAGCATCAACGCCAATGGCTGGACCAACGCCCAGGCCGCGCCCATGATCGACTGGCTATAACGAACACGGAACTCGCGCCGCGCCCAAGTCCATAATAACTCACGCGCATCAAAAAGTTCTCGTAAGTGCGATGGCGCCGCGTTCGTTTCCGGCATGCTCATCTGTGTTTGACTTATTGCCACGTCTTGCAACACTTTAATTCTCCACTTCCCCACTTAGCGGCAGTTGAGGACCTACAGACAATGTCCATAGACCACAGACTCCAGGGCGCCAAGGCGTAGTCATTGGCCCGCAAAAGCTGCTTTAGAAGCTCTGGTATAGCTCTATGTGACATCACTGCATGCGTCCTAAGTAGCCGGGTCTTGGAGATAGTCGAAGACCGGCTGATAGCCTGCAAGCTTATTACACATCCGGGCCGTCTTTCCGCCAACCATTCCACGCTGTTGGCTCCGTCTTTAGTTCGGCTTCGCCCGCCCCATGTGACACTTTCCGCGCATCCCGCGCTCAGCGCCACGCCCGGTAAAGAGTCGCAAAGCCCTGCGCTGGCTTGGAACGGCCGCCGACTGCCCAGCTCTATGGCTTAGCCTATTCGGGCCGCCAAAGTGCCCCGCATGGCTGCTAGGGGCCGGGGTGTTTAGGCGTGCGGCCCATAAGCGGCCGTTCTAGAGGCCGTTGAGGGGCTGGGCCACGGCCGCTTACGGGGCACCTGCCCCAAGCTGCTGGGCATTTGAAGGTGCCCTAAGTGATTGTGAAGATATACGGGATGATGCTTGGCCACTTCAGGCTGCAACGCACCCGCGCCCGAGCCTCCAGGGTGCGTTTGTTACGATACTGGTCATGTCCACCTATTGCGATTTCGTCCAGACTCGAGCCGACGATGATGTTCACCGTCATTACCACGACCATGAATATGGTTTCCCGATACAAGACGACAATGCGCTGTTCGAGCGTTTGATGCTGGAGATAAACCAAGCGGGGTTGTCCTGGGAGTTGATTCTCAAACGCAAACCCGGGTTTGAGCAGGCATATGACGGGTTTGATATTGATCGGGTCGCTGCCTACAGCGAGGCCGATAGGACACGGTTACTGGCCGATGCTGGCATCATCCGCAATCGGCTCAAGGTGAACGCGGCGATTGAAAACGCCAAGATCATTCAAGGCCTACAGCGTGAACACGGCTCGTTCAAATCATGGATCGACAACCATCATCCGCTGACAGAAGCGGAATGGGTCAAACTGTTTCGAAAAACCTTTCGCTTCGCTGGCCCTGAAATCGTCCGGGAATTCCTCATGTCTACCGGCTATCTGCCGGGAGCACACACAAAAGACTGTCCGGTGTTTGCAGATATCGCAAAGCTCAAGCCGGCCTGGATGGGTTTGCGCTGACGTCCTGACCCCCGAGCCATTCGACGCTCTGGCTCGCAAGAATTGCTCCTGATACTCATTCGGATTCGTGCGCGATTTCCTCATGTCCACAGGTTATTCGCTCGGCGTGTTTGCGGTGGATTGTCCGGTATTTACCACGATCAAAAAGCTCAACCCTGCCTGGTTGGTCGCATGCGTCAGGGGCTCATGGCAAGACTGGGTGGCAACGATCGCCCATCGCACTAGCCCTGGCTTCAAACAC
>Ga0075021_10001341_pt1 | contig 12581 bp, 9 predicted proteins | sample ColStrG_CSR_2012_FD_72749 | JGI IMG/M metagenome (GOLD analysis project Ga0075021, IMG submission 72749) | Freshwater sediment microbial communities in response to fracking from Pennsylvania, USA - Cold Stream Run_MetaG_CSR_2012 | ecosystem: Environmental > Aquatic > Freshwater > Creek >...
TGGGAAGACGACGCATAATGTACTCCCTCCACCACGAGATTTGGACTTTGCCCTGCCAGCTCTTCCGCTTCCGCGATGCGGAAGCGGTTGTCTTTAATCAGAAACTCCTCTACCAGGCGCCAGGCGAGCAATGCGCCCACCATCAGCACAATTCCGGCGCCGAGCCAAAACAGCAAGCGGCCCCAATGCACGCCCGCGAACAACTCCGCGCGTGCGCCGCCGTAATCCGCCGTTGCTGCGTTGCGACGCGCCAACTATGCCCCACCTCGCAGTCTTTCCAGAATCTTTTCGCCCGCTTGCGAGACACTACCGGCGCCCAAGGTCACAACCAGGTCGCCCGGTTCGGCGACGCCCGCAATGGCGGCTATGCCTTCGTCCATGTTCGCCACATAGTTGGCTGAGCGGTGCCCGAAGGAACGGATCTTGTTTACCAGCGCTTTGGCGTTCACTCCTTCGATGGCCGGTTCGGAGGCCGCGTAAATATCGAGGAGATATAGATTGTCGGCCTGGTTGAACGCGCCGGCGAAGTCTTCCATCAGAAACTTAGTGCGTGAAAAGCGATGGGGTTGAAAGAGGACGTGAATCTTCTTATATGGGCCAAGGCGCGCAGCCGCCAGAGTCGCCTTCACTTCAGTGGGATGGTGACCATAGTCGTCTAAGACGGTGATGCCTCTTTCGACGCCGCGTATGGAAAAGCGCCGGTCGACGCCGCTGAACGCCGCCAGCCCTTCGCGAATCTGCGGCACGCCGACATCCATCTCGAGTCCGACGCCGGCCGCCGCGGTGGCGTTCAACACATTGTGCTCGCCCGGCGAGTTTAGATGAAAACTCCCAAGATCGCTGCCGTGGCGGCGCAGCGAAAAATCGCTGCCGGCGGGACCAAGACGGATATTCTGAATTTCCAGATCGACTTGCGCCGAGCGGCCATAGGTAATCGTGCGGCGGCGGATCTTGGGAAAGATCTGTTGAATGTTGGCGTCTTCCATGCACAACACCGCCGCCCCATAGAATGGCACTTTGTTCACAAATTCGGTAAACGCCGCCTGAATCTCTTCGAGCGATGAATAGTGATCCAAATGTTCGCGATCGATGTTCGTGACCACCGCGAGAATCGGCGCGAGCTTGAGGAACGAGCCGTCGCTCTCATCGGACTCGACTACCAGAATGGTGCTCTTGCCGACACGCGCGTTCGAGCCCTGCATCGCCGCCACGCGTCCGCCTACGACAACGGTTGGATCGAGATTCGCGGTGTTCAAGATAGATGCAACCATGGAGGTGGTAGTGGTCTTACCGTGGCTGCCCGCGATGGCGATACCGAACTTCAAGCGCATCAATTCGGCCAGCAATTCGCCGCGCGGGATCACCGGTATTTGCAGACGCTTCGCCTCGGCAACCTCGGGGTTCGCCGGGTCGAGCGCCGATGTCACCACCACGGCTTTGGCGCCGGCGACATTTCCCGCGCGGTGTCCCACCTGAACCTGCGCGCCCAGTTTGCTGAGCCTATCGGTGACCGGACTGAGTTTGGCGTCGGAGCCAGAGACCTGGTATCCGAGAGTGAGCAGAACTTCGGCGATCGCACTCATCCCAATGCCCCCGATGCCAACAAAGTGGACGTGTTGGGGCTTAAAAAACATTTCTTGCCACTATTGTTCCGGCTTTGTGCTCTCGTGTCAATAAAAACCCCAATTTTTATGAGCGGCGTTTGCTTTCCGCCGCTTCCTCCAGTACTAGCGCAGCCCGCTCGGCCGCGCCCGGATGCGCAAACTGACGTACTCGCTGGCGCATTGCCGCGAGCAGTTCCGGATTCTCGCGCAAGCGCTCCACTTCCTGGTAAAGACGTTCCCCATTCATTTCGGTATCCAACACCATGCGAGCGGCGCCGGCCTCGACCAGAACCTTGGCGTTTTCCCGTTGGTGATCGTCCGCCGCGAACGGCAGAGGTACGAGCACCGACGGCATTCCGGCGGCGGCAATCTCGTTGACACCACCAGCGCCCGCGCGGCCCACCACGACATCGGCTTCAGCGAATGCCGCCGCCATGTCCTTGATGAAGGGCACCACTTGACCGGTCACGCCAGCGGTTGAAAACTCGCGAGCGAGCGATTCGTGCTCGGCCGCGCCGCTTTGGTGAACAATGCGGGTGCGCGCCTTGGTGGCGCGAAAATACGGCCAGCTTTCTTTGGAGGCGCGGTTCAAGGTTCGCGCGCCGCGACTGCCGCCGGTAATCAGGACGGTAAATTGCTCGCGAGTCTGGTGCGCGCGAGCGAAGAATTCCGGGCGCACAGGCAGGCCGGTGACCTCGGCGCGGTCCGCGGGGAACCAGCGCCGGGTGTTCTCAAAACCCAGGAGCGCGCGGTACACGCGGCCCGACATTTTGCGATTGGCGAAGCCGGGAACGGAATTCGGCTCCATCACGACCAGTGGAATGCCGGCGAGTGCAGCGGCCAGCATGACCGGTCCAGCCACATAACCACCCATGCTGAAAACGGCCTCCGCGCGGAACTTGCGCAACAACTCCCAAGCAGTGGCAATTCCCAGCGGCAATTGAGCCGCGCTGCGTATCAGGGTCGCCAAGCCAACCCGGTTCAAGCCGCCGCTATGCACGAAGTCAATATCGAACCCCGCTTCGGGCACCAACCGCGCTTCCATGCCCTCTTTTGTGCCGATGAAAAGCAAGCGGTGGCCGCGCTGCCGCAAAACGCGCGCCACGGCTAGAGCCGGAAAAACGTGACCTCCGGTGCCGCCGCCTGTGAGAACAAACGAGTGGACCATGTTAGGGGGTGTTCTCGCTGACGCTCAACAACATGCCCATTAGAAGTAAAGTACTCAACAGAGAACTTCCGCCATTGCTAATGAAGGGCAGCGGGATCCCTTTGTTGGGCAGCAGGTCAAGCACCACGCTGATATTGATGAGCGCCTGCACCACCACGCAAACGGTTACGCTGAGGGCCAGATAGCGGCCAAAGTTGTCATTGGCGCGGAGAGAGACGCGCAAGCCGCGCCACAACACCACGGCGAAGCCGATGAGCAGCGCCGCGGCACCAAAGAAACCGGTCTCTTCGCCGACGATGGCATAGATGAAATCGGTATGCGCCTCGGGTAGGAAGAGCATCTTCTGTTTGCTGTCCATCAGGCCTACCCCGAGCAGGCCGCCCGAGCCCAGCGCGATACGAGCCTGCAATTGCTGGTAGCCGGGATCGCTGGTGGAAGCGGTCTTGCGCGCATAGGCGATGACGTGGCCGGCGGGATCGATCTTGTTGAGAATTCTATGGTCTTTGTCGACGAAATCGATGAAGCGCGACAGGCGGTAGGGTTTCATGGCGATAAAGCCAAGCCCCAACAGCAGGCCCAGCGCGGCGCAAATGGCGAGATAGCGAAAATCGACACCGGCCACGAAGATGACGACAAATGTGGTGGCGACCAGCACCACGGCCGTGCCGAGGTCGGCGACGGCTACAAACAGAGCCATAGCCGAAATAGCAATGGCGATGGGCGCGAGAGTATATTTTCCATTGACCGCGCCGAGGCGGCGGCAGAGGAAGAAGGCCAGGAACAAAGAAAGAGCCGGCTTCGCCAATTCAGACGGCTGCAACGAAAGGGGTCCCGCGCGCAGCCAGCGGTGGCTGCCGCCATCGGTGACATACACGACCAGCAACAAGAGCACCACCACGCCTAAACCGGCAAAGGCAAATTTAGGGCTATTCCAGCGGCGGTAATCGCGCCTCATGCAATAGAGCAGCACCAGGAAGGAAAAAACGGCCCATCCCAATTGGCGGACAAAGAAGTGCGTGCTGCTCCAGTGATATTTCAGTTCAGCCACGATGGACGAAGAGCTGTAGACCATCACCAGGCCAAAGCAAACCATAGCCAGAATGGTGAGAAACAGAATCCAGTCGGTTTTGAGCCTTTGTGCCATTTTGTTGTTACGACAATTGTGTCACTAAATGTTTGAATCGTGTTCCGCGTTCTTCGTAGTTCTGAAACTGGTCGAAACTGGCGCAAGCCGGGGCGAGCAAAACGGTGTCGCCGGGAGATGCGTGGGCGCGGGCATGGGCGACGGCGCGTTCGAGAGTACCGCAATCGGTGGTTTCCACGGCTCCGGCCAGGGCTTTGCGAATAAGAGGAGCGGCGGCGTAGGCGTAGGGGGGGGCCGCGCCAATCAACAGGACGCCTTTCGAACGCTCGCTGAGCGGCGCGCGAAGCGGAGAATAGTCGCTGCCTTTGTCTTTACCGCCCAAGATGATCCACAGGCCGCGCGGAAAGGCGTCGATGGCTTTTAGCGTGGCGTCTACATTGGTCGCTTTGGAATCGTTGTAGTATTCCACGCCGTCCAGGGCGCGCACGAATTCGATACGGTGTTCGACGCCGGGGAAGGCGCTGACCGCCGGGCCGATGGCGCTCCATTCCGCGCCGGCCAAATGCGAGCACAACGCACCGGCCATTACATTTTCGACATTGTGCAGGCCGCGCAGCCTAATCTGCGAGCGGGTCATGAACGGGGCATCATTCCACAACAATTGCGCGTCTTTCAGCCAGACTCCGGCGGGCGGTCGTTGGCTTTTGCTAAACCACAAGACTTCGGCCGGCGTGCGCGCGGCGAACGAACGGCAGGTGGCGTCATCGTAATTCAGAACGGCAAAATCGCCGGATTGCTGGGTTTCAAACAGGCGCGCCTTGGCGTTCGCATAATTTTCAAAGGTGTGGTGGCGATCCAGGTGATCGGGCGTCACGTTCAGACAGGAGGCGATCCTGGCGTGGAAACGATCGATGGATTCTAGTTGAAAGCTCGAAAGCTCAAGAACATTCCAGCGGCGGGGAGCGGACGACTCGATCAGAGAGGTGACGGCCGTGCCGATGTTGCCGCCTATTTGGCAAGCGATGCCGCACTCGCGCAAAATGTGGCCGGCGAGGGCGGTGGTGGTCGTCTTGCCGTTGGCGCCGGTAATGCCCAAGATTGGACCTTGCAAGAAATACGACGAAAGCTCGACCTCACCTATGGTAGGAACTCCGTGCCCGCGGGCCGCGACGAGCAGGGGCAGGTCGTAGGGCACGGCGGGCGATAGGACGATCAGCGATGCCGAGCCGACATTCCCGGGCTCCTGCCACACAACCGGCACGCCCATTTGAGCAAAGCGCGCCTGCTCTTCGGGCGTGAGGGGAGATGAATCCATGGCCCGCACGCGAGCGCCGTGCTTCAACAGAAGCTCGATGGCCGCCACGCCGGAGCGCTTGGTGCCGATCACCAGGATGTCTTTGCCCGCGAAATCCGCCAGTATCGTTTACCTCAACTTCAAAGTCGTCAGCGCGAATAGGGCCATGACCAGGCCGACAATCCAAAACCTGACAATCACTTTGGATTCAGACCAGCCCAAGGCTTCGAAATGGTGATGCAAGGGCGCCATTTTAAAAATGCGTTTGCCGCCGCGCAGTTTGTAACTGCCCACTTGCAAGATGACCGACAGCGCCTCCACCACATAAACCCCGCCGATAAAGGCGAGCAGCACTTCCTGCTTAATCAGCACGGCTACAATACCGAGCCCGCCACCGAGCGCCAATGAACCCACGTCGCCCATAAAAACCTGGGCCGGGTGGCAGTTATACCAGAGGAAGGCCAAACTCGCCCCGAACATGGATGCACAGAAGATAGTGAGTTCCTGAGAACGCGGCAGACGCGCCAGGCCTAGATATTGTGAAAATTCCCGGTGACTGGAAAGGTAAGTGAGTACGGTCATCGCGCCGGACGCGATGATCATCAAGCCAATTGCGAGGCCATCAAGGCCGTCGGTTAGATTCACCGAGTTGGACGATCCGACCATGATGAATACAACAAAACCGTAGAAGAACACGAATGCCAGCGGATAGGTCCAGAAGTTTCTCGTCCAACCTTCAATTAAGAGATCGGGTTTGAATTGCTTAAAGAACGGCACGTTGATGGCGGTGGAGTAAGACTGGTGCGCGTGCAGTACCAGCAGGCAAAAGCTGATGAGCATGGCTACCACCACTTGCGCCCAAAATTTCTGCCAAGAGGTGAGGCCAAGGTTCTGCTTCTTGGTGACCTTCGTATAGTCGTCGAAGAAGCCGATGAGGCCGAAGCCCACCAGTCCCAAAAGCGCCAGCCATATATAGGGATTTCGCAAATCTGCCCACATGAGGACAGGCAACACGATGGAAGCTACGATAAGCAAACCGCCCATGGTGGGAGTGCCGGCTTTCTTGCGGTGAGATTGCGGGCCTTCCTCGCGAATGTGCTGTCCGAAACTGAGTTCGCGAAGCTTGCGAATGAGCCATGGGCCACAAACGAGGCCGATAGCCAGCGCCGTAAGGCTGGCGAGAGCGGTGCGCACGGTGATGTAGCCGAAAATCCGGAACACCGGCACGTATTTGCGCAAAATCTGAAACAGAAGCCAGTAGAGCATTTAAGTTACGACTCCATTCTGGCTAACGCGGTTTCGACATGAGTGCCGCGGGAACCCTTAAATAGAACGGCATCGCCGGTTTTGACAAGATTCTTGAGGAAGTCCCCCGCTGGTTCGGGCTCGTCGAAGAAGAGCGCGGTGCCAGCTTGGGCGGCGCCTTCCACCAGGAAGCGCGCGGCGCCGTGGATGCCGACGACGACGTCTATTCCGGCGCGCACCGCGTATTCGCCCAATTCGCGGTGCAATTGTTCCGACATATGGCCTAGCTCGAGCATTTCGCCCAGGACGGCGATGCGGCGTTCGGCCGGCTCAGTGTGCAACACATCAAGCATATTCCGGGCGGCTTCGGGATTGGAATTGTAGGAATCATTCAGAACAGTGGCTCCACGCCAAACTTTCCTCTCACCGCGCATCTTGCCGGGAGCGAGGCTGGCCACCGCTTCCACGAGTTCGCCGGGCTTGATAGCGAACAAGCCAGCGACAGCGATGCCGGCCAGAATGTTCGAAACACTGTGCTTGCCGGCGAGAGCAGTGTGAAAGCGGACGCCCTGAACGCAAAAGGAGGCTTCATTGGCGGCGATATCGACCTCTGTCGCGCGAATATCGGCTTGCGGCGAAAAGCCGTAGGTCAAGGCGCGGCCCGCGTGACTGGCGCGGAAGCCGGCGACCTTCACGTCATCGGCATTCAGCACGGCCACACCTTCCAGCGGCAGCCCTTCAATCAACTCGCGTTTGGCGGAAGCTACGCCGTCAAGCGAGGCGAAATTCTCGACATGCGCATAGCCGACGTTGGTCACCACGCCATATTGCGGCTCGGCTATGGCAACTAATTGGCGAATTTCGCCGGCGTGATTCATGCCCATTTCGAGCACGGCGATCTCCGCGTCATCGGGCAAGCGCAGGATCGAAAGGGGCAGCCCGATGTGGTTGTTGAAATTTCCAATGGTCTTACCCACTTTGAAATGGACGCCTAACAGCGCGGCGATGATGTCCTTGGTGCTGGTTTTTCCGGCGCTACCGGTAACGGCAACGACGGGACGAGCCCAATGACGGCGCGCCCAGCGGGCGAGGGACTGCAAGGCTTCGAGGGTATCTTCGACGAACAGCAGCGGCCCTCGGAAGTTTGCGCCCGCTTCGCTTACGACCGCGGCGGCAACGCCCTTTTCCAATACAGCGTCCACGAAGGCATGCCCGTCCAGGCGCTCGCCTTTGATGGCAAAAAAGAGATCGCCCGGCGCAACGGTGCGGGAATCTATCGACCAACCGGAGATTTGGGTTTCGGCGGGCACGCCGTTCATGAACCGCGCCCCGGCCGCCGCCTGGACCTGCGCAAGCGTAAGCTGCATGTCAGGCCAATCCGTTCTTCTTGCGGCCGTAGCCGAAACCCCGCAGGACGCGGCGCGCCACTTCCCGGTCATCGAACGGAATCGGTCCGTCCTTCAAAATTTGATAAGTCTCGTGGCCTTTGCCCGCGAGAATCACCACGTCGCCAGGTTCGGCAACCTCAAGCGCTTTCTTGATGGCGCGTTCGCGATCGGGCTCCGCGATGTTTGGCGTGTTGAAGCGGCCCACACCGACGCTGGCGTCGTTCATGATGGCCAACGGATCTTCGCTGCGCGGATTGTCGGAAGTCAGCACCACGTAGTCGCTCAGCTCAGCAGCCGCCATGCCCATGAGCGGACGTTTGGCGCGATCGCGATCTCCGCCGCAGCCGAACAAGGTAATGACACGCTTTGGATTCATGCCGCGCGCCACGGAGATTACGTTGCGCAAGGCGTCGTCGGTGTGCGCATAGTCAACGACGACCATGAACGGCTGCCCTTCCTCCACGCGCTCAAAGCGTCCCGGCACGCGCGGCAAGTTGTGCAGCCCCTTCTGAATCTGCGCGTCCGTCAAGCCAAGCGAAATGGCCGAACCGCAGGCGAGCAAAATGTTGTAGGCATTGATATGGCCCACGAGCTGCGATTCGACGGGAAACTTGCGATTCCCCGTCGTAACGGTGAAGCGCAAACCGTTGAACGACATTTCCAAATTCGCGGGACGAAGCCAAGTCGTCCGCGAACCGGCTCTAGGCGGAGGCTCGCGCTTGAGCCCGTACCAAAACGCGTGCGTTTCCGGGGCGAGTTCTACTTTGCGCGACCATTCGTCGTCGGCGTTCAGCACCGCGAAGCGGGGGGGAGGAGCGCTTCGCGGTTTAAACAGCAGTTGTTTAGCGGCAAAGTAAGCTTCCATCGTGTGGTGGTAATCGAGATGGTCGCGGGTGAAATTGGTAAAGCCCGCAGTATGTACGTTCATGGCAAAGATACGGCCGAGATCGAGAGCGTGCGAGGAAGCCTCAAACGTGACATGCGTACCGCCCAGGCGTTCGAGCTCGGCAAACATGGCAAAGAGGTCGAGCGATTCGGGCGTGGTGTTCACGGCCGGCAAGACGCGCCCGGCCAACTGATATTCGATGGTGCCGATGAGCGCGGTGGTTCTACCGGCGGCGCGCAACATGGCATCAATGAGTGTGGTGGTGGTGGTTTTGCCGTTCGTTCCGGTAATGGCGGTGATGGCCAGGCGCTCATCGGGCTTGTTGAAGAAGTTGCGGGCGGCCAGGGCGAGGGCTTCGCGACCGTGGGCGACTTGCAGCCAAAGGCCGGCGAAGCCGCCGGGCGCGGGCCTATCGCCGACGACTGCGACGGCGCCTTTCTTGGCGGCGTCGGCGGCGAACTGAGCACCATCCGTTTTGGCACCTGAGAAAGCGAAGAACAGGAAGCCGGGTTCGACTTTGCGGCTATCGTAGGCAAGGCCGCGGGCGTCGATTTCGGGCAGTGCGCCGGAGGGGCGAAGAAGAGTAACGCCCGCGAGAAGCTGGGGGAGGTTCATTCTGGGGACCGGTCCGTTGAAAAACGCGGCCTGGAGGGCAACGAAAAAAGAGGGGACACGCTAAAGCGTCCGTTCAGGGGCGAGTCTGACGACCATGCGGAATGTCCCTTTTTTCTTTTCGTCATCGGGTGAACCTCACGTGGATGTGCGCGCCGGGGGTGAGCAGCGCACCGGCCGGTGGATTTTGCGCGCGCGCGAGGCCATCGCCCAACATGTCGACTTCGATGCCCGTAGCCGTCGATTCCTGTATCACGTCTTTCACTGTCTTCCCGACAAAGTTCGGAGCCTTTGGCGCAACGATATCATTCGACCCGGCCCGCAATTCTTCATCGCTGAAGGGCGTTGTCAATTCGGCTACCGTATCGCTGTCCGGCTCGTCCAAAGGCGCCGCCAACGCGATCTTGGGATTCTCCACTTCTTGCGGCACATCGCGCACGATGCCCAAACGATTCATGGCCGCCGACATGAGCCTGACGAATACCGGGCCTGCCGCCGAACCGCCGAAACCCGCTTCGCCCGACGTGCCGCTCACAGTTACCACAATCACCAGCGCGGGATTGTTGGCGGGCGCAAATCCGAGGAAGGATGCGTTGTAGCGATGCGTGTATACCTTGTGCGCGTAGTCGTAAATTTGCGCGGTGCCAGTTTTGCCACCCAACGAGTAGCCGATCACGTGCAGCCGGTGGCCTGTGCCATGCGGCTCCGTCATCACGCGCCGCATCATCATGCGCATGGTCATGACGGTTTCAGGCTTCAATGCCTGCACGGGCAGCGGATGCTTGACGGGTTGCCGTGGCCCGTCCGGCGCCTGCTCCCAAGCAACGACATGGGGCGTCACCAAGTAGCCGCCGTTGGCAATCACGCTGCCCATCTGCGCCAGTTGCAAAGATGTGACGCCGATCTCATGGCCCATGGGAACCGACCCGATGCTGGTAGGCTGCCAGCGCTTCAACGGCCGCAGAATGCCGGGCGCTTCGGCTGGCAGTTCGATACCTGTGCGCTGGCCGAAGCCAAATCGCCGCACGTACCCGTAGAGATTTTCGTTGCCGACTTGCATGCCGATTTTGATGGCGCCTATGTTGCTTGAGAACGCCAGCACGTCCTGCATGGAGAGTACGCTATGCGGGTGCGAATCGTGGATCGCGCGGCTGAAGAGACGCATGACGCCGTTACCGCAATCGATGGGCGAATCGGGCCGCAGAGTAGTGGTTTCGAGGGCGGCGGACAGGGTGACAATCTTGAAGACGGAGCCGGGCTCGAAGGGCGCCGCAACGGCCAGATTCTCACGCCCGCCAGCCTTGGCGCCGGCAAGCACACGGTCATTCGGATCGTAAGTGGGATAGTTTTCCAGCGCCAGAATTTCGCCGGTGCGCGGATTCATCGCCACCAGGCTGGCATGATCGGCATGGTTCTCGACAACGGCTTGTTTGAGCGCCTCTTTGGCGATGAATTGCAACTCACGGTCGATGGTGAGACCCACGCTCTTGCCCATGGACGGCAGCTTCACGATTTCGCTGGCGTAGGAGATCTCTTTGCCGTCGCGTTCGATGCGACGAAGGCCAGCGCTTCCCGAGAGATCTTTGTTGAGCTTCAGTTCGATGCCGGCAACGCCCTTGCCTTGCCAATCGACATTGCCAACAACATGCGCGGCTACCGGCCCGTTTGGATAAGTACGCACGCTGGCCTGGCGGATTTCGAGCCAATCGAGATGCATGCCCTCCAGGCTGGCTGCTTGCTCGTCGGAGAGATGATTGGCCACCACCAGATAGCCGCCGCGTTTCCGCGACTCAGCCGTCTTTTCCAAATACTCCTGGAGCTGCGCCGCGTCCTGTTGCAGGATGCCGGCCAGCATGGCCGCGGCCAATTCCTTATTGGGAACTCGCTTGGGGTTCACAACCGCGATATGCGAGTTGGAACTGATGGCGAGAACGCTGCCGTTGCGGTCATAGATGGAGCCGCGCAGCCCATCGATTGTTTCGGAGTGTTCCTGCTGACGGCGGGCGAGCTTTGAGAGCGCATCATGCTCCACAACCTGCACGATAAACAAACGCCCTAGAACAATAAAGGCCCATCCAAGAAGGATGAGCCCCGCAAGCAAAACGCGTTCCTGCGTCTTGCTCAAGTTGGAAGCCGGCGGTATCTCCATAGCGTCATCACAAGGACGAATCTTCGAGATTCCGCGCCGCTCCACCGGGACAAGGGCGGAGGCGGCGCGGAAACGGAGCTAGCGAACGCTCACGGCCGAAGAAAACGGCAAGGTCACGAGCGCCTCAGCGGGCGAATCGGTCCTAGCCATGCCACTCAAGGTCTGCACCTGTTGCGGCTCCGGCTCGGACATCTTGAGTGTTTTGGCGAGCTGGCGTAGGCGCTCCGGGTTGACCAGACGAGCTTCCTCGGTTTCCAGGATGGCGCGCTGGCGTTCGAGCTGCGCCTGTTCCTGACGCAGTTGCTGCAGGCTGAATCCGGCGGTGACGTTGTAAGCGGTGGGCACTAGACCGGCGATAACAAGCATGGCGGCGACGAAACCCGTAACCATGGATTTGTTGCGCGCCAGTTGAGCGCCGGGGTCGACGGCGCGAATGACGCTGCTGTTATCAATTCGCTTCACGAAGAGGTAAACATCTTCGTTCGCGAGCGGGCGCAGGCGCGGAGCATCGGTCCGCGTCCAGACGGCGGATGGAGCCTCCGCCAGTTCTTTTGCGCCAACAAAACGGTTTACAAATGTAGCCAATGAAGACATGTCGAGTTTGTCCCTTCTAACCTTCTATACACTCGAGCGCCCGCAGTTTCGCGCTGCGTGATGGCGCATTCTCTGAAATCTCTTGCTCACCCGGCCTGACCACATGCTTGGTCAGGATATTACAGCGCCCAGCGGCGGCGAGCGCTTGAAACGCCCGCTTCACCTTGCGGTCTTCCGTTGACATGAAGGTGAGCACCACAAAACGGCCGCCGGCATTTAGCCTTTCCGGCACGGAGCGAAGCAACGCATCGAGCTCCTCAAATTCCTCGTTCACCTTCAGCCGCAGCGCCATAAAAGTCTGGGTCGCCGGATGGATTCTCCCCGTTCGCGGCACGGCTTGCTCCACTACCTGGGCCAAACGGCTGGTGGTAAAGATAGGCCGTGCGCGAACGATTGCTCTGGAGATTCTTCGCGACCTCCTTTCTTCGCCGAACTCATAGATGAGATCGGCAAGCGCCTTTTCAGGCAGTGTATTTACAAAATCCGCAGCGGACGCAGTTTGGCTGCGATCCATGCGCATATCCAAAGGTCCGTCTTCCATAATCGAAAAGCCCCGT
>Ga0075021_10001342_pt1 | contig 12580 bp, 9 predicted proteins | sample ColStrG_CSR_2012_FD_72749 | JGI IMG/M metagenome (GOLD analysis project Ga0075021, IMG submission 72749) | Freshwater sediment microbial communities in response to fracking from Pennsylvania, USA - Cold Stream Run_MetaG_CSR_2012 | ecosystem: Environmental > Aquatic > Freshwater > Creek >...
ATGCGGGCGGGCGACGGGGTCGGGGTGGGGGCCGCGGTCGGCGCCGGCCCCGGGCGTCCGAGCACGGCGGCGAGGCCTGTGCGCCGCACCTCGACCACGGCCAGGACCATGACCAGCACGGGCGTCATGAGCGGCACGGGCAGGGCGAGCGCCGCGGCCGCGAGGGGCTGCGCGATCACCGCCGGCATCGCCATCGACACGTAATAGAACTGCGTCGCCGGCCACACAGCGGGGACCGCGAACCATTCGGCGCCCTTGTGGCGCAGGACCCAGAGCCCCAGAAGTGTCGGCGGGATGAGGATCGGGATCCGCCAGGCGCTGCCGTTCCACGCGCTCGAGAGGTGGCTGGTCACGCCGAACCCGTCTGCGATGTAGAGCTGCCACGGCAGCAACGGCAGGGTGACCACCAAGGCGACGATGACAAACAGCAACTGCCGCGGCCGAAACACCAGGGGGACGGCGGCGTACAGCTTGAGGAAAACCGCACCGATCGCGGCGATGGTCCCACCCGCGACCAGGAGGGCGAGCACGATGCTCTGCGGATTTCCGTTCCACAGCGCGTGGGCAAGGGGCGGAAAGGCGATCCACCAGATCGGGAGATCGAGCCGGCGGACCATCCAGACAGCAGCCGCGATGCCGAGGACCATCCAGACCGCGACGGACACCGACAGAGGCAGGACGCTCGTCGGCGCATAAAGGAGCAGCGTGTGCGGGCCGGCAGCGAACGGGATCCCGCCTTCGGTGACCTTCCAGGGGTCACCACCCGCGAGCCATTCCGAGGCGGCCCGCTGGTAGTGGTGGGCGTCGATGCCGAGGACGTCCGGTTTGGCGATCCAGAGCAGGTCGATGACGACGAACCAGGCCGGCAGGCCGATCCGTGAAAACGCGAGTCGCAGCCGCTCGATCACGCGGACGCCCGACGACCTCGTCGCAGACGCCCCAGGAACGCCTCCCGATACCAATGGAGGTAATGGGGCAGCCACTTGCGCAGCTTGAAGTTGCTCTGACCGGCCGTCCGGTCGCGCCAGGTCGTCGGGACCTCGGCGACGCAGCGCCCGGCCAGCGTCGCCTTGACCGTCAGCTCCAGGGCGAGCTCGAAGCCGGCGGTGCTCTCGATGGTCACGCTGTCGAGGAACCGGCGCGAGTAGAGCTTGAAGTTGTTGGTCGGGTCGTGCGTCGGGACGCCCGCGAACCAGTGGAGGGTGAGGCCCGCGGTCCGGCTCATCAGCCGCTTGAGCGGCGGCCCTCCCACCTGATGACCGCCGCGCATGTAGCGCGATGCGGACACCACGTCTGCGCCGCCGCGCGCGAGGGCGACCATCGGATCGACGACCTGGGGCTCGTCGGAGCCGTCGGCCATGGAGATCAACACGTACGGGGCGGTCGTGGCCGCGATGCCCGCCTTCATGGCATTCAAGACGCCACGGCCCAGGTCGTTGCGGAGCCCGCGCAAGCCCGGGATCTCACCGGACAGCCGAGCGATGACCGGCACCGTGGTGTCGCCATCGAAGTCGTAGACGACGACGAGCTCGTGCGGTGTCCGAACGCCGGCCGACAGCGTGCGGAGCACCGGCTCGACGGCTTCGCCTTCGTTGTATACAGGGAGAATCACAGCAAGTTCGGTCCCCGGGGCCTCGCTCATGATAGGAGCATACCCACCGAGACCGTTGCGATGATCCCTCGATGGTCATGGCCGGGCTGATCGAGGCCCGAGGTGCGCACGCGCAACGGCTGGATCGACTCAAGGCTATCGAATGGGGTGGCGGCCCCAATAGCTAAAGGTATAGTCGCGCGATGGTCCTAATGGCGGCAACGCCCGCGCGCCGGCCTCCTCGCCACGCTGGCGCGGGTCCGTCCCGGTGGTCGGACCGCCGACATGGCGCGGCTCGCAATACCTCGACCAAGCGCGGATGAGACGCCGTCTCCCGCACCCGTGGATAGGTCCGGCGGCGACACGAGTCGGCTGGATCGCGCTTCGCGTCGTGTTCGGGTCGCTGCTGATCTGGGTCGTCGCACTAGGGGCTCTCTTCGCATCGATCCCGAACACGGGACCCTCCGCCGTCACCGCGGACCATGCGACCTACATGGCCGCCGTGCACCGTTGGTTGGACGGCGGGCCTTTCTATCATCCCTATCAGCTCGCCGGGCCGTACGAGATCAAGATGACCGAAATCTTGTACCCACCCACGATCCTGCCATTGCTCGTCGTATTCGCGTTCCTGCCCGATGTTCTCTGGTGGCTTGTGCCGCTCGCGATCGTCGTAGTGGTCACGATCCACTGGCGTCCCAGCCTGGTCGGCTGGACGTTGGTCCTCGCATGCTTGGCGGTCCCGACCACCTCGAGTCGATCGCCTATGGCAATCCGGGAATCTGGATCGCGGCTTTTGTGGCACTGGGCACGGTCTTTGGCTGGCCCGCGATCCTGGTCGCACTCAAGCCGACTTTCGTGCCATTCATGCTGTTGGGCATCCAGCGGCGATCGTGGTGGATCTCTCTGGGGGCGCTATTTCTCCTCTCGTTGGCGTTCCTGCCCCTCTGGAGCCAGTACCTCGCGGTGCTCATGAATGCCCGCGGACCGCTGGTCAGCCCGCTCTATTCACTCAACCAGACCCCAATGCTGCTGATCGCACTGACTGCATGGGTTTGCCGAAGGCGCCGGGAAACCATGCCGAACTAACGCCGACGGAGCGGAGGTCATCGCCCCGTGTGGCTGCAAACACTCGCGGCAGAACTTCGAATCACCTTGGCCGACGGGACGGTATGGTCGTCGATCGGCCAAGGGCTGTTGGTCGGCGCCGTCTGCCTGCTGTTCGGTGTGTGCGTCGCTCGATTCGTCGGGCTCCTCAGTGTTGACGCCCCAGCCGGCGAGACGCTTGCGGTCGGGCTGGCATCAGGGCTGCTGGTCCTGGCGTCTTGGTGGGCGGCCATCGCGTCGGGCGGACGCAGCTCGTTCACACCGATCGCGCTCGGCTTCGCCGTCGCGATCGGACTTGCCGCAGCCCGACGCTGGCGGCCGGCCACCCTAGGCGACCCGACGGCCGACGATTCGACCTTCACCACCGTGACGCGATCATCCGCCGCGCTTCGGCGACTGATCCCAGCGCTGATTGGCGGGGCCATGTTCGTCGTCGCTGTCGCGCTCCTGTACGGCGCGACGATGGCGCCCAGTCCTCGAAATGGCGTGCAGCCCGTCGAGTTCAGCGACGAGGCGTACTACTCGGTCCTCGGTGCGGACCTCTCCGCGACCGGGACCGAATCTCTCTATTCACCATCTGGTTTCGATATCGGCCCGCCACCGCAGAACTGGTACCACTGGGGCGAGATCTGGCTCACGTCTGCGGTGATCCGGGTGTTTGGCGCTGACCCGATCCAGGCTCGCCATCTAAGTGTGCTGCCGGTCTTACTGCTGGCGGTCGCGGCTCTTGCGGGCACTCTTGTTCGACGAACGACGAGAACATCATCTCGTGGTGCCTTCCTCTTCGGATTCTTCGCATGCATATTCCTGGCACCGATCCCAGTGATATCGGGGCCGTTCTTCAGCACGTGGGCCGTGGGTATGGTCTTCGAGATCTCTCTATACGGCCTGGCCGCCGTGGCCGTCCTCCTTGGGATCTACAGCGTGACCGTGCTGGGCGCGCGGCCGGTCACGTGGGCACTGCAGATCTTCGTCGGCAGTGTGGTCGCATCAATCGTTGCAGCGCATCTGGCGATGGCGCTGCTGGCAGCTGTCGGTGTCGGGAGCGTTTGGGCGATCAAGGTCATCCAGTCGCTGGGCAGCGTTCGAGGTCTTCCTCCGATCTCCACCGTGTGGCGACGGACGTTCATCGCCTCTGGAATCGCCGTCCTGGCCACGATCGCGTGGGGGTTGGTCACTGGGCATGGTCTGGGGAGTAGCTGGCTGTCAGCGAGCATTCCGTCCTTCGACGTGGAGTGGCGCGGGTCAGTACTCATCGTCGTCCTGTGTTCCGGAGCGTTCGTGGCGATTGGAATCGCCTGGTTCTCGGTTCGTCGCGAGGCATCCGTCGAGTCGAGTCTCTACCTGGGCACGGTCGCGCTCGTTGCAATCGGCGCAATCCTCTGGGGCGCACGACTCGGCGATCTCAACATGGCCCATCTGTTCTTCGGCGCAATCGCCGTCTTCGCGACGCCCGTCGCCGCCGTCGCCGTATGGTCGATCTGGCTGCGGCTCCGAGCAACCGGGCATGTCCGGCTCGGCGCCGCCATGCTCGTGTTCTGTGTGGCGCAGCTCGAATTCGGCGTGGGCCTCGGCATAATCAGGCTGCAAGTCTACGGACCCGGTAGCTACCCTCCGGTCCCCATCGACACGCTAGGGGCGATCAGGAACCTGCCATCTGGTGCCAAGGTCGCCTATGCGTGCCGTCGCTTTGAAGAGGCGGCATTCTGGGCTTCGCAACTTGCGAGTCTTGACGCCCACACGGGTCGCCCATTCGTCCCGATGTGCTTCCAGGCGGAGACCTATCCCGCCCTATTCGGTCGACAGCTCTCACCTGATGTCGCCAGCCCACTATTTGAGCTGGCACCGCAACGAACCCTTTACATCGACTCGAAGGCGGTTCCATCTTCGATGGAGCTGGCTACGTTCTTGAAGGATCACGGCATCGACTACATCTACGCGGACGCATTGCATCCGAATTCGCTGGTGCCGGACGCCGTCCCGATCGCGCCTGGCAGCTCGATCCTCCGCGTGCCGTGAAACACGCTGGATCGGCGAGTGGTGTCTCTACGAAACCCAGGGCGGTTCAAGCCGACGTTGATGGCGGATAGGCGCCATTCACAGTCCGTCGACACTTGCGCCTCTGACCCATCACCCGCCGAAGCGAACCCAGATCCGCCCTTTGGCATGGCCGACCTCAGCGGCCTCCGGCTCCTGTTGTGCGGTCCCTAGCAATCACCGCTCCGCCGCATGACCGACCTGAGCCGGCGGCGGTCGCAAAGGTGTAGGAGATCTTCGTTGTCAGAGTGCCGTCTTGGCGGTGGTGCCGGCGCACGGTACAACCCGATTCTCGGCCTGACAATCTCCCACATGCGGGACCATCGGGTCCCGGCCGTTGAGCGAGGCCCGACAGTATAGTCCGGCGGTGTCTGAACATATCCGAGTGGTGAATCGCAAGGAGACCGCGCAACCAGGCCGTCGCACAGCTGACAAGGTGCCGCGAGGTACCGAGCGGGCGTTGCCCGGTGATCGAACCGGTCTTCTTGTGTTCTCTCTGATCCTGGTCGGCGTGGCCGCCCGACTCGCGATCTGGGCGACGGGACGCATCTGGGAAGACGCCCTGATCACGACCACCCAGGCGCGTAGCTTCGCTGATGGCCTTGGGTTGACTCACCACGCTGGCGAGCCGCCGACGTACGGATTCACGTCTGCGCTCTCAGTCCTGATGGCGATTCCTGGCGAGTTGGTCGCAGTTGGCGGAGGCGTTAACGCGACGCGAATTGCGTCACTCCTGGCAGTCGTGATCGCGCTGGTCTATGCCCGACGCCTCGCCACTGTGCTCGGCCTATCGACGGCGGCAACAGGATTCGTTCTGGCGTTTCTCGCGCTCGATCAACTACAGGTCTTCTACGGGATGGTTGGGATGGAGACCCAGGTCGCCGTCGCAGTCCTGCTCGTCAGCACTCTCTTCGTTATCCGCGAAGACGTCATGAAGGCGGGGCTGTCGTTAGGCGTTGCGGTCCTCGCCCGGCCGGACTTCTTAATCTGGGTTGGTGTGACCTTGATCTGGCTATTCCTCCGATCAAGGTCCTCGGCCATCCGAGCCGCCGTGGCTGGCGCAGCGGTTCTCCTCCCCTGGATCGTATTTACCACCCTGTACTACGGCTCACCAATCCCGCAGACGATCCAGGCGAAGGCCGTCGTATACGCGGCGTATCCGCACGGCATCTTCGATATTCCAGCGTGGCTTGCAGAAGCGCTCCTAGCCCACGGGAACGCCCTCGTTCGGACATTCGCGCCATTCCTCGAAGACACCCTCACGACGGGTACACCCGTGCCGCTCCTGCTCCTCGTACTTGTGTCGGCTGTGACGTGGTCCCTCGTCATCCTTGGAGCAACCCAGGCCCGGCGTGTATCGGTCGCGCAGCCAATCATTGCCTTTGTTGTCCTCTACTTGGTCTATCGCATCGCGTTCGGGCCGACCATCTATTCGGACTGGTATGTGCCTCCGTTCACCGCCATGGCCATCCTGCTGGCTGGCATTGGACTCGATAGGATCGCTAGAGGTCGAGCCAGGACGGTCCTGGCGGTGGCCCTGGTTGGAGCGTTCGCCCTGCCACTCCCGTGGGTCTATGGGATCGAGCAGGCGACGCAGGCCAGCATCGACCGCGAAATCACGCCCGTCGGCTTGTATCTTCGAGACCACGTCTCGCCGAGCGAGGCGTTCTACGCTGAGCCTGCCGGGTATCTGGGCTTCTATTCGCGGGCGACTTTATGGGACTTCCCCGGGCTGACCTCGCGAAAGAGCCTGGCAACGATCCGCACCATCGACGACAAGACGATCGCGGGACTCGCTGCGGCCTTGCGGGCCCCGTGGATGTTCCTTCGCACGAATGAGTACGCGGATCTCGCGGAGCGCTACCCGAACATCGTTCGTGCGTATGCGACATGTTTGACGGGCGGTTTGGACATGACAGGGGACAGATGGGCTGGATATGTCCGACCGTTACCGCCGGGTTTCTCGCCAGGATTTGTGGTCCTTCATGTCGGAAGCTGCCCTTCGTGACTGCCCGAGCACATTCCTCGAACAAGCGGTGCAGCGGCCCGGACCTTCAGGTCGAGGTGGATCCTGGACGGGCGCCGCTATAGTCCGTCGATGCTCGCCCTCCTGAACTACCACCTGCCTCAGCGATCGGGGGTCCGCCCTTGGGGTGGCTGAGCTCAGCCGCCTCTGGCTTCGCTCTTGCGATCGCTGACAGGACGGTCTGGCTGTCGATCGGCGAAGCGCTCTTTTTCGCTGCTGCGTCCCTATTGTTCGGCACCCTAGTGGCGCGCCTCGTCGGTCTACTGAAACCGGGTGCCCCGACGGCTGAGACCGTCGGAGTCGGGCTCGCGTCTGGCCTCTTGATGCTGGCCGCATGGTGGGCCGCCATCGCCTCCAGTGGACGCAGCTCGTTCACCCCTGTTGCCGTCGTGTTCGCGATCGCAATCGTTGTTGCGGTGATCGGTCGAGCCCGAGCTCGCCGGAATCCTGACGCCATCGTTGCGTCATTCAGCGCCGGGCACGGTATGTCATCGACGCGAGAGTCAAGGCACACGAGCCTGATCCTGGCTGTCCTCGGCGGCGGCGTCTTCGTCGTCGCAGTGTCGCTCCTCTATGGGTCCACCCTCGTACTGAGCCCGCGCGATGGGGCCCAGCCGGTCGAGTTTGCCGACGAGGCCTTCTATGCGAACCTCGGCGCGAGCCTCGCCAGGGACGGAACGGAGTCCATCTACGCGACGTCGGGGTTCTCGAACATCGACGGCCTACCGGCGCAGACTTGGTACCACTGGGGCGAGATGTGGCTCGAGGCGGCGGTCATCACCGCCTTCGGAGCGGCGCCTCTGGATGCGCGCCACTTCGTGGTCCTCCCCGCCATGTTGCTGGCGGCGGCTGCGTTGACGGGGACGTTGGTCCGTCGGCTGACCGGCACCGTGTCGCGAGGCGCCTTCCTGTTCGGGTTCCTCGCCTGCCTCTTCCTGGCACCTATCCCGCTCATCCCAGGCCCGTATTTCAGCTCCCGCGCGGTCGGCTTGATCTTCGGCATCACGACCTATGGTCTGGCCGCCGTCACGGTCCTGCTCGCGATATACGGCGTCGCTGTGCTCGGCAGTCGACGCGCGTCGTGGGCCTTGGCGATCTTCGTGGGTAGCGTTGCCGCGTCGATCCTGCCGGCCCACATCGCGATCGCGCTGCTCTCGGTGGTCGGCGTCGGGAGCGTCTCGGCGGTCCGCATCGTGCAGTCGCTCGCCAGCACGCGACATCTGCCGGTCGTGACACCGGTCTGGCGTCAGACGATCGTGGCGACCGGCATCGCACTCGCGGCGACCGTCGCCTGGGGACTGCTGACCGGGCACGGGATGATGAGCGCCGGCGCCTCGCCGAGCGTGTCGCCTTTCAATGCGTCGTGGCGCGATTCCATCGCCATCATCACCCTCGGGTCGGGAGCCATCGCGGCGATCGCGATCGCCTGGTTCCTGGTGCGCAAGGAAAGATCGATCCAGGAAGGCCTATATCTCGGCACGATCGTGCTCCTGGTGACGGGCGCGCTGTTCTGGGGCTGGCAGCTCGCCGACTTCAACACGTTCCACGTGTTCTTCGCTGGGCTCGTCATCTTCGGGACGCCGGTCGCCGCCGTTGCCGTGTGGTCGATCTGGCTGCGCCTGCGCGACACCGGCCACGTCCGGTTTGCTGTCGCTTTGCTCGTGCTGTGCGGTCTCCAGATCGAATTCGGGGTGAGCCTCGGCGTGGTTAGATTGGTCAGTTTCGGCCCCGGCAAATACCCGCCTGTCCCTGTGGCGATCCTCGCGGAGATTCGAAAACTGCCGCCCGGTGCCAAACTCGCGTACGCGTGTCAACCGCTCGAAGAAGATGCGTTCTTCGACCCGTCCGAAGGAGGACTCGCTGCCCATACCGGCCGCGATGTCGTACCGATGTGCTTTCAGGCCGAGACATTCTCGCGCCTTATCGGAGGGACGCTCTCCCCGGACGTTCCGAGCCCGTTCTTCCGATGGGCACCGCAGCGTCAACTCTATCCGACGTCCGGGACGGTCCCCGACTCTGCGGATGTGGCGACGTTCCTGAAGGACAACGGGATCGACTACGTCTATGCGGATGCCCTGCACCCGAACACCCTTGCACCCGAGGCCACCCCGGTCGCGGAGTCCGGAGGTTCACAGGTGCTTCGCATCCCCTGAGGCACCCAGGCCACGCTGGCCTTGACCGTGACCATTACAGGCGTCCCGCTTCGGACTCTGCGCGGATCCAGGGGATGACTTCGTCGAGCATGGCATCGAGCGATGTCGTCGCCTCGAAGCCAAGGACCTCCCGAGCTTTCCGGACGTCGGGCACGCGCAGCTGCACGTCGTGTTCGAATGGCGCATCGTTGACGAACCGGAACGGCCGGCCGTCGGTGTGGATCTTGTGCCAGATGGCCTCGGCCAACTCGAGGACCGTCGTCGAGGCCGCCGTCGAGAGGTTGAAATCGTCGTTGACGGCATCCGGCGATTCCATCGCGAGACGGATCCCGTGAGCCAAATCGCCGCCATAAGTGTAGTGCCGCACCTGGTCCCCGGCGCCCAGGATATGGAGCGGGTCCTGGCCCTTGACGACCTTCTGGACGAGGTCCGGCACGACGTGACTGAGGGCCAGCTTCACGTTGCCGCTCATGATGTCCGAGTCGCGAACCGCCCGCCGCTCGCCGATCCCGACACAGTTGAACGGCCGGACGATGGTGTACGGCAGCTGATACTGCTCCCAGGCGCCTTTGGCGAAGTATTCCGACGCCAGCTTCTGGAAGCCGTAGGTGGAGATCGGCGGAGGCGAGGTCAGCTGGGCGCCTTCAGGCGTCGGAAATACCGTAGCGGACTCGTAGACCATGGAACTGCTGACCACGACGATCCGTTCCAGATGACCGTCGCGTCGGGCGGCGATCGCGCCGTCGAACGTGGCCGCGAGGATCCGCTCGTTCTCGGCAAGCAGGTCGTAGGCGAACTCGTGGAAGTAGCTGATCCCGCCGATCATCGCGGCGGCCGCAACGATCTGGTCGCAATCGGCGGCGAGCCGGCTGACGAGCGCCGCGTCCTTCGCGTCACCCTCGACGAACCGGTAGCGAGGGTGGTCGTCGTATGACTTGATAAGCCGGCCGTACTTGCTGAAGTCATCGAGCCCGATGACGCTATGACCCGCTTCGAGCAGCTCTGGGACGAGGTAGCCGTTGATGAACCCGGCCGCTCCGGTGACGAGGATCCGCATCAGAGCTGGATCCCGCCGCCGAGGGCGCCCCAGACGTCGACGACGTCCTTGCCGCCGACCTCGAGCGATCGGTATGGCTTGTGCGGCGCACCAAGGATCAGGATGTCGCTTTCCGCGAGAACCTTATCCAGCGGGACAAGGCGGTCGTCCTTGACATACGGGTCCGTGCACACGACTCGGGCGCCCGACCAGGCCAACAGCTTGCGCAGCTTGTAACTCAACGACGCACGCGCGTCGTCCGACTCGGCTTTGAAGGCCATGCCGAGGATCCCGATCGTCTTGCCGGTCAGCCCGCCATAGCGGCGTTCGAGCGCCGAAACGATATATGCCGGCAGACCCTCGTTGACCTGCATCGCTGCCTGGCCCATCGGGAAATGGTCCGCGGTGAACGCAGCCAGCTGCATCGTGTCCTTGAACAGGCACGGACCCGCAGCGAAGCCGGGGCTGGGCAGGTCGACCGCGCGCGGATAGTCCTCCCGGATCGCGCGCAAGACGTTGGTGTAGTCGACGCCGGCCTGGTCGGCGATCATGAAGAACTGGTTGGCGACCGCGAACTTCATGTACCGCCAGGTGTTCGTGAACAGCTTCGTGAGTTCGGCTTCCTTTGTCGTCGTCCTTATGGTCTTGCTGGCCAGTCGCCCGAACAGGGCGGTGGCCCGGTCGCCCGCTCGATCGTCGTCCGCGCCGATGATCTGCGGCAGCGAATGGACCTCCTCGAGCGCGTGGCCCTCCGCGATCCGCTCAGGGCAGAACGCAACGTCCACTACACAGCCGCGCTCGGCGAGGTTCTGCGCCACATACCCGGTCGTCCCCGGATAGACAGTGCTCCTCAGCGCGACGAGGGCGCCAGTGCGAAGGTGCGGGGCAATCTGGTCGACGGCCTTCTCGAAGATCGTCATCGACGGTCCCAGGAACTCATCCACGGGCGTGCCGATCACGACGACGAGATTGTCGGTCCGCTCGATCATCGACCCACTCGAGCCGAAGGTCAGGCGCCCGGTCGTTAGCATTTCCGCGAGCAACTCGTCCGCGCCCGCCTCGAGGAACGGCATCTGCCCGGCCGCGATCTGGTCGAGGGTTGCCGGGTTCGTGTCGTAGATACCGACGCACAGACCGGCCTTCGCAAACGCAAGGCTCAACGGCAGGCCGACGTGGCCGCCACCGCCGAGCACGACGACGTCGAGATCCTGAGATTCGGTCATGTCCCGACTCTATCAGCCCGGTGCTCTGCGGCACCGAGCCCTGATGGTCCCGAAAGAGCGTGGTACTCGGCGGGCGTGGGCAGGACTCGACGACTGGCGCATCATGCCTCCCATGGGTCTCACGGCAGGTCTCGGACGCTCGTCGAACGCGGTGCTGGCCCGCGTCGGCGGACTCGACTGGACAGCCATCCAACGCTCGACAGCCTGGGTCGTCCCGGCCGGCTTCGTCCTCATGACGGTCGAGGTCATCTCGAAGTACATCGAGACGCCAACGTGGCTCGGGTTTGACGCGAGGCTCTACGCAGCGGCATCCGGAGCTTGGCTGGGTGGATCCAATCCTTGGGCAGTCAGTGACGTCGGGATCTACTACGCCGCCCCGCCGCCAACGCTGCTGGCGTTTGTTCCGTTCTATTGGATGCCGCCCATCCTGGTCAGCGCGGTGTGGGTGCTAGGCTCGTTTGTCTTGGCCGCGCTTGCCATCAGGAGTCTTCGCCTCCCGATATGGTGGATGGCGTTTCCACCGATCGTCGACGGGGCATTGGTCGGCAACCCGGATGTTGCTGTCCTTGCCCTGCTAGTCGTGGCAGGTGGTCGGTTCGGAGCCGTAGCTCCATTCCTGAAGATCTACGCGGTCGTGCCAATGATCGGCGAACGCCAGTGGCGACAGATGATCACTACATTGGGACTTCTCGCGGTAACGGCGGTCGTGTTGCCATGGGGAAGTTGGTTCTCCCAATTGGCGACGATCGCCGAAAACCTTGCTGCCGTCTCGATCCGACAGAACACATCGGTCTACGGAAGCCCTGTCCTGATGGCTATCGCGGTCATCGCATTGCTAGCGCTTGGCCGGCGTCGGGCCGGATGGCTCGCCGTGCCCCTCCTGTGGCCGTCGACGCAGATCCACTACATGGCAATTTCGGTCCCCGGGCTAACGCCATATCTGGCCCTCGCGTGGTGTTTCCCGGTCCCTGAAGTTCGGGTGGCGTCGACATGCTTGTTCGTGCTTTATGAGTACGTGGTCGGCAAGCAGCATCCCGCCTTCGGCGTTGGCAAAGGGATTCTCGAAGGAAGGAACGTGTCGCAGCCCGGATAAAGCTCCGGGCCTCGGCAGCTCATTCCCCAGTGGCGAGGGGTCGTGGTCGTTACAAGGCTTCCGAACCTGCCGGTGGAGACTCCAGCGGCCCACGGACGTGGGCGGCATGCCGTTCGTGTTCTCGTGGTTCCGGCGGCATTGCGTCGTCATTGCGATACAGACCAGACGCGAGGTCAGGGTTGAGTCGAAGGTGAGACCGGATCCACAGACGTCGCCAGGCGAGCACGTCGCTGACGTGGCACTGCCCCGGCGGCCATCGATACAGCTGACGTCAAGGGCATGGCCAGGGCGAATCCGAGCGATAGACCTCCGATGGC
>Ga0075021_10001343_pt1 | contig 12579 bp, 11 predicted proteins | sample ColStrG_CSR_2012_FD_72749 | JGI IMG/M metagenome (GOLD analysis project Ga0075021, IMG submission 72749) | Freshwater sediment microbial communities in response to fracking from Pennsylvania, USA - Cold Stream Run_MetaG_CSR_2012 | ecosystem: Environmental > Aquatic > Freshwater > Creek >...
GTAGCGTCCGGCCTCGCGGTGATGCTTTACGCGGCCGGCCTACCGATGGGACTGAGCAGAAACGTGCTGCTTGGCGCAGAGCGGAACGACATCGCCCTCGTCTTCCAGGCGGGCTCCAGCGTTTTGGCCCTCATTGTTGTCCTCACGGCCGCGGCTACGCATGCCCCGCTATGGGCATTCGCGGCCGCGCCATCGGCGGGAGCCGTCATCGCGAGCGCGGCAGCATGGCCGAGGGCATCGGCTGAAAGCGGGCTGCTGCTGACGGAGACGGTGCTGTCCGCGTTGCTTCGCGGGCACCCGGGGGCTCGGATCGCCCATCTCGCTGGACCCATGCTGGTGATCACAACAGCCCTGCCCATCGCCTATCAGTCCGACCGATTACTGCTCAGCCATCTGTCGAACCTAGGTCAGGTCGCCGTCTACGCCGTCGCAGCGCAGATCTTCGGGCCGCTGCTCGGGCTTGTCGGCGCCGCCGGCATAAGCCTGTGGCCTCTCTTTGCCCGTCGACGAGCGAACCAGCCGGTTTCGCGGCACGAGCTGATAAGGCTTACCGCCGCGTTCACGTTAGCTGGAGCTCTGCTCGCCATAGCGCTGGTCGTGGCCGGCCCGCGGGTCGCACAGTTCGTGAGCACGGGGAAGATCTACGTTGGCCCCGGCGTCTTCGCTTCCTTCGGACTGCTTTTGGTTGTAAACGCCTCCTGGTGGCCAACCGGGATGCTTCTCACCGATCGCGACGGGCTCCGATTCCAGGCCTTGTGCTCCGTCTTTATGGTCGTGATCAACGTCGTCATTTCGGCTGCGCTGGCGCAACGCATTGGTGCGGCCGGGCCGGTGCTCGGCTCGGTGATGGCTCTTGTAATCGCCCTGCTGATCCCGGGCCTGAGGAAAGCGCTCATCGGCATGCCGAGATGAGCCCAACGCGCTTACCCAACGTCCGCTCGCGTGCCCCGTTCTTGCGTTCTTCGTCGGTCTCCGTGAACCGGATTGCAACCGTCCTGGCAAGTCGCCACACCGGATGCTCGCAGCCGGTCTCGTCGATCCCCAGAACTCGACCGGCGCCGCCTCCCGGGTCGACCCCTGCGCGTGGCTGACCAAGCACGTGCGCGTTCGGCCACGAGGTCAGCCCCTCAGCGGCGACACTGACCGCCAGGTCCTGCCTCACCCACTCGGCCACGTGCTGGCGTACGCGCTCAGTCATACGAGCCTCAGCTGGAACCTGCGTGATCTTCTCGGTGAACGCCCGACGCGTAAGCTGCGGTCCACCGGCAGGAGAACCGCACCCTGTGCCAGCGCACATCCAACGCCGCCGTGAAGTCAGGTCCCGCGGACCGGTCGCCCGCCGATGACGGTCTCCGCTGGAGAGCACTCCTTAAGCCGGACAAGCCGCAGCACCAGCGTCATCGGTCACAACGGTCTCACCCGCGCCTCAGTCACTGACGCGCCCGACCACAAGCGGCAGCACTTCTGGCGACCCACACAGGATCGTCGTACCCGTGAGCGGTCATGAAATCCTAGCGTTCGGGCTGGCAAGCGACAGCCTCACGCGTTTCTCCACCCTCGGGTCACAGAATTCCAGGTGCTCCGTCAGTGGGTCGTTGCTGTTCGCGTTGCCCGGGTTCCGGGTCCTTGATGTCAGTGTCGGACCGGATGGGGCCCGCCTGGTCCTGGTGGAGGACGTCGCCACTGAGGGTGGCTGCCCGTCGTGTGGGGTGGCCTCGTCGCTGGTGAAGGACCGGCCGGTGTGCCGGGTCAAGGACCTGCCGCACGGGGTGGTGGCGTTGCGGGTGTCGGTGCGTAAGCGCCGGTTCGTCTGCGCCGAACGGCTGTGCTCGCGCGGGTCGTTCACCCAGGTCAGTGACCAGCTGCCGGCGCGGGCCCGGCTGACGGCCCGGCTGCGGGTCAAGGTCGCTGCGGCGGTGGTGACGACCAACCGGGCGATGTCTGAGGTCGGCGCCGAGTTCGACTTGGCGTGGGCCACAGTGCATCGGATCTTGGTCGCCGCGGCCGTGGAGCTGTTGGCCCCGCCTGAGTTGACCACGATGATCGGGATCGATGAGACCCGGACCCGGCGGGCCGGTTGGGTCCTGGCCGACACGGTGTGGAGGCGCTCGGATCCGTGGATGACCTCGATCGTCGACCTCGACCCGACCCGCCCGGGTGGGATCATCGGCTGGCACCGGGGCGCACCGGGGCGTGCGTGGTGGCCTGGCTGGCGTTGCAGACCAAGGAGTTCCGGGACGGCATCGCCGAGGTGGCGATCGACCCGTCCGCCCCGTATGCGGCCGGGATCCGCCGGGCCCTCCCGAACGCGGTGATCGTCGTGGATCACTTCCACCTGGTGCTTCTGGCCAACCAGGTGGTCACCGAGGTCCGCCAACGCGCCGCCCGCGACCAACACGGACACCGCGGCCGGGCCAGCGACCCGGCGTGGGCGCACCGCCGGCTGCTGCTACGGGCCGGGGACACCCTGGGCCCGAAAGCGTTGGCCCGACTGACCAAGATCCTTCGCACCGATGACCCGACCGACGAGATCGGCGCCGCCTGGGCCATCAAGGAGCTGCTACGCCAGCTGCTGGCAGCGCACGGACCCACCCGCTACAGCCGAAGCGGCACCGCGCATCTGCTGACCCGGTTCCTGACCGCATGCGTGGACGCGGACATGCCCGAGACGACCCGACTGGCGGCCACCATCGAACGCTGGTGGCCCGAGATCGAAGCCTTCCTTCAGCGGGGCACGACGAACGCCCGGACCGAGGGCCACAACCGGGTGATCAAACAGATCAAGCGAGTGGCCTGCGGGTTTCGGAACCAAGCCAACTACGAAAGGCGCATCATGATGCACAACGCGACCCGCCGGGCCGCGTGAACCACCAGCGGTCGAGGTCAACCCCGCTCAAAGTTGAAGAGCCGCTATAGGGGATCCAGTGACGAGGAGGGACATTCGAGGTGATCAACGTGAACCTATGCACTTCACACCGACATCTGCATCTTGGTTGAAGCAACGACGGAGGCCTCCTTCGGGATTATCACCCCGTCAAGAGATGCGACCCGGCACCCTCAGATCCGTCAAAGAATTCATCGCGGCGAGCGAGACTTACAGCGCCGGCTGGAACGACCGATGCGCCCGCTTCATCTGGTCCGAGAGCGACGACATCATTGCCAGAACACACTGCAAGACAACTTCAAATACGCGACACTAATGATGAGTCGACTATTGCATGGGTTATGCGGTCCGCATGAGCCTTCGCAGTCCAGCGCCTTGTAACTTCGTTCTTACAGTCCTTAGCGATATGCAGGGTGTCCGATTCGGAACTTGATATCCATCTCTCTATCACATCGGCGAGGTCCTCCACGTCACCGGTGGCGTAGAAGTCGCCAGTTACACCAGGCCTGATGGCCTCATGCTCCGGCATTTGACGGTAGACATCATCGCAGGTGATGACGGGACGGCCATACCAAAGACTCTGTATCGCCGTTAGGCCCACTGCCTCAGGTACAACGCTTACGATTATTCTATCGTAGACGTGTTGAAGCTCCGAGGACGAGTATATGGGACCCAGGAGACTTGCTGGGACCTCCAGAGTTGAAGCTAACTTGCGGAGGGATTCTCTGCATGGGCCTTCGCCCACAATAATAACCCCAACATCGTGACCTCGTGCACGCAACGCATGGACTGCGTGGATTAGAAGATCCAATCGCTTGTTCGAAGTCGGGCGAGCCACAGCGCCGACTACATGCGAACAGTCCAGGTAGTCCCACTCGGCCTGATCTGGGGCCTTCTGCAAGTCTGATTCATCGAAAGACGGTTTGTTGGGAGCTGCAACCTCAATATCGTGACTATTGCCGATGACAATCATGCGACCCGGCGGGTAGCCCATCCTAGTCCCGATCACTCGCGCCGTCTCTCCATACAGAAGTAGGCTGGTTGCGAGGCGGTAGAAGCAGACCCGGATCACGCGCTTGAGCCCTCGCTCGGGGCGATGCCACCCAATCGTCCAGAAGATGACCGGTCTCCCGCGAACCCTCAAGATCACAGAAGCGATCCAGGTGGATAGATATCTGACGTCGCCCACTAGGATCGTTGCCGATGATTTGGAACTCAACGCGTAGAATAGGACGTACGGTTGCAGTAGGAATGGACCCAGCCACACATTCTTGATTCGTCTCAGCGGCTGCAAGCCTGCGATGCCTGCGACAGGGATAGACTCATCACGCGATCGCGCCCCGGTGACAAATGAGTAGTGGACCGAAGTCTCCTGCATTAGCGCGCGAAAGACTCCCAGCCGATAGTGCGCGATGAATGGGTAGATTATGGTGACGGTTGGCGGCGCGTAAGTCGACTTTGGCATTCAAGACTCCATTGCGGAATTAGGAAAGAATAGGGGACTTTATCGATTGGCACCCAGACGGTCAAGTACGCGAGAGGACCCGGCGGCATAAAAGTTGGGTTACCGACAGAGCCCATATTAGTCGGGTGCGGATCACTGGCAAAAGGTCACGCCGCTGCGGCCGTGTTAGATTGTTATCGTGAATCCGCCGCAGCACTAGGGTGTCCTCAATATGCCCTAGGACGCCGCAGATATTGCCTGAGAGCGCCAACCAATGGTCGTGGGCTTCGACATACCACGGAATAGGTAGGAGATAGCGCTGCATCTCAGAGCGGAAGGCCATCGCGCAACCAAAGTATTCACGTCGGCCCAACGCCAGACCAACGATATTTCTTACGGTATGCGAACTATCTCTCGCCCGAAGCGTACTTGAGGAAGCCGTGCCGTTGACGTTGAAGGCCGTGAACTCTCCCGCGACAACATCGTACTTGCGGAGTGCACTAATCACTTTGGCGGTCCGGCCCGGGGGCCACAGGTCGTCTTGGTCTGCCAGACACACATATCGACCGGAAGCCAACGCAATTGCGCGTTCGAACGCCTTCACGTGTCCTTCGTTGGTTGAATTGATATAGATGTGAACCCTGGGATCCCGGAATGCCTCGATTATGGCAACCGTGTCATCCGACGAAGCGTCATCCACGACAATGACTTCGTCGTCGCTAGAGATGTCGGAGAGTATTGTGTTGATCTGGCCTGCGACGTACCGCTCCCCGTTATACGTGGCTATACAAACGGAAAGGGGAGGGGGTTCCGACCTGGGAATTGACGACCGACCGTGGGGTCCGCTCTGAGTGACGCGATCGCCATCTTCCGCTACCACCACGCCAACGAGCGGACTTTGCGGCCGAGAGCCGGAGCTGACGGTCAGCGCTTGGTGCCCTCGTGTGGCGCCGGGAGCGTTCAACCTCAGGCGGGCCCTGCCGAGTCCGACCACACTGATATTCAATCGTTGCACCCCGCCTCGAGTGGACAACCCGTATTGCTAATCAATGCTAGCAAGGATGGAACTGTCGCCCCCCTATTTGTCAGGGTGTAGTGAGCCTCCAAACCGCCCATCCTGCACGGGGCGCTCCCTTCACTGGACCCGGGACCGTGGCTGGCAAGTCCGCGACCGGTACCTGACCCCCGAACAGGGCGAGTGCTACTGGCCCTCGTTCGAAGACGTTCGCCGACTCCGCAAGATCTTCACCGAACTCGAAACCCGACCCCTGCAGGCGTTCCTCGATACTCAGGACTGAACCGCAATCACCGCGATCTCATCCCGAGATATGCGGAACGTCAGCTACGAGGGCAACCGCCTGGTCATTGTCGAGCCGAACGAGCCAGTCCTCCCCCCTTATCAGAACGATGGCATCCGCGCTGACGCTGCTCACGTGGACTCCGCCGTCTTCGCGGCGGCCAGCAGGCTCTCGATGCGACCGACCCCGACATCTACGGAGAACTCCTGTTCGTAGTAGGCACGACCGGCCGCACCAAGTGTGGCCAACTTGGCCCGACCCAGGTTCACGGCACCGCGAATCGTTGACTCCAAAGCCTCTTCGTCGCCGGGGGGGGACACCCATCCGGCTCCGGATGCCGCGATTACCGAAGAGGCATCACCTGCCACGGCACCGACAATGGCCCTGCCGCAAGCCAGGGTAGCCTGGATCTTGCTCGGCATGGTCACACTTGACATCGGATGCGTTCGCAGGCTCACCAAGTGAACGTCTCCGACTGACATCAAGGCTGGCATCTCCGACTGGGGTTGCGGTCCTAGGAAGATCATGTTGTTGAGGCCGAGCTCCTCCGCTCGGCTCCGAAGGCGGTCCTCAGCAACTCCGGTCCCTGCGATCACACACACGAACTCCGACAGATCGACCATCCGCGAGCATACATTCACGAGTTCATCGAGGCCCTGAACATTTCCAAGCGCGCCCGCGTACAGGAGAACGATACGATTCTCAACCCCGAGGTCGCGTGCGAGCTGCTCATCGCGCGGTGTCGGTCGGAACAGGTCCTCATTTGCCCAGAGCGGCACGTAGGCTAGTTTGCTATCAGGGACCCCGCGATCGAGCAGTACCTCGCGCATGCCCGGCGAGATATATGCGATGACGTCAACGTGCCGATATGACGAGCTTACCGCCCGTTCGAGGGCTTTGCCGATTGTGCCGTTTCGGGCGTCTGCTCCAGCGAATCCGCTCGCATAGAGACTGTCAGGCCACAGGTCCATCAGGTGCATGACCGTGCGTGCCCCGGAGCGACGTCTTGCGGCAAGAACGGGGAGGGCTACCGTTGCGGGGGAGTTGTAGAACCACAAAGCTTCGGCGTTGCCGAGGTAGTCCCAGCCGAACACCGTGGCGGACGCGGCGAAAGAGCCATAATTCAGTGCCCTTCGCATTGGCGATGCATCATGGCTGGGGTATAGAGGTACGCGCCGAACTGTAACCCCGTCGGCCGTGGTCTGGTTACGCAGGGTCATCTCAAAGCCAGGGTAGAGCCGCCCAGTCGGGTAGTTGGGGTACCCAGTGAGCACCCGAACCGGGTGGCCATTGGCGGCGAGTCCCCGAGCCAACACCCCGGGTAGCCGCGGTGGCCCCGGCTCTGGTTCGTACCACTGTGAGACTAGACCGATCCGCATCTATGTGACCGCTCCTCGGCGTCGGACGACGGCCGGCAAGGCAAGGTAGCCGCCGAGCGCGATTGCCGCGGTACAAATCGAGAAGCTGATCGCCAAGGCGGAGTGGACCGACACCGCAAGCCAAGCAGCTCCTGTGACTAGGGCGGCGAAGGCGACGGTGGTGAGTGAGACGGCGGTGTGGCTCATGCCGCATACAATTGCTTTCTGGTACGTGTGCGAGCGATGGGCCTCGAGGAGCGGTTCCCCCAGTCTGGCGCGTTGGATCAACGTTGTGGTGGTGTCAGCCAGATAGACGGACAGCGGGGCGAGCACAATCACTAAAGGTACCCCCGAGCGGGCGAGCGAGGTCGCCAAGATGGCGATGAACCCACCCTGGGCGTAACTGCCCACATCGCCAAGGAAGACTCGGGCGCGAGGTACGTTCCAAGGGAGGAACGCGGCTGCGCCGGCCGCGAGCACGAGTGCCGCCGCGGTCTGCCCGGGCTGCGCGTAGTGACCGGAAGCTACCGCGTAGACCAGACCAACGAAGAGTGCGTTGAACCCCGAGAGCCCATTCGCTCCGTCCATGAAGTTGAAGGCATTCGTGTACGCGGCGATCCATAGAACCAAGATCAGGCCGATCCAGTTCGGACTACCGAGCATCAGGACACCCAGCGTGCCCACGCATATCTGGACACCGAGGCGCACAAGCGAAGGCAAGCCGAAGAGGTCGTCGGCCAGCCCGAGTGTCGCCATTCCAAGAAGTACGACCAGAAATGCGGGCAAGGGGCCTGACCGGCTGACGCCATATGCGGTGAACCCGGCGCACATGCTGACGACCACGCCGATGCCGCCCCCGCGTGGGGTTTCTGACACATGGCTAGACCGATGGTTTGGGGTGTCCATCACGCCTCTACGGCGAAGCCATCTGATCAGTAGCGGCTGCGCCGACAACCCGACGAGGAGCGTGGCCAGCACCGCGCTAAGCATGACGATTGTCATGTCGTCACGGCAGGACCGCCCGGGGGCAGCTCGACCGAGCCATAGAGGCCCTGGCGCAGATCGATGCCCGCCTGCTTGGGACGGTTCTCAAGTGCGCTTCGCACATCCGGGACTGTCTTCGCTACGGCTACCGGCATGGACATGGCAAACCCCCTACCCGAGTCTTTCAGACTCGCAGTTGCGAAAGGCGGCAACCGAGCCGAGAGCGGTGGCGCGTGGGTACTCCGACGCTTCGCATGACCGCGACAACTTAGGCAGGGCGAGCCTAGCGTGGGACTTTTCGACACCACGAGCGGAGTGAGCCGCAACAAGCGAGCTATGCGTCGCGATTCGTCGTCCAAGCGAGTTCGCAGCGGCCTGAGGATGCGACTAGGCATGAATGCTAGCTGCGTCGAAGCAGAATCTGGTCGAGCTGCTGATTTGCCTCGCTGGGCGCTCGTTCGGTGAGGAAGATGGAACCGGCAGCCGCATTTAGCTCTTCGTGCAACTTGTCGTTAGCCGAGTAGGGCTGGATTCCCCGCGCATTCTCGGGCGAGATTGCTGGCACAGGGACATGCGAGATGAGGGGGTGAAAAGGCCTCTCGTCGACTTCTCCGTCGCCGAACAGCTCCTCATGCATCTTCTCTCCGGGGCGCAGCCCCGTATAGACGATCTCGACTGGGCGAGGTGCTTGCGCCGCTAAGTGGCGGGCCACATCTGCAATTCGGACGGGTTGACCCAAGTCGAGCACGAGCGCCTCACCGTCGCGGCCGATCACCGCGGCCTGTATCACGAGCTGAACGGCCTCTTGCACCGTCATGAAGTACCGCGTTACCTCGGGATCGGTGACTGTGACTGGCCCGCCAGCCTCGATCTGGCTGGCGAAGGACGTGAGGACTGAGCCGCGGCTGCCGAGCACGTTGCCGAAACGCACGCTCAGGAACGTCCCCTCGGCTTCCGTGGCGACGTGAGCTGTCAGCCGTTCGGCGATGCGCTTGGAGAAGCCAAGGACGCTGATCGGGTTGGCGGCCTTGTCGGTGGAGATGTTGACGAACCGTTCGACGCCGCTGGCTGCTGCCGCCTCGAGCACTGTAAGGGTGCCCCAGACGTTGGTCTTCAGCGCCTCAGCAGGGGACTGCTCCAGCAGAGGTAGGTGCTTGAGCGCGGCCGCGTGGAACACAACCTGAGGCCGCCGGGTCTGGAAGATCTCGTGGATCCGGGCTTCGTCGCGAATATCGGCGAGCACGGTGCCGTCATCGTCGAGCAGTGCCCGCCCATGGATCGAAAGCTGGACAGAATGCAGAGCAGACTCGTCCCTGTCAAGCATGATCAGCTCGGTTGGGCCGTACCGATGGATCTGCCGGCAGAGCTCAGAGCCGATCGATCCCCCTGCGCCAGTCACGAGAACACGCTTGCCGTGGAGATGGTGCGCGATGGCGTCGAGGTCGGTCTCGATCTGGTGTCGACCTAGCAGGTCCGCCTCGCTGATGTCGCGGAGCTCGGCCGTGCTGACGACACCGTCCATGATCTCGCTGGCCGTGGGGACGACCTTGACCGCCAGGCCGGCCTCGGCGGAGATGCTGTTCAGGTCGCGGATCAGGGCCGCGTTCGCTCGTGCGATCGCGATAACCAACGTGGTAGCACCTGTCGCAACCGCCGCCCCCGCGATCGCGTTACGGTCGCCAAGGACAGGGATGCCGCTCACCCTGAGGTTCTTGAGCCGAGGATCGTCATCCAGCATCCCCACCGGCAGGTAGGTGCTCGCGTGGTCTCGGAGCGTGGACTGGACAAGCTGGGATCCAGCGTCCCCTGCCCCGAAGACGAGGATCTTGGTCGTGGTCTCTTCGTCCGGACGATGCGACCGCTCTGACCTCACCCGCCACAGGTACCGGACGCCGAGCATGAGGACCAACGCGATAAGCGAGCCGACGACCGGGGTGCTCGCGGGAACCCGCCGGTCCCTGAATACGCCGAGGTCGAAGATGGTGAGCGCCGCGCCCACGATCACAACTGTCGTGGCGGCTCCGGACACCTCGTCGAAGCTGCCGTAGCGGTAGCGGCCTCGGTAGAGGTAGAGGTATGTGCCGACCAACCACTGCAGGGCCACGGCGGCTAGTGCGAATGCCAGCATGGCAAGTACCGAAACGCGGGAGATTCGGAAGTCGTATCTGGCTATTGCAGCCAGGAACATTCCCGCGAACCAGGCCAGACCATCGACACCAAGTCGGGTGAGCTCGCGCCCCGATAGCAGCACCGACGCTCGAGCCTCCGGCGTAGATGCCTCACTCACTATTCCTGGCCCCCGACGTTTGTGTGGTACCCGACTGCACTTTATGGCATACAGGCCATCACCGACAGCCCGCAAATGGTCGAGGGCCGCCACTGAGGGTGTTCAAACCACCACCGGCCGTAGGCGGTTTGCGCAGACATTGGGTGGGCCACAGTTGGGGTGTGCTCACTGTCACAGATCCCGCGAACCAATGAACGCGGGACGCGAGGATCCTCCTCAAGACCACCAGGGCCGTAGTGTCAGGCACATGGGGCCTCACAATGTCAGCACCAGGTCTGACGAGACATCAGCTGGGGCTCACAGGCGTACGTCGACGGCGCGGCCGCACCTGTCCAGGCGACGGCTGATTGCGGTGGTCATGCTCGTGTTTGCCGTATTTGCGCTGTGGCTCGGCATCCGAGGGGCCATGGCGTACAACCGCCTCAGCGCGCTCCAGTCCGCCGCGAGCCGCATTCGTACCGATGGCAAGTCTCTCGACTTCAAGGCACTTTCGATGGATCTGCGAAACTTCCAGGACCAGGCCCGCTCCGCCCGGGGGCTGACTAGCGACCCGATCTGGGGTCTCGCGACTCACGTTCCCTTCCTAGGATCAGATGCGCGGGCGGCGCGGCAGACGTCCGCAGTGCTTGATGACCTGGCGACCTCGGTTCAACCTCTTGCTGACCTACTGCCCGGACTGCAACCGTCGCGGCTCGCGACCAGCAGTGGATCAATCAACGTATCCGCCCTCACGGGCCTCGGTCCCGCGGTCACCAAGGTGTCCGCCGCTGTGGACCGTGCGCGAGAGTCTCTAGCTCTGGTTGACACCGGCGGAGTCATCGGGACGCTGTCGCACGGGATCAACCGACTGAAGGACGCGCTGAACAGGGCGCAAGGCACACTCGAGGGCGCAGGTCCGGTGTTTTCGGTCTTGCCCGCGATGCTTGGCTCGGAAGGTCAGCGCAGGTGGTTTGTAGGGCTCGAGAACCTGGCAGAAGCGCGGGCGACCGGGGGGTTTCTGGGCGGGTACGCGGTGGTCACCACCTACAAGGGGGCGATCAAGCTGTCGATGGCCGCTGCCAGTAACCAGGGGCTGACCGCCAGCCCGATTCCGACGACTTCGCTACCCAGTGGCCTGCTGAACATGTGGGGCAGCGACCTGGCGCAATGGAATGGACTCAACCTGAGTCCACATTTCCCATACACGGGTTCGCTAGTTGTCGATGGCTGGAAGGCGCGGGGCGGCGGCGCACTCGACGGAGTCCTCTTCATCGATCAACCGACGATGTCAGCGTTGCTAGCAGGTACCGGCCCCGTAGTGGTTCGGGGAGTGACACTTAACTCGACGAACGTGGAGGCGTTCCTCACGTCTGGGCTCTATGCGAGCTTTCCGAACGTCGCGGACAAAGATGCCGTCGCTGTGGAGCTCGTTCAGGCTGTCTTTGGCCGGCTGTCTGCTGGGCAGTTCAACCTCATCACTCTGTTGAAGGCGCTGCGGGCTCCGGTTGCTGACGGCGGTGTCCTCGGATACTCCGCGCACTCCTACGAAGAGCAGGCGCTGGCGGGGGTCTCCCTCGGCGGAGTGCTGCCCGATGCTCCTGGCCCCACGGCGATGGCCGTCATCAACAATGGCAGTGGCAACAAGATGGAGCGGTACTTGAAGGTCGGCGTCGACTACGTCCAGGGAGACTGCGCGAGCCCGGTTCGGACCGGAGACATTGCCGTCACTCTGACCAATGTCGCGCCATCTTCCGGGTTGCCCCCCTACGTGACCCAGCGCAACGACCTGCTCGCCGGCCAGCCAAGGCCACCAGCGGGCTCGACGCGCGAGATACTCGACGTGTACGGGCCGGTTGGCTCCACCGCGGTGGCGGTGTCGCTCGACGGGGCGGCGGCCGCATTCTCTATCGGTGTGGACCGTCGGCATCCGACGTGGCGCGTTGACGTCGAGCTCGCTCCTGGCCAGACACGAACGGTCGAGGTGCAGTTCCTCCAGCAGCTGGAACCGTCCAGCGGCAACCTCACGCCGGTGATCCTCGCTCAGCCCATGGTCATTCCGCAGTCACTTCACGTGGAACCGGGGCGTCCCTGCAGTCCGTGACACACCCGCGATTGGCCCACAACCGCCCATTGGCCACGGCCACCGACGTTGTGACGTACGAAGCCCCGGGCCAACGGTCCGGGGCTTCGACAATCCTCGCGACTGGTTGTCGCGTATGCGGCTAGGAATCGATGCGGAACGACGCGGCCGCTGCAAGTCCACTCGAGGTTGCCACTGCAAGGTACGAGCCCTGCTTGCTTACCGAGAAGACACCGCTCGCCTGACCCGTTGAGTCTGTCGTCGT
>Ga0075021_10001344_pt1 | contig 12574 bp, 13 predicted proteins | sample ColStrG_CSR_2012_FD_72749 | JGI IMG/M metagenome (GOLD analysis project Ga0075021, IMG submission 72749) | Freshwater sediment microbial communities in response to fracking from Pennsylvania, USA - Cold Stream Run_MetaG_CSR_2012 | ecosystem: Environmental > Aquatic > Freshwater > Creek >...
TCGGCGAGATCCAGCCCATGCCGACCGCTGACCCGACGGATCCGACGGCTGGTCTGAGCACCAGCCAATCGGCCACGCTGGACTGGCTGGGTAGGGCAGGATTTCCGGTCAACCCCGAGGTACATCTGCTCCACGGGCTCGATGAGGTGTTGGCCTTCTGCGCTCATTGGGAGGAGCACCGCCACGACCTCGACTACGAGATCGACGGGGTGGTGGTCAAGGTGGACGATCTGGGCCTTCAGCGGATGCTCGGTTCGACGGCACGCGCCCCGCGCTGGGCCATCGCCTACAAGTTCCCGCCCGAAGAGCGATCGACCCGGTTGCGCGACATCGAGGTCTCCATCGGACGGACCGGCAAGGCCACTCCGTTCGCCGTGCTGGAACCGGTCTTCGTGGGCGGCTCGACCGTCGGGCTCGCCACCCTCCACAACCAGGATCAGGTCGAGCGAAAAGACGTGCGACCGGGCGACACGGTGATCGTGCGGAAGGCCGGTGACGTCATTCCCGAAGTGGTGGGCCCGCTTCTGGTGAAAGGACGCCGCCGCAAGTCCCGCTGGAGGTTTCCTACGGTGTGCCCGGTGTGTGCGGGACCGCTCGTCCGACTCGAGGGGGAGAGCGACACCTTCTGCACCAATCTCGACTGCCCTGGTCAACGTGTGCAGAGGATCGCCCATTTCGCTTCGCGCTCTGCCATGGACATCGAGGGTCTCGGCGAGCAGCGGGTGCAGCTCCTGGTCGACAGGGGGCTGCTGGTGGACGTGGCTGATCTGTACGCGTTCACGTCAGAGACGTTCGACGGGCTCGACGGCTTCGCCGCCCTTTCGACGGCCAATCTGCTGGCGGCCATCGACGAGTCGCGAGCTCGACCACTCAGCCGGGTCCTGATCGGTCTAGGCATCCGTCATCTGGGTCAGGTGGGCTCGGTCGCGCTGGCCCGGGCCTGTCACGACATCGACGGCGTGATGGCCGCCGACCAGGACACGCTGGCTGCCATCGACGGAGTCGGCACCGTCATCGCCTCGAGCGTGATGACCTGGTTCGCCTCGTCGGTCAACCGGTCGGTAGTTGCCCGCCTCCGGGCGGCCGGCCTGCACTTGGTGGAACCGATGGTCCCCGTGTCCGGCGATGCGTCGGGCCTCCTCCACACGCTGGAGGGCCGCACGGTCGTGGTGACCGGGACGCTCGATGGCTACACCCGCGACGAGGCCGAGGCGGCGGTGACGGCCCGGGGTGGAAAGTCCACAGGGACGGTGTCCAAGCGGACGTTCGCCGTAGTCGTAGGACGATCGCCTGGGGCTTCCAAGGTGACCAAGGCGGAACAGCTCGGGGTCCCCGTGGTGATCGGCGACCACTTCGAACAGCTCCTGGCCAGCGGCGAGTTGCCGGCGGTCGACTGACGGAACGGCGCCCGCCTCTGCTCGGGAGGAATCGGCGGTGAGCGACCCTCCAACGATTCCGACCGACCGACCACTAACCTGAGCCACGCCATGCCGAGTCTCACGGACTCCATCGGGCGCGTCCTCGGCGACCGTTACCGACTCGTCACCGCCGTGGGGACCGGTGCGTCCGCACATGTGTACCTGGCCGACGATGTCTCCCTGAAGCGCCAGGTGGCCATCAAAGTGCTGCACCCGGCACTGGCCGGCGATCTGGCCTTCCTCAAGCGCTTCCGGGCCGAGGCCCGGGCGGTCGCCGCACTCAACCATCCGAACATTCTGCGGGTCTATGACTGGGGCGAGCAGGACGGCGAACCGTACCTGGTACTCGAGTACCTGGCCGGTGGCTCGCTCCGCCAGATCTACGACACCGGCGACCGCTTGACACCCGAGCAGGCCGTCCGGATCGGCATCGAAGCCTGCGCCGGTCTCGACTACGCCCACCGCCGTGGGCTCATCCACCGGGACATCAAGCCGGCCAACATCCTGTTCGACGCCGACGGTCGCCTGCGCATCGCCGACTTCGGCCTGGCCCGGGCCCTGGCCGAGGCCGCCTGGACCGAACCGGACGGCGCCATTCTGGGTACCGCCCGCTACGCCGCACCCGAAACAGTGGAAGGGTGGGTCCTCGATGGCAAGGCCGACGTCTACGGCCTGGCTCTGGTGCTCTACGAAGGGGTGACGGGCGAGTCCCCGTTCATCGGCGACACCACCATCGCCACCCTGATGGCACGACTCGGCGCCCTGCTTCCTGAGCACGAGGCGTTGGGGCCCCTGGGCGAGGTCCTGGTTTGGGCTGCGGCTCCCGATCCGGCCGAACGGTACGACGCGGCCCGGTTCGGCGCAGCGTTGGCCGAGCTAGCCGGCACCCTGCCCGACCCTGCTCCGTTGCCTCTGGTCACTCCGGAACGCGCCGAGGAGGACCCCTTCGTGATTGCGGCCGCCGTTGGGCTGACCACCGTCACGGAACATCCCGAACGTGTCGAGCGGCGACCGGTCGGAGCCGGGGCCGTTCCGGTGTCCGATCTCACCGAACTGGGTCTGCCTGCCGTCGCCGACCTGTCCACCCCGGTCACGACCCCGGCCGACGACCACCGGCGTCGGAGGTGGCCGCTGATCGTGGCCCTGTGCATCCTGGTGGCAGCACTGATCGGTACCGGTATCGGTTGGGCGGCCCAGGCCCAGCTGTTCACCCCGTCGAGCCCGGTGCCGGTCGTTGTCGGTCGGACCCTTCCGGCGGCAGTGGCTGCGGCCAAGGCCTCCCACCTCGAGGTACGGGTGTCGGGGCGTGAGTCGTCGATCTCCGTGCCGGCCGGCGTCGTCATCCGACAGCAGCCCTCCGCCCGGGCCGGAGGCAAGCCGGTCGCCGTCAAACAGGGGTCGACCATCTCCGTGGTGGTCTCGACCGGACTCCCGCTCGTCGCGGTGCCGAAAGTCGCCAACTTCTCCAACTGCCACGACGCCGTGGCCGCACTGGATGCCGTCCACCTGATCGGGGTCTGCCCACCCTCTGCTGCCGCATACGACTCGAACGTGGCGGTCGGAGGAGTGATCGCTACCCAGCCGGCTACCCAGGCTCCCTATGGTTCGACGGTGACCATCGTCACCTCCAAGGGACATGCCCCCGTGGCCATTCCTGCGGTGTCCGGCCCCGGTACCACCTATGCCACTGCCGCCGCCGCACTGGCTGCAGTGGGTTTCGTGCCAGCCGAGTCGCAGATCTACTCCTCCACGGTGAAGCTGGGCGAAGTCATCGCCACGGTTCCCGATCCGTCGGCGGGGCCGGTGGCCTATCAGTCGCAGGTGACCGTGCAGGTCTCGAAGGGGCCGGAGCCGGTCACCGTGCCGCCGTTGGGGGGCAAGTCGCCCTCCAAGGCCGTTGCGGCCCTGACCGCACTCGGTCTCCATGCCGGCGGTCCCTATGGCCCCCCGGACTCGACCACGGTGGTGTCTACGTCACCTGCCGCCGGATCCTCGGTACCGGTGGGATCGACGGTGCAGGTGTACACCGGATGAGCCGGGCCGATGGAACGTGCGAGCTATGCGAGGCCGCCCGGATCACCGAGTGGCACCACGAGGACGAAACCTGCTGGGTGGCCGACTGCGAAGTCTGCGACGTGCCCATGGTGGTGTGGAAACAGCATGGCAACGAGCCGCCCGAAGCGGAGGTCGAGCACATGCTGGCCCGGCTGGGCGAGGTGGCGGACCGGAAATTGGGCGAGGGCGTGTGGTCCTACGACCGGGTGATGCGCCAGATCCCCGATCACTTCCACGCCCACGCCCGCGACCCACAGTGGTGGGCCCGGCGTTTCGGCCGGTCGTGACATTTTTCTGCGCCGAGCCGATGATGAGGGCCTGACCGCCGGGTGATCAAGTACCTGGGATCGAAGCGGCGCCTGGTTCCGGCGCTGGCGGCACTGGCCGCGGCCTCCGGGGCCCGTACCGCGCTCGACCTGTTCTGCGGGACTACCAGGGTGTCCCAGTCGTTCAAAGGCCTCGGTATCCACGTGACCGCTGTCGACAGTGCCCGTTGCGCCAACGTGCTGGCCCGTTGTTACGTGGCTACCGACCCCGTCGCCGACGCGGCATTCATGGGCGACGTGACCCGGGCGGTCGACCATCTGAACACCGTGCCCGGAGTGGCCGGCTACGTGACCCGGACGTTCTGCGAAGAGGCCCGATACTTCCGCCCGGAAAACGGTGCTCGGATCGACGCCGTGCGCACCGTCATCGAAGCGGAGTACATCGATACCCCGCTGTGGCCGGTGTTGATGACCAGCCTCCTCGAGGCGGCCGACCGTGTGGATTCGACCACCGGCCTCCAGATGGCGTACCTGAAGCAGTGGGCGGCCCGGGCCGAGCGTCCCCTCACATTGCGGGTGCCCGACCTGTTGCCCGGCCCCGGCCGGGCCGTGCGGGGTGATGCCCGCACGCTTGTTGGTTCCAACGCTCTTCCCGATGTGGACCTCGCCTACCTCGACCCCCCGTACAACCAGCATCGCTACGACTCCAACTATCATGTATGGGAGACCCTGGTGGCCTGGGACTCGCCCGACCACTACGGCGTGGCCTGCAAACGGACCGAGTTGCGTGACCCTGCCACCCGCAGCCCCTTCAACGGGCGGCAAACCATGCCTGTGGCCCTGGCCGAGGTGGTCGCCGGAGTGGCTGCCGACGTGGTCGTGCTCTCCTACAACAACGAGTCATGGTTGACCTTCGACGAACTGCACGACGTATGTGCCGGCCGGGGTCACGTCGAGGTACTGGCCTTCGACTCGCCCCGCTACGTCGGTGCCCGCATCGGGATCCACAACCCCTCGGGGCAGAAGGTGGGGCGCGTCTCCCACCTGCGCAACACCGAGTACATGGTGCTGGCCGGCCCTCGGACACGAATCAGGGCCATGGTGGCGGCGGTGGAATCGCCCGGCCTGGGCATCCGGGTGGACCGCCCGGTGCCGGTCCCTGCCGTTTGACGGACCGGCTCGACCGCCCCGGCGGACCGGCTTGACCGCGAGGCTGGGCCGATGAGAACGTGGAGCGGGAACGCCCACCTGCCACGACTGTCGACCGACAGACGCGTGCGGGCGTCGACGCCTTGTTCGAACACTACGGGGCGACTACCGATGTTCCGCCGAACGGCGGGCCGCCGACACGAGAGAAGCTGAGGACATGGGAGCACTGGACGGACGTATCGCCATCATCACCGGAGCGGGGCGCGGCATCGGCCGTGAGTACGCTCTGCTGTTCGCGGCCGAAGGCGCCAAAGTCGTGGTCAACGACCTCGGTGGCACGCTCGACGGCTCCGGCGACGATGTCAGTGCGGCCCAGCAGGTGGTCGACGAGATCACGGCCATGGGCGGCGAGGCCGTGGCCAACCACGACGATGTGACCGACTGGGATGGCGGCAAGCGCCTCATCGACACGGCCATCGAGTCGTATGGGGATCTGCACATCCTGGTCAACAACGCCGGCATCCTGCGCGACCGGGTGCTGATCAACATGACCGAGGCCGAGTGGGACGCCGTGATCCACGTGCACCTGAAAGGCCATTTCGTCCCGACCCGGCACGCTGCCGCCTACTGGCGCGAGCAGACCAAGGCCGGCAAGGAGGTCAAGGCATCGGTGATCAACACGTCCTCCACGTCCGGCCTACTCGGCAACCCGGGCCAGACCAACTACGGGGCGGCCAAGGCCGGCATCGCCGCATTCACCACCATTGCCGCCACCGAACTGGCCCGCTACGGCGTGCGGGTCAACGCGCTGACCCCCAACGCCCGCACCCGCATGACGGTGGAGACCCCGGGACTGGCCGACATCGTGTCCGCGCCCGAGGACGCCGCTACCTTCGATGCCTGGGACCCGGCCAATATCGCGCCGCTGGTGGCCTACCTGGGAACGGAGTCGTGCCCGGCGACAGGCAAGGTCTACTTCATCCTCGGTGGTCAGATCCGGCTGTTCCAGCCGTGGACGCTGACCGACACCCTGGAGAAGGATGACCGGTGGACGGTGGCCGAGCTCCAGGCCGAAATGCACAAGCTCGGGGGCTGAATGGTCTCCCGGGCCGATGGGCCCGGCCCCGCAGGATCTGGTGAAGGATTCGACGCCGACGAACTGCGGGAGGCCGAGCACCTCCTGAGCGGCAGCGGCTCCGGCGGCGACGGCGGGATCACCGTCCCGTGGCCGTTGTTGTTCCGGCGTCGCATGCACCACAAGGTGGCCGGGTCGGACCGCTACCAGTGGTGGGTGCTGTGGACGGTCCTGGCCGGCCTGCTGTCCGTGAACATCACGTTCACGGTGTTCGTGGTGGCGCTGCCCCAGGTGGCGAAGGAGCTGCACACATCGGTGTCCACCTTGACGTGGACGTCGACGGGGCCCCTGTTGGCCTTCGGTGTTGCCGCTCCCATCCTGGGCAAGCTCGGGGACCTCCGGGGCTACAAACGTCTGTACCTGTGGGGCCTGTCGGGTGCCGCATTGAGCGTGGTCCTGACCGCCTCGGCCCCGACGGCGGGCGTCCTCATCGCCGCCCGCCTGTTCGACGGGGTCCAAGGTGCGGCCACCGGAGCTGCGTCCATGGCACTGGTTCTCCAGGCCTTCTCCCACGAGGACCGGGTGAAGGCGATGGGATGGTGGGCCCTGGTCGGAGCCGGCGGTCCGGTGCTCGGGGTGACGATCGGCGCCCCGATCATCCAGTTCTACGGATGGCGGGCCCTGTTCTGGGGCGAACTCCCGCTGATGGCGGCGGCGGCCATCCTGGCCGTGGTCGTCCTGCCCTCCCACGATCGGGCGGCCACCAACGCGGCCGAAGCCCAGGAGCGGACCGGCCGGCCGGTCACCCCGGTACCCGAGGTCCCGGAATTGACCGCCGAGGGGCTCCCCGAGGTGCGGCTCAGCCCGTGGCGCCAACTCGACTGGGCTGGATCGATCTCCCTTTCGGCATCGGTGACCCTGGGGCTCCTGGGACTCAATGTGGCGCCATCGTGGGGGTTCGGTACGCCGAAGACCTTGGCACTCTTCGGGGCGAGCGTGGCCATGGGTGTGTACTTCGTCCTCCATGAACGGCGTGTGGCGCGGCCGCTCATCCCGCTCCACTACTTCGGCAAACGGAACTTCGTGTTCCCCCTCGGAGCGCGGGCCCTCGTCAACTTCGCCTACATGGGCGGGTTCTTTCTCTTCCCCATCCTGATGGAGCAGATCTACGGCTACAGCGAGACCCAGGCCGGACTGCTGTCGACGGCGCGGCCGTTGATGTTCTCGCTGTCCGCCCCCATCGCGGGGTACGCCGCCATCAAGGTGGGGGAGCGTTGGTCGATCGTGGCCGGTGCCGGGGCCCTGTTCGTATCGATGTTGGTATTCACCCAGGTGGGCGCCAATCCCTCAGTCGTGCTGATCATCCTGGCTCTGGCCCTGTCCGGACTGGGCAACGGCGTGTCGACCCCGTCGACGGCGGCGTCGGCAGCCAACGAGGTGGCGGCCGACGAGCTCGGCGTGATGAGTGCCGCCCAGCTCCTCATCACCCAGATCGGGATCGTGGCCGGTATCCAGGTCATGGTGACCGTCCAGGCCTCGTCCCATGGGGGGGCCGGCACACTCAGCTCATTCCACACCGCGTATCTGGTTGGCGCCCTGGTGGCTCTGGCCGCGCTGGTATGTGGCTTCTTCGTCAAGAACACGCCCCGCGGAGCGCGAGCATCGCCCAGCGACATCGCCGTCCACTGAACGTTCAGAAATGGGGCACCTCGCAAATCGGCGGGGTATGGCGCTCACGATTGCGATCACCCGGTACTTGACCGGCCGGGATGGAGCCCCACCCGTTCGCTGGAGGTATGGGTCAGCGCGTCATCTTCACGCTCGCCCCGATTCGGCGGGGTCTGACACACTGAGCCAGTGACCGGCCTGCCCGTCAACGTTGAGCAGCGCCGGTTGCTGAGGCGAGGACGGTTGCTGGAGACCGCCACGCTCGGATGGAATGTAGCGGGAGTCTTCGTTCTGGCGGTAGCGGCTATCCAGGCACGTTCCGTAGCACTGGCGGGATTCGGACTCGACAGTCTCCTCGAGATCGGTGCCTCGACGGTCGTGCTCTGGGAACTCGCCGACGTTGCGCAGGTGCGCCGACAACGGGCAATGCGCCTGATCGGGTTCGCCTTCATGGGATTGGCGGCCTACTTGGCCGTTCAGAGCACTGTGGTCCTTGTGCTTGGTCTTCATCCCCGTCACAGCCCGCTCGGAATCATGTGGACCGGTGTCACGGCCGTGGTGATGTTCGTCCTGGCGGCGGGGAAGGCGAAGACCGGAACGGCGCTCGGGAATCCTGTGCTCAGCGCAGAAGCCCGGATCACCATGATCGACGGCATTCTTGCGATAGCAGTGCTGGTCGGACTGATGGTCAACGCCACCCTGGGCTGGTGGTGGGCCGACCCTCTCGCCGGGTACGTATTGGTCGGTTACGCCGTTCGGGAGGCACGAGAGGCACTCACCCGCTGACCATCACGGCGCGGCATGGGTGCCGGAATGGGATGGTTCGCCGGCCGCAAGCGTCGACGCGTCGATAGCGGCCGGCGAGCGGGCGATGTAGGACGTTGTCGACAGGGTGAAAGACTTCCGGAATGTCCATCGGCTTCCTTCACACTGCTGACGTGCACACCGGCACGTTCACCGGTTTGCTCGACGAAGTTTCACCGGGACGACCCTCGAACCATGTCGTGGACGAGTCTCTCCTCGCTGACGCCCGGGAGCGTGGCGGAGTGGACGACGAGTTGACAGAGCGGCTGATCGCTCGGCTCAAGGAAGCGGCAAACGGAGCTTCCGTGGTGGTCTGTACGTGCTCGACGATCAGCGGTCCCGCCGAACAGCTCTCGTCAGCCGTGGGAGTCCACGTCGTCCGGGTCGATCGACCTATGGCGGAACTTGCGGTTGACTCCGGCACTCGAATCGCCGTCGTCGCTGCCCTCCTGAGCACGATTGCGCCCACTGTGGAGTTGTTGACCGAAGTCGCGAAATTGAAGGGCCGGACTCTCACCCTTGATGAAGTTGTCCTCGCCGATGCCTGGAACCTGTTCGAGTGTGGGGAGATGGCAGGCTACGCATCTGCGATCGCAGAGGCGGTTGATTCTCTGGACCCGGCTATCGAGGTAGTGGTTCTCGCCCAAGCGTCTATGGCCGGCGCAGCGTCTCTGTGCAAGACGACAGCTCCTGTCCTCAGCAGCCCCCGTTCGGCAGTCGAGGCCGCGGTGGCACTGGCCTAGAGGAGTCCCAGTTGTCGCCGGAGCGAAACCGGGTTCTCGAGTTCCTCGGATGGCGTGACAGCCGGATCGTTCGAATCGAACTGCGGAGTCGGACGGAAAGCCGCGATGCACCTATTGGTGAGGCGACCGAAGACGGGTGTGTCCGTCCCCAATGGGATGGATCTTCAGGGCGAGACGTCGCTTCACTGCTCGTCCCCGGCAAGCGAAGAAGCCAACGCTTCCAGCAGTGAGCGCGTGCCTTCCTGGCGTTGGGCCGCGGTGTCGAGGCCGTCGAGGAACACCCCTTGTTCCGTAAGCACCAGCTGCGTGGCGCCAGGCGATCCGAAGAACTCGATGGTGGCCACCGTTACCGACATGCGGGTGTCGTCGGCCAGCATCTCGTAGGTGTACACGATCCGCTGGTCGATGACGATGTCCCGGAATTCGGCGGAGTAGGTGTACACGGGACCATCCGGTGGTCCGCCGCGGTTTACTTCGCGGCCTCCCACCTGGAAGTCGAGTTCGTAGCTCGTACCGAGTGCGTCGGATGAGCCGGCGAACCATCGTGCTTTGCGTGCGGGATCTGCCCAGGCCCGAAATACCCTCTGCACCGGCCACTCGAAATCTCGCACGATCACAAACGTGTCATGGGTGACGCTGGAATCTGTCATGGATGCTCCCTCGTTGCCATGGGTTCGTCGCTCAGCACGGCGTCGAGCCGATCGAGTCGAGACTCCCAGTTTCGGCGGCTGTCGCGGATCCACTGCTCGGCAGCGGTGATGGCAACCGGATCGATCCGGCACATTCGCATCCTTCCGACCTTCTCGGTCGTGACGACGCCGCAGGCCTCGAGTACCTGTACGTGTTGGACCACGGCCGACAGCGACATGGCCAGTGGACGTGCCAGTTCGCTTACCGATGCCGGACCGAAGGTGAGGCGTTCCACCATGGAACGCCGGCTGGTATCGGCCAGTGCCTGGAAGGTCCTGTCGAGGTCGATCGTTTGGTCAAGCATGTACTTGAGTCTACGGGTAGGAAGCTCATAGTCAAGCAATTACTTAATCAAAGGAGGCGAGGGCGATCCAGCCTCCAACCGCCGGTCCGAAGCGACTATTCGGTGATGGCCTGGATCCGGGCGGCAATTTCTGCCGCCGTCGGGTCGGGCGACGCGGTCTGCAGTGCCATCAATTTGGCGATGTCCCCTTCAACTTTGATCTTGCCCTGCATGAAGGCCTGGAGACCGGCCTGGGGGTTCCCCTCCACGAGTAGGGCCCGGGCGATGTCGTAGCCGATGGTCACCTGGAGGTCGACCGGATCGATGTGCCCCAGGTCGAGCACCAGTTCGCCGGTCGACGTATCGACGTGGGCGTGAATCGCCCCCTCGCCGAAGGGGACCTCGATCACCACCAGGTTCATCCGTACCGAATGCTCGATGGCTCCGGTCCGGCCTTCATATTCGGAGCGGATCGCACGGGCCTCGCCGAGCCATTCGTCGCTGAGGAAGAGATACGTGGCCATCGGTGCGTCGCTCCTTGCCGTCGGGTCGATCGCCGCAGACTCTATCCGTAGTGTCGGGTACCCGATCGGCGTCGGCGTGGTGTCGACTGTGGCAGGGCTGCATTCGAGGAGGCTGGCCTACGCTCGTCGGATGAGGATATCCGGCGGGCGATGCCCGAGGACATGGCTACCACGGGTACCTGATGGGGGGGTACATCGGTGATCGACCATGACGCCATCGAATCCATCAAGCAGTTGAAGGCACGGTACTTCCGACTCTTGGACGCCAAGGATTGGGAGGCTCTCCGACTCCTGTTCGCCGACGATGCGGTAGTCGACATGCGCGGTGAAGGTGGTAGGGAGACGGACACCGCCGACGCGTTCATCGAGTCCCTGAAGGCCGACCTCGACGGAGTGACGACGGTGCATCACGGCCACACTCCTGAAATCGTTCTTTCCTCGGCCACCACCGCCACCGGGATCTGGGCCATGGAGGACGAACTGTGGTGGCCCGAGGGTGCACCTCTGCGGCACATGCATGGGTTCGGTCACTACCACGAGACCTACCAATTGGCGGACGGCCGATGGCGGCTCACTGCGATGACGCTGACCCGACTGCACCGACTCCTGGAGTAGGGACACCGTAGGAAGTGACACCCCGGGACAGGACCCCGGGCACCGGGCCGGTAGCATCCCCATCGTGACTGCTCCCCTCATCAATGGTGCCGAGCCGTGGTCCGCAACAGGTGGGTCCAACGGTGTCCTCGTGCTGCACGGCTTCACCGGCAACCCGCAATCGATGCGCCCGTTGGCCGAGGCCCTGGCCGACGCCGGACTGACCGTGGATCTTCCCCTACTGCCTGGCCACGGAACCGCCCTGGAGGAGATGGTGCCGACCCGGTGGGACGACTGGTCCGGCGCTGCCGAGGCCCACTTCCAGGCCTTGGCCGCCCGCTGCGACCATGTGGCGGTGGTTGGTCTGTCCATGGGTGGGACGTTGACCTGTTGGCTGGCCGAGCGCCATCCCCACCTTTCGGGCATCGCCCTGGTCAACCCGCTCGTCCACGCCCCCGACGCCGAGTTCCGTGCCGGGATTGCGGCACTGATCGAGGCCGGAACCGACACGTTCGACGGCATCGGTTCAGACATCAAGAAAATGGGCAGCGCGGAGGCCGCATACGCGGGCACTCCATTGGCCGCCGCCCTTTCCCTCTTCGAAGGGGCCGACGAGGTCGAGACCAAATTGTCCGACATCCACTGCCCGACACTGGTGCTGTCGAGTCGGGAGGATCATGTGGTCGAACCGGTCTCGGGTGACGTGGTCGTCGACCAGGTATCCGGCCCGGTCGAGCGCATCTGGCTCGAGGACAGCTACCACGTGGCCACCCTCGACAACGACGCGCCAATGATCGAGGCCAAGGTCGTCGAGTTCGCCCTCACCGTGCTGGGCGGACCTGGGGACCGCAGGTAATGGCCGAGCCCGCCCGTCTCACCCGCCAGGACGTGGCCCATGTAGCCAACCTGGCACGACTCCACCTGAGCGAGGAGGAGTTGGATCTGTACACCGAGCAGTTGGCCGTGGTGCTCGACCACGCCGCCGACGTCGCCTCCCTCGACCTGCACGGTGTGGCACCTACTGCGCACGCCATGGCCGTAACCAACGTTCTGCGCACCGACGAGCCCCACCCCTGTCTCGACCGGGACGAGGTCCTGGCCCAGGCTCCTTCCGTCGAGGACCACCGCTTCCGGGTTCCCCGCATCCTGGGCGAGGCGCCGTGAGCGCTCCCCGGCCTGCCCTCGAGACCGCCACCATGGTCCGCAACGGCGAGCAGTCGGCCGTCGACGTGCTCGAGCACCATCTGTCGGCCATCGAGGCGGCCGAGGGGTCGATCCACGCCTTCAACCTGGTGACCGCTGACG
>Ga0075021_10001346_pt1 | contig 12566 bp, 11 predicted proteins | sample ColStrG_CSR_2012_FD_72749 | JGI IMG/M metagenome (GOLD analysis project Ga0075021, IMG submission 72749) | Freshwater sediment microbial communities in response to fracking from Pennsylvania, USA - Cold Stream Run_MetaG_CSR_2012 | ecosystem: Environmental > Aquatic > Freshwater > Creek >...
GGGAAGAGCCGTTCGAAGTCGGGATCGCCGGGCGGGATGGGCCGGAGGTTCTCGGTCCGGTTCAACTTCCGCGCCGCGTCCTCGTCATTGCCGTGTAGACGAACTGTGATCGTCTGACACTCGTACTCCGCAGGCAACTCGTAGTCGTTGTACCAGCGATACCGGCCGTTCCGACCCACGTTGCGATGCGTGCGGAGGCGGGGGAGTGGCACGAAGCGCGTCTCGCCGGTGTCGGTCAGCTGGCCGATCCCGAGCACACCGCCAGACGCGTAGAGGCGAAGCTCACGTGTCGTGCCGTCGGCGAGGGTGATGGTCTTGTCTTCGACGTGGACGTTCTTCTCGATCCGCCGCTCGCTGCGACGCGGCTTCTTCGAACTTGCCTTCGCAGCCGTGACCCGGTTGATGGGCAGCAGCCCGAGCTCGCGTAACAGGTGCTGGTGGTGCACCCCGCGCAGGGCGGTGTCGTAGATCACACCCTGCGCGCCGGAGATGTGTGGTGTCAGGCGGGTGAAGCACTCGACTGCGCTGCGGGCTTCACCGCAGGGTGCCCAGACCATTCACGCGAGGGCCTGTACAGCCTCCCCGACGAACCGTCGCCGGCGAGGCCGCGTCACTCACGCACCGCCACCAACGCTCTGGGCTTCGACGCCGTACCGCTCACCCAGCCGACTGAGCAACCAGCATCGCCAGCGAGCGGGTCGGGTTCACTCGTCGAAGTACTCGTCGACGTCGGAGTTCGCGGCGGTGATGAACCAGCTCTCCCGGTCCACGACCAGGTATCGCGCCGGATCGTCGGCCTCGCACCACGCCGCGAACCGGATGACCCGGCTGGCCTGGCGGAGACGCAGGAATCCCACGGAGCGCAGGCGCGCACCGGCGAAGGGGTTGAGGGTGGGACACAGCAGCGCGGCGACGTCGTCTCGCTGAGCCACACGGACCGCGCAAGCGAACAGTGCCCCGAGGTCGCGGGGTGCGCACAGGTAGTCGACGACGGTGTACGCGGCTTCGCCGTGCCAGCGCCGGAGTCGCAACACGAAGTACCCCACGGTTCGCTTGCCCCGCACGACGTACCAGCGCCGGAAGCGGTCACGGTACGGGCCGTCGTCGAAGCGCCACCGCAACCACGTCGCGTCGCGCCGGGTGATCAGCCGATAGGAAGGTGAAGCGTCACGCCAGATCGCGTCGGCACGTTCGTCGAACGCGTCGATCGCCACCGGATCCGCACCGATGCCGCGCAGCTGGCTCGCGAGCCCCCCCAGGGCCCCGGCCACCCACGTGAACGGTATGGCGGCGCGCAGCCACGGCCGCGACAGCGCTGCTTCGCTGAGCACTGCCTGAGGCTCGATCAGATGGGCATACACCGGGACCGTGCCCAGCGGCACCGAACCGAGGCGGAGCGCGAAGCGATATCCCTCCTCGGTCATGCCCAACAGACACCAGACCCGATACCCCGCCACGACCGCCGCCACCAGCGGGTCCATGACGCCCTTCCCACGCCACGCGGGGTCCGCCAGCACGTCGACACCCGACTGGGCCTGGCACTCCTGATCGCCCAACTCAAGTCGCACCGGGATCGAGGCGTGGGTCCCCACGATCGCGCCGTTATGACGGGCGATCCAGATCGCCAGCTCTCCGGGACTCACGGCCGGATTGCGCCCGAACAGCCACCGCGCGCGCTCAGGATCGAGCACGGGACTCGCGTCGCCGTACACGCGACGTTGGAACACCTGCAGCTCATCGAGCTCCGCGTCGGTGCAGCGCGACACGCGTACCCCGAAGTCCTTCGACGGCGACACCGGTGGTGACGCTACCAACGCACGAACCGCCGAACAGTGGGCGGGCGGAGTTTGACCGGGTACTGCTTGATCGGTCACCTCGTTCCGAAGGTGACGATCGCGAACGCGAGGAGACAGGCATGTCCAAGTTCCCCAAGTTCGTTGCGAGTCCGGCAATTGTCGGAGCCTTCGGCGTCGTAGGCGCGGGTACGGCGTTTGCCACTCAACCGCTTGCACCGAACGACAACAACGGAGGCCAGACGGGTAACCAGGCGAACTGCATCGCGGCCTACTCCAGCCAGGTGATCCACAACGGACCGGTGGTTAGCACCTAGGACCGGCAGGCAGAGATCAAGGCCCTGCAAGCGACCTACGCGCACTAGATGCGTCGGTTCCCCAGCCCCTTCAGCCTCGGCGAATGCCCTTGGCTGTCCTGGGTTGCAGCGAATCCGCTCGCAGAGTTCGGGGTTCGGCCTTCGGGCCCGGCCCCCGGACCAAGATGGCACGTCACGCTCGACGCGTACAGATCTGCCTGATTGAGTCGGGGGTGGCGTTGCGGGGTTGCTCGCAGCGTCGGTGGGGTCCAGTGGTCGTTGCTCGCGAACTGCCTGCCGCTCGCTCGGGGTGGAGAGCCACCCCGGGCGAGCAAATATTCAGTCCCGGCGGTAGTAGTCCCGCGGAGATCCGTCGAAGTTGCCTCCGCGCATGCAACACCGTTTGAAAGCGTCGACCGGAACCGCAAGGACAGGGGTCATTGCGGCCGAGGCGCTCGACCAGTTCCTTGCCATTGCCCACGATGCGGTCGCCTCGCTTGACTCGCGACTCGCTACGGGTACCCCCTGCGACGCTTGCTCATGGGCTCGAAACGTGCTTCCTCGTCGTATCCCATGGCGGCACCTCCTCACGGTGAGTTTGGGAACCCTATTCGGAGCACCGAGGGACACGCGCTGAATATCCGACGCGCCAGATCCACCGAAGTGGGGCAACTCCAGCACTGGAGTTGCGCACATAACGACGCACCGAACGCTCACCCAAACGCAGCCGCGGGGAGCGCATATCGGCACGACTGTGCGCCGGCTCCCGAGTGGAGACTGCATGAGATCTCGCCCGCCGCGGGCCGGGCTTCAGTCGCCTGCGGCGTCAAGCGTGAGGGTTCGCTTGGCGATGCGCCATCTTCCGTCTTCACGGCGGAGCGTGTCCCGGTACCGCCCCGTCGTACTCAGTTGACCGCCCGCCACCACGAGGAGCGAAACGTGGCTTGACGCGACGTCACCATCGACGTCGATCACCTCGTTCATCACCATGTGGTCCATCGAGCCGCCGATCGAACCCGCAAAGACCGCGAGCGCTGCGCGGCCGACGAGTCACCGATCGAGCGTGGACGCTTCGCACCGTGGTCGACGAGCTCATTCCGGCCGCGTTCCACAACACGATGCAATATGCGAACAATCGCATCAAGACCGATCATGGTCGGCTGAAGTCCCAATTGCGACCAATGCGCGGGTTCAAACTGATCGCAGTGCCCGCGTGATCGTGGCCGGTCACGCGTTCATGCAGAACCTGCGGCGAGGCCAATACGAACTCGGTGTCGAAGCCCGCGCCGGCCTGACTGTTGCTGATGCGTTCACCGAACTCGCCTGAACGATCTGACCGGACATAGCGAACCCGCAGACATCCGCAGGTCCTCCCACATCAACGCAACAGTGCCGTCCAGGGTCACCACGACCGGGCGGTCTGCAGCGGGTGACGCAGCGGCAGGTTGTACACGTTGGTCGCCAGGCGAATCCGTTCCGTAGCTGCCGCGACGTAGGCAAGCACGACCCAGGGGTCGTAGGTCGGCGTCTCGGGGGTGACGACCGGGTAGCCGGACTCGGTGTAGGGATAGCGCGGCGCATGGTCGCCGGGAACACCAGGTGCTCGGGCATCCACAGCGATTCGAGCCCGTTGTCTTCGTAGATCCGCGCGACTTCCGGCATCGCCCGGAGCTCGCGCCCATGATCATGGTGCCGAACTTCACGCCGTCCCGATCAGACCGGTGAGGTCAGGACTTCGTCGCTGAAGTGGAACAACTCGGATGCGTTGGTCCGGAATACCCGGGTGGTGCGCGCGTTCGGCTCGGCTGTGCAGCGCGCCGACGTCAAGAAGAGCCGCCTCCGTCCTTGCCGTCCGGGGTGTGTGGGCGTAGCGTGCACCAGTGGTGTCACTTCAGGTGACTTGATCGGTCCCTTGATCTACCATTGGAAATGAGGAGCTATGCGATTGTTCCAGCGTCGTTTGCTCGGCTGCGTCGTTGCTGCGGTGACGGCCGTCGGGTTTGTGGGTGTGGGCGCGAGCGCCGCCGCGGCCAACCCGATCAGTAGTTTCACATGTGCCGGGGGTTCGATCCCGGCAGGGACGTACTCGTCGCTGGTCATTAACGGCGCGTGTGTCGTGGACTCAGGAAATGTCTCCGTGACGAACAACGTGGCGGTCCTCAACGGCAAGGAGCTCATCGCAGCGTTTGGCAGCGCCGACGGGTCGACGTCGAAACTGATCGTAGGGGGCAATGTCGCCGTGGGGGCGAACGCGGTCCTGGTCTTGGGTTGTGAGCCTGGGGCGTTCAAGTGTCTCAATGACCCTGACACGAATGAGAACGATCCGGGAACGTTTGCGGCCGCGGATTCGATTGGCGGGAGCGTGTCGGCTACGAACGCTCTCGCCGTGTTGGTGCATAACAGCACGATCCGGCAAAACTTGGCGTTGATCGGCGGCGGCGGGGGCGTGAACTGTAATTCTCAAGCCGCTCTGCAGGGTTCTCCGGCGTACGCAACGTTCGAGGACACCCACATCGGCGGCAACCTGTCGATCGTGGGGTGGCGCTCCTGCTGGCTGGGGACGTTCCGTACCCACGTTGTAGGTAACGTCACGTTCAACAACAACATGACCGCTGATCCTGATGGCAACGAACTCGCAGACAACACCATCACCGGCAACTTCTCGTGCTCAGGAAATTCGCCGACACCATGGTTCGGTGATTCCCAAGGCGGCCCCAACCACGTGGTGGGCAACGTCTCGGGCCAGTGCACCTCGATCGTGGGGACCTAGACAGCTTCCGCAACGAAGTCGCTCTGTGAACGGGACGGGCTCCGAGCCGGGAGCCCGTCCCGACCCACTTGCGCGACAACGCCGCTTGAAAGCGCGTCGATCCTTCCAGCAGAGGTTCACGTCGATCTCGGAGTTCGCAGGCTCGGCGAGCAGCGCCTATAAGTGAGGCACCGCTTCGGCCGTGAGTCGAGGTTTGGTCTCCGCGTCGACCCTGTACGGCGCGTCTTGTCTGCCCTTGAGTGCGAAGCGATGTGTTCGATCCCGAAGGTGCCTCGGGCTCTCAGGTGGGTTTACGCTATACGCGTACGAGCTTATCTGGGGACGCGAGGAAGTGGCGGGGGCGGGCGGTGCTGAGAGAGTGGGTCAACGCTGCGGGGCGTGCGGTTGTTCGGTCGGCGATTCTCGCGGAAGTGGTGGGCCCACGCTTCGCCAGCGCCGTGCGGATCCTGACGTACCACACGGTACCGGATCGTGCCGCGTTCGCGGCTCAGATGGCGTTCCTCACGGATCATTACGTGCCGGTTGGACAGGATGCGGTGTTGGCGGCGCTCGGGGGTGCTCCCTTGCCGCGGATGGCTGTGTGGGTCACTTTTGACGACGGTGCGCCCGATGTTGTGCGTCAGGGCCTGCCGGTGCTCCGCGCGGCGGGCGTCCCGGCGACGATGTTCGTGTGCCCGGGCCTCATCGAGTCCGGTGAGCGGGCGTGGTGGTCGCGCGTCGAACGATGCGACCCCGTGACGCTCCGCGAGCGGATCCCGGCGCCGATCACCAGCACGGACGACGCGCTCGTCTACCTGAAGTCGGTGCCAGACGGTGTGCGCCGCGAGCTGGTCGAGACCCTCGACCCTGCCGGCGACGATGGCCATCAACTCTCCGAGGAGCAACTCGACCAGTGGCTCGATGCCGGATTCGGCATCGGGAACCACACCTGGGACCACCCGATCCTCGACCGCTGCCCGGAGGACGAGCAGCGGAGCCAGGTCGCGAGGGCCGACGCCTGGCTCCGTGCACGCGTCCCGGGCTGGGCGGCATTGTTCGCGTATCCGAACGGCAACTGGTCGCCGACCGTGGCCGACGAGCTGGCCCATCGCCGCTACGCCCTGGCCGTCCTCCACGATCACCGGATCGCGCGTTCCCTCGGCGATCGGTACCGGATCTCCCGGCTCGACGTCAGGGCCTCGGACGACGTGGCGCGGTTCAGGGGTGTCGTCTCGGGTGTGCAGCCCACGCTGGCCGCCGCTGTCGCGCGGGTTCGCGTCGCGGTCGGCCCGTAGCCGCCACGGCTTTGCCGTACGCTTCGGCGCGAGGGTCAGAGAACACCAGGGAACATCGGAGCACCATGGCCATCGGCGACAACATTCCTCGGAGCAGTGAGCTGGTCGGGGGCCCGGGGTTCCGGCTCCGGCGCAAGGTGGAGCGTGTCCCACCCGAGCTCATCGAGCGGTTCCGTCTCCTCGAGGTGTCCCTCGTCTCGGATCTCATGAACCGCCTGTACACGATGGACCCGGGGTGTACCGAGATCGTCGCGCCCGCGGACGGGCGGCTCATCGGCCCGGTCTGCACGGTGAAGGTCTTCCCGGGCGACAACCTGATGGTGCACGCGTCGCTCGACGTGGCCGAGCCCGGCGACGTCGTCGTCATCGACACCGCGGGCTCGACGGTGAACGCGGTCCTGGGCGACATGATCGCCAATAAGGCCAAAGCGCGCGGCATCGCCGGTTTCATCGTGGACGGGCTCGTGAGAGACGTCCGCGGCATGCGCGATGTCGGCGTGCCGGTGTTCGCGCGGGGCGCCACGCCCCGCGGGCCCCTGCAGCGTGGCCCCGGTGAGCTGAACTTCCCCATCGCGTGCGGTGGGGTGAGCGTCAGCCCGGGGGATCTCGTGATGGCCGATGCCGACGGCATCACCTTCGTCCCGCGCGAAGGCGTGCTCGGTGTCCTGGAACGCGCCGAGGCGCGTCGTGACGCCGACGTCGAATATGAGGCCTCGGTCAAGCGCGGTGAGTTCTCGAACGCGTGGGTCGACCGGATCATCGAGGGGGCCAGCGGGTGCGAGAGTGCGTCCACCTGATCCGTCCGATCACGTCGTGTCCCGAAACATGAACAAGGCCAGGCGTGTGCTGCAGGTCGCCGGACTGATGTGCGCGCGCGCCGAGGGCGGTGAGATCGATCGGAGAGGCTTCTACCGGGATGGGTGGCTCGCCGCCGCGAAGGAGCGCTCGTGGCGCGCGACCGAGCTCGGCCGAGGTTTCATACGGATTGAGCGCCCCGGACGACCGCTCCTCGTGCGCGGCGCGCAAGTGGGCGTCGACGATCTCGTGACCTACTTCCTCGCCGGCGACAAGGACGCGACGACCACGCTGCTGCGCCAGGCCGGCCTGCCGACGCCGGCCACTGAGGTTTTCGATCCCGCGAGCCGGGCCCTGCGCCGACGGCTGGCGCGCGATGGTGGTGAGCAGGTGGTCAAGCCCGCGGCCGACACCGGTGGAGGGCGGGGCGTCACGGTGGGGCCGACCGGCCGGACCGGCATCCTGCGCGCCGTCGCCGAGGCCGCGGTGTACGGCTCGCGCGTCGTGTGCGAAGAGCGCCTCGCGGGACGGATCGTGCGCGTCCTCGTGCTCGACGACGAGGTGCTCGACGCGGTCGAACGCACACCGGCGCGCCTTACCGGCGACGGCTCCTCAGTCGACCGACTCGTCGCTGTCGAGAACGCCAGACGTGTCGCGCTCGGGCCCGCGTCGACGGGGTTCATAGGCACGGGAGCCGACTACGTCGCCGCGCTGGCGCGGGCGGGGGTGACGCGCCGGACCCGGATCCCGGCCGGGACGGTCATCGTCGTCTCCGGGCGCTCGAACAGTGGCAGCGAACAGGAGAGTCGCCGCGTGACCGTCGATCGCGAGCTCGCGGCCGCCGCGTGCCGCGCGGCGTCGGTGGTCGGTGCCCGCCTCGCCGGTGTCGACGTCGTCATTCGCGAGGGCGGCGGGCTGCGCGCGGTCCTCGAAGTGAACACGACGCCGGGCCTGCACTGGCACCGGCTCGTGGCCGGAGAGCCTTTCGACGTGTTCGGCGCGATCCTCAGCCGGCTCGACGTCGCGCCGAGAAACCCCTGATCTGGTTCGCCAGCTCCTGCAGCGAAGGCCCGGGATCGTCCGCTCGCCAGAAGGGGAGGCACGGTCGCCGCGCCGGAACCGAGAGCCAGTCGAGGGTCGCGCGCGCACCGAGCCGCCGCGCCGCCCGGAGGTCGCGGAACGGGTACCAGTACCAGCGGCTCGCCGCTTCGTGGGCGAACGGCTCGGGCGCGCCGATCGCCTGCCGGTACAGCGCGGCCGTGAGCTCGATGCCGCTGCGCTCGATCAGCTCCGTCGCCGCGGTCAGGCGGGTGTTGCACTCGATCAGCTTCAGCCGGCTATCCCGCGGGTCGCGCTTGAACTCCACGTTCCCGAGGCCCTCCAGCCCGACGGCCGCGAAGAACTTCCGACCCAGGGCCTTGGCGTCGTCGTCGACGACCAGCTGGTGGAGTGTTCCGCCACCCTCGTTCTCGGGAAAGCGTCGTTCGACCCGCTTGGTGAACTCGCCGAGGATCTGGCCGCCCTGGCGGAGCGCGTAGTAGCTGCACAGGTTGGAGTCCGGTCCGGGGATGAACTCGATCATGGTGAAGCGCGTCGCGGTCTCGCGCATGGTGGCGACGCTCGACTCGAGCTCTGCGCGATCGTGGGCCCACAGGAACTTGCGCCCGGTGCGATGCGCGAACGCGTGCGTGTCCCGCGGCTTCACCAGCGCGGGCAGGGTGACCTCGTCGAGGATCGACTCGAGGTCGGAGGAATCGGGAACCAGCCATTGGCGGGGTACGGGCACCCCGACCTGTTGAGCGAGCTCGATCGTCCGCTGCTTGTCGAGCAGCAGCTCGACAATGGCCGGATCCATGGGATTCAACGCGAAGCGCGCCCGGAGATACTCGTACGAACGCGCCACGAAACTGAGCGCGCCGTCGCTCAATGGGATGAGCGCTGCCCCCGCCCAGCGGGGCGAACGGTCGCGGAACCAGGCCTCGAGCGCGGGCTCGTCGCAGCGGGGGCCGAGGCGTTCGGCCCGCACGCCATTCGAGCGGTGCACGGCGGCTCGGTCCTCGGCCACCGCGACGACGTCGACACCCTGCCGTCGCAGCGCGCGGGCTGCGGCCACCGCGTTCTCCGCTCCCCCGAGCAGGATTGCCGGGGGGTACGCCGTGGCATAGTGATCGAGTGTCAACGGCGTCTCCGGACTGGCTCAGGACGTTGCTCGCGGCCTTGGTGCAGGCGGCGGGCGCTGGCTGTCGACGCGCCGATCTTGGCCGACGTCGTGGGCTTGGCCGACGGCCGCGAACGCTACCTACAACTGACGATTGGGATCGAACCGCTCCCGGCCGGTGTGCTCGCCGGGCCGTCGCCGTATGACGGCGACAGAGCGCTCGAAGGCGTCGCTCAGCCCCGGTATCGGCTACGCGGGCCTCTCCTTCGTGACCAGCGCGGTGATCGTGCTGGTGAACGCCATCGTGACCTCGAGGCTCTACGGCGTCGACGTCATCGGGCAGTACGGGCTTGCCATCACGCCGTGGCTCGTGCTGGTGAGCCTGTCAACCGTGAGCGAGCAGGTCGCGATGATCCGGGCCCTCGCGCACATGCCCCGGGGCAGCGACGAGGCGACGGGTCTGGCCTTCGCGGTGTTCACGATGTCCGAGACGCTCACAGCGCTGATGGCCATACCGGTCATGGTGGTGTCGGGGATCATCCTCCACCGTCAAGTCGGGGCGCGGTTCTCGCCGTGGCCCGCCGTCGTGATCGTCGTCGGCTACGTGGTCTTCGAGAACGTCTCCTGGAACATGGACAGCGTGCTCAGCGCGTTCAACGAGGGCGCGCGCATGTTCTGGAGCCGCACGGCGACGGTCGTGGTCTTTCTGGTGGCGGCGATCGCGCTCTACCCGGTCACGGGCTCGGTGTGGGGGCTCACGATTGCGACCGTCGTGAGCTTCGCCACTGGGCTCGTCGCCCGCCTGATCGCGGTTCGGGGCCTCATCGGGTTGTGGCCGCACCGGGAGCACTACACCGCCGGGCTGCACAAGCTCCCTGATCTGCTCCGCTACGGGTTACGCCTGCTGCCGCAGCAGGCCTTCGTGGGGTTGACCCTGCAGGCGCCCTTGTGGTTCATCGCCGGGAACGCCACCGCCGCAGAGATCGGTGCGTTCTCGCGCGCGTCGACCATGGCCCAACGACTCGACGAGGCGGCGTACCGGGCGAACGAGATGCTCTTCCCCGACCTCGTCCGAATGCACTTGAAGAACCGGCTCGAGTCGTTTGTCAGCACGCTGGCGCGGACCTTCCGCTTGGCGCTCGCGGGCCTCCTGCTCGCCGCGGCGCTCGGCGGAGGAGCCTCGGAGCCGCTGATGAACATCTTCGGGAAGGGCTTCGCCGCGGGCGCGGGCGCGCTCGTCTTCCTGCTGCTCGCGCACGTCTGCTTCGTCGCGTGCTCGATGGTCGGCTCCGCCTATAACTCGTACGGCAAGCCACAGGTGAACTCGGCGTTCGGCACTATCCGCTTCGGCGTCGGCCTCTCGCTGGTGGTGCTGCTCGCCCGCTACGGGATCACGGCGGCGAGCGCGGGGCTCTTCGTCGGGTACTTCCTCGAGCTCGTGGTCCGGGTCGCCATGATGCACCGCATCCTCGACCTGCCGGGGCCCGTGGTCGAGCTTGGGGTCGTGGTCAGGCTGTTGCTCGCGTACAGCGGTGGGTTCGCGGCATCACGGTTCGTCGTGATGGCCGTTCCCGGATTCGCCGGACTCGTGCTGGGCCTCGGTGCGGGTTTCTTCGTGTTCGTCGGGCTGTCGCTGGGCACGCATCTCATCGACACTCACGACCGAAACGCCATCCTCCGGCGCGTCAAGCGCCTGGCACGCAGCTGACGTCGGGCGGGGTCTCAGCCTGCGAGCAGGATGCCCACCGTGACGAGTTCTACCGAGTCCGAAAGCTCGGCGGCCGAGAGCTCCTGCACGTCGACGACACGCTCCGCGACGACCCGGTCGACGAGCGCGACTTCTCGCTCCGTGAGTGCGACGTCGATGTCGCGGTCGAGCAGGCGCGCCTGGGTGTGTAGGGCGCCGGACGGGAGGTAGCGATCGGTCCGCAGGCCGATGACGCGCGGCGACAGCTGGACGTGGCGCGCCGAGCGCAGTTCGTCGGCGAGGAGGGCTGCCGATGCGGCCTCGAGTTGTGGTGTGCGGGGGTCCTCGCCGAGCGGGTCGAGCCCGTCGCCGTTGAATTTGAGCGCCAGGACGGCGGAGTTCGCGGGTCGGTACCGCTCGTGATATATCGCCGCGCCCCTGAACATTGCGACGTCGCCCGCCCGCACGTCGATCTCGACCGCGGGCACCTCGGCCAGCAGCGTCTCGGAGCGTTCGCCCGGTCGGCGGCTGTCGTGCCACTCCCTCGACGCGGGGTACGGATTCTCGTCGAGGTGGTCCGAGGGCCAGATCATCAGGCGCGAATCGGCCGCGACGTCGATGCCGATGACGACGGTCAGCCGTGACGAGGAGCGGTCCTTGTGCGGCGGGGCGAATTCGGGCGCCGCCTCGTCGTACACATTGACATGACGTTCGGCGAGCACTGTCCGCTCGGGAGCGAACGCGGCGACCTTCGCCGCCGCGGCGCAGAGCGATTCGATCGACAGCTCGGCGGGCAGCTTCCAGAGGAACTGGCTCTTCTTGCCCTGGATCCGCCGGTTCGCGAGATCGTCCTCGGTGCGCGCTTTGAATCGAGCGGTCTCGAGCACGACGTCGTCGAAAAACGACCGATCGAGACCCTGGGGTACGTGGATCCACCCCTGCACCTGGTACTGACGCGCGGCGTCGTCGAGGTCGAACGAGAACGGTTCCAGTGCAGCAGGATCCACGGCAACCTTGGTCACTCATTGTGCGTTCAAGCCGAACGCACGAACCGCGGGCTCGGACCCCGTAATATAGCGAGCTCTCCGGTACCGGTATTCGTCGTTCGCCGGCCGACGGATCATGGGTTCACGTATGAAGATCGCCATTGTCGGCTGTGGGTACGTGTCCCAGTTCTACCTCGACACGTTGGCGCTGCATCCTCGACTCGAGCTCATCGGTGCGACGGATCGGAGCGTCGATCGGGCCGTGGCCTTCGCCGCTCGCGCCGGCGTGCGCCGGTACCGCGACGTGGACGAGTTGCTCGACGACGACGCGGTGGAAACCGTGGTGAACCTCACGAATCCGTCATCGCACTACGACGTGACCCGCGCGTCGCTCGAGGCGGGCAAGCACGTGTACTCGGAGAAGCCCCTGGCGATGGACTTCGCGCGGGCGCGCGAGCTGACGGATCTCGCCGAGCAGCGTGGCCTGCTCCTCAGCTCCGCTCCGTCGAGCCTGCTGGGCGAGACTGCCCAGACGATGTGGCGCGTGCTCCGCTCGGGCGAGATCGGGCGGGTGCGCGTGGCGTATGCCGAGCTCGACGACGGCCTGGTGCACCGAATGAACTACCGGGGCTGGCACAACGCGATGGGTGTCCCGTGGCCCTACAAGGACGAGTTCGAGGTCGGTTGCACGATCGAGCACGCTGGCTACTACCTCACATGGCTCGTCGCGTTCTTCGGTTCGGCGACGACTGTCTCAGCGTTCGCCTCCACGCAGGTCCACGACAAGGTGCCGGGTGAGCGCCTCGA
>Ga0075021_10001347_pt1 | contig 12562 bp, 11 predicted proteins | sample ColStrG_CSR_2012_FD_72749 | JGI IMG/M metagenome (GOLD analysis project Ga0075021, IMG submission 72749) | Freshwater sediment microbial communities in response to fracking from Pennsylvania, USA - Cold Stream Run_MetaG_CSR_2012 | ecosystem: Environmental > Aquatic > Freshwater > Creek >...
CGTTCACTCTCGGGCCGTTAGCTCATCGGGTAGAGCAGGGGACTTTTAATCCCAAGGTGGTGGGATCGAGACCCACACGGCCCACCAAGACCGGACTCCGATTCAGCAGTGGACAGTTGGTCAATCATCGCCACACACTTGCACTGCGAGTGCGAACGTCACCCTCGCTCCATGCGACGGGCATCTCGCGACGGGTTTCGGAGCCGCTCGAAGAGCTCGGGGTGCTCGCGATAGCAAACAAGTTGTCTGCTGAGCACCGGATATCTCGACGCGTCGCCGGCAGGTCAACTGACACAGTTGCTGCTCGTCGGTGGCAGATGACAATGGTCGCCTCTGCCGCACCGACTTCCTCAGTTTGCGGGCCAGAGCCTCGCCGCCTTCGCTCCATCGCTGAGGCCCGATCGATCCATCACCCGACGTCGTAGCGACTCGTCTCTAGCCAGCCTCGACATGGTTCGTCCCAACCATGTACCTGCGCCTCTACGAGCGTACGCCAGTACAACCAGCGCTCCGGCACCTCACACGTATGCGCCATGTCGAACACGACACTCCGGGCGATGGGCTTCATCGCAATCTCGACCGGGGGCCAGTTCTCTCCCTCGAGTCGCAGCCATGCCGAGTCGACTGTTTGGCGTCGTCATCAAAGTCGATTGACCCGTCGACCACGAGCAGTTGCCGGACCTGGCCGTCCTCACGATAGAGACCCATGCCCAGTCCGGGGAAAGACCTGCCGACGAAGTAAAGCTGCCGGCCAGGAGCCTGGAGATCGCCGAGGATGAAGGACTGTCGCCATTCCCGAGGTCCCCAGGAGCGGTCGCGGTGCGCACCGGCACCGATGTGGTGCTGGTGGCTCCCGACGACGATCGTGCCGGTCGCCTCGAGGCTCTGCTCGAATCGACTGGCCTCGTACAACGACTGGCGGTCGTCGTCCCCGGTGCCCGTTCGAATGCCCTCGCCCGTGGCAGTGCAAGAGAGCTCGATGGACAGTGGGATATAGGCTCCCGCGTTCGGCCCCGACCGCACAAGGGCATTGCCGTCGAACGTGAACCTCGCACCGCCAAGCGGTGGGGTGGGCTGCCAGCCGAAGCTCAGGGCCCACTTGTCGTAGGCGACGCCATTGCCGAAATCGAGGTCATCGAAGGCGAGTCGGGACTCCTCGATCCCTAGCCACTCGCCATTGACGTGGACGAAGCTCCAGAGCATGGCCCGACGCTGGTTGGGCAGGACCCCGACGCGAAAGAAGCCGGCCGGGCCGCCCTCGAGATCGATCCACGAGAAGAACCACGACTCACTCCAGGACCAGTCCTCCGGATCAACCGGATGGGATTGCTCGTCGGTCGGCGTCAGCGGAGCGGCGGTGCTCATTGGCCGGCCGCTCGAGCGGCGAGATCCTCCCACACCGCCACCAACGGGTTGTCCGAGTCGAGGCTGGGGCCGGCGAGGCCCCACTGCACCATCGCCCGGCTGGCCGTGATCACGATGACCATGGCACCGAAGGCCGTCCAGTAGTGACGATGAGTGGCGTCCCGGCCCGTCGCCGTGGCCCACCTGGACCACGCCTCATCGGCTCCGCCGATGCCCGGCAACGGGTGCTGGGCGTTCTGGAGCTGTTGAGCCTCGAGGAACGTGCTGTATCCGATGTCGGCGGCCGGGTTGCCGAGGTAGGCGACCTCGAAGTCAATGAGGGCGCGTACCTCGGCTCCGTCGATCAGGCAGTTCACGAACCGAGCATCGCCCATGCAGAGCGCTGGACAGTCGTCGGCATCGGCGGGCAGGTTGGCGACGAGCCAGTCGAGCACCGCGACCTGCCGTGGCACAGTCTCCGCCGGCGCCACGTCGAGCAACGACTCGCGCCAGTACCCGATGACGTCGACCGAGCCGTTCTGGCCGTGGCTGGCGTCGGTGAGCTGGGCGGCGTCGACCGTGTGGAGTGCCGCCAACGAGTCGTAGAAGGACGACCACATCGCCCGCTGCGCGACCGGGCCGACCTCGTGAAGCCACGGGTCATCGTGGTATCCGGCCACGGACGAATCAGCCGGACTGCGGCCTTCCACCAGTTCCATGACAAAGCACGGACGACCGATTGCCTGCTCAACGGCGTCGATGGCCACAACTACCGGTACTGGAGCTCCAGCCCGGTTGAGGGCGTCGAGGACGCGGCCCTCCTGGCAGACATCGCGCCGGTACACCACACTCGGCCCTTCGGGCGCTTTCAACACCAGGGCCAGATGGAGCCCCGTTCCGCTGACGTCGATGCGCCACGCTCCGCTGGAGTGACCGCCGGCCAGCTTGGTGACCGTCGCGGAAGAGATCGATGGATCGACCACCTCGGCGAGCCATGCCACCAGTCCGTCGATGTCGACACCCTTACTATCCGGTGAGTCAGTCATGCACCTCTCCTGGATCCCATGTTTAGAGATTTCGAGCGTACGCTTCTGCGTAGCGCGACCGGAGGCTCGGCGTGCCACGCGACACCGCCGTTCCGCCGAAGCTCGTCGAAGGCGTGGTGCGGTACCCGGTCGATGAAGGAAGCATTCGATGCCAGATCGACGTCGACGCTGTCGGTCACCAGCCGGGCGCCGTGCGGCGCCGTCGCCAGGGTGGGGGGCCAGATGCGGGTCGTCGTGCTCATTGGTCGGGTCCTCCGGGAAACGCCCGCTCGGCGGACGTCGATCCGGCGCGTCGCTTCTCGGCAGCCCTCGTAAATACCTCTAGATATATTCGACCACAGCGGAAACTTGGCGGCAACTCGGAGCGCCGGAGTAGATGGATGAGGGAAGCATTTCATTGCATCAGGTCCCTTCGGCCGTAGAAGAGCCCGCCACGTGCGTCGCCCGACTCGTCCGATGGAACTCGGTCGTCACGGGTACTCTCGATGGTGGGTGGACCCCGTCAACTTCCTCCATGAGGAAGAAGGTGCAGCCGAGCACGTCCGGTTCGTCGCACAGCGCGACGGCCTTTGGATGCGGCACCGTGGTCCCTCCGAGCGCCTGCAGGAAACGGAACACGCGGGGCATCCCGTCGTTGGCACGATCTACGGCGACGGAACGCGGGCGCCTAAGGACCCATCCGGTATCGCCCCGCCGAATACGGAACATCGCATTGGACGCGCCGACGACGAGTGGCTCGACAGCAATCGCTTCTCCGCTTCGAGGCCCCGGTCGTCGAGCCACCGGCCAAGCCGGCGGACGTCCACCAGGCTGGCAGCCCGGTCCGCCGTCTTCTTTCGATCGTTCATCGTGTGGGTCTCCCGACGTAGTAGACCTCGACAAAATCGCGACCGCTCGCCGAAAGGAAGGCAGGACTGGTCGTATCGGTACTGCGAGCCCGGTAGTCAAACCGAGGCGCTGTCCTCACCGGCCAGGATCGCGGGTGAAAGCAGTCTCTTGGCGAGCTTGCCGGTCGGGAGCCGGGGAAGGGCATCGACGAAGATCACCGACCTCGGGCACTTGAAGTGCGCTATCCGCGTCCGACTGAACTCGATCAACTCCTCGGCCAACGCTTCGCTGGGTTCGCCATCGCGGAGCCGCACAACGGCACGCACTGCCTCGCCGAGGTCAGGGTCAGGGATTCCGATAACGGCAACGTCCGCGACGGACGGGTGCATCACGAGATCATCCTCGACTTCGCGGGGGTACACGTTGACGCCGCCGGAGATGATCATGTTGGACATCCGGTCGGTGAGATACAGGTAGCCCTCGTCGTCGACGTATCCGATATCGCCGAGCGTGCTCCACCCACGGCTGTTGTAGGCCTCGGCCGTCTTGGCTGGGTCGCCGTGATATTCGAACTGTGATGCGGATTCGAACCAGACTTGGCCCTCTGTGCCCGTCGCCAGCTCGTCGCCATCGGGTCCGATGATGTGGACCGCGCCCATCAGTGATCGGCCAACTGAGCCCGGATGGGCGAGCCACTCCTCTGACCCAATGGCGCAGAAGCCGACACCCTCGCTACCGGAGTAGTACTCGTAGACGACCGGCCCCAGCCATTGGATTACCGCCCGCTTCACCTCCGGCGGACATGGCGCCGCGGCATGAATGACCACTCGGAGGCTGGAGAGGTCGAACGATGACCGTTCGCCAGCCGAGAGTTTCAGGAGTCGGATCAGGTGCGTCGGCACGAATTGGGCGTGGGTGACCCCGTACGTCTCGATCAGTTCCAGCACCTTGTGAGCGTCGAAGCCGTCCATCACCACCACGGTGCCGCCGAGGCGCTGGATCGAGGTAGACCAACCCGCGGGCGCAGCGTGGTAGAGGGGTGCCGGACTGAGGTACACGGTGTCCTCGCCAGCTTCATACAGACCTTGCACCAACATAACGAACGGCGTCGATCCGCCGAGCGGCTCGCCGACCGAAGGCGGTTTTATGCCCTTGGGTCGGCCGGTCGTGCCCGACGAATAGAACATCCAGTTGCCCTCGCACTCGTCGGTCGGGCGAGAGGTTGGCTGATCGGTGACTGCTTCGTCGTACGACGTGAAGCCGGGGAGAGTGCCGCCGACCACGAACCGACCGGACATGCCTCCGCCCTGGTCGACCAGCTTGTTCACCACATCGTTGAGGTCCGCTGACGCGATCAAGACCGACGCGCCGCAGTCTTCGACAATGTATGCAGCTTCGTCGGGAGCGAGGTGCCAGTTGATCGGCGTGATGAGGATGCCGGCTCGCATCGCACCCCAGATGATCTCGAACCACTCCAGTCGGTTCTCGACCAGGACAGCGACGTGGTCGCCGGGCCGGCAACCGAGGGAGCGCAGCAGGTTGGCGACTCGGCGGGACCGCCGTTCGAGGTCGCCGTAGGTCAGAATCTCACCTGTGTTCGCCATAATGACTGCCGCGCGGTCGGGAAACTCGGCGGCAAACCGGCTGGGGTGTTGGAGTCCGTCTGTCATTTCGAGGACCTCCGGGCTCTGGTTGGTTGGCAGATTGGGAGACGCGGCTCGCCACTATACCTCTAGATATTTTGGCCCATAGCAACGGAGATCGAATGGGCGTCCGGCTGCGGGGACGTGTGCGTCCGTCGATTGAACATCCAAACGTAAGCGAGGCCGATGCAGATGCCCCGAACAGCTTGCCCATGCGGGTGATACGGACCGGCCGAAGGTCTCGCCGTTGCAGAGCCCTCCGGCACCAGCCAACGACGAAGGACCATCGCCCGCTCGCTGCCATCGTCGTTGATCTGCTTTGCAGAAGCGGCCAGCACGAGGAATCCCGACGAGAGTTTCTTCGGGCCGCAGCCGTGACGCGAAACAGCCGAGAGCGCACCGTCATGTTCGAACGGGCTGCGGCTCGAAACATTCGCTTCCGCAGCCGTGACGGGGAGTTGTCGTGAGTGCACTGCTCACGAGCAATCTTGGAATCGGACGCTCAGACCTTGGCGGCGAGTGCCGAGCCGGCATGACGGTACACAGAAGCGCCGAAGGTCCGGTCTGGGAATCGAATTGTTGACCAAGATGACTCCTGATGTCATAGTGCCGGTTGGGGAAAAGGGACCAGTGATGAAAGGCTTCACCCGTGAGGCTGGAGGCGCTGGACTACAGGTGATACCCGATCTGGGTACGCCTGCAACCGCTCGAGCGGAATTGCTCGTCGACAGGGGGACTCTGATGAACAAGGCCAGAACGCACAAGAGGATTGCAATCGGGGCCGCCGTGATTGCATCGGTGTCGCTCCTCGCCATGCTCCCTTACGGACTGCCTGCCGGAGCCGTTAAGGGCCCGAGCGCGCCGGTCTTCTCGGGGAGTGGTGCATTGAAGGCGAGCCAGGGCAAGGCAATGAGCCTGACCATCAAGACCAAGGCCAACCCGACGGCTGCACTGTCAGTGTCCGGAGCACTTCCGCCAGGCATCCACTTCGCCGACAACGGGAACGGCACGGGCTCGCTCACGGATCCTACGCCGCTCGGCGGCATCTACAACATCACGATCGATGCCGCCAATAGTGTCGCCACCACTCCCAAGACCTTCACCCTCACGGTCAAGTCCAAGGTTCCCCTGATCCGCCACGTCTTCGTCATCATGCTCGAAAACGAGGGCTACGCCGCCACCTTCGGCAACCCGTCCGCCGATCCCTACCTCGCAACCACACTCCCTTCCACGGGGGCCCTGTTGACCAATTACTACGGGGTCGGGCACTTCTCTAACAGCAACTACACGGGATTCATTTCCGGGCAGCCCCCAACCGCAGCGAACCAGATCGACTGCATCAGCTCGGGATACGTGGACTTCCCCTCGGGCTCCGGTCAGGACGCCAACGGCATCCAGCAAGGGAACGGTTGCGTCTACCCGGCCGCTGTCCCGACGTTGGCCGACCAGCTCACAACTGCGGGTCTTGGCTGGAAGGGGTACAGCGAGGACATGGGAAATGTCCCGTCCCGCGAGTCGGCGACCTGCGGGCATCCCGTTCTCAACGGCGCTGACACTACGGTGTCCGCGGTGGCAGGAGATGGCTACGCCTCGCGGCACAATCCGTTCGTCTACTTCCACTCCATTATCGACAACTCCACGGTATGCAACCAGAACGTGGTGCCACTAGGGGACACCAGTGGAAACCTGCCGGCCGGCGCTCCGGTTGGAACCACCGGGCTGGTGAGCGACCTGGCCTCGGTGGCCACGACGCCTAACTTCAGCTACATCACACCCAACCTTTGCAACGACGGACACGACTATCCATGCACGAGCCAGACCAGTCCCACCGGCTCGGCTGTCGGCGATGTCAACGCATGGTTGGCCACCTGGATCCCCATCATCAAGGCATCGCCTGCCTACCAGCAGGACGGTCTGATCGAGGTGACGTTCGACGAGGCGGGCTTCTCCGACACCACCGCCTGTTGCGGCGAGACACCCGGCCCGGCCGCCAACCCCGGCGGTAACGGGATCAACGGACCAGGTGGGGGCATCGTGGGCACCGTCCTGATCTCCCCGTTCATCACCGCCGGGACCGTGGTGTCCAAGCCCTCCTTCAACCATTACTCGTCTCTCGCTTCCATCGAGGACCTCTTCGGGCTACCCCGCCTGGGGGAGGCCAAGACGGTGACCACGAACTTCGACAAGCACATCTACACCCCGTAGGAGAATCGGCTCCGCAGGGTCACGGCATCGGCCTTTGGCCGACCATCCGGCATGAAGCGAAGCCGCCGTGGAACGTCCACCGGGTCGTCGACTACGGGTCCTCTCAAATCGGAAAGCATTGACGACCGCAGAGGACGAACACCTTTCAGTAGTGACTGCGTATCCCTCCGAAGACCTCCACGGGTTGGGCGTCGAAGTGTCATCTGCGGAGCGGGGCGACAGAATGTCCGACAGATGGAATTCCATCCACGTCCAAAACCGGTGAATCGCTGCTTGCACTAATACTTCCAGCTCGGGATTGAGGTACCCCAATTTGCGTCAGCCGAGGCCATGACTACGCTTGCCAATGGGGACCAATCCGAGAGAGGACAGACCGATGCCCGAATTCACTTCGTATGCGCACGGAACGCCGTCGTGGGTCGACCACGCGACAAAGGACCTTCCGGCCTCCAACACCTTCTACGCCACCCTGTTCGGATGGGATGCCGACGACCAGGGTGAGGACATGGGGAACTACACACTTTTGCGCAAAGCCGGGAAGACCGTGGCCGGCAACATGCCAGCCTTGGCAGAGGGCATGCCGAGCGTTTGGACCTCCTACGTATCTGTCGATGATGCCGACGCGACGGTCGAGCTGGCCAAGAAGGCTGGGGCGATGGTGTTTGTCGAGCCAATGGACGTGTCGGATATCGGGCGAATGGCCGTGTTCGCGGACCCGACGGGAGCAGCGATCGGTGTCTGGCAGCCGAAGACTTTCATAGGGGCCGAGTTAGCCGGAGAGGCTGGGGCGTTCGTTTGGACCGAGCTGAACACACGAGATGTCGTCGCTGCAAAGTCCTTCTATGGAGAAGTGTTCGGCTGGGAACCGAGTGACCTCGACATGGGTGGGATGACGTACACAGAGTGGAAGGTCGGTGGACAGCCGGTGGCAGGAATGTTGACGATGCCCGACATGGTTCCGGCCGAGGTTCCGGCCCACTGGCTCGTCTACTTCGGGGTCAACGATACCGACGCATCGGTATCGAGGGCGACCGAACTTGGCGCCACGGCTATGGTTCCCCCCACCGATATTCCTCCGGGCCGTTTCGCCGTACTGTCCGACCCCGACGGGGCCGCATTCGCCGTGATCAAGATGAGCCTGACGCCCCCCACCTGATCGTTGCGAAGAGGGGCCTAGTATTGGGATCGTCCTGTTGAATCGAAGCACGTCTACTCATCGCCGAACGTCAAGCGATCCAATGAACGCCTCGCCGCACTATGAACGCCAGACGGCATCATGAATGCCAAGCGGCACGATCAGACGAAGCGATCTGTCCGCCGAACCGGATCAAGCGCAAATGGCATAAGTGCCTCGTATCTATCGGTTCGCAGGTAGAGAGGTACCGGGCAGCGCCGATGACCTCACTGAGGTAAAGATCGTGATCCTCACCACATTCGAGACCAAGAATCTCATCTTGCGGACCGGCGTATGAGTTCGACCGTGGGAGACGCACTCGAGCCCGAAGCGTTTGATGCCGTCTGGACTGCGATTGAACCTCTGATCCAGCCTCCACCGCGGACCCATCCATTGGGTTGCCATCGGCCCCGTGTCTCGAACCGACTCTGTTTCTGGGGATCCTCGTCCTGCTGGTCACGGGCTGTTCGTGGACAAGCGAACGCTGCCTGGCGCCGCTCGTGCATAGGGCATGGAGGCGTGACGTAGTAATTCAGGTTCCGTAAATGGAGCGTAAGGTCACAGCGGTCAAGGTCTCGACGAGCCGTTGATCGTCAACAATGGAGGCCGGTTCGAGGGACGCCTGCTGGCCAGCGCGCCAGTACATGTGGGTCAAGGCCCACGCGAGATCAAGGGCGGTAGGAGGGCCCGGCAACGCTCGACCGGCGTCACGCTCGCGATCGATGGCCGCGGCCCATTCCGTGACGATCGATTGTGCGACTGCCCTCCAGAAGTCACGCAGCTCGGCATCGTGTTCGGACAGGATGTCCATTGCCCGTATCAGCGGCCCGCTCTCTCTCCATCGGGCGAGCAGATTGGTTACTGATTTCTCGATCACCTGCCGGGGGGGTCCACCGCTTTGCATGGGACCGAGGGCTGCCTGCTCGATCTCTACGGTCGTGCGGTCGGCCAAGGTCCGGATCAGGGCCTCACGGGAGTCGAAATAGAAATAGAACGACGACCGCGAGATGCCAGCACCAGCGGCGATCTTGTCGATGGTGATCGCAGCGAGTGGCTTCTCGGCCAAGAGTCGCCAGGCGGAGTCGAGGAGTGCCGCCTCCTTGCGGTCCCCCTTGCTCGGTCCTCGCCGTCGCCGGCCGGAGAGCGATGTGGCAGACGTTGTCTCTGGCATAAGGGGGCCTTCCAGGCGATCGTGATCGACTACAGCGGCGGGAGATCCAGGGCGCTCAGCGATGAGCGGGGCACACGACTCAAGTCGAGTGCCATCTGGGTGAACGAGATGGCCTCACGTCGCAAGCGATCGAAGTCGCACTTGTTGATCGTCGGGACTCCCCAGTTGGGAAGTAAGTCGGTCCGGTGACATGAGCTCGCCGGAGGGCGGCCAGGCTGGCCGCGACCATGGCTTTGTTCTCGGGCACGAAGACCATCCCGAGTTCTGGCCGGCCGGTCAGGGCCATCGACCCACGTGAGTTCTCCTCCCACTCAAGGGCGCCCAGATGTTCGAGCGTCAGAGCGCAGGCGGTCTTTCGCAGCGTCGAATCCCGGTGGTCCCGAGCGAAGGTGAACTGACCGATACCGCCGTGGAAGTGGCCTGTGTTGAAGCTGACTAGCACCGAGCGGGGCAGGGCATCGGTTGGTCAGATCGGGTCAAGACTTGACCCGGCTTCCAGGCCAGTTGGCATCGGAGACGAGCTTGGGGTGGGGGCTGACGAATGCAGCCGCCGCCCGCCGGTTCCCCCGCAAGGTGTACTCCAGCCAGGCGGTGGCAAAACCGAGCTCTCCATTGGGATGACCGCCGTTGGCGGCATCTTGTAGCGAGCTGTGATCGGCCACGGCTCCCTCAGAGGTGGCGATGATCCCCAAGGCGGCGCGGCCCTTCACCTCGTCGAAATAGGCCCGCTCGGCGCTGGGGGTCGCAATGACGTCGTCGATGGGGCCGTGGGTGGAGATGAGAAAAGTCGGCTGGTGCACCCGTTTCATGTCCTCCTCGCAGTCGGTGATCACCGGGCAGTCGGGATTGGTCCTGGCCCAACGTGCCTCGGGCAGCGAGAAGATCAGGAGGGTGGAGATCAGCCCCCGGTCCATGATGGCGACCCGCGCCGCACCCGTGGCGCCCTGGGAATGGCCGGCCGCGGCCACCCGGTGCACGTTGAGGTGGCGATCGAACACACTGCCTCGGGTCGCGTTCATCTTCACCAGGTAGTGGGCGGCCGCGTCGATCTCGCGGCCACTACCCGTACTGGTCAAGGTGGTGGCGATGACGGTGAATCCGTAGGAGGCGAAATGTCGGAGCAGGGTTGAGTACATGTCGGGCACAGCGGAGGTCCCGTTGCCCCAGGTGATGATCGGGCTCTCGAACCCCAAGCGGCGATAGTCGCGCGGATAGAAAAGGTCGTACTCGACCCTCGATCCCACCTTGACTGTTCCGGCCGTCGTGGCGAATGGTCCCGGGGCGCTGAACTGGGCCTCGATGGGGGAGCGCACGGCAGCAGCACCAGCGGAGGGCCCCACTCCCGAGACCCACGAAGCGGCCGTGAGCAGCACGACCAGAGCTGCCAGCGTCAGAGTTGCCAACGGCCGTGCATGCAACTTCGCCATCGTGCCCCCATTGTCTTGGGTTGCCATCACCCGGAGAGAGTAGACAGAATGCAAAAGATAATCAACAGAATGTTGAATTCCCAGTCCCGGGCTCGTACGCTGACCCGCTGTGACCTTCACCCGCCACCCGCTTAACAAGGCCTTCAACTGGGCGACCCTTCGACCGCCGTTTCGTTGCATCACCGAGGAGCAGGCGGTCGCCTATGACGAGCTGGGCTACTTCGTAATGGAAAATGCCTTCGACCCGGCCAGTGTCCAAGACGTAATGGCGGAAATCGATCCCTATGAGGATGAGCTCGAGGCCCAACTGCTCAAGGCCGACGGTGCCAAAGTCTTCATCTCCCGCGCCGGGGAGATCACGTTCACAACCCACCTCGCCGTTCGCTCCCAGCGATTGCGAAGATTCGTGGGCCGAGCACCGCTGGCCGATGTCTACAACGATCTGATCGGACCCGACGTCCGCCTGTACTGGGACCACTACGCCACCGAAACCGGACTGGTCTGTTTCGACGAAAGCCGCGCAGCCGTTCCTGCTCCGGTGGGCGCCGGCGGGATGGTTGTTCTCTCATCCCTCACCCCGCGCTGTACCGGTCCAAATCGCACAGACGCCGTGCGCAAGGCCTATATCGTCCAGTACGCACACGACGGCGCTGCCGTAGCGTTTGAAGAACCAAGCGGCATTCTCCGCCACGTGAGCGCCGATGAGCCAGATCGCCAGTTCCTAGTCCTCAGGGACGGGCAGCAGGCGATCTGAGTGGCCGCAACGCCGACGCATCTCACTCGACCACGTGAAGGAAAGGTAGTGGCCAAACGCAAAGCCATCCCGACGACCGAGAACGGCCCAGGCTCCCCCAGCACGCGCCCGAGGGTCCGGCCACGCTCGAGAGGGAAGGGACGGAGCTCAGTTCGCTCGGACCCATGACGCACGGACCCGGCCGAGCCGCCCGGTGGGCCATTGCGGCCTGCGCACTCGTCGTCGTCGGCGGGGCGCTCCCTCTGGCCACCGCGGCCAATGGCAGCAGTGGTCACCCGTCGAGGCCTGTGCCGTCGGCCGGGTGCCGGGTGGTTTCTGGCTCAGCGGCATCACCCGGTGGGTCGGGCGTGGTCAAGGGCCTCGCCACGCCGGCGATCAGCGGCACCTATCGGCTCTCGACGCCACGCCACGGAGCGCACCCGCGCCCGGCCTCCCTCATCCTCCTGTTCCACGGGTTCGGATCGAGCCCGGCGCAGTTCTCCTCGCTGACCGACCTGCCGCGGCGGGGCACCATGGCCGGCGATGTCGTGGCCGTGCCGCACATCCAGCCCGGCGAGGCCGAGTGGCAGTTCTCGGGAGATGGAACTGACGCCGAGTTCGTGACGGCGCTGATCGCCTCGTTGGAGCGGACGTTCTGCATCAACACCGCCGCCGTCTTCGCCACCGGCTTCTCCGCCGGGGCCGCATTCACGATCGCCTACGCCTGTACGCACGAGACCAAGATCAGGGCCATCGCCACGGTGGCCGTGGAGTTCCAATTGGGCTGCCGCAAGCCAATCTCGATTTTGGCCTTTCATGGCACGGCGGATCCCGAAGTGCGCTATCAAAACGGGGCAGTGGGTGCCTCGCTGCCCGGGGTCAAGGTACGTGGCACCCAACTGAACATGGGTGACTGGGCCCGCCTGGATCGATGCCGGGCCCGGCCCGACAAGAAGGTGATCGGCAGCCAAGTGTTTGAGCAGATCTGGCC
>Ga0075021_10001348_pt1 | contig 12561 bp, 7 predicted proteins | sample ColStrG_CSR_2012_FD_72749 | JGI IMG/M metagenome (GOLD analysis project Ga0075021, IMG submission 72749) | Freshwater sediment microbial communities in response to fracking from Pennsylvania, USA - Cold Stream Run_MetaG_CSR_2012 | ecosystem: Environmental > Aquatic > Freshwater > Creek >...
GGCCAGCGCTTCCGGAATATTGATGTTGGTCGCAGCCAGAATGCGCACATCCACCTTGATCACCGAGCGGCTGCCTAAGCGCGAGAATTGCTGGTCCTGCAACACGTGCAGTAACTTGGCCTGTAACAGCGGAGGCATCTCGCCGATTTCGTCGAGCAGGATGGTGCCTTTGTTGCACAGCTCGAACTTGCCCGGCTTGGCATGATTGGCGCCGGTGAACGCACCGGCTTCGTAGCCGAACAATTCGCTTTCGAGGAGATCTCCCGGAACGGCGGCGCAATTCACCTTCAGAAACGTGCGATGGGCGCGTGGAGACAGCTTGTGGATCAGCCGCGCCACGACTTCCTTGCCCGTGCCGCTTTCGCCCAGCATCAGCACCGGAATATCGACATTGGCTACCAGTGCAGCCTGCGAGCGAATCTTGCGCATGGCAGGACTGGCGGCTACGAAGAATACGTCGTCGTAAAGTTCTTCCACCTCGCCGGGTAGATTCTGCTGGTTCTTTCCCAGACACTGGTCGATGACCTTGTCCAGTTCGGCCTTCTGGAAGGGCTTGGTCAGGTAATCATGCGCACCGAGGCGGATGGCCTGCACTACTTTGCGGGTATCGCTCACGCAGGAAAGCATGACTACCTTCACGCCCGGCAGAATCTCGCGCATCTGCTCCAGGGTCTGCAGGCCGTCGATGCCCGGCATGAGCAGGTCCATGAGCACGAGGTCTGGCCGCAGTCCTTTTTGCACGCGCTCGAGCGCGGCTTCCCCGGTCGAGGCGGTTTCGACCGTGTAGTCATCCACCTCCAGCAGTGTGCGGATATAGCGCAACATCCCTGGTTCGTCGTCAACCAACAAAATATTGACCGCGTCGGTCATTTGTTTTTCCCTTTACTGGGGGGAATGGAAACTGGTTTCAGCGGAACGATGAAGGAGAATTTGGCGCCGGCCCCGAGTTCGCTTTCCACCCAGATCTTGCCGCCCATGGCGTTGACCAGGCGGCGTGCGATGGCCAGCCCCAAACCCATGCCTTCAGTCTGCGCTTCGTTCTGCGGCAGACGGAAAAAATCGTCAAACACTTCGATATGGTACTCGGCCGGAATTCCCGGACCAGTGTCAGAAACGCTTACTTTCACGGAATTGGGAAGAGGATCATTCTGGCGCCGCCGTTCACCCGGCATGGCGGAGTTGTTAGGGCTGCGGCGCTCCCACATGTACGGCTCGGCGTGCAGCCAGACTGTCCCGCCCGCGGGCGTGAACTTGGAGGCATTCTCCAGCAGATTGGAAATCACCCGCTGCAGCTTGGCCGAGTCGAATGCGAACTCCGGCAGTTTTTCGTTGGCCAGAAAGTACAGCGCCAGACCTCTTTCCTGAAACCGGTGCGACCACAGGCGGCAGACCTCTGAGAGGCAAGGGTTTACATTCCCCGTTTCGTAACGCATCTTCATCTCGCCGGTTTCGAGAACGGTGTAGCTCAGAAAATCCTGGATAAATTGCTGCAAACGCTGTCCGCTGGAGTGCATGTCACCGAGGATTTCCCGCTGCCGGTCATTGAGCGGGCCGAGCTTTTCATTCTGCAGCAGCTCGATATAGCCGTTCAGGATTGCCAGCGGGGTCTTCAGGTCGTGGGCGGCTGACCCTAGCGCATTAGTGGTCCGCATGGAACGTTCCCGCAGCTGGTTATACTCCTGCAGAAGGGCGTCGTAACTGAGGCGGTCTGCGGCCGGACGCTGCGCTGGGGCCGGCTCTGCACTGGGCGCGACCCGTTCGACTTCCCCAGGAAGACACGCATTTTCAGGCACCACTGCCATAGTTAAAACTCACAGGGTTCGACTTGCGTTGGGGAGGGAGAAACAGCCGGGCGCAACAAATCCAGTGCCAATAATCGTATGACAGCGGATTTCCAGTGTCAACGGAAAATGCAATCCAGTGGTCACGGAAGGGCAAAACCTTGCAGTTCTAACATCTTCAAAGCTCTGGACTAACGTCAGTTTGAGGGGCGAATGTAAAGAGAACATTGCCGGGTACCAATATGGCTCTAATGCCGGTGTTACAGGCAAATGACCCGATCTCTTGCCGGTTTCGCAGGCCAAATGGTACACCACGCCTGTCTAGTTTGGCCCCCAAGGTGCGGGCAAACCGTTATCTCGGTCTAAGAAGGGGTCGGTTTGAAGCGTTTGAAGCCCGCAGCGGAGCGCCGTAAATGGCCGCGCCTACCCATCGCCATACCCGTCTTCGTTCGCAGCCGGGACGAAAAAGGAAAAGAACTTCTGGAATTCGCCACCGCCCTGAACATCTCCGCAGGCGGGGCCCTGGTGGCCGTTCGCCGCTCCTTGCCGCTCTCCGCGCAGGTTTTGCTGGAAATCCCCAGTGCTCCCCTGGCCTCCACAAATTCATTGCCCAAGGCGGCTCGCAATCTTCGCGCCCGAACTCTATGGGTCACCCATACAGATGGCTACCACCTGATGGGCCTCAAATTCTCCCATCCCCTGGTGGGACCGCCCGCGGCTCGCCCTTCCCGTCAAAGGAAAGTTGCTTCTGTTTTGTGAAAAGTTTTTCCCATCCGTCCGATAGTCCTTAAGCCGGAACGCTGTGAGTTACCTGACCGCAGTTATTCTCTAAGAAAATCCCGCAACCCTATAAATCTAAACGTATTACATTCGATTCAGAGCCCTGATTCTGGCGCATCTGGGGTTTGGCTCTTGGGGTGCACAACAAGGTTCGTACGCAAAGGCAACTAGGCCACTAAATACTCATGACGACTACACCGTCCGTTAGTTCGCTGGCTACTTCACTGGGAGAGTTTCCGCCGGATGCGATCACATTTGGCCGCACTGAGATCATGCAATCGCTTCGGGACCGCATGGACAAAGTAGCGAGCGCCAACGTTCCCGTCCTGATTCAGGGCGAGAGCGGCACTGGCAAAGACATCATCGCACGCATGATCCACGGCCTTTCGCCCTGGCGAAATGGTCCGTTTGTGAAAGTCAACTGCCCGGCGATTCCGGGCACGCTGCTCGAAAGCGAGCTCTTCGGATACGAAAAGGGAGCTTTCACCGGGGCCTACGGATCGAAACCGGGGCGCGTGGAACTGGCTCATCGCGGCACGCTTTTCCTCGACGAAATTTCCGAGCTCGACCTCGGCCTGCAATCCAAGCTGCTGCAGCTGCTCCAGGACGGGCAGTTCTGCCGTATCGGCGCCCAGGAGGACAAGAAGGTCGAAGTACGCGTCGTCTGTGCGACCAACCGTGTGCTGGAGGTCGAAATCGAGAGCGGCACGTTCCGCCAGGATCTGTTCTACCGCATCAACGTAGTCAATCTGCAGATGCCGCCATTGCGCGAACGTCGCGCTGACATTCCCGACCTGGTCGCATATTTTCTGGAGTACTACAACCGCAAATACAACTGCCGCGCCCGCACTCTTTCAGGAGAATTGATGACCGCGCTGCAGAAGTATCACTGGCCGGGCAACATCCGCGAGCTGGAAAATCTGATCAAGCGCTATGTGATTCTGGGCAACGAGGAGGTCATCAGCAGCGATCTGGTGGCGCACCAGCAGGAATACGCCATTCCCGAAATCAATTTCGATGGGCCGATCGCGCTGAAGACAATCACGCGCCAGGCCACCCGCGAACTGGAGCGCAAAGTGATCCTGAAAGTGTTGCAGGCCCACCACTGGAACCGCAAGCAGGCGGCCCGGGCGCTGAGCATCAGCTATCGCGCGCTGCTCTACAAGATTCGCGACGCGGGTCTGCCTCCCAACCGCTCCTCACGGCGCCGGCCGGAACCGGTTCCGGCACAGGATGTAGCTGCCGACTAACGCACCCCATGCTCAGCAAGCGCAATCCGGTAGAGCCGCCAGGACCGACGACGGAGCAGTCGCTCCCCCAGGTCCGGGAGAGCGAGGTCCAGGAGAGCGAGGCTCGGGAATCCACTTCAGCTTCCGTAGCCGCGCTCTTGCCTGAGGAACAGCTCTCGCCACTGGCGCAGGAGATGCATCGAAGAATTGTCTTCCTGCACGCCCTGTACAAGAGTACAGAGTTGAAGGTACTGGATGACGCTCACACCGTTCTTGGAACTATTCGTAGCATTTCTGCAGGAGTGTGGGCCAAGTGCATATCACGCCGAAGGCGTAAGCAGAACTTAGTAATTTTGTGGGTCATCGCCTGGGCCGTCGCGTTCGGTTTAGCTGTTGAACTGGCCCTGCAAATCTCCGCACTGTTCAATTAACATTTCGTCACCGGCCGCCTTCATACTCTCCAGTAGTCCGGCCGCCACTGCCCTACCGCCTTCTTGATGTCGGCTTTCGACAGTTTCTCGGCCAGCGTCTTCGCGGCCAAGGCCGGCAACTCCGCGTCAGAAGCAAAGCGCAATCCGATCAACTGAGATTCGGTAAATTCTCCAACCCGGGCGCGCAGAGGCTCGCCAAGAAGAAGCGCAAGCCGCTGTCGTTCCTCAAGCCGGATCACTCGGTCCTGTACCTTGAGAGCGTAGGTCCGTATCTTGGTCACGGCCGTCGCAGCCGCCAGCATAAACACGACCAGCCACGCCGAGTGCAGTCCCGGATGCATCACCAGATGCACGATCGTAATAATCAAGCTGATCGCAAATACTGGGAGAACGAAGAAGTGAAATGCCGGATCAAGACGTGCGTGATTGGAAAAATTCTGAGGAATTTTCTCGGCCATGTCTTCGCTCCTGAGGTTAGGGGTTCGTAGCGCTACGATTTGCGATCACGGGCTTAGCGACGTCAGGCGCCTGAGGTCTGACGTCCGCCGCCTTACTGCTTTTTCTTCTTGCCGAACAGCCCGCCCAGGGCGTCAACCGGGGAGTTCGTATTTCCAGAGGGGTTTTTTTGTCCCGTCAACCCTTGCAACGCGCCACCCAGGCCACCTTTCAACTGGCTCCCAACCATGCCCTTCACATCGGGCATGAATTTTGGATCGGAAGTAGTTCCCTGGATAAAGAACGGAATGGCGCCGCCTTTGCCTCCGATGCCGGCAAGTTGCGTGAGCCCGGTCACGGCACCCCCCGAAAGGCTGGCATTCATTTTGTAGTCCAGCGCTCCTGCCGGGCTGATGGTGCCGTTTCCAGTCACCGTGCCGAGCGCTGGAATGGTCAGATTGATGTTCTGCGTGCGCACACCCTCGGGCGCGACCCGCGCATCGGTGCTCAGGTTTTGGATGGAAGTGTCCGATCCGGTCTGGGAACCAGACAACGCCGATATCGCCGACATCTTGGAAGAAAGATTGAAGCCTGCAAGTTTGGTTTGCGCCAGCCGAATCGGTCCCGTGATTACCAGCTTGTCGACCGGTCCGACGATTCCAACGTTGACCGAGAGCGTTCCACCCTGCAGCTTTGATCCCGAGGGCAGGATGATGCCGAGCGCGGGCAACATTGTCTGAAGATCGTCGACCGGCATGCCATCGGCGTTAAGCTTCATGTTCAACACCGTTGACTCTCCCTGCGACTGGTAAGTGCCTGTGAGCTTGGCCAGAGCCTTGCCCAGCGTGACATCGCCCTGGGTCAGGGTTCCGCCTTGTTTCACCAGATCGTAGTCGGTGGCGTACTTCACTTCCACCGGTCGAGTGGCGGGCGTGCCCTTGGCCGACAGTTTGAGCTTGTCAGCCTTGAGCGTACCGCTGGTCTTTGCCATCTTGCCATCGGAATTCAGCGTGCCATCAAAATCGGCAACGCCGGCGATTCCAGTAGAGGGATCAACGAACCCGGAAGCTGTCAGGTCCAGCCCCTTGATGTTGACTTGCGCCTCCAGAGGACTCGCTGAAACATCAGTGGAGTTGATCGGGCCTGCTTTGCCCTCAAGTTTCGCGGTTCCGCCGGCGGGAAGGTTGGCGGTGATGGTGAAAGGGAACTGGGAGGTCAGGGAAAAATCGCGAACGCTGATGTTCACATTGTCATAAACGTGAGGCTTGATCGACGAGTTCGCCCGGTTCACTGACAAACGGCCATCGGTGACGTCCAGCTTGCTGACTGAAAGATTTGCGGTCGAGCTCGATCCAGTGTTCGCGGGCTTCTTCTCAGCCTCCGACTTGCTGCCCAGGCTGGAGAAGTTCCATTTTCCTGAAGCGTCGCGCAGTAGCGCAATCTCCGGCTTGTCGAGCGTGATATCGGTCACGTGCAGCGTCTTGGAAAAAATCAGCGGCATCACTTCCACGCCAACCTTCAGTGCTTTGGCCCGAATGAAAGGATCTTTGCTGAAAGCCGGATCGTCGGAGATCGACAGATCCTCGGCTGAAACGCTTCCCGACAAGATGGAAAGGCTGAGATTGCCGACCTTGACCTCGCGGCCCAGGGCGGTAGATAACTCGGACTCCAGTTTGGGCCGGAAGCTGTTCACGTTCACCAGGAAAGGGAGCGCGATGACGATCAGCAGAATGAGGACGACCACAATCCCGACAATTTTCAGTATGCGTTTCATGGAGAGAACTCCTTTGCGAGCTTCAGTTCGACTGGGCCTGGCAAACTTGCGGAGTAAGCCGTGGACGGCCAACAGTTTACCAAAAGGCGGGGCTACCGGGGTTCCTGCCTAAGCTCGGGGTTCGGCGACGGACCTCCATAGAGTTCTTTCTGCCGCTGATCGCGTTTTTCGTTCATCACTCGAGTGGTGGCTTCCATTTCAGCGCGCGCTTCGCGAGTGCGCCCTAGTCGTTGCAGCAGTTGTCCGCGCAGGTAGTGGACGCTGGAGTTTTCGGGATCGATTTTGGCCGCCGCATCGATTTCAGCCAGCGCCTCGGCGAATTTGTTTTCAGACTGGTAGACGCGCGCCAGTTCGTAGTGCGAACTGCCCAGGCCGGGTTCGATCCGTAAGGCATGCCGCAGGTTCGTCTCCGCCTCACGGTTATTTCCCTGGAGCGAGAGCACCAGTCCCAACTGATCGTAGTTATAGGCAACGTCCGGCTCGAGGGCTATATCTTTGAGAAATTCTTCCCTGGCGCGATCCAGATTCTGCTTCTTGAAGTAAGCCACTCCAAGATTGAAGTGAACGAACGGGAGCTTGGGATTGGCCTTGGCGGCCAGCTCGAGCTCTTTGATCGCGTCGTCATATTCCTCACGATTGATATGAGCTTTGCCCAGCAGCAGATGCACTTCGGGCGAGTCCTGGCCGGTCTCAACCAGCCGTCCCAGGGCGCGCTGCTCAAGGTCCGGCTGACCCGACTTGCCTGCGGCAATTCCCAACACGTAAAGGTAGTTCAACTGGTCTGACGCCTGCGCCCACAGCGGTTCGAGCATGTGCGTGGCGTCGGCGTACCGCTCGGTGAAGAAGTAGCAAAGGCCCAGAAGGTAGCGAGCCTGGTACGAATCCGGCGCATCGCGCACCACAGATTCGAAGGGAGCGATGGCGGAGCGAAACTCGTTTTGCCGGTAGTAGACCAGCCCCACGTTAAGACGAATACCCGGAACCTGGGGCATCAGATTGTCGGCTTTGCGCAACATTTCCAGGGCCTGCGGCCATCGTTTGCGCCGCATGGCGATGACTCCGAGGTTGGCATAGGCGCCAGCGGCTTGCGGATCCAGAGCCAACACACCACGAAAGGAACGCTCGGCCAAGTCGAGGTTGTTTTTCTTCAGGGCGGTCTCGCCCTCCTGAAATAACTGCTGAGGACTCGCGGTCGCCGCCAACGGCCGCGCCGGATGCGGAGTTTGCGCCGTCGCGCGGCAGAGAGACACTACCGCGACGACGATCAGAAGCCTTGACAGTGATTTCACTCTGCTGTAGTGTCCGCCAACGACGAGGTGGAATTCAAGCTACGCGAATCTTTGCGCACTTTATGTCCTCTCCGCGTACTCTGCGGTTAAAAGCTTTTAACCGCTAAAGTCGCAGAGACAGCGCAAAGATCGCAAAGAAAATCTTTTTTATGGTCAAGACGTCAGTGATCACGATTCGAGACGTGGCCAAGGAAAGCGGTTTTTCCTCGACTACAGTTTCCATTGTCCTCAACAACGCTCCCCTGGCGCGCTACATTCCGGCAGCCACCAAGAAGAAGATCGAGAAGGCGGCCAAGAAACTGGGTTACCGCCCCAACCTGTTTGCCCGCTCTCTGCGCAGCAAACGCAGTCACACGGTCGGCGTGATGGTTTTCGACATGACCGATCCCTACTGCACACTGATTCTGCGCGGCATTGAAAACTCTTTGTACCAGGCTTCCTACTTGCCCATTCTGACCGATGTGCACAACGAGCGCAGCCGGTTTGAGCGCTACCTGGAAATGCTGCTGGACCGCCGTGTGGAAGCGTTGATCGTCCTGGCCAACTGGTTGTTCGTGGACATCGACGTTCTCGCCGACCTGGAGAAGAGCAGCATTCCGACGGTGATGATCGGACGCGAACTGCAAACCGATACGGTCAGTTCGGTGATTGTGGACAACGAACTCGGTGCCTACGCTGCGGTGGAACACTTGCACCAGATGGGACACCGCAAAATCGCCTTCATCCGCGGGCCCAAGACTCTGGCCGACAGCGCTCCACGGTGGCGCGGGGTCCGCTTGTTCGCGAAGACCAGCGGGCTGGAACTGGATCCGCGGCTGATCCTGGACCTGCCGGAGTCGCGCGATCCGATTTCAAGTTTTGAAGCGGGCTACAAATTAACGGAGGAACTGATCAAGAGTAAGCGCCCGTTCACCGCACTGATGGCCTTTGACGACATGACGGCATTTGGCGCGATACGTGCTATGGCGAAGGCAGGTCTGCGAGTGCCCGAGCACTGCTCGGTGGTAGGTTTCGACGACGTCGCCGCCTGCAGCCTTTACACTCCTCCGCTCACCACGGTCCGCCAACCCATGGAAGCTATGGGAGCCATGGCGGCGAATCTGGTAGTAGAGGGCATCAATGCGGTGGTGGAGAAGCGCGAAGTGTCGGCGGTGCACCGCAAGATGGCTCCCGAGCTGGCGGTGCGGGAGTCCACCCGCAATCTGTCCTGATTCCGGTCCCGGTCGAAAAAACCCTCAAGTCATCGCCTCAGTTGAAAAACGGATCGGCAGTATTTCCCGGCTTTTTTTTCTTGACACTGACTGTCGAAGTAACGCAATATTCAGCCTATTGATTCGTTTTAATAAAACATTTCATGTTGAAATGCGGTACCTCGGTCCCCAGGCCCACAGAACGAGAAACGACGAGAAACGACGAAAACCGTGAAAGCCAGTCTTTCCGGGCTGCCGTCCCAAGATGGAAACGCAGGGTTACCGGCTGGATGCGGGCGTCAAACGAAACGGGTGCAGAGCGTAGAAACCGAACTACCATGCTGGTTCAGGTGGATGTCAGTGAGTCGCCGGCGGCGGTCGCAATAATTTCAAGGGGGTTATCATGAAATCCCGCGTGTTGTGGTTAGGCGTTTTCCTCTCTCTTTCGCTCGCAGCCTTGGCGCAGGACACAGCTTCGATCACGGGGAATGTCACCGACCCCAGCGGCGCGGCCCTGGCTGGCGCCCAGGTCACATTGAGTAGCCCCGAGCGCGGTATTAACCGCTCAAGCCAAACCAACGAAAGCGGAGGCTATCTGTTTGGCGCCGTGCCCGGTGGTTCTTATGACCTGACCGTCGTGGCGCCGGGATTCAAGAAGTACCAGGCGAAAAGCGTGAAGCTGGAAGTGGGGCAAAAGGCGCGCGCTGATGTGGCCTTGCAGGTGGGAGCGGAGAACACCACGGTTGAGGTTGAGGGTTCGAGCGTGGCGACGGTCGAGACCCAATCGTCAGACCTTTCCGGGGTTGTCACCGGCAAAGAAGTAACCCAACTGGAACTGAATGGACGCAACTTCACACAGCTCGCAACCCTGGTGCCGGGGGTCAGCAACCAGTCGGGACAGGATGACGCCGGTGTAGGCGTCGGCGGCAACGTTTCCTTCAGCATGAACGGCGGCCGCACTGAGTACAACAACTGGGAGCTGGACAGCGGCGACAACATGGACAACGGCAGCAACACCACGTTGAATGTGTATCCCAGCCTGGACGCTATCGCAGAATTCAAAGTGCTGACGTCGAACTATGGCGCCCAGTACGGCCGAAACGGTTCGGGCACGGTGGAAGTGGAAACCAAATCCGGCACCCGCAGCTTTCACGGAGACGCGTACGAGTTTGTCCGCAACGACATTTTCAACGCGCAGACATTCCCCCAGACCAGCGTTCCGCCGTACAAGAAGAACGATTATGGATACACGATTGGCGGGCCTGTGTTCATCCCCGGGGTCTACAACAAAGACCGCGAAAAAACATTTTTCTTCTGGTCGCAGGAGTGGCGGCGCGATCGCGTGCCGGCCAACCTGGGCAGCGTGATCGTACCGTCCCTGGCAGAGCGCAGCGGCAACTTCACTGACGTGTGTTCACCCACGGCCGGATTGATTGACCCGACGAACTTCCCGAATTGCCCGGTGGATCCCGGCACTGGCCAGCGATTTCCTGGAGATACCGTTACCATTGACCAGGTCAACGCGCCCGCGCTCGAGGCCGAAATTCCCTCGCCTACTACCGGGTTGAACACCTGGAATGGGGCCCCCACGCTGCCGACCAACTGGCGCGAGGAACTGTTCCGCATCGACCACAATTTTTCGGAGAAGATTCGCGGAACTTTTCGTTACATCCACGACTCCTGGGACCAGACCTATCCCACGCCTTTGTGGACCAACGGAACCAGCTTTCCTACCATCCAGACCCAGTTTGGCGGTCCCGGTCTCAGCATGGTGGCGCGCCTGACTGCAACGGCCACGCCCACGCTGTTGAATGAGTTCGTCTTCAGTTACACCACCGACCACATAACCCTGATTCCGGTGGGCGCCTGGCAGCGTCCGGCAGGGATGACGCTGGGCTTGTTCCCGGGTGCGGACCAGGGCAAGGTTCCCGGCATCAGCCTCGGTGGTGGTGGGATTTTCAATTTCCAGGAGGATGTCGGATATCTGCCCAACGGGCCTTATAACTCCAACCCGACTTACACCTACAGGGACAACGTCACCAAGATTGTCGGCAAACACAACCTGCAGTTTGGCGCCTATTTCGTGGCAGCGCAGAAGAACGAACTCGCGGCTCCGGGAACGGCGACGAACGGCACGTTTACCTTTGACACCAGCAATTCCGCCATCAGCACGGGCAATGCCTTCGCAGACTTGCTGATCGGCAACATTTCGTCTTTCTCTCAAGCCAGCTCGCAGCCCAAGTTTTACAACCGGTACAAGATTCTCGAACCATACTTCCAGGATGACTGGCACGTTACCAGTCACCTCACCCTGAACCTCGGGCTCCGCGTGAGCCTGTTCGGAACCTACTACGAGCGCTATCACAACGAATACAACTTCGACGTAAGTCGTTACGTGGCGGGCGCGAGCAGCACCGATCCCAACACCGGGCTAGTGATTGGGGATCCTTTCAACGGAGTTGTGCAGTGCGGCATCACACCGGGAGTGCCTGACAGCTGCATGAAGGGCCACTTGTTCAATCCCGCGCCCCGTATCGGTTTTGCGTGGGATCCGAAGGGCGACGGCAAAATGGCGATTCGGGGCGGTTATGGAGTGTTCTTCGAACACACCAACGGCAACGAAGCCAACGCGGAATCGTTGGAGCCCGCGGCCAGTCCGGCTGTGCAGACCACCAGCATATTCAATCTGACCTCGTACAGTCAGGTGGTTCCCGCACCGGCCGGCAGCTCCAGCCCCCTGGCTATGATCTCGATTCCCAACAAGGCGGTCTGGCCCTACGTGCAGCAATGGCATCTGGATATTCAGCGCGATATTTTGAAGAACACCATCGCAACGGTTTCCTACGTTGGCAGCAAGGGCACGCATCTGACCCGGTTCTTCGACCTGAATCAGGTTTTGCCCACGCCCTCGAGCCAGAACCCCTACAAAGTAGGCGAGCCGATTAACGGGATCGATCCGGGCACCGGCCTGCCGCACGACGACTGCGGGACCCTTACCACCCCAAGCGGTGTACCCGTTACCGGCCAAGCCGCGGTGAACCTGCAGATCGCATGCGGAGCCAACGCGGATCCCTTCCGCACGCAATTTCCCGGCATAGGGTCGGTGTCCGCGCTGCGCGAGCAGGCCTCCTCTTCCTACCACGCATTGGAGGTTGCGGTCCGGCATAATGTCGGTGGGCTGCAACTCAGTCTGGCCTACACCTACAGCCACTCCATCGACGATTCTTCCTCCGCCCGGGATGCCGTGATCCTGAATACCTACGACCTGACTCGAGCTCGCGCCAGTTCCAACTTCGACCAGCGTCATCAATTCAATTTGGGGTACGTCTACGACCTGCCGTTCTTCAGGACTCCGGGTCTGTCGCACAAACTGCTGGGCGGATGGCAATGGTCTGGGCTGGTCACGCTGCAAAGCGGCACGCCATTCAGCGTGGCGAACGGAGTCGTGGGAGACAATGCCGGTGTCGCCAACAATGTCAGCGTCAACTCGGCGCAGTCTTATCCGGATGTAGTGGGCGACCCTCGCAAGGGCATTTCAAACTTTACTTTCGATGGCTTCGGTCCGTTAGAGTACAACCCTTCGGCATTTGCCGCACCGCGTGGACTGACTTTCGGAGATGCGCCCAGGAATCTCCTGACCAACCCGAAGCGC
>Ga0075021_10001351_pt1 | contig 12548 bp, 13 predicted proteins | sample ColStrG_CSR_2012_FD_72749 | JGI IMG/M metagenome (GOLD analysis project Ga0075021, IMG submission 72749) | Freshwater sediment microbial communities in response to fracking from Pennsylvania, USA - Cold Stream Run_MetaG_CSR_2012 | ecosystem: Environmental > Aquatic > Freshwater > Creek >...
GAAATCACCGAAATGCAAGCGCGCGCCATCTTCGAAGCCGCCGTGCAAGTGGCCAAGAAAGGCATCAAGGTAATTCCCGAAGTCATGATTCCACTTATCGGCAGCGTCAAGGAACTCGAGAATCAGAAAGCCATCGTGGTGAAGGTCGCCCAGGAGGTTCTAAAAGAAGCAGGTATGAAGAAACTCAAGTACCTGGTGGGCACGATGATCGAAATTCCGCGCGCCGCTTTGACGGCCGATGAGGTCGCCAAAGAAGCCGAGTTCTTCAGCTTCGGCACCAACGATCTCACGCAAACCACAATGGGCCTCTCCCGCGACGACTATACGAAATTCTCCAAGCACTATGAAGACCTCAAAATCTTCAAAGCCGATCCGTTCGCCGTTCTGGATCAGGACGGTGTCGGCAAGTTGGTACAGCATGCGGTGAAACTGGGCCGGCAGACCAAGCCCGATCTTGAAATTGGCATCTGCGGCGAGCATGGCGGTGAACCTAGTTCAGTTGAGTTTTGTTACCGAATTGGCATGAATTACGTGTCGTGTTCGCCATACCGCGTTCCGATTGCCCGTCTAGCGGCGGCGCAGGCGGCGCTTGCGAACGGCGATAAGACAGAGGTTGCCCGCACCGCATAGACGCAGAAAGGGGCGGTCGCCGCCCGCAAACGTCTACGGTCGTTTCGGGTGATAATGCTACTCCACTAGCGCTCCGCCCCTTCTGCTGCCAAGTGAAACGAATCCGAGATTAAAGTAACTACACCCATAGGGACGAGTACTTCCGCAACTTGTCAACGGGAGAAAACGTCCTTACAATCGAGGGATACTTATCCATTCTTGGAATAGGTCGACCCGGTTTGTCGATAAGAAACAGTGAGGCTGCTTATGGACATCGTTGGAGATCGGAAGTTCGTGGAAGTTCCCGGCGGCAAAACGCACGATCTGCCGCCGCTGTTGGTGAAGACTGCGCCTGAGGTCAAGCGGCTGGACAAGATGATGGGCGTTGCCGCTGAGATCATCGAGCAGGAAGACATGGTTCCGCCGTTCGCGGCAGAAAACCTCGGTACGGATGATTTGCTTGAGCGGCGCAAGATGGACTTGGCGCTGAACCTAGTGGATCAATACCTTGGCGTGCTGAGCCATTGGCACTGGGGCGATGCGGTGATCGAGTGGATCAGGCAGTGCGAGATTACTTTCGGCACGCGCCTGGAACTGCGCAACTTGCTGCGGAGCGATGTTTGGCCGCACGCGGGACGCAGCAGCTTCGTCACGCTGCTCGAAGACAAGGCCGTTAAGACGCCCGGCGTCACCTTGGAAAAAGCCGTTGGCCTGCGGCTCGCCTTCCGGCAAATGCCGCCCATTCGCTGCTGCTCGGATCAGTTCTTGTTCTATCTGAACAGCTCCGTGGCGCAGAGCGCTTACAAAACATGGCTCGACATGACGCCTAACCCAATTTCGTCGTTGCCACCCGAGCGTTTTCAGTTCGACGTGGTGAACATGTCGCTCGAAGTTCACTAAGGCAGTTATTCCTTGGCGGAGTTCTTGACAAAGTCGAGAATATCGAAGCGCTGCACTTCGCGATTCGGGAAAAAGCTATCGACGGCGGCTTTCTCGTCGTCGAAAATGCGGAATACGGTCGCCAGCTTTGTCAGGATCAGAAGCTCAGCGCTACGTTTGGAGAGGTTCATCAACGCCAACGCACCGCCCGCCTTGGCCAGCGTGGAATGTGCCGCCACCAGCGTCCCCAAGCCTGAGCTGTCTATATAGTCGACGCCCTTCAGGTTGATGATCACGTTACGGCTCTCGCTAGCGGCCGCTTTGTTGCCGCGTTCGCGCAGGCTGCCGGCGGATTCCCCGGCCACCACGCGCCCCTGTAAATCGAGAATTAGAATCCCTTCGACTTCGCGTTCGTTGATAACCAGCGTCACATACCCTCCCCTGTCAGCATTGTAGACAATCGCCAAAAACGAGGCCGGACGAGCCCTGGCTTAAGGGCGAAGAAACGGCGCATTTTGCGAAACGAAAATCGGCCCGAAAATACTTGTAAAGTATTGATAAATAAAGGTTAACTCAAGACCATTAGGCGAACAAAGGACGAACAAAAATGTGCGATTTAGAGCGGGTTTTTCGTCAGTATTTCCACAATGCCACGCCGCCCAATAAACCGTCTTCGTTCGGTACGCGGGTGGCCTTTGCCGGGAGCGAGAAATTGATTTTCTCGGCGTTGCCGCCGCCGATGTATAGATGATCGTAATTGAAGAGCGCTTCCCACTGGGTGATGGCTTTTTCGACCAGCTTGTTCCAGCGTTTCTTGCCGAGATCGGCGAGGGCTTTCTTGCCGAGGAATTCCTCGTAGGTTTTGTTTTTGCGCCACGGGTGATGCGCGAGTTCCAGCCCAGGGGCGAGCGTGCCGTTGATGAATAGGGAGGATCCCAAGCCGGTGCCGAGGGTAATGACCAACTCCAGACCTTTGCCATGGATGGCGCCGTAGCCCTGCACCGCGGCATCGTTGCATACGCGCACCGGTTTGCGCCAGTGCCGCGCCAAAACTTTTTCAAGTTCAAAGCCTACCCATTGCGGGCTCAAATTGTGCGCGGTGAGGGTGGCGCCGCGCTTGACGACGCCGGGAAAGCCAACGGATACGCGGTCGAAGCCGACGAGCTTGTCGGCGATATCGTCTAGTGCTTTCAGCATGTTTTCGGGCGTGGCCGGCTGCGGCGTGTCTAAACGGATGCGCTCACTGATGGGCTTGCCGCGATCGTCCAGCAAGATCCCTTTGACTCCGGTGCCGCCGACGTCGATGGCGAAGGTGACGGGCTTCTTCTCGGGTGGGTTTGGCATACGTAATTAATGTATCGAACGGGGAAGAAATTATGAGCCGCCGATTAACGCTGATGAACGCAGATTCCGAGATTGCCAAAATTGTGGACGATTCGTTTCCACTCGACTTTGGGCTTTTGGAAATTGACCAGCAGACAGAGAGCCCGGCCTGAAGCTCGGAGGTAGTTCAGGCATTGAGCAGTGTGGTCGTTGGCCAGGCGCTCCACACATTTTAATTCGACCACCAGCGCGTCTTCGACTAGGATGTCGGCAAAGTATTCTCCGACATAGTGACCCTTGTAGCTTACTGTAAATGAGGGCTGGGCCACAGACCGGATGCCCCGAAGACCGAGTTCTTTGAGCAGCGCGCGTTCGTAGACTTTTTCAAGGAATCCGGCGCCAAGGGTGTTCGAGACTTCAAACACCGCGCCGAGCGTTCTCGGTTAGCGAATCGAAGTATCCGCGTTCATCGGTGTTCATCAGCGGCCAATACTTATGTGCCGCTCTAAACGTATATTTCTCAGAACCGATATTATGAGCCGCTGATTAACGCTGATGAACGCAGATTCCGAGATTGACGCCAGAGCAGGCATCCCCAAACCACGTTAAAATCAATTTCGCCATGGGCCACGTTCCCGTCGTCTTTATCTCATCCACGTCCGAAGACCTCAGAGAGCATCGCGAACAGGCGGCCAAAGCGGCGCAGGCCAACGGCTTCTTTCCCTTGATGATGGAGTATTTCGCGCCGAACGGGCAGACGCCGAGCCTGCCGGCTTGTTTGGAGAAAGTCGCCGAGGCGGAAGTCGTGATCGTGCTGGTGGCGCATCGCTATGGCTGGGTGCCGGATAATCCGGCAAACACCGCTCATAAGAGCATCACCTGGCTCGAGTGTGAGCACGCCAAGAACGTCACGAAGAAAGAAGTGCTGGCGTTCATCGTCGATTCCAAGCATGATTGGCCGCTCGATCTGCGCGAAGACTACCGTCTGATCAAAGAGCGGAAAAGGCCGGGCATAGCCGAGGAGGTGGAACGCAATGAAAAGAAGCTCGCCGAATTCAAGAGCGAATTGAGCCAATATTTCCGTGCCAGCTTTACGGACGCGGCCAGCGTGCGCGCGTTAGTAGGTGAAGCGCTCAACGAATGGCGGAAGCGGCATCCGAGTGCCGCCATCGCCGCTCCGCCCGGCGACCCCGAGCGCTACCTGGCGTACCTCGAAGACGATACGCGGCAGATCCGCATCAAGGGCCTGAAATCCAAGCGCGCCGAGCCGTACTTCTTCGGTATTGAAGAAATCTACATCCCACTGACGACGCTTGCCGGCCACGAAGACCTGCGTGAGATGCGGCAGCGCCGGACCGTCCTTGAACGTGCTCTCAATGAACGCAAACTCGTGATCATCGGCGCGCCCGGCTCGGGTAAATCCACCTTTCTGCGGCGCACGGCTTTCGAACTGTGCCGCAACATTCGCGGTACCCGGCCAACCGGCGCCACGCCCTTTCTAGCGCCTGACGACCAGCGCTTTCCCATCCTCATCCGCGTGGCCGAACTGGCCAAGTTGCTCGCCGCCGAAGAGAATTCGGCCAAAGCGCCGCCGGATTGGCTGCCTTATTTCCTGGGCAAGCAGAGCGAAGCGTACACGTGGAAACTCAACGAAGCCTTCTTCCGCCGCCGCCTGGACGAAGGCAACTGCCTGATCATGATGGACGGCCTGGACGAAGCGCCGAACCGCCGCCTGCGCGAGCGCCTGGCGCGCATCTTTGAGCAAGCCACGCAAGCGTTCGGCAAATGCGATTTTCTAGTGAGCACGCGCGAGCAAAGCTATGAGGGCGACGGCGTTCTGGAAGGCTTCCAACGCCTGCGCATCGGCGAACTCGAGCCGCCCGAAATCAGGACGTTCTTCCAGCACTTCGCGCGCGCCCTGGCGCTGAACGATGACGAAGCGCAGAAGTTCAAAGGCGGCCTGGAACTGGCGCTGACGAGCCGTTTCGAAATTCGCGACATGGCGCGCAATCCCGTTATGCTGACGGCGCTGGCGGTCTTGCAGCATAACGATCAGCGCTTGCCGGAACACCGCGTGGATTTGTATGAATCGATTCTGGGCTGGCTGGCGGCGGCGCGCGAGAACGCGCAAGACCGGCCAGCGGAACAATGCCTGAAGCAGATGCGCAAGCTGGCGCTGCATATGCAAGATGCGCCGGGCGGCCGCCTGGTGCAAATCAACAAACGCAACGCCGCGGAATTGGCGAGCCAGACGTTCGGCGGGACAGTGGACGCCAACGAAGAAATGCTGGAGCGCGAGACGCAGGATAGCGGCATTATTTCCTCGCTCGGCGCAGACTTGAAGTTCTGGCATTTGAGTTTTCAGGAATATTTGGCGGCACGTGAGATCGCCGGGCTGACCGAACAGCAGCAAATCGACAAAGTTGTAAGCAGCGGCAAACCGTACCAACCGGAATGGCGCGAAGTCATGCGCTTGTTGGGCGGGGTGTTGTTCAAGCAGGGCGAGCCGAAGATCGAAGGTCTCTTCGTGGCGATCCTGGGACAAATCAAAGACCCGCCCAAGCTGGCCGATCAGGCGCGCTGCGCCGCCCTGCTAGGCGCCATGATGCGCGATCTGAAAGGCATGGGTTACACGCCCAAATCGCCCGGCTATGAAAAGACCGTGAAGGCCGTGGAACGCATTTTCGATGCCGGCGAAGCGGACAAGATCGACATCAAGACGCGCATTGAAGCGGCGGATGCGCTGGGGCAAGTAGGCGATGCGCGGCTGGAAGAAGACAACTGGGTGCCGATTCCCGCGGGCACGTTCCTCATGGGAGCGCAGAATGGTAACAAGAACGGTCCGAACTATGACGCGAAAGCTTCTGACCGTGAAGCGCCGGTACACGAAGTGCATCTGAAGAGCTACCGCATCGGCCGTTTTCCGGTTACGGTGCAGGAGTTCGGCGAGTTCATCAAGGATGGAGGGTACAAGATTGAAAAGCATTGGGCCGCGGGCGGCTTCGGCCAATTTACCGAGGCGGAGTATTGGGCGGAACAGCAGCAGTATCCGAACCGCCCGGTGGTGAGCGTAAGCTGGTTTGAAGCATCGGCGTATTGTGCCTGGAAAGGAGGACGGTTGCCGACGGAAGCGGAATGGGAGCGGGCGGCGCGCGGACCCCGTAGCAGCAGGTATCCGTGGGGAGACGAGCCACCGTTGGATTCTTCGCGTGCGAATTATGAAGAGAAGATCGGTCATGCTACGCCTGTAGGCGTCTATCCCAAAGGCAACAGCGCGGAAGGACTGTGCGAGATGCTCGGGAATGTCTGGGAGTGGTGTAGCGATTGGTATGCCCCGTATGAGAAGCGTGCCGGTTCCGGTGACGAAGAATACAAAGTGCTGCGCGGGGGCTCTTGGATCAACTATTCGCTGAACGTCCGCGTGTCGCTCCGTAGCAGGAACGAGCCATCGTACCGTAACGACATTATCGGCTTTCGGTGTGCCAGGGAATAACGTTTAGAGTTTTGTGTTTTGCCTTTACGAGGGGGTTTCCAAAGGGGGAAGCTTCCCCCTTTGGGCGGAAAACATTTTGGGAGGGCCATTTTGATGGAGCCTGCAATCGTCGTGCAAAAGGCCTATGATTGGGTGGTCTGGATTGTGCTGAAGGTGGAGAAGTTTCCGAAGTTCAGCCGATTTTCGATTGGGCAGAGCCTGCTGACGGCCTCGCTCGAACTGCTGATGAATTTGGTGGATGCGACGTATGAAGCGCGCAACGCAAGCTCACTGAAGGCGGCGGTGCGAGAGGTGAATCGCATTCGCTACCTGATGCGGCTGGCGAAGGATCTGCGCATTCTTAACATTGACAGCCACGAGTTCGCGGCGAAATCGATTGACGGCGTCTTATCCGCGTTCATCGGCGTTTATCGGCGGCTCCCAATATTGGTTCTAGAAGTATCTGTCAAAGGCGACACATGAATTTGGGCCGCTGATAAACGCCGATGAACGCGGATCAGAGCTGAAGCAGAGGGTTCATTTCGGGAATCTTGAAATTGCGCACAATTCGCTTCCACTCGACCTTGGGCTTCTGGAAATTGATCAGCAGGCAGAGAGTCAGACCTGAAGACCGGAGGTATTTAAGACACTGAGCAGTGTAGTCGTTCGCCAAGCGTTCCACGCATTTCAATTCGACGATCAGGACATCTTCCACTAGGATGTCGGCAAAGTATTCTCCCACATAGTGGCCCTTGTATTTTACGGTGAACGACGGCTGGGCTACGGACCGGATGCCACGAAGACCGAGTTCTTTGAGAAGAGCACCTTCGTATACCTTTTCAAGGAATCCGGCTCCAAGGATATTTGAGACCTCAAACACCGCGTTCAGCACAGTCTCTGTCAGCGAGTCGAAGTATCCGGGTGCATCGGCGATCATCTATGGGCCAATACCTGTGTGGCGCTTTCAAAGGATACTTCTCACTTCTCGTCTCCCTAAAATAGAAGAGAAGCATGCCCGAACTCCCCGCAAACGCGGGCCAGAGCCGGCGTCTCTAAGGAGAGCCGGGCGCGCCAACTCCGTTTCCGGGCCGTTGATCCCGGCGGGGCTTTTTCGTGAGCTGCGCCAAATAGCAAGAGGCCCTGGGCTTTCCGGTAGCGAAGGCGAAGGTCAGCCCGGGCTGGCAGCGGGTTGTGGAAAAGCGGGGCTGAGAGCCTTTCCGGAGCGACAGTCTTTCCGAGGGCCGGTACGCAAGGGGACAGGCCGCTCTGTGCACGTTGAGAAATTTCAGACAACAGGAGTGCTAGCGGGTGGAACAGAGCAGCCTGTCCCCTTGCGGAAGACGAGGACGGAAGCGGTGAATACTTGCAGCACATCGCCATGCTGGTTGACCGTGGTGTTGCGAATTTTCGCGGCGCCTTGATTCGGTTTCGAGCGCGAGGGGATAATTTCGAGCACCTCACACTGCACTTGCAGAGTATCGCCGGCGCGTGTCGGCCGGGGCCAATTGATTTCGCCGCCGAATCCGATGAGGCCGCCCGCCAGGGCCAAATTGCTTTCGACCAGCAATTTCATGGTGGCGGCGGCGGTATGCCAACCGCTGGCCGCGAGTCCTTTGAAGACAGTCTGCGCGGCGGCGGCTTCATCGAGATGGAATGGCTGGGGATCGAACTCGGCGGCGAATGCCTTCATGCGCTGTTCGTCCATCTGGTAGAGAGCGGAGGTAAAGCGCTGGCCGACGTGAAGGTCTTCGAGGTAGAGCGTTTGTTTTGGCATTGCTATAGCTAGTGTAATTTTGCGGGGTCGCCGAGCCAAGCGAGTTTCAGCCTGTTCACGCGCCTGAACTCGGGGTCGCCGGTGACCAGCGGACAGCCACACTTTAGCGCCAGAGCGGCGGCGAAGGCATCGGCATACGAAATAGGGAATGTGCCTTTCAACTCCGCCGCATGCCAGATGTCGCTCCTCTCCGGCACTTCGATGGTTACGGGAAGCGTGCCGGAAGAATTCCGCCAGGTTTCAGCCAGCACTTCGCTGTGTTGCTTGCGGAGGAAGTAGTAAACCTCCCCGACACTGATCGCGCTCATTAGAAGCCGGATTTCGTTAAGCTCCGCTTTCTTAAGAAGTTTCGCCACAAGGCCGGTGGCCGGCTGGCGCCCCGTCATCCATTCCAGGATCGCCCAAGAGTCAAGAACGCGAGTCTTCACGCTCACTCTCAAGCTTCTTGAAGGCGGCGAACTTGCCGATCAAATCGCCGCCCGCGGCTGCGCCTTGCAATTTCCGCCAGGCGGGCTCTTTCGACAACACCAATTCGTGGCCCCGCACTTCCAGGAATAACTTGGCGCCTTCGTTTAGATTCAAGGCATCGCGAATCGCCTTGGGGATCGCGATCTGGCCTTTAGAGGAGACGGTGATTTTTTCCACGTCATTATCTTCCCATGCGTAAGATATTCGCCAATTACCGCCGAGCCGAACCGATCAGCGGCTGAATGACCGCATTGCCGAGGGCTCCGCTAAACTCGGTCATTTGACCGGCCTTCCTTCCTGGCGCGGGCAGCAGTCGTGCCGCGAGCGGTTTATTCCACTTGAACGCGAGCGTGGCGACGTCGCCGACAATCCGGGCGATAGCGTCTTCGCTGGTGTCGCCCGGCAGAGGCATGGTATCCACACCGCCCGCACAGACGGCCGAGTACGCCAGAATAGAATCGAGTCCATAGGTCTGCTCCGTCCAGCGGCGCGTTAAGGTGGCGTCTTCGAGCACGGGTATCATTAGCCCCGAATAGCCCGTCTGTTTCACAGGCACATTCTTGACCGCTTGCGTGATGATGCCGGAAGCGGTTTCGGTACCCGGAGCGCCAAACGCGTGACCCGTGAACGATTCAATCGCCGTACCGATGGAAACCTCACCTCCGGGCGCCGGAGTTGGGTCAATGCCGGCGTAGGTCCAACCGCTTCCTTCCGCCGCTTTCATAGCCGCGGCTTCGATGGCTCGGGCATGTACGGCGAGAGCGGCGATGAGTGCTCTTCCCGCGGTGCGCGGATCGCGCTCGCGCTCGAAAACATCCATCACCACATTGGCCGATTCAAGCCCCACAGCAAAGCTGCGAACCCCGCCACCCGGATGCCAAGCGCCGGGGTAAAACGGCCCGTACGGTTTCAGCATGGCGATGGCGGCGAAGTTGAAGTTCCCTTGACCATGCGGACTTCGTTCACCTACCGAGCGAATGATTCGCGCAGCCTGATGCACCGCGTTCCAATGAATTCCATCCTCACCCGCGGTAACGATGTTCGCGCTAAGACGGTTTCCGGGCGTAGATAGAACCTCGGCCAGCAGATCTACCGGGCCGATGTCGTCGTTGTCGCCCAACATCGCGGGGCCAATATTGGGAGCGACCATCAACCTCCCCGCCAAATCGTCAATGCTCCGCAACATGCTCAGTGCGGCAGTGCGACTCAGACCACGCGTGAATTCCGGGAAGGGCTGCGTTGAGACTCGTATGCCCGATACGTCGTAACCCGCAGCCTCAATGGCGGCGCGCACTTGGCTCAGGAACTTTACGGCGTCCGTTATCTCGGATGAATAGGACTTCGGGTCGATGGTGACAAAACCGGTAATGGCGCGCACTTTCGGTTTCGGATGGCCGGCGGCTGCGGGCAGCGCCGGCCAAGTGCAGGCTACTGAGATGATGAGTCCAGACAGGGAGCGTTTTGGGAACGTCATCGTAATAGCTTACGCCTCGGTTGACGGGCTGGAGCGATGCCCTACGCCGCCACCGGAATGCCGTGCTGTTCCAGAACGCCGCGCACTTCCTTGGGCGCGAGGCGCGAGGCGTCATATTCCACAAAGAGCGCGTCGCCAGTGGCAGCCAGACGCGCGGAAAACAAACCGTACACGGCGTGCAGGCGAGCGATCTGCTTGAGATCGCCGTCGCTCAAAATGCGCGACAACTTGAACGTGAGCTGCACCTTCGTCATCGGAATTCAGCTTAGCATTCAGGCGTGTCAGTCTCGCGGACCTTCCAAAGGATCTGCCGCAACATGCCGAGCCAAGCTTCGGTATCGCCCGCCGAGAGGCCGAGCCGCCGCACTAGCCGCCGGACTTTCAATTCGCTCGATTGCGAAGTCAGCGGGTTCATGTAGCCCGAACGATTGAGCAAGTCGAGCAATAAAGACGTGATGCGTTCGTAGTCTTCAGAGGGCGCGGTGGCCGCGGGTGCGAAGCGTTGCGCGGCGGCTTGCGCATCACGGCGCAGTTCATAGAGGCAAATGGCCACCGCCTGCCCCAGATTGATGGAGCCGTGTTCTTCGCGTGAAGGGATGCGCAGCAGCCATTGGCAGTGACTCATGTCTTCATTGGATAAACCAAACTTTTCGGAGCCGAAGAGCAGCGCGGCCGGCCCGCCCGCACTAAGGTGCTCGCGCAGCAATTCGCCAGCGGGCTCCAGCCGGTAGAGGGGAAGGTGCAGATCGCGGTGCGCCGCGGCGGTGGTACCCGCGACCAAGGAGCAATCGGCCACCGCTTCGCCGACGGTCTGGCAAATTTCAGCTTGTTCCAAAATGTACTGCGAGCGCACGGCCGAACGCGCTTCCTTGAAAGCGACCTCGTAGGGATTCACCAAGCGCATCTGGGTGAAGCCGAAGTTGCTCATGGCGCGCGCCGCCGCCCCGATATTCAAAGGATTGCGCGGCGCTACTAGGACGATCCGCAGAGGATCGGCCACTTACTGCTCCAAATAGGTGTAGCCCTGCAGGCCCTCTTCGTAGAATTTGAGCAGGCGGCCAGCCTCTTCGTAACCCACGCGCTGCTCGCGAACGGCCAGTTCCACATCTTTGCGGAAGTGATCGAGCAGGGTTTGGGAGTTGTATTGCACGTATTTCAGCACTTCGCGAACGGTATCGCCCTGCACAACGGTATCGAGCACCACGTCGCCGTGATCGTCCAGGCTCACGTGGACCGCGTTGGTGTCGCCGAACAGATTGTGCAGATCGCCGAGGATCTCTTGATAGGCGCCCAGCAGAAACGCGCCCAGGAGGTACGGGCTATCATTCTGAAACGTGTGCAAGGGGAGGGTCTTCTTTACGTCTCGGCGATCGATGAACTGATCCACCTTGCCGTCGGAATCGCAGGAGATGTCGCCGAGCACGCCTGAGCGCGAGGGCGATTCCTCTAAGCGATGAATCGGCATAATGGGGAACAACTGCTTCACGGCCCAGCTATCGGGCATGCTCTGGAAGAGCGAGAAGTTGCAGAAATAGGTGTCGGAAAGCATGCCTTCCAAGCCCTCGAGCTCTTCCGGAAAATAATCGAGTTCCTTGGCCATGCGCAGGATCTTGCGGCAGATGGACCAGTAGAAATTCTCCGCCAGGCTGCGCTGTTCGAGCGTGAGGTAGCCGAGGCTGAAGAGATTGAGAGCCGAATCGAGCGCCTGTTGCGCATCGTGATAGGTCTCAAGCATGTTCTTCTTGCTGAGCGAACGGTGCGTTTCAAAAAGATCGATAAGCGCCTGCTCCGAATCTTCCGGAATGCTGGCCGGCAAATCTTCTTCGCCGTAACCGCTCACGCCCACCACATTGAAAACCAGCACACTGTGGTAAGCCGCCACCGCGCGGCCGCTCTCGGTAATGATGTTGGGGTGCGGGACTTCGCCTTCATCGCAAATGCTTTGAATGTGATACACCACGTCGCGCGCGTATTCCTCCAGCGTGTAGTTGACGCTCGATTCGAAATCGGTTTGCGAGCCGTCGTAATCGACGCCCAAGCCGCCGCCGACATCGAGATTCGTCAGGCCAGGGCTTACTTTGCGTAGATCCACATAAATGCGCGCGGCTTCGATGACGGCCGCTTTGATCTGCCGGATGTTGGTGATCTGGCTGCCTAAGTGGAAGTGCAGCAGCTTGAGGCAATCTTCCATGCCGCGTTCTTTGAGGTACTGCACGGCCTTGAGCGCCTCGCTCACGGTGAGGCCGAATTTGGAACGGTAACCCCCGGAGGATTTCCAGCGGCCCGATCCGCGGCTCGCCAGCTTGACGCGAATGCCAATGGTCGGCTTGACACCGACGCGCTCGGCGTGTTTGACGATCAATTCGAGTTCGGTGTACTTCTCGACGACGGGCGTGATCTGGCGGCCGATCTTTTTCGCCAGCATCACCATTTCGATGTATTCGTCGTCCTTGAAACCGTTGCAGATAATAGGCGTTTCGTTATCGGCTATCGCCAAAACCGCTAGCAATTCAGGTTTGGATCCCGCCTCGAGCCCAAACTTGTAGGCG
>Ga0075021_10001353_pt1 | contig 12545 bp, 11 predicted proteins | sample ColStrG_CSR_2012_FD_72749 | JGI IMG/M metagenome (GOLD analysis project Ga0075021, IMG submission 72749) | Freshwater sediment microbial communities in response to fracking from Pennsylvania, USA - Cold Stream Run_MetaG_CSR_2012 | ecosystem: Environmental > Aquatic > Freshwater > Creek >...
CGCCGAGATAGGCCATGATCGCGGCCGGCGCGAGGCCGAACTTCATTTCCGGAAATCCCAGCGCGGCGGTTTCGGCGACGTAGACGAAATCGCAAACAATCCCGAGTCCGAAACCGAATCCGAAGGCGTCGCCCTGGATCTCCGCGACGGTGACGAGCGGGGAGACTCTCAGGGCGCGCTTGAATTCGATGAGGCGCTCGGATTCGTGGCGGATCGATGCGGCGTCATGGCCCGCGCGCTCGCGCCCCGTGCAAAAAACTTTGCCCTTCGCGCGCAGGCGCAAGACGCGCGCGCCCGGTTGCGACGCCTCGCGGCGAAGTTCGGCGAGCATCGCATCGAACATCGCGCCGGTAACTTCGTTGCCGTGTTCGGGATTATCCAGCGTGAAGTTCAGAACGTCTCCGGTCCGCTCGATTGCGACTCCGATCCGAGCGCCGGTCGATTCCACAGGCTTAGAGGACATCACGACACGGTACACATGGAACGCAAGGCATGTCAACGGGCCGCGGCATTTTGCGGGGATTTTCTTTGACGGCGAAGGCGCCCGTTCCGTCCCGAAAGGCACGGGACGGAACGGCCTCTACAAAACCGTGCTGCTGGTTTGGTTTTGTAGAGGCCGCCCGCATTTTGGGCGGGCAGGGGTTCGTGTTGCTTTCCCTCGTTCCATTTAATGCTACGGATCCAATCTGAAGGCAGGATTTCCTACGCCTTCAGCCTTGGAAACAAACGCTCGGCATTTCCTCGGTTGATGGCCTTCCAGTCGTTCTCTGAAAAGCCGGCATACTCGACGATGCCGTTGTCGGTGAGCTCGTAGACGCGGATGGGCGCGTCGCTGCCATACAGAATCTGCGTTACCGGGACGACATCTTTGAGCGCATCAAGAGCCGGCGCCCATCCGGCGTGCGCGGTGTCGAAATAGAGCTTCTTGATTTCGTAGTCCACGCCGTTCAGAACTTTGTCGGCGCGGTTCTTCGGATAATCGTCGATGATGCGCGCGGCCAGAGCGGGGAACGCTCCGCCGGAGTGCGAGAAGATGAAGCGGATGTTCGGATACTTGGAGGTCGCGCCATTCCAGAGCAGGCTGTCGATGGCGCGCGCCGTGTCAATGTCGTACTCAATGATGCCGGATTGGCCGGGAAGATTGCGGCAGCAGGACGCGCGCGCGGGATGGATAAAAACCACCGCGCTGCGGCGGTTTAATTCCTCATACACAGGAAAAAAAGAAGGATCGCCGAGCCACTTGTCCAGGTAGCTGGTCCACAGGGCGATGCCGTCCGCCTTCAGCGTGTCCAGCGCGTAGGCGATTTCCTTCAGGCTTCCATCGGTATCGGGCAGCGGCAGAGTGGCGAAATGGCCGAAGCGGCCGGGATAATCTTTCAACAGTTGCGCGCCGTATTCGTTGTGCTGGCGGGCCAGGCTGCGCGCCGTCTCGCTGCGATCGCTCATCGAATCCATCACCAAGCGCTGCACGGGAGAAAAGAACGCCGTGGCGATTCCGTGCTTATCCATCATGTCGATGGAAATCGCGGGGGTCCAGGGACGGAGCGTGAATCCGCTGGCGCGCATTTGCTCTTCCATGGCCTTGACGTAGAACGGCGGGAAAATGTGGTGGTGCATATCGATGCGGCCTGCGAGTGGGCGGACCGAAGGAGAAATCGCCTGCGCGAAAATTCCTGCGCCGGGAAGCGCCGCGCCTGCTCCGGCCGCAGCCAGCGCCCTCAAAAAGTTTCTGCGCGACGCGATGGGGTCAAAGGGCATGCTCGCCTCGTTGTTAAAAGTTGTGGGTGTTTTGAAGCGTCCCGAGAAAAATTTCCCCATGCGCGATACCTCCCCGCGGCCATTGCTCTGCCCACCGCGTTGCGGCGCAACATAGCACGTTTCCGGTGCGCCTGTCAGCGGATTGCGCCGGGAACTACCGCGACGAAATCAGCGAGGTTCGGAAGAGGGCGGGAGAACGCTCTTGATCCGCATGTAGGTGACGAGATTGCCGTAGTGCTCATTGTTGTGCGCCAAATTGGAAATCAGCCGGCTGATGCGCAGCACAGGAACTCTTGTGCCGTCGTCGCGCGTGCCTTGCACGAGGTCCATGGAATTGGCGTCGGTGACCATGGCATACGCGCCGTCGCAGTAAGCCAGAGCCCCATCGAGAGCTTTCGTGAGTTCGTTTTTGGCGATGAGTTTTTCAAAATCCGATTCCTGCATTGGATTCTTTTCGCCCTTGGCATCCGAACACCAGCGGTAGTTGAAGTTGGCGAGGTGTCCGATCAACTGTCCGAAGGTGCGGACTTCGGTTTGCGCGCCGGGACGCATGCCATAGAAATCCTCCGGCATCTTTTCCGCGGTGCGCGCGATGTATTTCCTGTTCATTGAGTAGGAGTTGCGCAGCCATGCGGACAGGTCTTTGGGCGGAGCCTGGCCTCCGGTCTGGGCCGACAAGGGAATTGCGAGAGAAAAAACGAACAGAACATTGAAAATAATTTTCGACATGAGTATTTCCCTTCCATGGATTCCAACGGCTTGCGCGCAAATACGCCAAGCTCCGGCCAGCGGCGAAATGTGCCGGCGAGTCTCGCACCTGGTTGCACAAACTGGATTTGTTTTGCGGCCACATTATACAGCCGGCCGGCGCTGCGCACAATTTGCGTGAATTGAAGCATTTCAGATCATGGTGCGGGATCGTATGGATTTTTCTATGGCGGGCAATCTTTCGTTCACTCGGGTAAACTGAATTTGCAGTTGTTCACTCGATGCCCAAAAAATCTCTTCCCCGTTTGCACAGAATTGGCGCCGCGATCCTCTTGTATTCACTGCCATGTTCCTTGGTGACCGCGGGGAGGCCTTCTACTTCACAACCAGCTCCGCCCGCGATCACACTTAAAGTCCGCCCGGACGACAGTCCCACTCGCGAAGGTTTTGAACGCTTCTACAACAGCGACTACGAAACCGCGATTCAGAACTTTGAAAAAACGCTGAAAGTGTATCCGGACGACGCATTTGCGATGAACCATTTGCTCGAAGCCGTTTTGTTTCGCGAAATTGATCGTGAGGGATCGCTCAACGGGGAACTCTACCTGGGAACCGAATTTCTGCATGCCAAGCGCGCCGCGGTGGACGCCGATGCCCGCGCCCGCATTCAGGAACTCACGAAGCAAAGCCTGCGCGTTTCCGAGGAGCGGCTGAAAACGAAGCCGGACGACATCGACGCGCTGTATGCGCGCGGAATCACGCGTTCGCTCTCCGCGATTTACGAGGGCCTGGTCGAGAAGTCCTGGTACACCGCGTTTCGTGACGCGCTCGGAGCGTACGACGATCACAAACGCGTGCTGGAGCTTGTCCCGTCCTACAACGACGCAAAGCTGGTGGTCGGCGTTTACGTCTATGTGGCGTCGGCCCTGCCGATTTACGAGAGGGTCGTCGCCTTCATGTTCAACATTCGCGGCGGCAAGGCCGAAGGCATCGAGAGCGTTCGCGAGGCTGCCAATGCGGGAGGCGAGGCGAGCGTCGATGCGAAGACCGCCCTCTCGCTTTTTCTTGCACGCGAGCATGAGTATTCCGAGGCGATCTCGCTCGTGCGCGAACTTTACGCCGCGTATCCCCACAATTTTCACTACGGCCTTTCGGGAGCGGACGTGCTTCGCAACAGCGGAAAAATTCCCGAGGCGGTGGCGGCCTATCGCGATCTGCTGGCCCTCGGCCAGCGGAACGCGTTCCCCGGCCAGCATATCGAGAGGGCGGCGATAGGGCTCGGGCGCGCGCTGCACTTGCAGGGAGACATGCGCGGCGCCGCAACCGCATTTGACTCCGCCGCGCAGATGACCGGCGCGAACCGCGAGATGGCGATTCGGGCGAACCTGCAGGCCGGCGAAATGTACGATCTTCTGCACGATCGCGATGCCGCAAAGAAGCGATACGAGGCCGTGATCGCGGGGGGAGACGACTCCACGGATGCCCGCGATGCAAAACGCTTCTTGAAGGATCCTTACCACGATCCTTGAATTCCGTTCTTCTCAAGCGCGGTTGCGTCGCCTTCAGGATTCGCGCGAACGTAGATCTTCCTAGACAGTCAACGCCTCTGTTTGGTAGCCTCGGCGGCAACACAGGCTGGCCAGGGCAAACGTGCGCCTCGATCTCCACTCGCAAGGAGCCAACATGCATCCGCGAAAAATTCTGAAGGCCCTCGGTCTGGTGTTCGCCGTTGGGCTCCTTTCCTCCATTGCATTCGGCGCGACGATCGTAGGAAAAGTGACCGGCCCCGACGGCGCGCCGTTTCGAGCCGCGTTCGTGCAGGCTCGCAATGCAAAAACCAGGGCAACGGTGATCGTGTTTTCGCGCAGCGATGGATCGTACCGGATCGAGAATCTGCCTGCAGGCGATTACCAGGTGCAGGCGAGATCTGTGGGATACCGTTCCGACCCGCGAAGCGGAATTGTTCTTTCCGCCAGCCAAAACGCGTCCTTCGACTGGACGATGCAGAAACAGTTGGTGCACTGGGACGAAATTCCGATCATCCAGGGCATCGATCTGTTCCCCGAAGGGCCGGGCAAAGAGAAATTTTCGCGCTGCGGGTCAAGCTGCCACGGATTCGAGCAGTTCATCAACGTGCGGCGGGACGAAAACGGATGGCGGGAAGTTCTGAAGGACCAGATGTCCACTAGAATTGGCGGCAGCGTTGTTTACAGCACCGTGAAAAACGATCAGGACGTCAACGAAGTCGCGGCGTACGCCGCAAAAATTTTCGGCACGGGTCCGGGCGCGCTTCCGGAATCTCCGGCCGATCTTCCGAGTTACGTCGATTGGATGAAGCAGTTCAGTGATGACGCGCTGAAAATCGTCTACGTCCTGTACGAAATGCCTCCGGGCCGCATGACCTGGGACGCGAACCCGGACAAGGACGGCAACATCTGGTGCCCGTATTTCGGGACGGTGAACGGCGCGGGAAGATTGAATCCGGAAACGGGAGAGCTGCAGGAATATTTGTGGGAGAGCCAGCAGCCGCGAGTGGGCACGCGTTCGGTGCAGATGACGCGCGACGGGGTTTCGGCCTGGGTCGTCGAAGAAGGCGGGACGCTCGTAAAAGTGGACGTGAAGAGCGGCAAGCAGACCAAATACAAAGGCCCCGGCAGGACGATGAATACGGTGCGCGAAGATCCGAATGGGATCCTGTGGGTCTCCGGCAGCCCGTTTTCCTATCGCTTCGATCCGAAGACCGGAATCTACACGGAACTAAAGGAAGTTCCCAACACGTACGGCGCGAATCTGGACCGGGCAGGGAACATCTGGTTTGACGAAGTCAGCGGGCAGGGCCGAATTTTCAAGGTGGATTACAAGACTGCGAAAGTCACCGCGTGGATGCCGCCTCCGCAGCCCGGTTCGCGGCGGCGCTTTCAAGTCGATGCCAACGGAATCGGCTGGCTGGCGCAATACGACCGGGGACAAATCGTTCGTCTTGACACGGAAACCGGAGCGTTCAAGGAATACCAGCTCCCCGGCGAACAACCGTCGCCGTATCCGATCGGAATCGATACGTCCAATCAGGTCTGGTACGCTTCGGGAATTATGGACACGGTCGGGCGGCTCGATCCCGCCACGGGAAAAATCACCGAGTATCCCGCGCCGATGGTGGGCAACGGAATGCGGGAGCTGAACAACGATCCGAAAGGCAGGATGTGGTTTGCTTCGCCGGGAAATAACACAGTGGGCTACATGTACCTGGCAAAGTGAATTTAGTAGCACAGGCTTCAGCCTGTGGGTTTGCGTTCCCGGGGGAACGCCTTACTTCTTGGGTTGCTGTCCCGCCGCAGGCATTCTAATCCGGTTGGTAAACGAGTCCTCTTCTTCTGGAATACAAGGCAGCTCATCCATGTAGGCTTTTTTGCCCTTGAGCAGCTTGTAGGTTTTTATGTCGCCCGTCCACGTCGCCGTATACGCCTTGGGATCTTCGACGATAAACTGCAGCGTCATGGTGTCGCGATCCACTCGTTTATAGCGCTCGATCAAATGGATGTCGTCACTGTGCGGGTCGCCGTAGAAATCGAGCCAGCTTTTTTCCGTTAATCCAACCGTATCCACGACGAAGGTGTCGCCGTCCCACTTCCCAATGGAATCGCCCATCCAAGTGGGCGCAGCGTCGGGGGAATGGCTTCGCCCGTCGGTCCAGACCTGGCGAAATTCATGCTCGCGCTCAAAAAACATGAAGATTCGTTCCGGCGACTGAAATATTTCAAACGGCTGCGGGAAGAAAAGAATTCTTGGAATTCCGGACGGAAAACATTTCAGGATCGGATCGTTCCCGCCGGCTTGCGCTTTGGGACCGTAGCCTGGCTTTGCCAGATCGTACTTTGCTTTCGCCCAAGCGGTCATGGGAGGAGGAGTTTTGCTGGGAGTGGCATAGATTCCCTGGCCGGGGATGTTGGCGAAGAATTCCCACATGCCGGACAAGTCATGCGGATCGGCGGGAGCGGAAGACGCGCTTTTGGCCGCGGGAGATTGCGTGGCGGGCATCTGCGCGCGCACGAGCATGGGTGACGCTGTAAGCGCCGCCAACATTGCAAGCCCTATCGCCGTCCTTATCCTAAATTGCATTTCCGCGCTTCTCCTGGATGCTTTCCGTAGCACAGCCACTCCTGGCTGTGCGGTTTTGTAGGCCGCACGTACGACGCCTCTTCCATTTCGATTGCAAACCCCGCACAGCCAGGAGTGGCTGTGCTACGCAAACCTCAATTTTCCAATTCCTGTAGACCCAGCTCCTTGCCGCTGGGAAGCACTAACTTGTGCAGAAAGCCCACGGGCGAGCCATTCTTTGCCGGGATGAGGTTGATGGAGACCTGGTCGCCCACTTTTACAATTTCCTTTGTCCAGCCCGCGCGAACCAGTTTGCCGGGGCTGTAGGTTTCCACGCTCCAATGCACGACGGCGCCCTTATCGTCCTTCACATCCAAATAAATTTGAACGTGCGGATTGGTCCAGGCAAATTCCGTCACGCTTCCTTTGATCGTAATGGGGTTCTTGTCGTCATAGGCGGCGTTTCCGTGGTGCGCGAGCAGGGGCAGCCCCGTCAGCAGAAGGGCGGCAGCGGCAAGGAAAATGTTCCGTCGAAATAATTTCATTTCATGCTCCCGAAATGGCCGGCTCATTCTATTTTTTTGTGCGCCGCAGGTGGGTTCTGTCCTTTTCATTCTCTTCGCAGGAGTAGGACATGATCTCGGTTTTTTGCCGCGTAATCGGCAAGGTGATGGACCATGGCTCCGTGAAATATTTTGGATCTTCAAACGTGGCGGTCCACTTGATGGTGTTGCCGTCCACCTTTTGAAATCGCTCGACGAGATGCAGCTGGTCGCTGTGCTCGTGGCCCGCGGTATCGAGCCAGGTCCGCTCGTCCAGCCCGATCGTGTCCACGATCAGCGTATCTCCGTCCCACGTTCCAATCGAATCGCCAAACCACGTCGGGTCCACGTCCGCCGGATGGCTGCGCCCGTCGGTGTGAATGATGCGAAAAGTGTGCTGATTCTCAAAAAGAATCGCGAGCACCCCGGGGGTCTGCACGATCTGGAACGGCATGATTCCCGCCTGGATTCCGCGCGCCGGGCCGATCGGCAGGCATTTCGTCAGCGGGTCGTCAAACTCGTCTTCCTTTGCAAATCGTGCGGCGCCGTACGGCGTGAAGGGTGGCTGGTGCCCCAGCGTTTTGGAAATGTCCGGCGTGAACGGCGCGGACCAGACTCCATTCAAATCCGGCGGAGTCGCGGACTGCGGAGCGCCCGACAGCGTGAGGCTGCCAAAGCCGTAAATCAAAAATAGAAAAAGAAACAGCGAGGGAATTCTCCCGTTCGGGATGCGGATAAATTTCTTCATGCTTGGCCTCGGCTTCGCGCTTCGCTCATTCGCATATCACTGTTTGCCTTCCGCGGCTCCCGCGCCGTACGAATTCTGGGAGACGCCGCCCGATCCTGCGGAAACCTCGCGTCCGTCCGGTAGCACCACGGTTCCAGCTGCTGCGAGATGCGAGCCATCTTTTGCGCGAAAACCTTTCACCGTTACCATATCCCCCGGTTTCAGCGTATCTTTCCGCCAGCCTTGGCGATAGATCACGTTCGGAGGGCCGCCTTCAAACGCCCAGTTCACCGCCTTGCCGTCCTTGCCTTTCACATCCAGATAGAAATAAATGTGCGGATTCATGAACTCCATTTTAGTCACGGTTCCCGTAAGTGTGATCGGGTTATCTTTGTCGAACTCGACGGAAAATCCGTGATGGGCCAAACCGGCTATGGGGGAAAGTAAAATTGCCAGAAACAATACAACCGGCGACTTGGTCTTCAAAATCACACCTCGTAGAACGTTTGGTAGCTTGCTTTCTTGTATAACCGAAGGATTCACCGGGTCAAGCAGGATGATTTCACTTGCCGCAAGGCGAACGATCATCACACACGTAGCGGTGACGTTTCCGCCGGCACAAAAGTTCAATTAGGGGCGGTTGCGCTTTGACACGAACAGGCGATTGGCATCGGTGTAGGGAAGCGCGCCCTCCGTCATTATGGTGAAGTCGCCTTCGTCGCGAAATTGGCGCGCCATGCGCCCGAGGAAGCCGAGCGTAGCGCGCATCGGACCCGATCCGACGCTGACCCTCGCAACGCCGAGCTGCTGCAACTCCGCCACCGGCGGCGTGCCGGCCACGGCCAGGATATTGAGCGGCCCGGCAATTCCGCGCGCAAGTTGCGCGATCGTTTCCTTATCCTTCACGCCGGGGGCAAAGAGCGACGCCGCGCCGGCCTCCCGATAGGCGTTCAAGCGCTCGATCGACCGCGCCAGCCGCGTCTCGGCCGGCCCGATGCCGTACAGGAAAATATCCGTGCGCGCATTCAGCGCAAATGGAACGCCCGCATTTGCGGAAACCTCCAGAATCGCGCGAATGATTTCCTTTTGCCTATTCACATCGGCTAGCAAATCCGGCCTTCCCTCAACTCCGTCCTCGAGGTTCATTCCCACGGCACCGGCGGCGATGACTTCGCGCGCGGTGTCCGCCACTTCTTCCGGCGTCGTACCAAATCCGGCTTCCACATCAGCGGTGACGGGCACATCGACCGCTCCCGCCATGCGGCGCACAACGTCAAGCACTTCCTTACGAGAAATCTTCTGCCCGTCCGGATAGCCGAGAGAAAAAGCGACCCCCGCGCTGGATGTTCCAATCGCCGAAAATCCAGCATCCTCAAAAATGCGCGCGCTCGCCACGTCCCAGGCATTAGGCAAAAATAAAATGTCCGGCCCGCGGTGAAGCTCGAGAAATTTGCGACCGATCTCCGTCTGTGCAATTTGCGTCATAATTGAAAAGTATTGTACAACGAACAATCAGAGTTCGAGTCGGGTGCCTCATCCTTGCGGTTTCTACAAGGTTGGGGATTTCCGGTGCGTGACATTCCATTTCTTAACGCCTGTTCCATTTCGGGATCTCACGCCTAACCTTAAGACGTCCTTAAATGACGATCAAAAAGTTCGCAACGCATGCAAGAAAGTTGAGACTTCATGACCAGACGATGCCTCCTAGTCATGATAAATTACCTGAACAAAGTATTTCTCAATCTTATTGGAGGATTGGATGACCCGGAGGAAAGTTTCACCTCTCATCGTTTTTGCGTTGCTCGTATTCACAGCGGCACTTCATGCGCAGACCGCGCCTATCGCTGTTCGCGCCGGCCGGATGTTTGACAGCAAGACTGGGCAAATGCTCACGAAGCAAGTTGTTCTGATCCAGGGCGAGCGAATCACGGACGTCGGCCCGGAGGATCGCGTCAAGATTCCAGACGGCGCGCAGGTGATTGACCTCAGCCAGGCCACTGTCCTGCCCGGATTGATCGACGCGCACACGCATCTCTATGACAGCCTGAGCGCCGGCGGGCGCGTGAACACCTCCAAGGAAGCGTGGACCATCATCGCCGTCAAGAATGCGCGCACCGATCTGCGCGCCGGTTTCACAGCGGCGCGCGATGTGGGAACGCACGGCGAAGGCTACGGCGACGTGGACGTCCGCAACGCAATCAATAAAGGTCTGATCGAAGGTCCCCGAATGCAGGTGGCCACGCGGGGAATCGGCGGCGCCGGTTCGGATTTCATTGGTGCGCCGGGCTCCAACCTTACGGGCGGCCAGCAGACCATCACCGGCGTCGTGCAGGCGCGCGAAGTCGTCCGCGAGCAGATTCGCTACGGCGCGGACGTGATCAAGATATTTCCGGCGGGCGGATACTCGTTCAGCTCCACCGGCGAATTATTTGTGGAGCCGCTGTTGACGCTCGAGGAAGTGCAGGCGATCGTCGATGAGGCGCATCGCCATCACAAGAGCGTCGCCTCGCACGCTTACGGAGGCGATGGCCTCCGCTATTCGGTCCAGGCCGGTGTCGACACCATCGAGCACGGGCAGGCACTCGATGAAGCCGAAATGAAAATGATGATCGACAAGGGCATCTACTGGGACGTCACCGGATATCGCTACTCGCTTCCGGAAATCGTGGCGCGCGACCGGAAGGACACGGGCGGGAAATACGACCTCCCGGCCATTTTCGCAAAAACGTTTCAGATGGGTCTATCGATGGGCGTGAAAATGATGTTCGGCAGCGGCGTTGACGGCGACCCCTACGCCCACGGCGAGCAATACACCGAATTCGAGTGGCTCGTAAGCCACGGCACGGCGCCCGCGAAGGCGATCCAGCTGGCGACCTCGGTGGACGCGCAAGTGATGGGATGGCAGAACGACATCGGGTCGCTTGAAAAAGGAAAATACGCGGACCTGATTGCAGTCTCGGGCGATCCGCTAAAAGATATTTCGGAGATGGAGCGCGTCAAATTCGTCATGAAGGGCGGAAAAATCGCCCGCAACGATCTGAAGTAGCGATACACTCACAGCCGGGTGAATCATCATTCTTAGGTGCGCCATCCTTGCGATTTCCGCAAGGGGGGATTTTCGGCCGGGCTGTGCACTCGAAACTTTGTCCCCGAAGAATTGGAATTTAAACCCCTACTCTTTGAAAACCCACAAGGGGTGGGGCATCCGGGCGTGGATAATCAAATTGGAGTTTCGTTCATGAAGAAAATCGGGAGTTTGTTTTTTGTGCTGGCATTGCTGTTCGCGGCTGGAAATCTCTCTGCGCAGAATGGCGGGCAGATCATTCGGCTTGACCCGGCGCTGGACGCTCTGATTCCGCCCGACGCGAAAATTGATATCGTCGCGGGCGGCTTCGGATTCTTGGAAGGCCCAGTGTGGGTTGGAACGAGCAAGCCGGGATACCTATTATTCAGCGATATTCCCGCCAACGCGATAGACAAATGGAATCCGGCGGATGGAAAAGTTTCCGTGTTCCTGGACAAAAGCGGTTTCGCGGGCGCCGATCCCGGTGACGCCGGCTATCAACTGAACAACGGCCACGCCGTGGTCACGCTGTACGGCTCCAACGGGATCACGCTGGATAAGCAGGGCAGGGTCACGTACTGCCAGCACGGAGATCGCGGCGTGATGCGTCTTGAAAAAGACGGCACGCGCACCGTTCTCGCGGATCGCTACGAAGGCAAGCGCCTCAACAGTCCCAATGACCTCGTTTACAAATCGGACGGGTCTCTCTATTTTACGGATCCTCCCTATGGACTGCGAAAGTTGGCGGACGATCCCAAGAAGGAGCTGCCTTTCTCCGGTGTTTACCTGCTGGCGAACGGAAAACTGCAGCTCGTCAATAAGGATTTCCAGGCGCCGAACGGCATCGCTTTCTCGCCGGACGAAAAGTATATTTACATCAATGACTCGGCCTCCAAAACGTACTGGCGCTTTGACGTGCAGGCCGACGGGACGCTCACCAACAAGAAATTGCTGATCGATATGTCTTCGAGCAAAGAAGCGGGCGTGCCCGACGGAATAAAAATCGATCGAAAGGGAAATATTTACGGCGCGGGCCCCGGCGGCATCTGGGTGTTGACGCCGGAGGGAAAACATCTGGGGACGATTCGGCCGCTGGAAAATCCCGCCAACCTGGCCTGGGGCGACGCCGACGGAAAGACGCTGTATTTCACCGCCGTCACCGGACTTTACCGGCTGCGAGTAAACACACCCGGAATCCGTCCCTGATTTTAGAATTGCTTTGCGGTTTTGCCGCCGCGCGTTTGCGCGGCACGAGCCACTGAGGAGGTTGTGACGATGAGACGATTGCATGTGGGGGCACTGGCGCTGTTCCTGAGCGTTGCGGTGCTCGCGTCTGGGCAAACGAAGAGCGCCGCGGCTCCCGCCGGTGGAGTGGACTGGAAGGCTCTCGATCACAAGTGGCTGGATTCGGAAAGGACCGGCGACCTCGCCTACCTGGAAAAGTTTTTTGCCGACAGCTACGTTCTCGTTCTCGCCAATGGCACAACGTATACGAAGAGAGAGTGGCTCGATATTTTGAAGGGGCCTGACCGCCCCACGCTCCTCGTGCTCGATCCGGAAAATATTCAAGTTCAAGTTTTTGGGAATGTTGCCATTCTCACCGACCACACTACGATCAAAGGCCATGACAGCAAGGGCAATAGCCTGGACG
>Ga0075021_10001355_pt1 | contig 12538 bp, 12 predicted proteins | sample ColStrG_CSR_2012_FD_72749 | JGI IMG/M metagenome (GOLD analysis project Ga0075021, IMG submission 72749) | Freshwater sediment microbial communities in response to fracking from Pennsylvania, USA - Cold Stream Run_MetaG_CSR_2012 | ecosystem: Environmental > Aquatic > Freshwater > Creek >...
CGTTCCTATATCGCCGACGCAATGGTGGATATGGGCGCCGTTCGGACTGTCATCCCTTCCTTTGTTGCCCAACAACTGGGTTTGTCTACCCCAAAGCAATATGTGGCCGAATATGCTGATGGCCGGCGTGAAGCCGTACCCGTCACCGAGCCAATCAGCATTGAAATCTTGGGGCGACAGACATATGACGAAGCCTTCGTGCTCGGCAGCGAGGTGTTGATTGGGCAGACGGTTCTCGAAAAGACTGATCTGCACGTTGACTGTGCCAATACCCGCCTGGTGCCCAATCCGGACCACCCTGATCAACCCGTGTCCAAGGTGAAGTGAGCGCGTTGCGACCATGAGCGCCCATCAAGCTGGGCATATGCCAGAACGATTTGTGAGGCTTCGAGCAACATAACAATCCGAGCTCGTGCATACGCTGGTTGCGATCATGAGATGCCAAGAGTCCAGGTGAGTTGACACCAGAAATCTCAGTTTACATAACGTGCTGCCGGACGATCGCGGTGAACGAACTGGCCATCTACCCGGCGCCTTTCGAACCGTGTTCTATCAGATTGATCGGTCTGAGCGGCTAGATCAAGGAACCAGCGCTTGCCTCGCGATCCAGCCCCTACCAGTGTGCGTCGAGACCCTGTGGGGCGGGTAGCTTGAGCCTCGCTTGTTCGTTTTGCGCCTGCGCACGGCTTACATACAATCCGTGTTTGTCTCACGGATCACGCAGCCGAAACGTAGCGCGCTTATTCGCCCTGTCGTGATCTGGGTCCCAATCGTTGTCTGAGTCATTCGGAAGGTTTCAAGATGCCTACCCCCACTATCGTCCTGATTGGCACGCTCGACACCAAGGGTATCGAATACGATTTTCTGCGCAAGCAACTCAAGAAGGGGGGTGCCCGGGTCATCCTCGTCGATGCGGGTGTGCTCGGCAAACCGCTCGTTAGAGCTGATATCCCCCGCGAGGAAGTGGCCCGTGCGGCGAGCGCCGATGTCGCCATGCTCGCGGCAAGCGGTGATCGCGGCAAAGCCGTGACGACGATGGCGACAGGCGCAGCGCGGGTCGCACAACAGCTCTTCGCCCAAAACAAGCTCGACGGCATCATGGGCATGGGCGGTAGCGGCAACTCGTCGATCGTCGCGGCCGCCGCTCAAGCCTTACCAGTCGGCGTGCCCAAACTGATCGTCAGCACGCTCGCCAGCGGCGACACCCGACCCTATGTCGGCTCTAGCGACGTGACGATGATGTATTCGGTCGTCGACATCGCGGGCATCAACCGCGTGAGTGAGCGCATTTTGAGCAACGCCGCGGCGGCTATGGCTGGCATGGCCCACAGCTACGCAGCGAGCTGGTCCGCCCGAAAGCGGGGGAAAGGCAAACCGCTAATCGGCGCGACGATGTTTGGCGTGACGACACCCTGCGTGAACGAGGCTCGGGCCTGGCTTGAACAACACGGATATGAAGTGCTGGTCTTCCATGCCACCGGCACCGGTGGGCAGAGCATGGAGGCGCTCGTGCGCGGCGGTTTCCTGGCCGGGGTGCTCGATGTGACGACGACCGAACTGGCCGATGAGTTGGTCGGAGGCGTGCTCAGCGCTGGGCCACAGCGTTTGGAGGCGGCCGGAACCATGGGTGTGCCACAAGTCGTGTCGCTGGGAGCGCTGGACATGGTCAACTTCGGGCCGTTCGAGAGCGTGCCGGACAAATTCCGAGCCCGGAACCTCTACAAGCACAACGCGACCGTGACGCTCATGCGCACCACCCCCGATGAATGCGCTTCGCTTGGCCGCACAATCGCCTCTAAGCTCAATATCGCGACCGGGCCTGTGACGGTATTCATCCCAGCCAAAGGCGTGTCGATGATCGATGTCGAAGGCCAGCCGTTCTACGATGCCGAAGCCGATGCGGCACTCATCCGTGAACTCAAAGCCAATTTGCGCAAGGGCATCACGCTGAAGGAGATGGCGACAGACATCAATGATCCCAAATTTGCGCGCGCCATGGCCAAGGAGCTGGACCGGCTGATCGTGGCCCAGTAGAGTCGTGCTCGCACACTGGGCCGAGCGCAATCCAGCTCTACACCAACTCAAGATGACGTCCAATATTGCGTTCTACAAGCGGCGAGGGTATGGTGTGACCGGGACACGCGTCGAACAGGGATATGTGCGCTTCTTTTTGCGCAAGACACTTTCATGACACCTTTATGATTGACAGAACGACAGCACTCAAAACGCTCAAAGCGATCGTAAGGCGCGGCGGGGTGATCATCGGCGCAGGTGCGGGCACGGGGCTATCAGCCAGGTGCAGCGAAGCCGGCGGGGTCGATTTGATCATTATTTACAACAGCGGGCGTTTCCGCATGGCTGGGCGCGGCTCGCTCAGCGGCATGATGCCGTATGGTGATGCCAACGCCATCGTCATGGAAATGGCCAGCGAGGTATTGCCCATCGTCAAGCACACGCCCGTGTTGGCAGGTGTGTGCGGCACAGATCCCTTCCGGCTGATGCCGGTGTTTCTACGGCAGGTGAAAGAAGCGGGGTTTAGCGGCGTGCAGAACTTCCCCACCGTCGGGTTGATCGACGGCACGTTTCGCATTGGCCTCGAGGAGACAGGCATGGGCTATGGCCTCGAAGTCGATATGATCCGCCGGGCGCACGAGATGGATTTGCTGACTTGCCCGTATATATTTAACGAGGATGATGCCGCGGCGATGACAAAGGCAGGTGCCGATGTGCTCGTGCCGCATATGGGCTTGACGACCAAGGGCAATATCGGCGCGACAACAGCCTTGACACTCGATGAGTGCGTCGGGCGTATCCAGCGCATGCACGACGCCGCGAAGCGCATACGCAAAGACGTGCTGGTCTTGTGCCATGGCGGGCCGATCGCAGAGCCCGAGGACGCACAATACGTGTTGTCAAAAACCAAGGGCATCGCCGGCTTCTTTGGCGCGAGCAGCATGGAGCGCTTGCCGACTGAGGTGGCAATCACCGAGAATGCGCGCCGCTTCAAACACATGCAGCGGGTTTGATTGCGGCGGAAGTGGCTCGGCCAGGAGAATATCAGGCAGTAGCGTGACGTCGGGTGACGTCAGGTGACATCAGACAACGCGAGACAACAGGGAGCAAATCATGCAAAAGATTGGACAAGGCTATGTCGTTTATGGGGAAGAGGTCGAGGCACTCCAGTTTGATTGGGGCACGTTGAAGATGCACAACGAGCCGGCCGTCACCGGTTCAGCACGCTTTAGCAGCGGCGTCGTCATCGTCAACCCGGGCATGGGGCATGCACGCCACAACCACCCCGGCTGTGATGAGATCATCTACGTCATCAGCGGCGAGATCGAGCAGATGATCGATGACCGGCCAGCCGTGCGCCTACACCCGGGCGCCAGCATCTTCATCCCGGCCGATGTATTTCACGCGACGCTGAATGTGGGCTGGAAGCCGGCCGAACTCTTTATCATCTACGCCCCGCCGGGTCCCGAGCGCGGTTTTCGCGACTTGCCGGGCTGCAAGATCACGCCGCCAGAGCGCGCTGGGCGATAAGCGCCAGATACGGCTACCGCCCACGCCTAGCACAAGCTGCACAGTCGGTTCTGCGTGTCAAATTCGGCCGTGAGCGCCACCTGCCCGAGCGTGGGCAGGCCACGCGGGGACAGCTGCATCGACGCGTGGACGATGTTGCCTTCCTCGTGTATGTCGAGGCGGTAAAAGCGCAGGTAAGACAGGAATGACAGGCGCTGGTCGTCGACGACGTGCTTTGACAAAAAGAGCGGAAAGGCGCGTATCACGCGTTCAATCGGCCTACTGACGCTGCGTTTATACCGCGGGTCTTTGATCAGCAGATGGATCGCGCCGTGCGGATATGGGGCGCGAAAGGCCGCCCCGCCCCGCAAGATGCCGCACGCCACGAGCGCGATACGCGCGGGGTTGACGAGGGGCGTGATAGCGAGTTCACCTGCCGACAGCTCGGCGATGTGTTCAGTCTCACCCAACTGCTTGAGCGTCAGCGCTAACGCCACACGTGCCGACGGCATTTGGCTGTCGTTAGCCCAAGCCCACAGCCAAGACTGCCTGTCTTCGGACTCGGTGCCGAGCACGTGCACCATGAGTTGCAGCGGCTCATCGTGCGGGCGCCGGAAAGCGAGTAGACCGGTGTCCAGGTCAAAGCCCCAGCCCAGTTTGCCCAGCATCGCCTGCAGATAGATCTGCTTGTCAAAGGATGCTGCGCCGTGTCTGGTAAATAGATCCTGAAAGGTCGTCACGCCTTCACTGCCTTTGGGTCGTGCCTGCGCCCGTGAGAGGGCCCGTAAACCGGTCGTGCTGTCAAATCAGCCGTCTCCAGGTGCATCTGTCGCCCCGGACACCCGGGTGATAGGCCTAGACACGCGCGTGTGTTCATGCTCGTTTTGAGGGCAGCCATGGGTGTGTCGCCCTTATGGTTGTGCCTGCGCCCACACGTCATGACCCCAGCCGGGGAGCGGGGTTGCGACATCCAAGTCACGGCGTGTTGCATACCACCCAAGAAGTGCGATCATAGGACGTGTTCAGGCGAAGTGTATCAGTTGACGCGCCGCGGACGATCAGCTCATGGCAGGAGCCCCTACACCCAAACCCTCACCCAAAATCGCCGCGTTTCCAAAGTGCTACATCGACGACATCGCACTGCGGAAGACGATGAGCGTGTTTGACTGGATCGCCATGGCCAAGACGCTACCGGCCGAGGGACTTGAACTCTACGAAGGCTTCCTATGGCAAAGCGACGCCGCCTATCTCGATACAGTGGGTGAGGCCATCACCGGCGCAGGCTTTCGCATGCCGATGCTGTGTTGCTCGCCCGACTTTACACACCCCAGCGCCGACGCCCGCAAACGCGCCTTCGACCACGAGGCCGAGATGATGCGCGTCACCCGGCGGCTGGGTGGTCCAGGGGCGACGTGTCGCGTGCTCAGCGGCCAACGGTATCCGGAGGTGCCGGTCGAGCAAGGTGTAGACTGGGTGATCGATGCCATCACGCGCTTGATCCCCATCGCGCGTGAGCTCGATATCGTGCTCGGCATGGAAAATCATTACAAGGACGGCGCCTGGCGCTATCCGGAATTTGCGCAGAAACGGGAGGTGTTCCTGCACATTGTCGGAGCGATTGCTGAGCGTGAACACTTTGGCGTGCAATACGACCCATCAAACGCCATTGTCGCGGGCGACGATCCGCTCGCGCTCCTGCGTGACCTTGCGCCACGGGTGGTCAGCATGCACGCCAGCGACCGGTATTTGGCCGAAGGCACAACGCTCGACGCGCTCAAGCAAGCCGACGGCACGTTGGGCTACTCTCCCAACCTGCGCCACGGTGTAACGGGCGAGGGCTTGAATGACTACGACGCCATCTTCGAGCAGTTACGTGGTGTGAACTATGACCGCTGGATCAGCATCGAGGATGGGATGAACGGCATGGACGAGATGCGCCGGTCTCTCGAGTTTCTGCACACGATGCGAGACAAGTATTTTTCAGCATAACGGCCAAACTTACCCCTACCCCCGGCAAAAGTGTGTAAAAACGGCTGGCAGGCAGACGAACTCGGGTGAACTGTGCGACTGCTGGGTTTTAACGGCCAGGTAGATGTTGCAATGCAGTCGTGTTCTCGTCAAGGTCAAATAGCGCGCGCACTGGGATTGCAAACCCAGTGATGACACTGCTGACCAAGGTGCCGGTTTGCGACTTCATCCGCAGTTGATACACGCCGCTTCCATCAAGCACATATTGCTCCACCGCTTGCTCGTGTGGGCTGATGATCCAATATTCTTCGACACCATGGGCTGCATAGTCCTGAAATTTGACGCCGCGATCACGCTTCGCCGTAGACTCAGACAGCACTTCGGCGATAAAGTCGGGGGGCGGGAATGAAGACTGCTCGAGGACAAACTGGCTTGACTTGGCTGTGCGCCAGAAACAAATATCGGGCAAATAGTCATTGCGCTCACACACGATCAGCGCTTGTTCCGGTGCAACGAGGCCCAGCTTGTGCACGCGCAGAAAGGCTTCGAGTAAGGCCATCAAGAATCGCATAATAAGGATGTGTTGAAGCTTCGCAGGCATTATTTGCACCTCTTCACCATTGACAAATTCGGCGTTATAGCCCTCGCTCAGCTGCGCATAATATTGATCCCGCGCTTGCCGTTCATCCGTCGTAATTTTGGTGAGCCGTTGTTGCACGCGGGGCAACAAGGGTGACTGCATTACTTGCTCGATCAGACGTGCGATATCTTGAGAAGTTGCGAGCGTTGTCATCTTACTTACCTCATGTCTAGGGGCTTTGTCAATATAAACAGCAAAAGCCGCACTGTGCAGACTACCTCGCGATCACATTGGTTGACTTGATCGGGTTCGGGCTTACCCTGACCGATTGTCATGCACTCATTTTTGATCCATTCGGCCAAATAACCCGGTTGTGCATCCCACGCTCGACCTCGGTCAAGCATCCATCACACATCGCCCAGTCAATTGAACCGCCTTTCTTCACATCCCGCAAAGGGTGCGCATACACCGATTTGATCAGGGCCCATATCTGCACCTCAAGTTCGGCTTCAAACCCGTCGACGAGCGTTCGCCGTTCAGCCAGCCGCTTACAGATCGACTCGTAGACTCCTTCCACCTTCGTCATGGCCATGGTCCGCCTGAAGAGCTGTCACACATGGCTATGACTGACGGATTATAGGTTCTATCTGCTCGTGACCCAGACATCCCAGCCGATTCGAGTGCGCCGATCGTGGCCCATGGCTGAGGTATGCCCAGGGCCCGTTATACCTCGCTCACGCGCCCACAGCCGCACGCAGCCACACAAACAGCGGGTGCATCCCGCGGAACGTACTGACGATGAACGGCAACATATCGTTGTCGACGGTCACGCCTTTCTTGACGCTCAGCGCCCGGCCGACGGTCCAGCTCTTGAGGCGCAGGTAATCGGCATGCGGCGCATCGTCTTCAAAGCCCTTTGGCACGCGCACGAGCCGCTCACCCTCAATTGCCTCAAAGGTCTTACGAAAGGTCTTGTTCCGCTGCAATGCCTCAAACTCGGCCGGCCGGTTGACGAGATGGTTGCGGATCATGCGCAACTGGTCAGGCGCTGGCATATGTAGCCCGCCGGCGGCGAAGAGTTCACCGGTCTCGCTAATCTGGAAGTAATAGCCTGGCATTTGCCCCCGGCGGCCGTGGGTGCTAATCGCGGCACTGAACGTGGTTTTGTAGGGGCTTTTGTCCTTGCTAAAGCGCACGTCCCGGTTGATACGGAACATCGTCTCTTCCGGCTTCATGTCCGCGTGAATGAGAGCGTCGAACGCGGCAATGCCGACGATGACGTCTTGCACCACATCGGTGAACTGGGTGCGCAGACGCTGATACTCTTCACGATGCGCTTCGAACCAGGCCTTATTGTTATTCTTCTTCAGTTGCGCCAGGAAGCTGACGAGCTCGTTCGGGTCGAGGGACATGGGCCACATTGTATTTGAGTCGCGCCAGGGCCGATATATGGCAAAGCGCCTAGGATGAGGCCGGGAGGAGTCAACATCTACGTGCCCCGCCCACGCGCCCAGGCTTCGTTTTCGCGTTTCTGGCCGCTCGTGTTTACAATCCCCCTGCCATGCAACTCCTTGACCAGATTCCCCAGTTGCGCTTCCCGGCTCCACTGCCCAAGACCCTGCTTGAAGTGCACCAAACTTTTGATGCGCCGCGCGTGCCCGACATCACGCAGGCGACCCGTAAAGCACTCGAAGAAGGCGGTTTGCTCTCAAAAATCAAGCCCGGCGACTCGGTGGCTGTCGGCGTCGGCTCGCGCGGCATCGCCAACATCGCCCAGATTGCGCGCGCAACCGTAGAGCGCCTGAAGGAGCAGGGCGCCAAGCCGTTTGTCGTAGCGAGCATGGGCAGCCATGGTGGCGCGACAGAGGAAGGGCAGCGTGAGGTGCTGGATGGTCTGGGCGTGACCGAAGCGAGCATCGGCTGCGAATTCCGCATCACGATGGAGGTCAAAGAGATCGGCCGCATCCCAAACGGCCCGGCCTTGCACCAGGACATTCACAGCGCCGCCGCAGACCATACGATTCTGTGCAGCCGTATCAAGCCCCACACCGACTTTCATGGCAAGCTCGAGAGCGGGCCAGCCAAGATGGAAGTGATCGGCCTGGGCAAGCGCCATGGGGCCGAGATGATGCACGCCTATGGCACGGCTGGTTTCCAGCGCTTCCTCGCGCCGGCCGCACGGGTGTATGAAGCCAGCACCAATATGCGCGGCGCCGTCGCGATCATCGAGAACGCTTGCGAGGACACGTCCGAGATCATCGGCCTGCCCAGCGACAAGATCGGCACGGCCGTCGAAGAACAGTTATTGCTCAAAGCCAAGTCGCTCATGATGAGCCTGCCCTTCAAGAGCGTCGACGTATTGGTCGTGCGCGAGTTGGGCAAAAACATCAGCGGCACCGGCATGGACACCAACGTGCTGGGCAAGCTGGAAGTCAACCGCCAGCCAGAGCCCGAAGACCGCAACGACATCGGCGCGCTGGTGCTGCTTGACCTGACCGAAGCCACGCACGGCAATGCCTCCGGCATCGGCCTGGCAAACGTGACTACGGCCCGACTGATGCGCAAAGTTGACTTTATCGCCACATATACCAACGCCGTCACCGCCACCACATTTGGCTTGAGACGAAGTGCCCTGCCGATCACGATGGCCGATGATGAGCGCGCCATGCAGGTGGCAGTGCGCATGTGCGGTGTAGAGCCAGGCCGTGAGCCGACGTTCATGTTCACCCGCAACACGCTCACGGTCGAGCATTTGTGGATGAGCGAGAACCTGCGCTCGCAGATCGAGGCTCACCCACGCCTCAGCATCGTCAGCCAAGTGCCACTGGCGTTCGATGCAAACGGCAACATGACATCGCCGTGGCACATGTGATTGAGCCCATTTGTCCCCCGTATCTCCGGAGGTAAAACATGCCCCAGGCAACCCTCGTCCTGCGCAACGCGCATATCTACACTCAGGATCGCTCTAGCCCCTGGGCCGAAGCCCTCGCCATCGACGGCGACCGCATCGTCTGGACCGGGCGCGAGGACGAGGCGCACGAGTGGCTGAGCACTGGCACACGCCAGATCGACCTGGGTGGCCGCCTGGTGCTGCCAGGCTTGATCGATAGTCACTTTCACCTGTTGCGGGGCGCAAAAGCGCTGCGCGGTGTGCAACTCGATGATGCGCTCACCGTCAGCGCCCTGCAAAAGGCTGTCGGCGCCTACGCCAATGCCCATCCCGATCAGCTGTGGGTGAGCGGCCGCGGCTGGCGGTATAAAGCGTTTGGAGCGGGTAGCCCCATTCACCGCACGCTGCTTGATGCAGTGGTATCAGACCGGCCGGTGTATCTCGATGCCTTTGACGTTCATACGGGCTGGGCAAACACGCGGGCGCTGGAGATGGCGGGCATCCTGCGTGGCCCGACCCAGCAGCCAAGCTTTGGGGGCGTGGTGATGGATAGCGACGGCAGCGCGACCGGCGAACTACGCGAGTCGCGCGCCATGGATCTGGTGCGCACCCTCATCCCGACCCCAACCCCCAGCGAGATCGATGCGCTCCTCGGTGATGCGCTCCGGCAAGCCGCCCAATATGGCCTCACCAGCCTGCACAACATGGACGGCGACGCCGATACGGTGCGGGTCCTGCGCGACTTTGAAGCGCGTGGCAAGATGACTGTCCGGGTGCGCGTGCCGCTCACGCTCAAGGCCACCTCGACCGAAGCCGATATCGAGGACTGGCAGCATATGACAGCGACGGCGCGCGACCCACAACAGGCAGCCCCAACCCTCGTCTCGACCGGCGGCGTCAAGCTCTTCGCCGATGGCGTGGTCGAGAACAAGACGGCTTGGCTGATCGAGCCGTATGCCGACAGTGTCTCGCAGCAGTCCGGTGACAAGGGTGGGCCAAACTTTCAGACGGATCATTTTCGTCGCCTGGTCACCAAAGCCGACACATTAAAGCTGCAAGTTGCAGTGCATGCCATCGGCGACATGGCCGTGCGGGCCACACTCGACGCCTATCAGCATGCGCGTACGCAAAACGGCCCGCGTGACGCGCGTCATCGCATCGAACACATTGAGCTGCTAAACCCGGCCGACCTGACGCGCTTTGGCCGCTTGCATGTCCTGGCCAGCGTGCAGCCACTCCACGCCGATTTTGGCATTGACACCGCCAACCCCTGGCGTGACCTGGTGGGTCCAGGACGCTGGGGCTGGGGTTTCCCATGGCGGGCGCTCAAGATGGCCGATATAGCACTGGCCTTGGGCAGCGATTGGCCGGTCGTCAGCATGAACCCCTTTGCCGGCATGCATGCCGGGCTAACCCGCATAAAGCTCGACTTTAGCGCCAGCCGCAGTTCATTTCCCGACCAACGGCTCACCTTACAAGAGCTGATCAACGGCTACACCGTCGACGGCGCATATTTTGAGTTTGCGGAAAACGACAAGGGTCAGCTTAGGCCGGGCATGCTGGCCGATGTGACCGTGCTAGATCAAGAGCTACTCGCCCTGTCAAAGCATGAGCTACCAGAGCGCCTGTGTGCGACGCGATCGGTGCTGACGATCGTCGGCGGACACGTGGTGCACGAGGCATTGGGCTGATCTTTCTGGGTGCTGTGGGTCAGGCCAAATCCTCGCTTAGCCGTCAAGCCCTGGCCGGCCATGACGGAACACCTACGTTCGACTTGAAGTGATCGCAGCGCGATGATGCGCAACAAAGATCGGCAGACCCTCTTTGAGCACTGGGCCCACTCGTATGACAGCTCACTCGCCGATCAGGCGGGCTTCCCGTTCATTGGATACAGTGACATACTCGCGCAAGTCGTGAAACACGCGACGCTGCGCCCGGGCCTACGGGTGCTTGAAATCGGCGTTGGGACGGGGAATCTAACGCGCCAGTTGGTTGATCACCCGTGTGCCGTAACAGGCATCGATTTTTCGAGTGCGATGCTGTCTCAGGCGCGAGAGAAGCTGCCAAACGTCGAATTGCGACTACTAGACTTCGGTGAAGACACGTGGGCAGCCATTGACCAGCGTCGGTTTGATCGCATCGTTGCCACCTATATCTTTCACGAGTTCCCACTGACCAAAGCAGTCAGTATCATCAAACGCTTGGCGGATGATCACTTAGAACCGGGCGGCAAGATCGTGTTCGGCGATATTGCATTTCCCACCCACGACATTCGTGAGCAGGCCCACAGACACTGGGCTGAGCAGTGGGACGACGATGAATACTATTGGGCCGCAGATGAAGCGCTGTCCGCATTCCGGGCATTGAACTTGCTTGGTGCGACTTATGCGCAAATATCATCGTGTGCTGGCATTTTTGTCATTGACCCTTGACTGTCCCCCAGTACCACGCCTCTGCGGAGGCCCGGTCATCGTGACTCTCACTCACGGCACGGTCAACACGATTTTGCCGATGTTTTGATTCGCTTCCATCCGGCGGTGGGCCTCGGCCGCCTCATGCAGGGGATATAACCGGTCGATGATCGGTTTGATCTCGCCCGTGGCAAAGCGTGGCATCGCAAAGCTGGCAAAGGCCCAGGTCAGGGCGGTTTTTTGATCGAGCGGGGTGCGACGCAAGGTCGTGCCCGTGATGACTGCGCGCTTGGCCATGATCGCGCCCAAATCGAGCGCGCCACTCGCGCCGCCCATCATGCCAATCAGTATCAGGCGGCCATTCATCGCTAGCGCCCGCAGATTGTCGTTCCAGTAGGGTGCTCCGACGAAGTCGAGGATCACGTCCGCACCACTGCCGTGCGTGAAGGTATGCACCGCGTCGGCAAAATTGGTCTGGTTGTAATCGATGGCGTGGGCTGCGCCGAGGCTTGTGCAAAACGCCACCTTATCGGCCCGGCCGGCGGTAGCGATCACGGTTGCACCCCCCGCGCGGGCCAGTTGAATCGCGGCCGAGCCGACGCCGCTTGCGCCGGCATGGATGAGCACGGTCTGACCGGCTTGCAGCGTGCCGAGCGTAAACAAATTGAGATAGGCGGTCAGGAAGACTTCCGGGATGGCAGCCGCCTGCGCAAACGTCATGTCGTCGGGCACCCGCATCGCTAGGCTAGCGGGCACGGCCGCCAGTTCCGCATACCCACCTCCGGTGACGACCGCCATCACTCGCTCACCCGCCTTCCAGGCGCCCGCTGGCTTGATGACCTCACCCGCCAGTTCCAGGCCAAGGATGGGCGAAGCGCCGGGTGGTGGTGCGTAGCCGCCTTTGCGCTGCAGGGTGTCGGCCCGGTTGGCGGCGGTGGCGCGCACGCGGACCAGCAGGTCGCCTGCACCCGGCACCGGGTCGGGTGCGTCAGCGAGTTTGAGCACGTCTGGGGCACCGGGCTGGTCAAAGATGATCGCTTTCATACCAGTGCCGCCTCAAGCGTTTTGATGATGAGCCAGGCGCTGGTCGCGCCCGCATCTTGATGCCCTCTGGCCCGCTCGCCCAAACGCGCTGCCCGGCCGCGTTTTGGGACGAGGTTGCGTGTC
>Ga0075021_10001356_pt1 | contig 12537 bp, 10 predicted proteins | sample ColStrG_CSR_2012_FD_72749 | JGI IMG/M metagenome (GOLD analysis project Ga0075021, IMG submission 72749) | Freshwater sediment microbial communities in response to fracking from Pennsylvania, USA - Cold Stream Run_MetaG_CSR_2012 | ecosystem: Environmental > Aquatic > Freshwater > Creek >...
TATACCCTCTACCGGCTCATCACTGACGAGTCGTGAGTTCCGAAGAGGACAACGGACCGGCCGGTCCCGAGCGCGCCAAAGCGACAGCGGCCCGCAACATCCCGACCTTCGAAGATTTGCCGGTTCCCGCCGACACCGCGAACCTGCGCGAAGGCGCCAATCTCAACGATGCGCTGCTGGCGCTGCTGCCGCTGGTGGGCGTGTGGCGCGGGGAAGGCGAGGGCCGCGGGGAAGGCGGTGACTACCGGTTCGGCCAGCAGATCGTGGTCTCGCACGACGGCGGCGATTACCTGAACTGGGAAGCCCGCTCCTGGCGCCTCGACGCGACGGGCGGCTACCAGCGACCAGGCCTGCGCGAGACGGGCTTTTGGCGATTTGTCAGCGATCCCGACGACGACCCGAGCGAGTCCCAGACAATCGAGTTGTTGTTGGCTCATTCGGCCGGTTACGTCGAATTGTTCTACGGGCGCCCGCGTACCCAGTCGTCGTGGGAGTTGGTGACCGATGCGCTGGCCCGCAGTCGTTCCGGTCAGCTGGTGGGGGGCGCCAAACGGCTCTACGGCATCGTCGAGGGCGGCGACCTGGCCTACGTCGAGGAACGGGTGGACGCCGACGGTGGGCTGGTGCCGCATCTGTCGGCGCGGCTGTCTCGATTCGCCGGCTAATGATTAACCGGACCCGGCGGATGCCCAGCACCGGGACAGCCTCGCCCGTCGTGCGCTGGATCGTGAACGCGGCAGGCCTGCTACTGGTCGGTTACCTGGCCGCGGTGGCCCTGCAGCCCGCCATCCTCGGCGCGCTACCCGACTGGCTGAGATGGTTCGGCCGGCCGGGATCGATGCCGACGATCGCGATCGCGGTGGCGGTGGTGGTCACCGTGTGTGTCTTGACCTTCCGCTCCAAAGCCAGCCAACAGTTGGTGGGCGTTTCGTTCACCGTGATCGCCCTGCTCATCGGCATGAGCGCGATCCTGGGCCTCAGCGCATATTGGGGATGTCACGACGCCAACCACCCGGCCTTCTTCACCCCATTGATGGCGACGGCCCAGTTGGCCAAAGGCGGCATCGGCGACTACTCGCTGAGTGGGCACACCTGCCCAAGTCCCACGCCGGTCGGCCTGGAAGTGGCACGTATGGCGGCGCTGTCAGCGATCTTCACCGGTCTGGGTGGTGTCGTCGTTGGCGTGTTTCGATCGCAAGTCGACAGGTTCCGGGCCAACGTCGCCGATTCCGTCACCGCCTTCGTGGGCGTCGACGACGACACCCAGTCGTTGATCAGCGGAGTCGCCAGGACGCTGGACAAGCGCAGCACCCTGGTGGTCATCACCGGCGCCGGTGACGACCGGGTACAGCGGGCCCGCAGGCAAGGTGCCCGGGTGGTGCTGGTGGACTTCAACACGCCGTCCACCCTGGTGTCGCTGCGGCTGTGGCGCCACCTCGGCCGGCTCTATCTGATGGCGCCCGACCCGGCGGTCAACCTGTTGTGGCTGGACTTGATCAGTCGTCGACTCGCCGAGATCGACCACAAGCAGCGGTTACCCCTCATCGTGCGCATTGATGACCCCTGGCTGGCCGAAGCGTGGCGCGCCCAGCAGTTCGGCGGATCCGACACTCGATGGGCGGCCGATGTGGTCGGCAAGTACGAGGTGACCGCCGGCAGGCTGCTCGACGGAATCATCGCGACCGGGATTACAAAGCGTGTATTCATCTGCGGCACTTCGCAGTTGACTTTGGCGTTGTGCGCGGACCTGACCCGTCGCGCCCTCGAGCGCGACTTCCACACCCCGCCGGGCGCGGTCCCGTTGCCCGCGCTCACCCTGGTTGAAAGAGACGCTGAGGAGTACTTGCGGGATCACGAGTTTTATCGCCGGCAAGCCGGATTCATGTCGGATGGCCCGGTGATCGATGCGGTGCCGGAGGCGCCGACGATACCCACCATGCTGCGTTTGATCGGCGATGCCGACCCCGCAACCAGCGCGGTGATTCTGGTGGACGCACACACCGCGACGACCGCCACCAGGTTGGCCGCCCGCTTCCCCGATATGCCGGTTTACGCCACGGATCTCAACACCAGCATCGCTGACGACTCGATTCAGGTCGTCGGGATGCTGCAGTCCTACTCCCTGGTGCTGGACACCCGCGAAGGTCAGGTCCAGGACTCCTGGGAGCGGGCGGCGAGGCTGATCCACGAGCGCTACGTCACCACGCTCGACCCGGCAGCGCCGCGATCCCCCGCAGCGCTGCCCTGGGCCGAGCTCAACGAGTTCTACCGCGGCTCCAACCGACGTCAAGTGTGCAACGCGTTGTGGATGGTCGAGCAGATCGCAGGGCACACCTGGAACACCTGGGGCAGTCCTCCGGCCCAGCTGTCGGGGCGCGACATGGCCGATTCGCAGCCACTGGAACAGCTTGCCCTGCTGGGCTTCGATCACTACGCGGCGATGCGCATGGCAGAGGCAGAACACGAGGATTGGTGTCGCTACTACCAACACGACGGCTGGAAATATGGTTCGCCCCGCGATGACTCACGCAAGATCCACGACAAGCTGGTCGACTGGTCGGTGGTCGAAAGCAAGCCGGATCTGCTCAACGCCGCGGTGCACAGTCTGGCGGCAACCCTGTGGAGCCTGCGGCAGCTCGGCTATCGGTCACGTCCGCTGTGGCGACCCTTCGTTCGAGTCGGGACGGTCACCGCGGAACAACGGAGCACCGCGTGGACGTGGAAGTCAGATTCCGGGCACACCATGCATGCCGACGCCGGAGACTGGGCGATTCTGGAAGATGGGAAGACTTGGTCGGTCCGCGACGACATCTTCCGAGCCACCTACGAGGCGGCCGGCGCGGGGCGGTGGCACAGAACGGGACGGGTTCAAGCACGGCCGGCGCAACCGGGCGAGACCGTCAACACACTGGAAGGCCCCACCACCGCAGCCGAAGGCGACTGGGTGGTACGGGGATCGGATGGCGAACAATGGCCGGTCCCAAAAGATGAGTTCGCACGTCGCTATGCCGAATTCCATCCCCTCGAAGACACGCCTGTTCACGACACCGACGACGGATAAGCCATTTTGCGCGCCCCCGATCCAAATTAGGGCTAACGGCCGCGCATCCTGATTTAGTCGAACACTGATACGGTGACCGCGCACAGTCGGCTTCGGGGCAGCCCTTGGCACAGCTGCATGCGCAGCCGGCCCGGGTAGGCTTTCGCCCGTTCGCTCACTCGGCCTCACTTAGGAGACTGCGATGGCGCTGTTCGTCAGTTACTCGAGCCAGGACAGGTCAACGGTCGATGGCCTGGCGGGCGCTCTGCGGAAGGCCCAGCAGCAGGTTTGGTTCGACCAAGAGCTCGGTGGCGGCGATTCCTGGTGGGCCAAGATTTTGGAGCAGATCCGCGCCTGCGATGTGTTCATCGTCGCGCTGTCGAGTAACTGGCTGCAGTCCAAGCCGAGTCAGTCCGAGTTGCGGTACGCGCAGGCCCTTAACCGGCCGATCCTTCCCGTCCGGATCGGTGATATTGACAGCATGCGCGTCAATCCCCTCGCCGCGTTGCAGATCATCGACTACCGAAACCCAACCGTTGATGCTGGCATTCAATTGGTCACCGCCGTGCACTCGCTAACAGCCAAACCCCAGCCGTTGCCGGATCCGCTGCCCGACGAGCCGTCGGTGCCATTTGGCTATATAACGCGACTGGGCAACACGCTGGCGGAAAAGGAGCTCAGCCCGCAACAGCAGCTGCAGCTGTTGGTCGAACTTCGATCCGGACTCGACGAGGACGGCGACGACCCCAGCGCCCGCAGCGACATCGCCCAACTTCTGCGCATGCTGCGCCTGCGACACGACGTCACCTACCGCACTCGCAACGACATCGACAACGTGCTCGCTTCGATCGCGGCGACCGAAGATGCCACGGCAAAGCCCCAAACGCCGGCACCATCCGCCGCTGCGCAGCCGTCAACCGCGGCCCGCGCCTCGACCGCGGCTTCCACACCCGCCGGATCTAACCGGCGATTGATCATCATCGGTGGTGCCGCCCTGGCGGTCATCGCCGCAATCGCGGTCGTGGTGGTGCTGGCTACGCAGGGCGGCAAGTCCAAGCCCGCCCCCAAGGCCGGCCCTGCGGCTGGGAGCACTGCGAGCGCCGCGAACTCTCCGACCGATGGGAAGCTGGACTCGTATCTGCTCGGCGCCGCTGATATCGGCACCATTGTGGGCGACCCCAACTTGGCGGCCTCAGAAAAGACTCAGCGGCCGCGTACCCCCAGGGGAACATTGTCCAACGAGGACTGCCTGGGCGCCTTCGAGCCCATTGAGGATGCGGTGTACAAGCCCAGCGGCTTCACCGCGGTGAGTGGCCAGGCTGCGCATGACGCCGGAGAGGACCCGGCTCACCGGATCTTCGAATCCGTCGTGCAGTTTCCGTCGGCTGACCAAGCGGTTGCGTTTGTGCAGACGTCGGCGGACAAATGGAAGGCGTGCGCGGGGCAACAGCTGGTGGTGACCTTCAATGGCAAGACCAGCGCATGGACGTTCGGGCAGCTTGCGGGGCTCGCGCCGAAGATTGCCCTGGAAAGAGTACAGGCAGACGGCACCCGGACCTGCCACCACGTGCTGCACGCCGCCTCCGACGTGGTGATCGACGTCCTGGTCTGCGGAACGGACGTAGCGCCTGGTCAAGCGGCCAAGATCGCCGAGCAGATAGCCGGCAGGGTGGCGCAGGCGTAACAAGGCGCTAGCAGGGAGGCCCAGCCGAGCCGGACATGGAGCGGCCCCCGAGCAAGGTGCCTGGTTGGACAGACCGGGAGCTCGGGGGCCGGGTGGCCGCGGGGAATTCGCCAGCGCGCGTCTGAATCGCTAGCTCTTCCGAGCCAAATGCAGCTAGCGCGCAGCCACCTCACATGTCCATGAAGCTATCAATTTCGCAGACCACCTCCTTCCTTGTGTACGCCCGACGGTACCCGCAAGTCCGCGAGCCGACAACAGATTTGACTGCCTCAGCGGTCGCTGACGATCGCGGCGTCGACCAGTTCAGCGAATTCGGTGGCGATCGGGGATCGGGGCAGTCGCCGGCCGTCGAGAGTGTGTACGCGGGCGGCCAGGGTCATGCTGGAAATCAGCCAGACCCCCTGGGCGGCATGCAGGTCCGCGACCCGCAAGGCGCGATAGTCGCAGTCGTACCCCTTGGCGCGGGCCGTTTCGAACAGCGCCTGCTGCGTGGTGCCACGTAGAATCGGATACCACGGCGGCGGCGTCAGGAGGCACGGATTACCTTCGCCCCCTTCGGATTCGGTGGCGATCACCACCGTCGAGCGCGGACCTTCCAGAATGTAGCCGTCCGTGCTGACGAAGATGACATCATCCGCGCCCTGCCGGGCCGCATGGCGCAAGGCGGCCATGTTGACCGCGTACGACAGTGTCTTCGCGCCCGCCAGCAGCCATGGCATCGCGTCGATCCCGGTGGCGGCCAACCCGCGGTCTAGCGTGGCCGCTGAGACGCCGTCGCGCCGCACCGCGACCACTCGATCGGGGACTGGGGTGGCCATCACATACCCGGTTGGCGCCGACCCGCTCTCCCGACCGCGGCTATAGATCAGTCGTAATGCCGCCTCGTCGTCGGTGTCATTGGCCCACCGCCGCGTGGCCACCTCAATCGCGTGCCGCCAACTCGGAAGGTCCGGCTTGGGTAGATCCATCGATTTGGCCGACTGCCTGAGCCGGTGCAGATGCAACTCGACCAGGCAGGCTCCGCCGTCACGGACCAACAGCGTCTCGAAGGCACCGTCGCCGCGAAGCGCGGCGAGGTCATCGGCGTGCAGCAGTGGCGTTCCCGGTGGATGTATCGCGCCGTCCAGTGTGACAACGACACCAGCCATGGGGAAAGAGCCTAGCCCGCGAGCGTGAAACTGGCTTCACGCTCAGCGTCGAACGTGAAGTTAGTTTCACGTTCGTCGGGCGGTAATTGGACGCGTACCAGGTACGTAGAGTTGACGTGTGAGCATGAACCGCGCCGGCGACGATCTACAGAGCAGTGCGATCGGAAAAGGGAAGGAGGAGCAGCGCAGATGAACGCAGTCCCCGCACCCGAATCCGGACCCGACGCCGGCGCGATCTGGCATTACGGCGACCCGCTGGGCGAGCAGCGGGCGGCCGAAACTGATGCCGCGCTGGTCGACCGCTCGCACCGTGCGGTGCTCACCCTGACCGGCAGCGACCGGCGGAGCTGGTTGCACAGCATCTCGACCCAACACGTCAGCGAACTCCCGGACGGCGCCAGCACCCAAAATCTCAGCCTCGACGGCCAGGGCCGTGTCGAGGACCACTGGATCCAGACCGAGCTGGGCAACACGACCCACCTCGACACCGAACCCTGGCGGGGTGAGCCGCTGCTGAGCTATCTACGCAAGATGGTCTTCTGGTCTGACGTCGCCCCGGAGCCTGCCGATACCGCGGTGCTGTCGCTGATGGGGCCTCGCCTGGCCGACCAGGCGGTGCTCAACGTGCTTGGCCTGGACGCGCTGCCGGCCGAGCTGACCGCGCTTCCCGTACGCGGTGGTGGCCCCGATAGCGGCTTCGTGCGCCGGATGCCTGACGGCCCCACTGGGCGAATCGAATTGGACCTGCTGGTGCCGCGCGCCGACTCGGCCGCTTGGCAGGGCCGGTTCGCGCAGGCGGGCGTCCGGCCGGCCGGGGTGTGGGCCTACGAGGCCCTGCGGGTGGCGGCGCTGCGCCCGCGCCTCGGCGTCGACACCGACGAGCGCACCATCCCACACGAGGTGGGCTGGATCGGCGGCCCCGGCGAGGGCGCCGTCCACCTGGACAAAGGGTGCTACCGCGGGCAAGAAACCGTCGCGCGGGTGCACAACCTGGGTAAGCCACCCCGAATGCTGGTGTTGCTGCACCTCGACAGCGCAGGGGAAATGCCGTCCACCGGTGAACCGGTGCTGACCGGCGGCCGGGCCGTCGGCCGCCTCGGGACGGTGGTCGAGCATGTGGACCTGGGACCGGTGGCGCTGGCCCTACTCAAGCGCGGGCTGCCGGCCGACATCGAATTGGGGACCGGGCCCGATGGCGCTGTCGCCGCGGCGATCGACGCGGATTCACTGCCACCCGACGATGAGGTCGGCGCGGGACGGCGAGCCGTCGAGCGGTTACGGGGGCGGTGACCCGAAACCAATGTCGTCCGCCACAGCGGGCGGGGTGGCCGACGCCCAGCCGCGAGGCGCGGTAAACTATCGGCAGGACAATAAACCACACCAGGAGATCGGAGCCGCCTACTTGTTAGGCCGCTCCGTTATTGCGCGAGGGGGTCCCCCCATGGGCCGCGGCCGGGCGAAGGCAAAGCAGACCAAGGTTGCTCGAGAACTTAAATACAGCTCTCCGCAGACCGACTTCCAGCGACTTCAGCAAGAGCTGGCAGGAACGGATGCAGCCGACTCCAATCATCTCGACGGCGACGCCGACGAATCGTTGGACGACGGAGACGACTGGCGACGCTAGAGACTTTCCCCTTGCCTGACGCCCCGATGCCGGGGCGTTTCGCATCGGTTGGGTACGACGCCGGTTAGGCCCGCTCCCTTAGAATCTCGGGTGCTGTCCGACAAGTTTGGCTCGGGGCCCGCGCTTGCCGCCTTTGCCGACGGTTCCCAACACCCAAGAGTTCAGGTGCCGTGCGGTCAACATGGCCATGGCGCGGTCAGTGTCTTCCGGCGCGACGACGGCGATCATGCCAACGCCCATGTTGAACGTCTTCTCCATCTCTTCGCGCGCCACTCGGCCACGCTGGGCGATCATGGCGAACACGGGCGCGGGCGTCCAGGTGCCGCGGTCGACCTCGGCGACCAGACCTTGCGGGATGACGCGTTGCAGGTTGCCGGCCAGCCCGCCGCCGGTGACGTGGCAGAACGTGCGCACCTGGGTTTCGGCAGCCAGCGCCAGGCAGTCTTTGGCGTAAATCAAGGTGGGCTCGAGTAATTCCTCGCCCAGGGTGCGGCCGAACTCCTCCACATAACCGGCCAAGTCCATCCGGTCGATCTCCAGCAGAACTGCGCGGGCCAGTGAGTATCCGTTGGAATGCAGGCCGGACGATCCGAGCCCGATGATGACGTCGCCGGGTTTGACGCGGTCGGGCCCCAGCACATTGTCGGCCTCGACGACGCCGACGCCGGTGGCCGAGATGTCGTAATGGTCCGACTCCATCAGGCCGGGGTGTTCGGCGGTCTCGCCGCCAAGCAGGGCGCAGCCCGCGCGCACACACCCCTCGGCGATACCACCGACGATCGCGCTCACTCGCTCCGGCACTGTGCGGCCGACCGCGATGTAGTCCTGCAGGAACAGTGGCTCGGCGCCGCAGACTACGAGGTCGTCGACCACCATCGCGACCAGGTCAAGGCCAACGGTGTCGTGCTTGTCCATCGCCTGAGCTATAGCCAGCTTGGTACCCACCCCGTCGGTGGAGGCGGCCAGCACCGGTTCGCGGTAATCGCCACGCAGAGCGAACAATCCGGCGAATCCGCCCAGCCCGCCGCGCACCTCGGGTCTGGTGGCTTTCGTGGCCAGCGGCTTGAACAAGTCGACGGCGCGATCGCCGGCTTCAATGTCCACCCCGGCCGACGCGTAGGTGATGCCCTCGCTGCCCGGGTGGTGGCCGGGGCTTTTTCCGGGATCCGTCATCGCGCTAAAGGGTACCGGGCCGCGCTCAGCGCCGGTATCCAGCATCTTGCCGGGTCGAGAGTTCGTCAGTGATTAATTGGAATTTCATCGGCGGCGAGATCCCCCAGCCCGGCGCCGCGCGCGGCATTGGCGAGCATGTGCTCGACGACGTTCTTGCCCAGCACGGTCTCGCTGGGCAGCTCAATCGGATACCTGCCGTCGAAGCAGGCGGCGCACAGCCGCGAAGCCGGCTGCTCGGTGGCCGCGATCAAACCCCGCAGCGAGATGTAGCCCAGCGTGTCAGCCCCGATGGCATGCCGCACCGCTTCCAGCATCTCTTCCTCATCCTGGACGGCATTGGCGATCAATTCGGCCGGCGACGGGAAGTCGATGCCGTAGAAGCACGGCCACTTCACCGGTGGTGAGGCGATGCGAACGTGCACCTCGAGCGCACCGGCCTCGCGCAGCATTCGCAACAGCGCGCGCTGGGTGTTCCCCCGCACGATCGAGTCGTCGACGACGATCAACCGCTTGCCGCGGATCACCTCTTTGAGCGGGTTCAATTTCAGCCGGATGCCGAGCTGGCGGATGGTCTGCGAGGGCTGGATGAACGTTCGCCCCACGTAGGCGTTTTTCATCAGGCCCTGCCCATACGGGATTCCGGACTCCTGCGCGTATCCAACTGCAGCGGGGGTGCCTGATTCCGGTACGCCGATCACCAGGTCGGCTTCGACAGGGGATTCACGGGCCAGCCGGCGACCGATATCCACCCGGGCGCCGTGCACGGACCGGCCTGCGATCGTGCTGTCCGGCCGTGCCAGGTAAACGTATTCAAAGATGCAGCCCTTAGGCGTGGGGTTGGCGAACCGGGTGGAGCGCACCCCGTCGGCGTCGATGGCGAGTAATTCGCCCGGCTCGATGTCGCGGACGAAGGAGGCGCCGACGATATCCAGTGCGGCCGTTTCTGAGGCCACCACCCAGCCGCGATCCAGCCGCCCGAGCGACAGCGGCCGGACTCCGTGCGGGTCGCGGCACGCGTACAGCGTGTTCTCGTCCATGAACGTCAGGCAGAACGCTCCGCGCACGGTCGGCAGGAGTTCCAGCGCCGCCTGCTCCAGAGTGGAATCGGCCGCGCCATGAGCCAGCAGCGCGCCCAGGATGTCCGAGTCGGTTGTCGCCGGAGCCGGGTAGCGCTTCGACATCAATCCCGCGTCGCGGGCACGTGCGGCAAGTTCAGCGGTGTTAACGAGATTCCCGTTGTGCCCCAAAGCAACCCCGGTATTAGCCGCGGTGTTGCGAAACACGGGCTGGGCGTTTTCCCAGGTGGTATCGCCGGTGGTGGAGTAACGGCAGTGCCCGATGGCGACGTGGCCGTGCATTGCGGCCAGCGTCTGCTCGTCGAACACCTGACTGACCAGACCGAGGTCCTTGAAGACCAGCACCTGGGATCCATCGGCGACCGCGATCCCCGCGGCTTCCTGGCCACGATGCTGTAGCGCGTACAGCCCGTAGTAGGTGAGTTTGGCGACTTCTTCGCCCGGGGCCCAGACCCCGAACACACCACACTCTTCACGGGGCGAATTCAGGTCTTGGTCGGGTTCTAGAACGGTCGCGTCGGTCACGATTTGGCGGCTCCCCGGGGAACGGTTAGTGACGATTGGAAGTCTACGGCCAGGACGGTCGTCACGCCGAATCCGTCCCGCGTGTCGAGCGCCGAAACGCGGGCAAACCACCCTAAACCTGCAGTTCAGCGTTACATTCAGCTCACATCGAACAGGGGTAGCCAGTGGTCGATCTCACTTGCTCGAGACCCGGAAAGGCGCAGCGTACCTGCGCTCTTCGCCTCCCCCAGCCGCAACAGCCCGCTGGCGAGCAACAGCCACGTCCGAGGATCGGTCTCCACCACATTGGGCGGAGTGCCACGGGTGTGTCTGGGTCCGGAAACACACTGCACCGCGACAAACGGCGGAATCCGGACCTCGACGCTGGCGCCGGGGGCCAAAGCGGCAAGCGTGCGCGCGGTGAGCCGGACCGCGGTCGCCAGCGCGGCCCGGTCGGGCGCCGGACAAGTCTCGTCACGCAACCAGTCCGAAATGGCCAGCACGACTTGCCGGGTCTTTGCGGCATCGGTGCTATCTCGCGCAGCCATACCCTAGGGTCGCAGAGTTATGGAGTCCTCTCCGCTGGGGCCCGCCACCCGTGTCGGGCCAATCGCGCGTCGGCTGGCGGCCGTCGCACTGACCGCGGCAACAACGCTGTCGCTGTCAGGCTGCGTCGACTCTGTCGACGAGTCGGAGGGCGACCCGTCCGACACCCAATGTCGCATCCTGGCAGCCGATCCGGGCTGGTATGGCGATAACCGCGACCGGATTAACGACATGATCAGCAAGAAGGGCGCCTGCGGCAAAACCGGATCGGTCGCAGACGGGGCACCGCTGGCGCTGCTCGACTGGGACAACACCGTGGTGAAAAACGACATCGGCAACGCCACGTTCTTTTGGATGGTGCGCAACTCCAAGGTGCGTCTACCGGTGAACGGGGACTGGGCCACCACGAGCCAATACCTGACGCCGCCGGCCGCCGCGGCGTTGGCGACGGCATGCGGCGGACTCGCGGCTCTGGGCCAGCCGCTACCCACCGGCACCAATGCCGGCTGCGCCGACGAACTGACGTCGGTATACATCAACCGCCAAACTCACACGGGCGCAACGGCGTTCGCCAACTACAACCATCGCCGCATCGAGCCTGCTGCCGCCTGGGCGGCGCAACTACTCGCCGGCTGGACCGAGGCCGACGTAACCGGCTTCGCTCAGGAAGCCCGCAAACAGAGCATGGATGCGCCGGACGGGGACGAGCAGCCGGTGGGCACCACCCGTCAGACCGGGTGGGTGCGTTACTACACACAGATGCGCGACCTCATCGGGACGCTGCAGGCCGACGGATTCGACGTGCGGATCGTCTCCGCCTCCCCGGAGCCAATAGTGCGGGTCTGGGCGGCCGACGTGGGAATCTCCGGGGATCGGGCGATGGGAACACGAACCGAGCACGACGGTGACGTTCTGACATCGCGGCTCACGCGGTGCGGCGGCGAGCCGTCCATCCCCTACAACGAGGGCAAGCGGTGCCGAGTCAACGAGCAGGTGTACGGCGTCACGGGCGCTGCCGCGTTCGACCAGTTGCCCGAGCCGCGGCGTCAGGCATTCGCGGCCGGCGACACCGACGGGGACGCGACGTTCCTCGCGGACGCCACCGCACTGCGCCTGGTGATCAATCGGAACCAGATCGAGCTGATGTGCCGGGCCTACGCTGACCTTGACGGCCGTTGGTTGGTCAACCCGATGTTCATCAATCCGTTGCCGATAAGCCCGCCGTACCCCTGCGCGACACAGGGATTCGACGAGCCCAATGGCGACCAGGGCCCGTTACCGCGACCCGACGGGGGTGCGGTCCCCGATCAGGAGGATCGGGTACACGCCTAAGTGGCCTGTCTGCGTTTTGATCTGGTGGAGGGTGGCGCGGCCACGTTGGACTTTGGTGATGATGTCCGAGTCGGCGGCGGTGCGGGCCTGGCTGTCGGTCTTGATGATCAAGATCCGATAGCAGTGGGTCGCGCAAGCGAAATTCTTGATGCCTCAATCTGTTTCAGCTTCGATACGATGCTGCTTGACCAAATCTAGTTGGGTGGCGGCGGCTGGGCTTGGAAGGGGTCGTACCACCACCAGTCGGCGCGTTCGCCGGTAGGTCCCGGGCACGGCGCCACCGCGGGTGGGGGTTGTGTGGGTGGGCGCGCCAGTGATCCCGGTTGCAGTACTCGGCCGGCGTGATCGGTGACGGTCAGAGCGCAGGGGGTTCCGGTGATGGTGATGACGCCACGATGGTGGCATCGGTG
>Ga0075021_10001357_pt1 | contig 12535 bp, 7 predicted proteins | sample ColStrG_CSR_2012_FD_72749 | JGI IMG/M metagenome (GOLD analysis project Ga0075021, IMG submission 72749) | Freshwater sediment microbial communities in response to fracking from Pennsylvania, USA - Cold Stream Run_MetaG_CSR_2012 | ecosystem: Environmental > Aquatic > Freshwater > Creek >...
GTGCCGAGGCCGAGCAGCGCGGCGGCGACGGCGGCCAGGAGCGCGATGCGACGCGTGAAGATCGTCAGCTGATGGTGCGTCGCCGGACCGGTGCGCCCGGGCGTGCGATGAAGGATCCGCTCGAGCTCTGACACGGCCAGCCACGATAATGGTGCGATGGGCGGCGTCGAGCTGTGGTGGTCGGAGGGCGAGCAGGTGCGGCTGCGCGTCGGCGGCATCGAGCGCGCGATCTTCGTGCGCAGGCTCGGCGAAGGCCCCCCGATCACGATGCTGCACGGCTTCCCGAGCTCCTCGCACGACTGGGCGCCGCTCGCCGGCCCGCTGGCCGAGCGCCACTCGCTGCTGGCGCCCGACTTCCTCGGCTTCGGAGCCTCCGAGAAGCCCGTCGAGCACGTCTACTCGCTGCACGAGCAGGCCGACCTCGTGGAGGCCCTGTGGGCCGGCACCGGGGTCGCCGCCACACGCATCGTCGCGCACGACTACGCCGTGTCGGTCACGCAGGAGCTGCTGGCGCGCCGCGCCGAGGGTGCACTCGCGGTCGAGATCGACGGGGTGCACCTGCTGAACGGCGGCGTGTATCCCGAGCTGCATCGCCCGGAGCCCGCCCAGCTCGCGCTGCTCGACCCCGAGCAGGGACCGCAGCTCAGCGCGCTGCTGAACGAGGAGCTGTTCACGGCGGCGCTAGCGCCGTCGTTCGCACCCGACTACGACGCCGCGGCCGACAGCGCCGACATCTGGCGGGCGACGAGCCGCGACGGCGGCGTCCGCATCGCGCACCTGCTGATCCGCTATATCGCCGACCGGGAATGCCACGGCGCGCGGTGGACCGCTGCGCTCGAGCAGACCGACGTCCCGCTCGCGTTCGTGTGGGGGATGCTCGACCCGATCTCCGGCGCGCACATGGCGCAGCGCATACGCGAGCGGCTGCCGGCGGCGCCGTTCACGCCGCTCGCCGATGTCGGCCACTGGCCTGCGCTGGAAGCGCCCGAGCGCGTGCTCGAGGCGCTGCTCGCCGCTGCCGATTAGCGCCGTGGAGATCCCGGGCCGAGACCGCCGCGGTCGCCGGGCGCTCGGCGCTCAGCCGCCGGTCGAGACGTCGAGCACGCGCGTGCCCCAGTTGTGCAGGCCGTCGGGCGTCTGGCTGGCCTTCGGCGGCACGTACTCGGTCGCCAACCACACCGACTTGCCGCTGGGGTCCAGCACCGCCCACGAGTAGTCCCCCCAGCGTTCGCCCGCCGGGTCGTAGCTGGTCGTTCCGCCGGCGGCCACCGTGATCGGCGCGAACGCGGACGCTTTCGGCGCGAGCGTCGTGAACGCGGCACTCGCGAAGCGCTTCGCGCCGCTCAGCGTCATCACCATCGCCGCCGTGCCGCTCGGCGAGACCTCGAGCGCCGGGTACAGCGTGTAGTTGCCGGCGCTCGCGACGTAGCCCTGGCGCTGCATGCTCGCGCCGGCGATCACGCCTCCTTTGAGCTGCGGCGCGACCTGGAACCACGCGGCGCCGCTGCGCGTCGTCGGGTCGCCGCCGACGTTGAGCGCCGTGCCCAGCTCACCCCACACGCTGCCGTTGACGAACTGCGCCTGCTGCATGCGATCGTCGCCGGAGTCGATCAGGGTCGCCGTGCCCTTCTGTTCCGCTTTCGGCGGACCCTTGTATGCCTCGGACGGGAGCACGACGGCGGACAGCTGCGGGATCCCGCCTTTGGCGACGAGCTGCGCCTTGGTGAGCGCCCACACGCCGATCCGCTCGTCGCCCGTTTCGGTCGGATCGATCGCGCTGAGGAAATACTCGGCGTTCGCCGTGCCCGTCGTCAGCGCGGGCTGCACCGATGTCGCCGGGCCGCCTCCGATGGTGAGCTTGTCGAAGTGCACCTGATGGACTTCGGTCGCGAGCGCGACGAGGTCCTTCTTCGCGAGCGCGTAGATCTGGGCGCCGTTGGACTGTTCGCCCACGAGCGCGAACTCGTTGGTGGTCACGTAGAGGTTGTGCGCGTCGATCCCGAGCGTCGGCTGATCGCCGAGGCAGGGGCAGCCCTTGTGGTGGGGCCCGGTGCGCCCGCCGGCGTCGGTCGTGTTGATCCTGTAGCTCGTCCATGGCGTGCGCGGGTCGCCCGAGGTGTTGACGGCGACGTCGACGAACGATTCCGTTTCGCCTTTGTTGGTGGCGAGGATCACCGCGAACCACGTATTTGTCGCGGCGTCGTATTGGCAGCGAGGGTCGCTGGTGAATTCGGTCAGGCCTTCGTCGAACGGGCCGTTGACGTTGAAGGGGCCGGCGAGCGCGTGGCCGTGGGTGTCGTAGACGGTGTAGGCGGAGTTGACCATCTCGACGACGAAGCCGCCGCCGACGCACAGGCCCTGATCGGGCGGTTCGAACTCCGAGCCGAAGTTCGTCGCGGCGCTGTCGGCGCTGCTCACCCCGTTGAAGTTCGCTAGCAGCGAGCCGGAGGAGCCGGCGAGCGCAGAGGCTTCCAGCGGCGCGGCGACGCTGGGCGTCAGCCCGCTGCGCAGGTGCGGCACCCGGCGCGCGCCACGGGGACGCGCGGCCGCGCTCAGCGGCCCGGCCGCGGCCGGGCCGGGAGGCGCGCTGCGCACGATCGTGCCGGCGATGGCGCTCGCGTAGACGCTCGCCGGCGAGGCCGGCCCCGTGCTCGCACCGGCCGACGGCGCGAGCGCCAGCGACGCGCACAGCACGCCGCCGAAGAGCTGCATGGAGCGGTGTGCCCGACTGCCGTGTGAAGCGCGTTTCACGATGGGTTCCCTCCCATTCGGGGCCGATGCAACGGCTGAGGATAGTGGTTCGGAGGCGGCCCCTGCCCGCCGCTGCCCGACGTGCGCAGCGCGGCGCAGCGCCGCGCTGCGAGAATGCGCGGATCGCGCAGCGGATCACCTTCATCCTCGCCGCCACGATCGCGGCCGGCCTGCTCGCCGGCTGCGGCGGCAAGGGCCAGCAGACGACCACGATCCGCGTGACGCAGACGGCGGCCGCGACTCCCGGCTCGAGCCCGGGCGCAGGGCCGACGCGGGCCGAGGCGCTCGCATATGCGCACGCGGTCAACATCACCGCCGCCGACGTCCCCGGCCTGCACGCGTCCACCAAGCCCGCGCACCGATCCTCCTCCGGCAAGACGATCGAACGCGAACTCGCGCGCTGTGTCGGTGTCACGGGCGGCCAGCAGATCGCCGAAGCCGGCTCGCCGAACTTCGAACGCTCGGCCGGGATCACGCAGTTCGACGTGAGCTCGAACGTGTCCGTCTCGCAGTCCGCCGCGATCGCGGCGGCCGAACTCGCAAAGCTGCGCAGCCCGCACGCGAAGGCGTGCATGCAGCGCTATGTGCGCGAGCTGTTCCAGGGCACGAGCGGGCGCGGCGTGATCGTCGGCCCCGTTGCCGTCGCCGCGGGCACGCCGCCTGCCCCCGGGGCGAGCGCCAGTGTGGGCCTGCGCATCTCGACGTCGATCACCGTGAAAACGATCCGCATCCCCTTCTATCTCGACATCCTCGAGTTCGTCTACGGGCCTGCGGCGGTCTCGCTGCTGAGCAGCGGCGTTCCCGTGCCGTTCCCGGCGAGCGCCGAGGAGCGCCTGTTCGTGTCGCTGCTGGCGCGCGCGAAAGCGAACGCCCTGGGGGCCGGTTGAGCGCCGAGGTCATCGACCTTCGCTACGGGGGACGCGCGGGCGCGCTCGGCGCCTGGCTCGCCGGCGACGTGCTGATCGACTGCGGCCCGAGCGCCTGCCTGGGGGAGCTGCTCGCGGGGCTCGGCGAGCGCCGGCCGCGGCGGCTGCTGCTGACGCACATCCACTTCGATCACGCCGGTGCGGCCGGTGCGCTCGTCGAGCGCTGGCCCGAGCTGAGCGTCCACGTGCATCCGCGTGGCGCTCCGCACCTGATCGACCCCTCGCGCCTGCTCGCGAGCGCTCGGCGCGTCTTCGGCGAGCGCTTCGACGGGCTGCTCGGCGACGTGATCGCGGTCCCGCAGGAGAGCGTGCGGCCGATCGCCGACGGCGAGCTGATCGACGGCTTCCGCGCCCGCTGGACGCCGGGACACGCCACTCACCACGTCGCGTTCCTCGACGAGCAGAGCCGCTGGGCATATCCGGGCGACGTGGCCGGCGTGCGCCTGGCGCCGGGCGTGGTGATCCCGCCGACGCCGCCGCCGGACATCGATCTCGACGCGTGGCGGCACTCGCTCGACCTGCTCGAAGCCTGGGATCCGGCGCGGCTCGCGCTGGCGCACTTCGGGCTTGTCGAGGATCCCCGCGCGCACATCGCGGAGCTGCGTGAGGCGATCGAGCGCCACGAGCGCTGGGCGCGCGCCGGCGAGGACGTGTTCATCGAGGAGCTGAGCGCATGGCTGCGCGAGCGCCTGCCGGCGAGCGGCGCGGAGAACTACGTGTTCACGGCGATGGCCCGACCGAGCGCGATCGGCCTGCGCCGCTGGGTCGAGCGCGGCGAGCGCGAACGCGCGGACGGCGCACGCGTGATCGGCGAGCTGCCGCAGCGCTAAGCAGGGGACGACGCGCCGCCGCCGCGGTCGGCGGCCCGCACGAAGGCGTGGAGATGTTCGTTGTAGGGCGCCCCCGTCGCCGGGATCGTGTGGTTGCGCCCGGGAATCACGGCGCGCTGCGCCCCGATCGCGAGCGCCAGCCGGTCGCAGACGGTGTCGAAGACGTATGAGTGCGCGCCCGAGATGACGAGCTTGGGGAAGGCCGCGACCCGCAGCTCCTCGAGCGGCGGGTCGCTCTCCCACGGCGGCCGTTCGCTCATCAACAGGCGAGCGCCCGCGAGCAGCTCACCCTCGAGTTCCGCCGGGGTCTCGTGGGTCGAGCCGACGCCGCCGCGAAACGCGCGCAGGAAGTCCAGCGGCGCGAGCGTCGATGCCGCCGCATACAGCGACTCACCCCCCGCGATCTGCGCATCGACGTCCGGATCGCCGGCGGCGATGCGCAGGCAGCCGGGCTCGGAGACGACGAGCGAGCGCACCGCGTGCGGGCGTAGCGCAGCCGCGTGCAGCGCGATCACGGCACCGTAGGAGTGCCCGACGAGGTGCCCGCCGTCGCCGAGCAGCTCCGCGATCAGTGGCGCCTCGGCCGCGAAGTCGCCGCGTTCGAGCGGCGCGCTGTTGCCGAAACCGGGGCGGTTGGGCAGCACGAGCGAGAAGTGCTCGCCCAGCGGGAGCTGCTGACGCCACGTGCGATCGGCGCCGACGACGCTGCCGTGCACGAGCACGACTCGCGGGCCGCGGCCGATGCGTCTGACATCCAGCGCCGGCGGGCTCAAGCCCCCGCAGGCTAGCTTGCGTGGGGAAGCGGCGCGGCGAGCGCGCCGGGGCTGCAGATGAGCTGCGCGGCGGACACGCCCTCCTTGAGCAGCAACCTGACGGCCAGCGTCGAGGGCATGCTCATCGCGGCGAGGGGCGCGGGCGCGCGCGCGTTCGTGAGCGTGCCGGAGGCGGTGTGCAGCGTCGCGCGCACGCCGATCAACGAGTTCGCCGGGACGCCCCTGAGGCTGAGGCGGCAGGTGAAGCCGAGTCGGGCGGTCGTGCGCGCCGAGCAGCTGCCGAGCGTCCTCGATCCGATCTGGGCGCTGAGCGCGACGACGCCCGCGCGCCCGGGCATCGTGCTCAGGATCAGGCGCGGACCGACGATCAGGGCCTGCGGCGCGGCCAGACCCGCCGTCGCCGCCTTCGCGCCGGGCGGCGCGGACGCCCGGATCGCGAACTGCGCCGCCGGCGCGGGCTGCGGCGTCGGCACGGGCAGCACGGCGATCGTGCGGGCGTCGCGCGCCCCCCGACCGGCGCTGGCAGTCAGCCGCACGGCTCCGCCGCGGGGCACCCGCGCGGGCGCCGTGAAGAGGCCGCGCGCGGTGATCTCGCCGGCGCTCGTGCGCCAGGTCGTTCTCGTAGCGTCACCCAGCGCCGCGAGCTGGACGCTCGTGCCCGCGATGATGCTGGCCGGCGCACCTTCGATGGCGACGCGCGCCGTCGGTTTGGCGGGCGCGGTGAGCGACGCAAGGCTGCGCTGGGCGGAGCGCCGCACGCGTGCCGCGCTCGCCTTCGCGTGCGCCACCCTGGCCGCGCTGGCACCCGCGAACGTGCCGAGCGCCTGGAGGCCGACGGGGCCTTGGTTGAACGTTTCCCACGCGGACTCTGCGGTCATCGCTTTGAGCCCCGTCGTTGTGCTCTCCACGTTCCCGGCGCCACCCGATGCGACGGCGGCGTCGTAGTGCAGTTTCGCGCTCGACGGGCCAAGCGGCAGGGCGACGAGCCAGTATTTCGTTCCGGCCACCAGGGCCCGCGAGAGCCCGCCGACCTTGATCCAGGAGTTCGTCGCCGGCGTGCCGGACGCGGTGCCCGCGGCGAGCACTTCACCAGGTTTGCCCGCGTTTTCGGCGAGAATGCCAAGCACCAGACCGGTCACACCCGTGTTCGCCACACCGTCTGTGCGGAACAGCAGTTCTTCAACGGTGCCACTCGATTTCGCGGTGAACTGGAACGCTTCCTCACGACCCGCCGTCGTCTGGTCGCCGACCGCATAGCTGCTCGTCGCATCGCCCGCAAGCAGGCCCTTTGTGACGACCGCGACGATTTCGATCGTGACCTGAGCTTTGGCGCCTTTGGCGGTGGTCGCCGTGACCGTCACCTTCCCGCCCGCCGGGGGTTCCGCGGGCGCCGTGTAGAGGCCACCCGTCGTGATCGAGCCCGCGCTCGCCCCCCACGTGACCGTCGGGCTGTCGTTGAGCACATGCGCCGTCAACTGCACGCTCGTGCCCACCGTCATGCTCGCCGGAGCCCCTTCGATCGTCACGCTGGGTTCGAGCGCCTTCACCTGAATCGTGACCTGCGCTTTCGCCCCTTTGGCGCTCGTCGCCGTGATCGTCACGCTCCCGCCCGCCGGAGGTTCGGAGGGCGCCGTGTAGAGGCCGCCCGTCGTGATCGAGCCGGCGCTCGCCCCCCACGTGACCGTCGGGCTGTCGTTGAGCACATGCGCCGTCAACTGCACGCTCGTGCCCACCGTCATGCTCGCCGGAGCGCCTTCGATCGTGACACTCGCTTCCGCGACTTTCGTGACCTGAATCGTGACCTGCGCTTTCGCGCCTTTGGCGCTGGTCGCCGTGATCGTCACGCTCCCGCCCGCCGGGGGTTCCGCGGGCGCCGTGTAGAGGCCACCCGCCGTGATCGAGCCGGCGCTCGCCCCCCAGGTGACCGTCGGGCTGTCGTTGAGCACATGCGCCGTCAACTGCACGCTCGTCCCCGCCGTCATGCTCGCCGGCGCACCTTCGATCGTGACACTCGGTTCCGCGACACCGGTCGAGCCGATCGCCTGGAATCCCACGGGACCCTGATTGAACGTTTCCCACGCCGACTCGGCCGTCATCGCGCCAAGCCCGCCGGTGGTGCTCTCGACATTGCCGGTACCTCCCGATCCGACGGCCGCGTCGTAGTGCAGTTTTGCGCTCGACGGGCCCAGCGGCAGCGCCACGAGCCAGTATTTCGTTCCGGCGAGGAGCGCCCGCGAGAGCCCGCCGACCTTGATCCAGGAGTTCGTCGCGGGTTCGCCCGAGGCGGTGCCGGCTGCGAGCACTTCGCCTGGCTTGCCCGCGTTTTCGGCGAGAATCCCGAGCACCAGGCCGCTCACACCCGAGTTCGCCACACCGTCCGTGCGGAACTGCAGTTCTTCCACCGTGCCACTCGATTTCGCGGTGAACTGGAACGCTTCCTCACGACCCGCCGTCGTCTGGTCGCCGACCGCATAGCTGGCCGTCGCATCGCCCGCGAGCAGCCCTTTGCCTGTCGCCGCGCCGACTTCGATCGACACGGTCGCGACGGCCGGGCTGTGCGGGAACGGGCTGGCCGCGTCGTAGGACTCGAACGTGAACGAGTCCGGACCCGTGTAGCCGGCGGTCGGCGTGTAGGTCACCTGGTTTTTGCTGATCGCGCCGAGCGCGCCGTGCGCCGGGGCGGAGACGATCTTGTAGGTGGGCGTGTTCGCGTCGCTGTAGGCCTTCGAGGTGAGCGTGATCGTGCGCGCTTCACCGCTCTGCGTGTTGAGAAGCTGGGCGAGCGCGTCGAAGCCGGGGATGATCGTCGGGCTGCCCGCATACACGGGCGTGTTCGCACCGCCGGTCTCTTTGACGATGCCTTCGGCGTTGACTTCCTCACGCAGCCAGTATTCGCCGGGGAGCACGTTCGACGCGTTGACCCACTGGAAGGCGAGTTCACGGCTGTAGAGGTCGCGCCAGCCGGGCGAGATGCCCTCGAACAGGGTCGTCGCGTTGGGCTTGAACTGCTGGCAGAAGTCGCGGAACGGTGCCACGTTGTCGGCGTAGACGGGCGTCGAGGGGCCCTTGCTCGTTTCGACGTGCTGGCTGTCGTCGAGGCAGAAGCCGGCCTTCTGCGCCGGCGCCACTTCGGCCGTCTTGGCGGCGTTCCACAGCGAGTACTTGGCCGCGTGCTGCAGGTGCCAGTGGTGGTGGCCGTCGGCGCTCGAGTAGATCAGCTGCGCGCTGCTCGCTTCGTCGACGTGGGCGCGTTCGATGTTCGTTTCTTCCTGGCCGACCGCGGTAGTGAACAGCCGCTGCCTCGCGGTCATCGGCGCGGCGGCGAGTTCTTGTTCGATCGATTCAGGCAGTTCTTCCTTTTTTTCTTCGCCTTCTTTGACCCGTTTCGCGACTTCGGCGCTCAGTTTCGGCGCCGTGCGCGTGCCCCTGAAGTCGACGGCCCCCGGGCCGACGTTGTGGATGTAGCCGTTGAAGCGGAGCAGCAGCTCGGGTTCGCTTTTTTTCAACCCGCCTTCGGTCGTCGAGGTTTCCAGCCCGATCGAGTCCGGCGCGTCCGCGACGAGGTTCGGCAGCTGCGCTTCGGCGGCGTGGGCGCCGCCGGCGAACACGCTGAGCGCCACGAGCATCGCCAGCACGAGTCCGAGCGCCGAACGTAGCACCGTGCGCGCAGCCTGACGGTCGTCTCCAGTCGTCCCTGACATGGGCTCGCCCGAGTCTACCCCCCGCGAGCAACCCTGGGAAGGGACGCAAGCCGGGCCCCCCGCCGCGCACGGCGACGACGGCGGGGACCCGATCGCGATGGTGGCTCAGACGCCCGCGAGCAGAGCGGGCTGATCCTCGTAGATCTCGCCGCGCTCGGCCTTCTCGACGAGCGACGCCGGTGGCTCGAAGCGCTCGCCGTAGCGTGCCGCGAGCTCGCGGGCGCGCTCGACGAAGCCCGCCGGGCCCGGCGTGTCGGCATGCTGATAGCCGTTTATGTACTGCAGCACGCCGCCGGTCCAGCCGGGGAAGCCGATCCCGAAGATCGAGCCGATGTTCGCGTCGGCGACCGACTCGATCACGCCCTCGTCCAGGCAGCGGACCGTCTCGAGGGCCTCGACGAACAGCATCCGCTCCTCGAGGTCCTTCAGCGAGATCGACGACGGGTCGTCGATCTCGGGGAAGAGCTCTTTGAGGCCCTTCCACAGGCCGGCGCGTTTGCCGTCCTCGTAGTCGTAGTAGCCGGCGCCGGCGAGCTTGCCGCCGCGGCCCTCCGCCAGCAGCCGGTCGACGACCTGGAACGACGTGCGTTCCTGGAACACGCCGCCTTCGGCCTCGATCGCCGCCTTCGTCGCGTCGCGGATCTTGCGCGCGAGGTTGAGGTTCAGCTCGTCGCTGAGCTGCAGCACCGGAGCCGGGTATCCGGCCTGGCTGGAGGCCTGCTCGATCGACGCCGCCGGAATCCCCTCGAGCAGCATGCCGACGCCCTCGTTGATGAACGTGCCGATCACGCGGCTCGTGAAGAACCCGCGCGAGTCGTTGACGACGATCGGCGTCTTGCGGATCAGTTTCGCCACGTCGAGCGCGCGGTACAGCGTCTCCTCGCTCGTCTGCTCGCCCTTGATGATCTCGAGCAGCGGCATCTTGTCGACCGGGCTGAAGAAGTGCAGACCGATGAACTCGGCCGGCCTCGAGACGCCCTCCGCCAGCTGCGTGATCGGCAGGGTCGACGTGTTCGAGGCGAGCAGCGCCCCGTCGGCGAGGTGCGGCTCGATCTCGGCGAACACCTCGGCCTTGACCGCCGGGTCCTCGAACACGGCCTCGATCACGATCTCAGCGCCCGCCGCGTCGGCGGGGTCGGCGCTGGGCGTGATCCGGGCGAGCAGCTGCGCGCCCTGCTCCTCGCTCGAGCGCCCGCGCGAGACGGCCTTCTCGACGAGTCCCTGCGAGTAGCCCTTGCCGCGCTCGGCCGCCTCCAGCGAGACGTCCTTGAGCACGACCTCGATCCCGGCTTTGGCGCACACGTAGGCGATCGCGGCGCCCATCATGCCGGCGCCGAGAACGACGAGCTTGCTCGGCCGGAAGCGCTCGATCCCCTCCGGACGCCCGCGGTCCCCGTTGACCTGCTGCAGGTCGAAGAAGAACGCCTGGATCATGTTCTTGGAGACCTGGCCGGTGGCGAGATCGGTGAAGTAGCGGCCCTCGATCTCCAGGGCGCTGTCGAAGTCGACCTGCGCGCCCTCGACGGCCGCGGCCATGATGTGGTGCGGCGCCGGGTAGTTGGCACCCTTCAGCTGCTTGCGCAGGTTCGCCGGGAAGGCCGGCAGGTTCTGCGCGAGCTTCGGGTTCGACGGCGCCCCGCCGGGCAGCTTGTAGCCCTTGACGTCCCACGGCTGGTGAATCTCCTCGCCGCTGGCCGCCTGCGCCTCGACCCACGCCTTGGCGGCCGGCACGAGCTCCTCGCGCGAGCCGACGACCTCGTCGACGAGACCCATCTCCAGCGCCTTCGCCGCGCGGACTTCCTGACCCTGCATCAGCAGGTTCATCAGCGCGTCGACGATGCCGAACATGCGCACCGTGCGCACGACGCCGCCGGCGCCGGGCAGCAGCCCGAGCTTGACCTCGGGGAAGCCGAGCTTGGTCTTCGGGTCCTCGAGCATCACGCGGTGGTGCGTGGCGAGCGTGATCTCCAGACCGCCGCCGAGCGCGGCGCCGCCGATCGCCGCCGCGACCGGACGGCCGAGCGTCTCCAGCCGGCGCAGCTGCGCCTTGACCTCGCGGATACCCGCCGCGAACTCGCCTGCGTGCTCGCGCGTGACCGCCTTCAGGTCGTTGAGGTCGCCGCCCGCGAAGAACGTCTTCTTGGCGGAGGTGATCACGACGCCCCTGATGCTCTCCTTCTCGGCCTCAAGGCGCTCGACCGTCGCCCCCATCGAGGCGATGTAGGCCGCGTTCATCGTGTTCGCCGACTGGTTGGGGTCGTCGAGCGTAAGGACGACGATCCCGTCCTCGCCCTGCTCCCAGCGGATCGTGGTGCTCTCGGCCATGTCAGATCGCCTCCACGACGGTCGCGATTCCCATGCCGCCGCCGACGCACAGCGTCGCGAGCCCGTAGCGGCCTCCGGTGCGGTGCAGCTCCTCGATCAGCGTCCCGAGGATCATGCCCCCGGTGGCCCCGAGCGGGTGCCCCATCGCGATCGCGCCGCCGTTGACGTTGACCTTCTCCATGTCCAGGCCCATGTCCCTGACAAAGCGCAGCACGACCGCGGCGAACGCCTCGTTGATCTCGACGAGGTCGAGGTCATCGACGGTCAGTCCGGCCTTCGCCAGCGCCTTCTTGGACGCCGGCGCGGGGCCGGTGAGCATGATCGTCGGGTCGGCCCCGGAGAGGGCGGTCGCGAGGATCCGCGCCTTCGGCTTCATGCCCATCTCCTCGCCGGCCCGCTCGTTGCCGATCGTCACCAGCGACGCGCCGTCGACGATGCCCGAGGAGTTCCCGGGCGTGTGGACGTGGTCGATCTTCTCGACCCAGTGGTATTTCTGCAGCGCGACCGCGTCGAAGCCGCCCATGTCGCCGATCGCGGCGAACGACGGCTTCAGTCCGCCCAACGTCTCGACGGTCGTTCCGGGGCGGATGAACTCGTCGTGGTCGAGCACGACGTTGTCGTTGAGGTCCTTGACCGGGATCACCGTGTCGGCGAAGCGGCCCTCGGACTGCGCCGCCCACGCGCGCTCCTGCGAGCGTGCGGCGTAGGCGTCAACCTCCTCGCGGCTGAACTCCTCGATCGTCGCGATCAGGTCCGCGCTCACGCCCTGCGGTACGAAGTAGGTGTCGTAGTTGGTCTCCGGGTCCATCGCCCACGCGCCGCCGTCGGAGCCCATCGGCACGCGCGACATCGACTCGACACCGCCGGCGAAGACGAGGTCCTCCCAGCCGGAGGCGACCTTCTGCGCGGCGATGTTCACGGCCTCGAGGCCCGACGCGCAGAAGCGGTTGACCTGCACGCCCGCGACCGTGTCCGGCAGACCGGCCTTGATCGCCGCCGTCTTGGCGATATCGGCGCCCTGGTCACCGACCGGAGAGACGCAGCCGAGGACCACGTCATCGACGCGCGAGGGGTCGAGTTTCTCGTTGCGCACGAGCGTCTCGTGCATCAGCCCGACGACGAGGTCGACGGGCTTGGTGGTGTGCAGCGATCCGTTGAACTTGCCCTTGCCGCGCGGTGTGCGAATCGCGTCGAACACCAGCGCCTCGGTTGCTGCCATGGTGAGAACT
>Ga0075021_10001358_pt1 | contig 12531 bp, 13 predicted proteins | sample ColStrG_CSR_2012_FD_72749 | JGI IMG/M metagenome (GOLD analysis project Ga0075021, IMG submission 72749) | Freshwater sediment microbial communities in response to fracking from Pennsylvania, USA - Cold Stream Run_MetaG_CSR_2012 | ecosystem: Environmental > Aquatic > Freshwater > Creek >...
ATGCACTCTAGGCTCACGCTCTACAATGACACGGCCCATTATTCGGACTTCGGCATGGCCATCCCGTCGATACCGTCAGGCCGTTTATCAAAGACCTGGAGCGCGCCTGGCCAACCTAGCAAATCGGCGTAAACATGGGGTGTCTAGCGTGTGCCTAACCAGACGACATAGGGCAAATAAAGCAAAAGAGGTGTCACGATGCGGAAGCGGCGCTCGATGTTGTTTGCACCGGGGGACGACCCAAAGAAGCTGAGCAAGGCGGCCCAGTCAGCGGCCGACTGTGTGATTCTTGAACTCGAAGACGGCGTGGCGCTCAGCCACAAGGAAGCCGCACGGGCGGGTGTCGTCAGTGCGCTTGGCAAGCTGGATTTCGGCGGCCGGGAGCGCGTGGTGCGCGTCAACGGCATTAGCACGCCGTTCTTCCGGGATGATGTGTTGCACAGCCTGCCCGCCCGGCCCGATGCCATCTTAGTGCCGAAAGTTGAGAGCGCCGCCGATGTGCACCACATCTCCTCGACCATGAGTGTCATTGAGACGGCGCGGGGCATGCTGCCAACGGCGCTGATCGTGATGATCGAGAGCGCGCTGGGCATCATGAATCTGCGCGAGATTGCGCAGGCCGACTCTCGGCTGACCGCGCTGGTATTTGGAGCAGAGGACTTCGCCAGTTCAGTCGGCGCCCGGCGCACCAGGCAGGGCGATGAGGTTTTCTATGCCCGCTGCGCGACAGTGACCGCGGCCGCGGCATATGGCTTAGACGCCATCGATATGGTGTGCGCCGATTTGAGCAGCGATACTGTGCTTGAGGATGAGTGCCGAGTGGGCCGGCAGCTTGGTTTCGTTGGCAAGACGCTCATCCATCCGCGCCAGATTGAGATCACCAATCGCTATTTCTCACCGACAGCCGATGAGATAGCCCAGGCTCAGCGCATCGTCGATTCGTTCAAGGCCCATCAGGCCGAAGGGTCTGGGGCCTTCGTGCTGGATGGGAAGATGATCGACATGCCCATCGTGCGCCAGGCGGAACGGATGCTTGCCCCCTGAAGCGACGTTTGCCCGCTTGGATTGGGGTCGGCCGTCTTGGCAGGGGCACATGCTTCCTGGAAAGGGCTGCGCTATACCAGCACATCCCGTTGGTGAAGGGAGCAGGCCCCCTTGCTTGAAGGCACGTGTGGCATCGGGCCAGGAGGTTTTATGGCACGACACTTGCAGAAAATCGTGCTGCTGATGCGCGAAGCCAACTTCCGGTTATGGTGGCCGTGTGGCCATATGGCCGCGTGAAGTAAGACTAGGCTGTGGAGATTGTCATGAGTGTGCGTGTTCAAGACTTGCTACAAGCGCTGTTAGCAGAGAATCAGTCCGCCGCTGCACAGCTGGATGAGGCTGAGCTCTCGGCAATGGTAAGTGTGCTGATCGCTGCCAGGCGCGTGTTCGTGACCGGCCAGGGCCGCTCGGGGCTGGTCATGCGCATGTTCGCGATGCGGCTGATGCACTTGGGGCTCCAGTCCTACGTCATCGGCGAGACCGCTACCCCACCCGCCCAAGCCGGGGATGTCTTGATGATCGCTTCGGCGTCGGGGGAGACTACGGTGACCTGTGCGCTGGCCGAGAAAGCGCTTGGCTTTGGCCTGACCTTGATGGCGTTTACCACCGCACCGCGATCGCGCTTGGGAAAGGTAACCCAGCACTTGGTTGTCATTCCCGCCCCAGCGAAGGGCCATGAGACGGGCGCGGTCGACAACACTGACGTGGCGTCAATTCAGTTGATGGGCGCGTTGTTTGAACAGCAAGTGCATGTGGTGTGCGACGCGCTGTGTCTGGCGATTGCCCGCCTGGCCGATATCCAGACCGCTCGCCTATGGGAGCGCCATGCCAACCTCGAATAGCGACGAGACAGGCGATGTGCGCTGGACATGATAGCCTGCCCTGCCTAAAGACTCAGGCCTTGCGCACTTGACTGCTTTAGCACCCAACGAGTGACTTTCTGCGCCCGCCTTCGGTCGTGAACGCCATCGTGATGAATTGCAGATGTCGCCTATATCGCACGAGTCTTCGCAGGCGGGTGGTGTCAAACAAAGAAATTAAGCGCCTATCTCTAAACCCAGGCAAGTCTACTTTTTGCACGGGAATCGGTGCCCTTCAGGTAAGTTTAGAGATAGGGTCTTATCGCTTTCGCTCGTGAATGGTTCGTCGATGACAATGACGCTACTAAAGACCAGCGATCGCATCAACACACGTGGCAGTGCGCACTGCGATACGCCACTTCAAGATCGGTGCGCATCGCCTCAAATTGCACGACCATCTCCGCCTCAACTAGGCGACGGGCGACGCTCTTATCCAGCAGGCAGCGCAGGATGTATCTTTGCCAACCCTATACGTCTCCGGGTCAAAGATCGTCATCCTCGTCGGTGGTCTGTCCGTTGCGCGGATGCCAGAATTCATCCCAGAACTTCGCTTCGGCCTCAGCCCAAAGTGCGCCACGCTGAATCATCAGACAAGGCCATGTATTGCCCGAGCGTGTAACCCCCAAAAAACGTTTGATTCCACACCCACAGTCCATCGTCTCCACTACCGGCCATGTCGGCGCGCAAGGCTTGCAACCAGGGGTCAGTATCCAAATTGGGAAGGGTAGGTGCAGCCTCGAGGCGCAATTCTGGCACCAGCGCCATTAAGGACTGGCGTTCAGAAGCATTCATCGCCCTAATGGCGGCCGCGATCTGCTCTACTTGAACGGGTAGGCTAATCATGTCCTTCTCTGCCGGGATTATAGGTTCACGACGATTCAGAAATCTCTGCCAAACCTTGGCGACTCTGGTGGCTGCTGACTCGACGCCCTCACCGCCGAATCACGCAACTCGCTCGGGGAATCACCCCCGGTCGATATCCAATCGATACGAAGTTATTCGGAGTGAGGAGAAATGCACAGACACAAAAATGAAGGATAAAAGGATAAATGGCACGCTCTGCCACCGTCAGCATGACAACACTGATAGCCATCGAGACGGGCAATGTGCGCTTCGCTCGAAACAACAACACGACCTCGTCGAACGTCAGCACCGGCTGGTATCAACGTGCTGAGCAGCACGGTGCATGCCGCAGGTCCATGGCCCGTTCGCACAAGCCGACCAGATGAACATCCGATTCGCCACCGAGTTTCGGAAATACGAAACCTTCCATAACCGCCCGTCCCTCAAGACTGAAGCCTCGTTATCAGCAGGATATGCTGACGCAGTCACGGGCTGCAATCGGTCGGCCAAGGCTGAGCCTTGGCTTCGATTCCGAAGTGACCCTGCAAGCGGTCGTGGTCAGGCTTCGAGCGGGCTTCGACAGTCACGCTTCGGTCAGTTGCAGCAATTGCTCAAGCGCCTGCTGACGGCTCATCAACACGATCTTGGTGGTCGGCTCACGGCGCAGCCGTTCATACGCAGTGAGCCCGGCGACGATGTCGGTATGCGCGGCTACTTGTCCGGCAAGCGCGTCCGCGTCGAGGATGGCTTGTGAGGCACCACTCACGCCGATGGCATTCATCGGGTGCGCAGCATCGCCCAAGAGGGTCATATGACCGTGCGTCCAGCGGGCGAGTGGATCACGATCGACCAGCGGGCAGGCGTAAATCTTGCCCGCCGAGCGGATCATCTCCGGCATACCTAACCAAGCAAACCGCATAGCGTCAAACACATCTGCAAACTGGTCGCGGTCTACCTCAGGGTGCCCAGCGGGGTTTGGTGGCGCCCCGTCTGGCTGGCGCAACACAGCCGTCCAATTGACGAGCGTTTGCCCATTTGAATCGGAGTGCGGGGTAATGGGGTAGCACATGAAGGTCCGGTCTTGATCCCCCGCCATGATCATGGTCCGGCCATCGAGCAACGGCTGGATAACGCTGATCGCATGCCACAACATGCGCCCGGCGTAAAGGGGCTCACCTTCATGGGGAAATAGTTTGCGTCGTGCGGCCGAGCGGATGCCATCGGCGGCGATCAGACAGGTCCCGGCCACGGTGTGCGTCGTGCCATCCGCGCGTTTGAAGCTGACATCGATGCCCTGGCCATCATCGCGTTCGCGCCAGTCATCCAGCGTCATCCCCAAGCGTATGCTGTCTGCACCCAGCCGCTGGGTCACCGCCCTGGACAGCAGCATGAGCAATAACCCACGATGAAGGGCATAGTGCGGATATGGGAAACGGGCAGCCAAACCACGGTCCTTGACCCACATCAATTCACCCAACAGACTGGCGTAACGCAATTCGGATATGGACACAGCCACCCGGTCCAATTCGCGTGCCAGACCCAACTGGTGCAGGATGCCGGCAGCGCTCGGAAGGAGCGTGATACCGGAGCCAAGCGGCTCAAGCACCGGCTCGGTCTCGAAGACTCGGACTGGGATGCCGCGCTGATGCAAGGCCAGTGCCGCCGTCAGTCCCCCGAGTCCTGCGCCAGCAATGACGACAGGTTGTACGTCGTGAGTCATGCGTTCATAGTCTGGTATCACCGCACACCTTACAAGCTTTAACTGCAGGGCACAGATAATAGGTATGCCGGTTTCTGTTATGTGTCTTGGACACGTCATGACCCGTCCAGCGTATCCACAGCCGTTCGTAAGTGTTTGCGACTGTAGCGTTTGGCTGGTTTGGCCGTGCTGGCACACTAATTTTGCTCGCTTGGCCGCTGACGTTACCCGCAGCGCAAGATACTCGCTCAGGCGAGAATATGCAAACGGCTGATGGTCGCCGTCCGGCCATGATGATCGTGCCCGAGTGCGGCCTACACGCGCTCCGTGCGCAAGTTCATCGTCACCGCAAGGTATTTTTGGCTGCTTCTAATGCCAGCACTTTTTGGGCCGCTTTGTCATCGGTGATCAACACATCGAGATACCCACCCCGGATGGCCCCCAGGATCGCGTTGCCTTTCACTTCGCCGCCGGCGATGGCGATGACGGTGTCGATGCCCTTTAACGCGTTGATGTCCATGCCAATCGTCCGCCGGTTCAAGTCGATATCCATCACCCGGCCCTGTATATCAAAGTGTTGGGCACACATGTGCCCCGCCGCCCCATTTTCTTTTAAGTAGCGGATGTCATTTGCGTCGAGGTAACCCAGCCAAATCATGCCTGAGGTCTCGTCACTCAAGGCGCCGATACCCAGTAAGGCAATATCAGCCTGTTGGGCCAGCGTCAGTGTTTCCCGCACCATCGGCTCCTGCAGCAGATACTCACGGGTGCGCACATCTTCCACCAAGAGCGGCGCGTGCATATACCGGTATTGGCCGCCATATGCTTGGGCCAGGTTACGCACGATGTCAGGCCCATCGGTAAAGGGGTTGCCCGAGCCAAGCGCGCCAATCATTTGAACGGCCGTCAGCTTGACCTGATGCGATGGCTTCAAGTGCTCAATGGTGCTGGCAATCGAACGGCCGTTTGACACGGCAACGATCATATTGTCCCGGACAGTCCGGTCCAAATAGTTTGCCGCCAGTTGGCCCATCCCCCGCCTGACCTCGTCGCTATCCTGGTCATAGGCGACCAACACCCGGGCATCGCGTAACGAGAACGTCTTTGTCAGCACTTGCTCCAGCTCCTCATCGCGTTCCCACGGATATGTGATCGTGATTTTGACGATACCGCCATCGCGCGCTTCCTGGAGCAACCGGGAGACAGTCGAGCGGGACGTATTGAGCCGCTCGCCGATTTGGGTCTGAGTCAGTTGCTCGATATAGTAGAGCCGAGCGACCTGCATCAGTGTCTTATTACTTTCGCGAGACATGTGCTCCTTTTCTATCGTCATCTATCGTCCGTTATCGCATGTCGCAGTGTCCGCCCGTTCGCTTAACACACTACGCTACGACTAGCGCCAGTCGTAAGCGCGCTTGCGGCTAGAGACTGGGTGTTGAAGGCGGCCACGGAGTCGCTGTGTAAAGGATCGTGAACGCATGCGCTGACGAGGGATGTTCAGGCCTGGCACGTCCATACCCATGTCGCCCGTGATCGTAACCGTCATCGTGGATAGCGGGGCCGTCATCATAGGTGGGGTGGTCGCCATGGTCAGCACGTCAGCACGATGGTATATTGTGCTCGATCTTGGGCATCTGTGCAAATATTTCGAGAAAACGTGCAAACATAAGGGCAAGACATGAGCAAAGTGACTGAAACAACGCGGGAGTCGTGGATCCTCTCTAGCTTTCCGGAATGGGGCACTTGGCTGAACGAGGAGATCGAGCAGGAAGCCGTCGCACCGGGAACGTTCGCCATGTGGTGGCTGGGGTGCACGGGCATCTGGCTGAAGTCGGAGGGCAACGCCAATGTGTGCATTGATCTGTGGGTCAAAACGGGTAAGCAAACCAAATCGAAGCCATTCATGGAAAGCCAGCACCAGCACCAGCGCATGATTGGCGTTAAAAAGCTTCAGCCCAACCTCCGCAATGCCGTATGCGTGCTCGATCCGTTTGCCATCAAGACCTTGGATGCGCTGCTGGCGACCCACGATCACAGCGACCACATCGACCCCAACGTGGCCGCGGCGGTGATGCAAAACTGCAGCCCTTCGGTCCCATTTATCGGGCCCCAGGCATGCGTGGACCTATGGACCGGATGGGGCGTGCCAAAGGAGCGCTGCGTCGTGGTGAAGCCGGGCGATATGATCCATATCAAAGACACCCAGATCATCGCCCTAGATTCCTTTGACCGGACGGTGCTGGTGACCGCGCCCAAGGGCGTGACCTTGAAGGGCAAGATGCCGCAAGAGATGGATGACAAGGCGGTCAATTATCTGATCAAAACCCCGGGCGGCAACCTGTATCACAGCGGTGACTCGCACTATTCGAACTGGTTCGCCAAACACGGCAACGACTACGCCATTCACGTCGCGCTTGGTTCGTTCGGCGAGAACCCGCGCGGCATGACGGATAAAATGACATCGGTCGACATTCTGCGCATGGCCGAGTGCTTGAAGGCCGAAGTCGTGATCCCCATCCATCACGATATCTGGACCAATTTCCAAGCCGATCCCAATGAAATTTTGATGCTGTGGAACATGAAGCGCCAGCGTCTGCAGTATCGATTTGAACCCTTCATCTGGCAGGTCGGCGGCAAATACATCTACCCAAACGACAAGGGCAAGATCATTTACCAGTATCCGCGCGGTTTTGAAGACGCCTTTGCGCTTGAGCCGGACCTGCCCTTCAAGGCACTGCTGTGACGAAATGGTCGTGGTCAGATCACTTTTGGTCACTGCTGTCGCAAGTCCTTGACGCCACGGGTCTTTCCTCCGTTTGCACGGCGGCGCGAGCCAAGGGCCTGCTTCGGCGGCAAAGCATCGGCAAAGCATCACCCCCTGTTTACAGCAAATTCCGAACCCATGCCACACCCATTGACGGTATGTCAAAGCCTGGCGTGCGCTGATCTTGCGATCTCGACCGAAAAGGTTTGGGAGTTTGCGATACGAGCCAAACATGTTGACGATGCAGACACCCCGAACACCCCCGAAGCCGCGTTTCGACGTCACCACCATCGGTGAAGGCCAACTGCGCTACAGCGTGCCGGCCGGCACCCGATTGGAGCAGGCGACCCAGCTCAATGTCTCAGTCGCCGGGACGGAAGCCAACGTGACCGGCCTGCTGTCGCGCCTGGGCTGGCGCTGTGGCTGGGTGAGCAGCCTACCGGACTCGCCGCTGGGCAGGCGGGTGGCAAATGAATACCGGCTGTCTGGGCTGGACTTGTCAGCCGTGGTGTGGTCGACTGACTACCGGCTAGCGACCTACTATGTCGAGTATGCATCACCGCCCCGCGCGACCCAGGTCTACTTCGATCGGGCCAACACCTGCTTTACCAACCTGAGGGCTAGCCAAGTCGACTGGGATTATGTGCTTGACACCCGGCTCTTGCATCTGTCCGGCCTGACCGTCCCGCTCTCGGATTCCATCTACCACATCATCGAGCAGGCGATGGCGCGCGCTAAAGCGGGCGGGGTCAAGATCAGCTTCGACATGAACTATCGCGCCCGCATCTGGAGTCCAGAACAAGCCGCTAAAACGGTCAAGCCGCTCATCAAAGATGTCGATTTGCTGTTCTGCGGCCGGACGGATGCCCGGCAGCTATTTGGCATCGAAGGCGCACCCGAGGACATTGTGCGCCAGTTGGGCGAACTGACCCGGGCGCCGTTTGTGATCACCTCGCTGTCGCAGGAAGGGCTGATCGGTTGGGACCGGACGACGTTTTACCGCGAGCGCGCCCGCCCAGTCGGCCTGATCGACCGGATCGGGGCCGGGGATGCCATGGTCGGCGGTGTGCTACACGGCTGGCTAAAGGGCGACTTTGCCAAAGGGATCCGATATGGGGCCCTGACCGCGGCCTTGGCCCTCAGCCAACACGGCGATCAGCTCATCACCACCGCCGCCGAGGTCGAAGCGCTCTTGGATGCGGCCCAGACCGATATTATCCGCTAGCGAACGGACTTATCCATCACGCACGCCGGCTGTGGTCGCGCTGCCGGCGGCCGTCGGCCGGCCGTTTGACAACTTTGCCATCAACGGCTATATGTCCCCTGCAGCTGAACAAACGTGCAGCTAAACAGAGAAATTGTGCATGGCCAATCACTACACAGAGCCAGATGTCATCTTCGAGGGCTGGGCAGCGCCTGAAGGCACCGGCATCATTGTCACCGGTGCAGCCAGCGGCATTGGCGCGGCGGCCTGCATCCTGGCTGCGAAACAAGGCTACAAGGTGGCGGGCTGGGACATCGACGTGGGGGGTATCCAAGAAACGATCACCCGCGCTGGCCCAGCGGGTCAGAACATCCTGCCCCTCCACGCTGACCTCGGCAGTGACGCCTCGGTCGCGTCAGCCATGCGTGACTCGCTCGCCTATGCCAAGCCGTGGTATCTGTTAAACATCGCCGGACCGCGCATGCTGGGCCGGGCCTGGCAATTTGACAAGGTGATCGCGCTGGCCATCGGCCTGATTCACCGCACGAGCGAAGCGTTTCTCAGCACGCATCCTGACCCAGGGGCGGCCATCGTCAACATCGCCGCCATCGCAGGTGTCTTTATCGGTGGTGGTGGCGAGGGCTGGTATGCGGCCGCCAAAGCCGGCATCGCCGGGTATTCGCGCAACCGCGCGGTCGAGTTAAAGGGCAAGGTCCGGGTCAATGTGATTTGCCCCGGGGGCCCGATCGTGACTCCGCGCAACTATGACAGCTTAAGCAGCCCCGCCATGCAAAGCTTCATCGCCAAAAACCCCTTGGGGCGGGCCGGCCGGCCAGAAGAGGTCGCGGCCGCATGCCTATTTTTGTGTTCCCCGGCGGCCAGCTATGTCAATGGCGTCGTCATGCCGGTCGACGGCGGCCTGCATCTTGCGGGTTGAGGCGTAAAGCATAAGACGCAGGCCTACACCAGGAGACCGGAGGAAATAAGCGTCATGATCGATACCGAACGAAAACGCAAGCTCATCCATTCCATCGCGCGCCTCGAGGCGTATCAGGAGATCCAAAACCTGATGGGCCGGACGATGGCGGCCTTTAACTTCCGCCAAGCCGAGCGGGTGCTCGAGAACTTTGCCCTGGATCAGCCCAGCGTCTGGCTCGAATACGCTGATGAGGGTGTGTTCGAAGGACCAGCAGCGGTCAAGGCCATCGTGCGTGACGTCCTTGGCGCCCCACCAGCACCGGGAGAAATGCTGGATTTGCAGTTGACGACGCCGATGATTGAAGTGGCCAAAGACTTAAAGACCGCTCAGGCGGTGTGGTGGTGCCCAGGCGCGGGCGCCATCGCCCATCCAGACAAAGACCCCGAAGCCATTTGGGTTTGGGGCATGATCGCGGCCGACTTTATTGTGACTCAGGCTGATCAGGGGGACCCTAGTCATGGCTTTGGGGGGGACTGGAAGATTTGGCACCTGCACTACTTCCGCTTTATCAAGTGTCTGTATGACAAAGGGTGGGTCGAAGACACCAGCCTCATCAACCGCTTGAACACACCCCTACACCCGCACGCAAAACCCACGACCTACCACAACCCATACTCACCCCTCAGCATCCGGGACGGCATCCCCGCTTGCCCCCGGCCCTACGACACGTTTACCACAAGCGGCTGGATGCTCGAGCGGGATAAGACAAAGTAAAAACGCGGGTGAAAACGATAAAGCGGTGAAAGGAGGACGCACATACAACATGCCGAACACGATGGACGACCTAGATGACCTGGGCGACTTGGACAATTTAAGCGACGACGCGTTCATCGGGCTCGAGCGGCGGGTCGAGAAGCTCCTGGCCGTGTGGGAGATCAAAAACTTAAGGGGACAGGCCGCGATCTTCCATGATGATGCGCATATCGGCCAGCGGCGGCGCGAACTCAACGCCTTAAAGCACCCGAGCGTCGATGTCGCCCGGCTGATGGCCTTCCGCGCCACGCCGGTCGTTGACAGCTTGGAAGGCAATACCCTGATCCATCCCCTGACGACGCCGGTCGTCGAAGTGAATGACGACTGCACCAAGGCTCGGGCGGTGTGGTGGTCGATCGGGGTCGAGGCGTTGTCCAAGTTCAGGAAGCAGCCGATGGCGATCGTCAGCCTGGGCATGGTGCCTGGCACGCATATCCTGGAGGACGGCCAGTGGCGGATTTTGTCGGGCACCTGGCAACGAACGGTCAAGAATGAGTATCACAAAGGCTGGGTGCAGGATATGCAGCCGACCAATACCCGTCCACCGCTCTCCCCCGCAGAGGACCGGAATTTCCTGGGCAAATACGCCTACCGCAAGGACGCCCTGCGCCAGGCCGTGCCTGAGCCACCACGTCAGAACACCTGGGACGAGTTCCCCGACGAGGCCGACAACCGTTGGCTTTATATCAACCTTTGAGTTCTTTGAGGCTCACAGGTTGCCAGGATTGTCCGTGATCTACGCGATCTATTGCGCAAGACAAAGCGCAAGAAATAGGAGTAAGACAGGAGTAAGACAGGAGAAAGTTAGGAGAAAGACATGAAACACACCTTCACAAAACTCGCAGCCTTTGGTTTGATGCTGACCCTGCTAGGCAGCCTCGCGGCCTGCGGCGTGGCCGCACCGCCCACGGCTGGGCCCGCGGCACCGGCCGCAGATGCAGCCAGCGCCGGCGCCAAACCGGGCAAGACGATCAAGGTCGGCTTTACCGCGATCAACCTGGCCGATGCTGTCATCGCCAAGATGACCAGCGACATGAAAGCCGCCGCCCAAAAGAACAACATCGATCTGACGATCAGCGACAGCGGCGGGGACCCGAACAAGCAAGTCAGCGCGGTCGACAACTTTATCGCCGCTGGCGATGATGTCATCATCATTCAGGCGCTCAATCCGCAAGCCATGGAGCCAGGGGTGAAAGCGGCCATGGCCAAAGGCATCAAGATCGTAGCGTTTGGGATCGGCCTGAAGGACTACGATGTCTGGTACAAGAACGACAACTATCTGGTCGGTCAGACCATCGGCAAAATGGCCGGTGACTGGATCAATGAGAAGGCCGGCGGCAACGCCAAGGTCGCGCTGATCGAATTCCCGGTTGTCCCGGTGTTGATCGACCGCGTCAAAGGCATCGAGGACGCGCTGAAGAAGACCGCGCCGAAGGCCGAAATCGTGGCCCGCGGCTCGGCCATCGAGGGCCAAAGCGGCCTGAAACTGGGCGAGACCTTCCTGCAGAAGGATCCCGATATCAAGGTGATCGTCAGCATTTCGGATGGGCCAGGCATGGGTGCGTTCGAAGCGATCAAGACCGCTGGCCGCAACACCGACGACTTTGCCATCTTTGGCAGCGACGTCGCCCCGGACGCGGTCACCCAGATCGCCAAGGGGTCGGCCTACCGCGGCACGGTCGACACCGACAGCAAGATTAGCGGCGCCAAGTCGATGCAAATTGCCTCGGACCTTGTGAACGGCAAACCGGTCGAGAAGATCATCGTGATGGGCGCTATTCCTGTCACGAGCAAGAACATCGCCGACTACAAGTAGGCTTAAACGCCCAAAGGCCGTATCGTCGTCGCAATCGCAGCAATCGCAGGTGGGAGTCAGTGCCACGGGCGCTGGCTCTCGCTGTTTGTAAGCGGTGCACCCGGTCAGACGCGATCACCAGCGACCTAGGACCTGAGCCGCTCGTGGGACGGGAAGCGGGCCAGCTGATATGGACAGTCATTCTCTTTTGTCGCTTCGGGGGATTACAAAAACCTACCCCGGCGTCACGGCGCTCCGGGACGTCTCGATCGACTTTTGGCCGGGCGAGGTGCATGCGCTCGTCGGTGAAAACGGCGCTGGCAAGTCAACCCTGATCAAAGTGATCTCGGGGGCCCTAGAACCCGACGCAGGGGTGATTGGCTTTGAAGACCGGACTTTTGCCAAGCTCGCGCCGATGGAGGCAAAACAGCTGGGCATCGAGGCCGTGTATCAAGAATTTACGCTGGCCCAGTCGCTGAGCGTGGCAGAGAACATCTTTCTGGGCAAGCCCAAAACCAAGAACGGGCTGGTGGACAAGCGCTCAACCGCCCAAGCGGCGCGGGACATGCTCAGCGGGCTCGGCATCGATC
>Ga0075021_10001359_pt1 | contig 12529 bp, 9 predicted proteins | sample ColStrG_CSR_2012_FD_72749 | JGI IMG/M metagenome (GOLD analysis project Ga0075021, IMG submission 72749) | Freshwater sediment microbial communities in response to fracking from Pennsylvania, USA - Cold Stream Run_MetaG_CSR_2012 | ecosystem: Environmental > Aquatic > Freshwater > Creek >...
CCTGGATACAGCACGATCCAAGGGGCGGTGCGAAAGTAGCGCGTGCCGTCCTGGATCAGATTGCCCCAACTCGGCACCGTCGGCGGGACACCGGCGCCCAGATAGCTCAGCACCGCTTCGAGCAGAATGGCGCTGGGGATGGACAAGGCGATGAGTACGACTAGGGGCGAGATCAATTGCGGCAAGACATGGCGCAGCATGATGGGTGTGCCTGTCATCCCCAAGGCCCGGGCAGCCTCTACATAGCCGCGCTGCTTAAGGCTGAGCACCTGTCCGCGCACCACCCGTGCAACGGGCGCCCACGAGATGAGCGAGATCGACAACATCGCGATGCCGACGCTGGGTTTGGTGGCCGACGATAACGCGATGCCGAACAATACCGCCGGGAACGCCAGCATGGTGTCGATAATCCGGCTGCACACCAGATCGACCCAGCCCCCATAGAAGCCGGCGGGTAAGCCAAACATCAGGCCAAGGATCAGGGCAACTGCGTTCGATACCAGCGCCACGAGCAGCGAAATGCGCCCACCATACAAGATCCGGCTCCACATGTCGCGCCCCAGCGGGTCGGTGCCCAACATGAACGCTGCGCCGGGCGCCACGGGTTGACCATCAGCGCTCAAGCCGTCAGGGAACTGCGTATCTGGGTTTAGCCGGGCAAACGTCCCCGCACCTAACACCAGAGTCAAGACGCAGGCGACCAAAAGCAGGCCCGCGACGATGGCTCGTTCGCGGCGTGCGCTTCGGACAAGCCGGGCCCATGTCCCTTGCGGCTGGCTCGCGAGTCCGAGTGGGTCGGGCTCGGAGAATGCGGCTGACCCAGACGACGCGGACAAATCAGAGATCATAAGCTGAGATCAAGTGGCGAACGACGACCAGTATGGTCCAGGTCGGCAGATAAGGCAAAGTGTCGGCGCCGGTCAGGGCCTTCAAGACAGGCACGAAATGCGTGCAACGCAGGTGACGCGGGTGACGCGGGTGACGCGGGTTATTGACGGATTGACAATATGAGCCACGCGACAACAATTTGGATTGCAGGGTCCACACAGTCCCAACCCCGGCAATGGAACACACACAGCTGCTCACACTCACGCACCCCGTGTGGTGCAAGACCGCCACGATCTATCAGATCAACACTCGCCAATTTACACCCGAAGGCACCTTTCGGGCTGCGCAGGCCCAACTCCCCCGGCTTAAGAACTTGGGCGCCGACATCTTGTGGTTGATGCCCATTCATCCGATTGGCGTCAAGAACCGCAAGGGCACGTTGGGTAGCCCGTATTCGGTGCGGGATTACTACGGCGTGAACTCAGAGTTCGGCAACCTGGATGATTTCAAACAGTTTGTGCATGCGGCACACGACCACGGCATGCACGTAATTTTGGATTGGGTGGCAAATCACACTGCCTGGGACAACCCCCTGACAGTTGAGCATCCGGACTGGTATGCGCGCGACTGGAAAGGTGACTTCCGCCCCACGCCATGGTGGGATTGGCCCGATATCATCGACCTCGACTACCGCCAAAGCGCTGTGCGGCACTACATGACCCAGGCGATGACGCATTGGGTGCGTGAGACCGGCATCGACGGCTACCGCTGCGATGTGGCCGGCTTCGTGCCGACCGATTTTTGGAACGATGTGCGCCGGGCGCTCGAGGCGATCAAGCCCGTATTTATGCTGGCCGAATGGGAAGACCGCGACCTGCACACTGCCGCGTTCGATATGACCTATGCCTGGAGCTGGTATGACGCCGTGCACAACATCTCGATGGGCAAGGCAGACGTGAAGAGCCTATTCGTATATTACTCGTGGAACGAAAAAGCCTACACCCCTGACAGCTTGCGCATGACATTTGTGAGTAACCACGATAAGAACGCTTGGGATGGGACGGAATTTGAGCAATTTGGCGCCGGGCTAAAACCAGCGATGGTGCTGTCGGTGATCGGCGAGGGGTTGCCGCTGGTTTATAACGGCCAAGAAGCTGGCAACACCCGCCGCTTGCAATTTTTCGAGAAAGACCCGATCGACTGGTACACGCATCCAAACGGCGAACTCTACCGGCACTTGTTCGCCTGCAAAAAAGCACATAGCGCGTTGTGGAACGGGGCATGCGGCGCGCGCATGATCCACGTGCCCAACAGCGCCGATAGCGCTGTGCTCAGCTTCGTCCGGCAAAACGAGCGCGACAAGGTCTTCGCCGTCATCAACTTCTCCGCTCACAGTCAGATCGTGACCTTCTCTGGCGGCTTAGACCATGGGCATTACACCGAGTATTTCAGTGACACCCCGGCCGCGTTCGATGCGGGCACACAGCTCGAGATCGAGCCGTGGGGTTACCGCGTGTTTGTAAGGCGTCTTGGGTGAATCAATGAGCAGCGCGCCTGCCAATCCACTTGAAAGGCCTGGATACGCCCTCGTTTGGCATGACGAGTTTGAGGGCCACGCACTCGACACCCAGAAATGGCTGCCCCTGTATTTGCCGCACTGGAGTTCACGGGAACGCGCATCAGCCCGGTATGGCCTCCAGGACAGCACCTTGGTGCTGCGGATCGATGCGGATCAAAGGCCGTGGTGTCCTGAATTTGACGGGGGTGTGAAGGTCTCGTCGATTCAGACCGGGTTATTTGCCGGGTCACTTGGCAGCGCGCTGGGTCAGCATCGCTTTAACCCACGACTAACCGTCAGGGAAGCACACGCAAATGTGCGGCTCTACACGCCGCACTATGGCTACTTCGAGTGCCGGGCCAAGTGCGTCAACACCCCAGGCAACCATGTCGCCTTGTGGCTGATTGGCTACGAGGATGCGCCAGACAGGTGCGGCGAGATCTGCATGTTTGAAATCTTGGGTGCAGACGTGAGCGCGACGACATCAAAGGTGGGTTACGGGATTAAATCGTGGGCCGACCCAACCCTAAGCGCTGCCTTTTATCGCGACTCACTCGACATCGATGCGACCCATTTTCATATTTACGCCCACGAGTGGACACCAACCCATATTGATTTTTACGTCGACAATCACAAGATCAGACGAATCAACCAATCGCCGGCCTACCCCATGCAGTTTATGCTCGGTCTCTACGAAGCCCCAGGCGTGGACGCGAGGTCCGCCTATCCAAAAGAGTTTGTGGTCGACTACGTCAGAACCTATCAACCCGTCAGCGGCTACTGATCGGCTTTGAGCGTCTGTTGGTCAGGATGAGACACCGGGCAACAGCCGTAGCACCAGGGTTCGGCGGCAATTCAGCCGACACCGGCGTGATGACTACTTTCGTGCGCGACCGTTATGCCCGCGCGAAAGTGCCCGACGTCATATGCGCCTTGGGTCGGATGCAGATGCGCCGTCGGTCAGCGATGGTTTCGTGAAAGCGCGCGGCGCGACGCGGATCGTGTCTATATGGCGCGGCAACCGAAATGACACGAAGTTGATGATAATTGAAGGATGAAACGATGCGTCTGGCTGCTTACGACACTCGTGGTTTTGAGCGGCTGCCAGCCAATTTCAGCGCCGCCGACGGCGCTTCCGCGCGCGACGGCAAAGAACATACTACCCACAACCCCAACAGCCGAGCCGGCCCCCAGCCCGCAGACGGGCCGTATCCTCGAACTGAGCGGTTTCCTAAAGCGCACACACGACCCGGTGATGGCAAAGGACGGCGATACGTACTATGTATTCTCATCCGGGGCCGATATCCCATTTCTGACCTCGAAAGACATGTTGACTTGGGAGTTCGGCGGGCGCGTTTTTAAGGAAGTGCCGCGCTGGGTCAAAGATGCCGTGCCGGGTGTGACCGACCTGTGGGCTCCTGATATCTCATTCTATGCTGGCAAGTGGCACCTGTATTATGCCGGCTCGACGTTAGGCAGCCGCCGCTCCGTCATTGGCCTCGCCACAAATCAGACCCTTGATCCGGCCAGTGCAAACTTCCATTGGGTCGATGAAGGTGTGGTGATCAGGTCCGACGACAGCCAGGACTGGAACGCCATTGATCCCAACCTCGTATTGGACGCAGACGGCTCTCCGTGGCTGGCCTTTGGCAGCTACTGGAGTGGCATCAAGCTGCAGAAGCTCGACCCAGGCACCGGCAAGCTGGCAGCGCCTGACACACCGCTCATCTCGCTCGCCAAACGTGCCTCGGGCGAAACGGATGCGATCGAAGGCGCGTTCGTCTTACACAGGGGGAAGTATTTTTATCTATTCGCATCATTCGATTTTTGTTGCCGTGGCGCGGATAGCACTTACAACATCCGCATCGGCCGATCCGAGCACGTAACGGGGCCATATGTAGACCGGAGTGGGCGGCCAATGCTCGCTGGGGGTGGCACGCTGCTCTTGTCTGGCTCAAAACGCTGGCGCGGCCCGGGTCACAACGGCATCTATAGTGACGGCACGACCGATTGGCTGGTGTATCACGCCTACGATGCCGACGAGGTAGGCATCTCCAAATTGCGGATCGAGTCGCTAAGCTGGGATAGAGCGGGCTGGCCGAGCGCACCAAGCCAGGCGTTTGCGACCGCTATCAAGTGATTGGTATAGACGTCGATAACTCAAGCGACAGATCGCAGGCTAGGATATCCCATCTGGGTTTAGAAATGATTTCGAAGACGCACTGCCATCCAAATATCAGCAAATCCAGCAAACGCTGCACCACAGGGCGTGGCGCGACGCGAGTTCTCCGTAGTAGCATTGGCGCATAGCGCATTCCAGGACCAAGGCAATTATCACCTTCACCTTCGAAGCCGTCGTGTGGGAAGTGCGCAATCCGCCACGTTCGGAGTGACGCCAAATTGAAAGCGAGTCAAGTGTCCCCCAAAGCCATTGATGACTATATCGCTGGCTTTCCACCCAATGTGCAGGCCATCCTCGAAAAAATCCGGGCGATCATTCGGGCCGAAGCGCCCGAAGCCGAGGAGGCGATCAAATATCGAATGCCGACCTTCATTTTGAATGGCAATTTGATTCACTTCGCCGCCTTCGAGCATCATATCGGGCTATACCCAACGCCATCGGGCACGGAGAAGTTCAAGGACGAGATCGCGCATTACAAAGCCGCAAAGGGTTCGATACAATTCCCGTTAGACGAGCCCATCCCATATGGGCTGATCAAGCGCATCACGAAGTTCCGGGTGAAAGAGAATCGGGCACGCGCAGCCGCCAAGGGGAAGAAATAAAGCCTTCACATGAGCCGTTGGCTGCGGGTTTTGGCGCTCAACAGCGTTGGTGTTGAAACCGGCGTTAAAACCAGTGTGGCACTTCACACCCGTCAAGCACAACCCTATGAAAACCAAGAAATCTTCCCCGGTCGATGCCCCAGCCAGCAGGCCGGATTTTGCAACACGCTATCCAAATATCGCTGGCTGGATCGAGGGTGATGGCTGGATCGAGCTTGGATCTACGCAGGACTCACCCTCGATGGCACGGGCGCTTGATGAAGGCGGCATGGTGTGGGAAGGCAAAACAAAATACAAGTCAATCGATGACTTGTTAGACGACCTGGAGGCTGGCATCGCGCAGTGGCTGGAAGAAAATGGATAAGCCCTTGCCCGCTCTAGCCCCACACGCCAAGAGCATCAGTGCCGTCATGCGACATGGGCATCGAGATCCGGTGCGACCTTATGCTCCCCCAAACTTATGTCGCAGCCGCTGCGTTTCGGCCTCATCGATCAGATAGTGCTCTGGCAGCCGCACCAATTGATCCGGCTTGCCCATATAGCGAATGACAACGCCATAGTCACGCGCTGCGGCCTCAAGGCTCACATAGGCATCGATGACGTCACTCAGCACCCGCTGTGGATCGCGCTGCCAGGGCTCACCATAGCCACCGCCACCCGGCAAGGCATGGGTGATATGCGCGCCACTGGCGAGGGCATGCAGGCGCTTGGGCTGGAGTGGCTGATCATCAGCAAAAAGCGCGCCGGTCGCGCCCGGTCGGCCACCGGCTAGGCCTTGGGCCGCAAACTGCGTGCGGTCTATCATCGCCGACAAACTCCAGCGCCCCGCCCGACAACTGAGCTGTGACGCTTGCCCCAAACCGCCCCTGAAGACGCCCGCACCGCCGGAGTCTGTGCGCAACTCGCGCTGGTGTTGCACCAGCGGCGCCAGCGTCTCAATCACCTCGGCTGGCACGCCGGCCACACCACTGGGGAAGCCGGTAGTGTTCAACCCATCCTTGGTCGCGCGCGCACCCGTGCCGCCGAGCTGAAATACGCTCAGAATGAAGGGCTCGCCGGTCACGACACTGCTCATGTCACCGCCATCGGCGCTTGCGCCGGGCATCTGCGCTGTGGCCCAACGGCCACGAAATATGCTCAGCCAGATTGGATCGGCGCCACCGGCGATGAGCTTACCCGGCATGGCCGGAGCCAGGGCCCCAAAGATCGCACCCGGCAGGAAGTGACCAATCAGGTGCCGCGATCCGACGGCCGCTGGCTCGACACAATTTAAGATGCTGCCGCGCGGCGCGCGCACATGCACCGGCCTGAAAGAACCCTCGTTATGCGGCACCTCCGGTGCGAGCGCAGCTTTCATCGCAAACGACGCATAGCCGTGGGTGTAGTTCAGCACGACATTGATGCCACGGGAACTCTGCGGTGACGACCCAGCGAAGTCGATGTCAATCTCGTCGTCGCCAACCGTGACAGCGACGTGAATGCGGATGGGCTCCTCAAATCCGTCGTTCCACACCTCGTTTTCAAAGCGCCCCTTTGGGAGCGCCCGAATGGCGTCACGCATGGCCCGCTCTGAGCGGGCGATGATCTCGTCAGCCAGCGGGTCGATGCTATCCAGACCAAACTCATCCATCATATGCAGCAAGCTGCGCCCGCCGACATCGTTACATGCCGTTTGCGCATACAAGTCACCGATGGTCTCATCGGGCGTACGCACGTTGACACGAATGAGCTTGAGCAACTCCTGATTTGGCTCGCCCCTGTCAAACAGCTTCGTGATCGGCACGCGCAAGCCTTCCTCGAACACCTCGTGCGCCTCGGCCGAGAGCACGCGCCCGCCGATGTCGGCGGCGTGACAACAGTTGGCAAAGTAACCCACGATGCGCTCGCCCTTGAACACCGGGTTGAGGACGGTGAAGTCGTTGATCTGGCCCGCGGTCAGCCATGGGTCGTTGGTGATAAGCACGTCACCTGGCCGGAGCATATGCGCGGGATAGGCAGCCAGGAAATGGCGAACACCGGTCGCCATGGGGTTGATGTGACCCGGCGTGCCGGTGAGTGACTGGGCGATCATGTGCCCGCGCGTGTCAAACGCAGCACAAGCCAGATCCTGCGATTCGCGCACGATGGTGCTAAACGCCGTGCGCATGAGCGCATTTTGTTGCTCGTTACACACCGAGAGCAGACGATTCCACAGGACTTCGATGGCGATGAGATCAAGAGGCATAAAGTTACATGCGAACGGAGCTAGAAGAGAGTGTAACAACCAGATTGTGCTGCGCGTCGATCACGCACTGTGCGCCGGGACCAGCCACGACCGTCGATTCGCGCTCCTCGATGATGGCTGGACCCACAAAGCTTGCCCCAGGCCCAAGCTGGTATCTGTCATACACAGGTGTAGCGACATACCCGCCGGATTCCGGAAAGTAGGCCTGTCGCTCGCGTTTGATCGCATTTGTGGCCGGACCCAAGGCAAGGTCGGGCAGGCGCAAGTGCATCGTTGGTGCTGGCCCACTCGATACCACGCGCCAGTTTAATATCTCGACCCCGACCGGTGGTCCTAGCCGCTCGTAGAGCTGGCGATAGGCACGCTGGAATGCCTCTGCGAGCAGGGGCGTGTGGCTGGCGTCGAGTGTGCCGAGTGGCACAGGCACCCGGATCTCATGCCCCTGACCGAGATAACGCATATCGACTTCACGCCGGTGGGTAATGGTTTCATGGGCAACGCCCGACGCTTCTAACAGCGTCTGGCCCTCCGCTTCCATCTCACGCATGAGCGCATTGGCGCGTGACCAATCCAAATCACGAAGCGGCGCCCGCCAAGACCGCACAAAGTCAAACGCGATCGGCGCGACCAGAAAGCCAACTGTGCTCATCACGCCCGCGCCAAACGGCGCAAGAAAGGCCGGCGAGCCTAGCGCACGCGCAATGCGATAGGCATGCAGCGGTCCAGCCCCGCCAAATGCAAACAGCGGCAAGCGCGACGGGTCCGTGCCACGCTCAAGCGCATGCACGCGGGCAGCATTTGCCATGTTTTCGTTGGCGATGTGATGAATACCCCAGGCTGCTTCCTCGACCGACGCACCGATTTTGGCTGCGACATGCTGACCGATGGCGTTCTTCGCTGCGGCCACATCAAGCGTCATACGGCCACCAAGGAAGTAGCCTGGGTCGAGATAGCCGAGCACGAGGTCGGCATCGGTCACAGTGGGGAGCATACCGCCATGGCCGTAGCAAGCCGGCCCAGGGTCGGAAGAAGCCGAGTCTGGTCCGACCTTGACTAAGCCCATCGCATCGACCCGAGCGATGCTGCCACCGCCGGTGCCAATCTCGATCATCTCGATCACCGGAATTTTGATCGGCAGCCCCGATCCCTTCTTAAAACGATACTTGCGGTCGACCTCAAAGTCATGGCTGATGAGCGGTCGGCCACCGGCGATGACGCACAGCTTGGCCGTCGTCCCGCCCATGTCAAACGACAAAAGGTCCGGAATACCAGCCGCTTGGCCATAGGTCATCGCTGCCAGCGCCCCCGCTGCGGGACCGGACTCAAGCAGGCGCACTGGGAACTTGACTGCGGTGTCGACGGTGGCGATGCCGCCGCTTGACAACATGAGGAAGAAATGGCCGGCGAAGCCCAAGCGTGCGAGCCTGTCTTCCAACCCACGCAGATACTTTTCGACCCGAGCTTGCACATACACGTTGGCAACCGTGGTCGAGGCGCGCTCGAACTCCCGTATCTCGGGATTCACGTCCGATGAGATAGACACGCGTAAGCTTGGTGCAGCATGCTCAATCGCGGCCCGGGCGGCCCGTTCGTCGCTAGAGTCGGTAAAACTGTGTAAAAAGCAAATAGCGACGGCCTCGATACCGTTTGCGACGAGTTCGCGGGCCAGCTGCTCGACAAAGTCTCGGTCCAGCGCCCTTAGGGGCGCGCCATCAGCCAATGTCCGCTGTGGCACATCAAACCGCAGGTGTCGTGGCACCAGCGGCTTTGGGTTCTCAAGCATCAAGTCATATAGCTCATAGCGGTTCTCGCGGCCAATCTCGATGCTGTCCCGAAAACCCTGCGTCGTCATGAGCGCGGTGCGCGCACCTTTTCGCTCGATGATGGCGTTGGTGACGAGCGTGGTGCCGTGCACCAGGTGCTTGAGTTCAGCTGCTTTCACAGCAGCGCGGTCGAGCGCATCGGCGAGCACCGTTTCGACCGCAATCGAAGGGTCAGTAGGTGTGGTGAGGGCCTTGCCGACGGTAAACTCACCCGTGTCTTCATCGACCAGGATGAGATCTGTAAATGTGCCGCCGATATCGACGCCAGCGCGGTAGTGTTGAGGGGTCATGTTGGATCTCGTCCAGACAGCCTGCCCGTTGGGCAATATGTCTGGGCGAATTCAAGTGAGTTTTGGGAATTTGCTAAGGGGAAAGATGTCCACCGTGGCCGAGCGCTGCTGGACCAGCATGCCACCGTCGACGACCAGGCAGTGACCGGTGATGTAGCGCGCATCATCCGATGCTAGAAAGACGGCTGGCCCAGCCATATCCTCCGGCTCACCGATACGCGCCAGCGGGATGTTCTCACCCCGCAGCTTGCGCGCCGCCAAGTCCAAGCCGCTGGTATCGATGGAACCAGGCACGAGCGCATTGACCCGCACACCATATGGCCCGAGGTCGAGTGCCAAGGCGCGGGTCATGGCCTCGATGCCACCCTTTGCTGCGTCGTAAGCGACCATGCCGCGGTGCGCCTTCGTCGCGCCGCCTGAGGACATATTGATGATGCTCCCGCTACCCTTGTGGGCCATGACCTCAGATGCACGCAGGCTGCACAAAAATGCACCGGTCAAGTTGATGCCGATGACGGTCTGCCACCAAGTGGCGTCACCCTCCAAAATGTGCCGCTCGACCTTTAGGGCCTTGTAGGAAGATGTGATACCCGCGTTATTGACCAGCACATCCACCGTGCCAAATTGCGCCCGCGTCGCGTCGAAAAGCCCTTGCACGCTCGCCTCGCTGGACACATCGGTCGCCTGTGCCAGGGCACTACCACCCTCCCGCACGATCTGCCCGGCGACAGCCTGGGCACCAGACAGGTTCACATCCGCCACAACGATGTGCGCACCTTCGGCGCCGAATCGCTCGGCAATGGCCCGGCCAATACCACCGGCGGCACCGGTGACGATGACGATTTTCTGCTTAAAACGGTTGCTTTGACTTAACATGATTCGAAGTAGATACCATTTTCCGGCGTTCCCACTCACGGGCAAGATACGCCACCGGAATCGGTCGCAAGGGGCGCTATGCTTGAGCCGACATCAGCGCTGGGCGGTCCAGCCGGAAACGGCTGATGTCAAACGAGGTCTTGCCATCCAGCGCCAAGTCGCTCAGGATTTGGCCGAGCACCGGGGCAAACTTGAAGCCGTGACCTGAACAGGGTGAGCCGATGATGATATCCGGATGAGCCGGGTGCTGGTCCAGGATGAAGTGCTCATCGGGTGTGAGCGTGTAGCGGCAGGTCACGACCTCCACCACGTCTTCACCTAGTGCCGGCAGCGTCGTTTTTGCATATGCCTTCAACCTTTCCAGGGCAGCCGGATTTGGACTGAGATCGGTGTCGTCGGGGTCAATCTCGACGCCGTTGCGATCGAGGATGACCTTGACAAAGGGGCTGCCAAAAATCGGGAAGGCGTTCCCGATGACCGTGCTACCCGGGTGCCGCTGCAAAAACAACGGGAAGCGGCCGGGCAAATAATCCTGCGGATGGCGTGGCCGATAATAGACGCTCATCTCCTTCGTCGTCTTTAGCGGCAGTTTTAACCCTAGCCCTGCGAGCACCTTGTTCATCCACGACCCAGCGCACACGATGACTCGGTCGGCCTCATACGTCTGGCGAGTGGTCACGACTTTGCTCGTATCAGCCGTGTTATCCGAGCCACGCGCTGGATGGATGCCCGTCACGCATTCATCCTCGACCAGTGTTGCACCGTGTCGCCTGGCCTGTGCGACAAATGCCTGCATGCACCGGTCGGCGTGCAACAAGCCGTAGTCGGCCTGATAGAGCACATCCATGTCGGTCGGAATCTGCATCTGTGGGAACGTCGCCATCATCTGCGCGCCGGTCATATACGTAAACGGGGTGCCAGTCTCAACATACGTGGCCCGGATGCCCGCGATGGCTTCGGTGCCGGGCAGGCCGATGTCATACCCGCCGACGATCTCAATGAGCGGCGTATTCGCCTCAGCCGCCAGTGCACGCCAGCCCGCATAGGACGCACGCGCCATGCGCACATAATCAGCACCGTCATAAGCCAGACGGATGATGCGCGACGGGCCATGCGAACTACCAAACACGTGCCCGACCCTGAACTGCTCGATGAGCGTAACCGGCTGACCGGCGCGTGCGAGGGCATAGGCTGTCGCGCAGCCGACGATGCCACCGCCGATCACAACGGTATGTTTTGGTTTTGCTGTAAGCGCCATGTGTTATATGGTATCCGCACTGTCGATATCCATGTCGAGGTGCGATCCCGGTTCGATTTGCAATTGGGCAGTTGCCAGCGGCCAACGATTCTGTTAGCAAGGAACCGCACACGCATCCGCTCAGCCACTATATCCGCAACTCCAGGAGCGCCGGGCAATTCGTGCTGGCCGCACGCTTGACGGCCCGCTCAAAGGCCGGTGCAAACTCGCCGGTGCGCGTGACGACCTCGCTCGATGCGCCAAAGGCTTTTGCATATTCGGCAAAATCCGGATTGCGCAGGTCCGTCCCGATGACGCGATTCGGGAAGCGCCGTTCTTGATGCGCACGGATCGTGCCCAAGCAATTGTTGTTGATGACGATCACGATGATACCCGCGCCATATTGCACCGCGGTCGCTAGCTCCTGCCCATTCATCAAGAAACAGCCGTCGCCGGCGAATGCGATCACCAGTCGCTCGGGACAGGCCAGCTTGCAGGCGACCGCGGCTGGCACGCCATAGCCCATCGTGCCGTTGACCGGTGTGACCTGCGTGCGAAACACCGAGAACTGTTGAAAGCGGTGCAGATAGGTCGCGTAGTTGCCTGCGCCGTTGGTGACGATCGCGCTGTCGGGCAAACGCGTGCGCAGAAACGCATACACTGCGCCGAGGTCAAGCGCTGCTTCCGCCGGTTCGGGCAGCAGGAAGCGTTCATACTCGGCCCGCGCGTCGCTCGTCCAACGCAGGCGCTCTGAAGCATCCATGGGCGTCATCGTCCGGGCCGCCGCCGCAAATTCCGGTATGCCAGATGCGATCGGCAGATCGGCTTGATATACCCGCCCCAATTCGTCCGGATCAGGGAAGACGTGCACGAGCCGTTGCGCTGGGCGCGGCACGCGCAGCAATCGGT
>Ga0075021_10001360_pt1 | contig 12524 bp, 9 predicted proteins | sample ColStrG_CSR_2012_FD_72749 | JGI IMG/M metagenome (GOLD analysis project Ga0075021, IMG submission 72749) | Freshwater sediment microbial communities in response to fracking from Pennsylvania, USA - Cold Stream Run_MetaG_CSR_2012 | ecosystem: Environmental > Aquatic > Freshwater > Creek >...
GCCGGCGGGGATATGCAAGGCGAGTTGATTTTCTGGGGGCACGCCGACCACCCGATCTATAGCGCCGGCCAAGCCTTCATGAAGAAGAACCCAGGCGTCAAATTCACCCAAGTCGAGTTGACCGACGAGCGCACCGCGAAAGTCGAAGCTGCGCTGGCCGCCGGCTCGGGCGCGCCCGACCTGAACTGGCTAGAGGCGTTCGAAGTGCAAAGCTATGGCCGGCGGGGTGTGTTGCTCGATGTTGATGAGTTGGTAAAGCAGCACGCCAAGGACCTGGTGCCGGCTAAGCTGGCCGAGGCGCGGGTGAAGGGCAAATATATGGCGATGCCAGGCGACATCACGCCCAATACGCTCTGGATCCGGCCTGACCTGCTCAACAAGGCCGGGGTCACCGAGGTCGCCAAGGATATCAAGTATGAGGACTACCTCACGCTCGCCAAGACGGTCAAGGACAAGGCCGGCGCCAGCATGTATGTGTTTGACAGCACCGGCCAGGGGCAAAGCTTGCTCATGTTCCTCGTCCCGTTCTATGAGCTGGGCGGCAATTTCACCGACGAAACCGGCGACCAGGTGATGTTCGACAGCTCTGACGCGGCCGAGAAAGCGGTCACCTACGCCAAGATGGCCTGGGATGCTAAAGCCGGGCTCGATGCAGCTTGGTTCTCGCCCCCGTATTGGGGTGCGATCAAGGACGGCAAGCTGGCTGGCACGTATTCACCCCCCTGGATGCGCGGCTTCTTCGAGACCGAGGTCAAGTCGCCCGACCTGGGTCAAGGCAAATGGAAGAGCGTCATTCTGCCTGCTTACGCCGGTGGCGAGAAAAACCGCACCAATGTGTGGGGCGGGGCATCACTCGCCTCATATACCCAGACCAAACAGCCCGACCTGGTCAAGAAGTTCATGGAATACACCTTTACCACCATGGAAGGCGCGCAGGTGACCGGCGACTGGGGCATCGTCCCGCCGTTCCTGCCGTGGCTGACGACCAAGCTCAAGGACGCCAAGCAGACGCTGTTCAGCGACCAAAGTTGGACCGCCACCCTGAATGAGGCGCTGGGCTTGATGCGCACCGACTTCTACCGCACGCCCATCTACGGCACCGCCACCGGCGCGCTGTATGACAAATACTTCATGCCGATGATGAAGGGCGATACCCCTATCAAAGACGGCGTGAAGAAGTGGGCCGATGACATGCGCACCGAAAACAAGAAGCTGCTCGACAGCTTGAAATAGCACAGGATTGTCTTGGCTCCCTGGCGCAATCCGGCCGTCAAACACCGCCAGGGAGTCAAGTGATACCGGCACCTGATGTCGGCAAGTGATATCGACTTGCAGGTCCCCTTCTGATGGCACAAATCATCCAATCGCCCGGCGCGTATTCCCCGCCAAAACCGGCGCTAGCCACCCGGGGCCGGTCACTGTTAAAAGAGATGTGGAAGCACCGGGTGGATTATGTGTTTATCGCCCCCTTCTTCATCGTCTTCGCCATCTTTGGGGTCTATCCCATGGTGTGGGGGCTGCGGCTCAGCTTATCGCGCTGGCCGGGCGGCCAAAAGCCGATGACGTGGGTCGGGCTGGATAACTACGCCGGCCTGCTCGCGAGCGACCCGCTCCTGGGCAAGGCCTTCGCCAACACGCTCATGCTCTTGGGCTGGATTTTGCCGACAGGTCTGGCCTTCGCCTTGGTCGTAGCCGTGCTGCTGAATGCGCGCCGGTTGAAGGGACGCGGCATCTTTCGCACCATTTACTTTTTGCCATTTGTCACGTCAGGGGTCATCGTCGCCATCGTGTTCTCGCAGTTTCTCGACAAGGACTACGGCTGGGTGAACCTCCTGCTGGGCAAGATCGGCCTCGCGCCCGTGCCCTGGTTGGTCGAAACCGTGCCGGCGCAACTGTCGATCACGATGCTGCTACATTGGATGGGCAGCGGAACCAATATCCTGATCTTCCTCGGCGCCCTGCAGGCCATCGACCGCGAGCTGTATGAGGCGGCTGAAATCGATGGGGCGAATGCCATCCAAAGCTTCTTTCGTATCACCTTGCCGATGCTCAGGCCGGTGCTGTTATTCATGATCATCACCGCCACCATCGGTCTGATCAATTTGTATGCCCAGGTAAAGCTACTCACCAACGGCCGGCCAGAGAATAACACCGTGACGATGTTTATGCGCATGATGGATCTGGTCGCGAGCAACCGGTTTGGCGAAGGCGCGGCGCTTGGCTTCATCATCGGCGCCGTCATCCTGGTCATTACCTTTGTCCAGCTCCGTTTGCTGCGCAATTGGTGGACGATCGAGGGCAATCTGAGCAAGTAGCATGGCCGCTGTCACCCCGATCGCCCCGGCCCCAGTCCCAGCGCGGACCCCAAACCGCTCGCGCCTGGCGGGACTGGCACGCTACGGCCTGCTCTATCTCATCCTGGCCGTGCTGGCAGTGGTGTTTTTGTTCCCGTTTTACTCGATGCTCATCGGCTCGTTGATGCCAAAGGACGAGCTGTTCCGGTCGTATCCCCAACTGTGGCCACCGCATGGGCCACAACTCACGGCTTATAAGCTATTGTTGCAACTAGCCTCGCCCGAAGAAGTGAAGGGGTCGGGGCTACAGAACATCAACAGCTATAACTTCCCGCGTTATATCTTTAACACCTTGCTCATCGCCGCGGTGGCCGTCACGCTCCAGGTGTTCTTCAATACGCTGGCTGGCTACACCTTTGCCAAGCGCAACTTCCCCTTCAAAAACCAACTCTTCAGCTTCATCATGGCCACGCTGCTATTGCCGACCGCCATCAATTTCGTGCCGTTTTATTTGCAAGTGGCCGTGACGTTTGGCTGGAGGGACACGTATTTGCCATTTTGGATCCCCAGCTTGGCGACCGCGTTTGGCATCTTCTTGATGCGCCAGTTCATCACCTCAACCATACCCGACGAGTTGGTCGACTCGGCCACCATCGACGGCGCGTCCCAACTGACCATCGTCATCCGCATCGTCATGCCGATCATGGCCGGCGGCATGGTGGTGCTGGGCATCCTGACGTTCGTGGGGGTGTATAACGAGTTTATCCTCACTAACCTCATCATCAGTAAACCTGATCTGCGCACGGTGCAGCTGTTTTTAGCCAACTTCAAAGCCGCCACCATCCGCGCACCGCTCTACGACCTATTATTCGCGGGCAGCGTGATGGCGACAATCCCGCTCCTCGTCATCTTCTTTGTCTTTCAGCGCAAGCTCGTTGAAGGCGTGATGTCGGGCGCGATCAAGGGCTAAGGCCGGCTGGTGAGGTGCTGTGCGTGCCTAGCACCGCATGGCTGGGCATAAGGCCTGAGCGCCGGTGCCCGGCGCGCGCACCGTGACCGCTGGGCTACGGCACAAGGTGCCCTTTGGACCCCGCCCGATCCTATAATCCCGCGCGTGACCGCGACCGTCAAAACACTCGTCGTCAAAGTTGGCACCAGCACCCTCACCGCTGGCACCCCCCGTCTAAACCGCCGCCGCATGCTCAGCCTAGCCAGCCAAATCGTGCAGGTGCGCGAAGCGGAGGGCGCTGTCGTGCTGGTCTCGTCGGGTGCGATGCAGGCTGGGCGCGAGCGGCTTGGCATCGAACCTGGCACAAAGATGTCGCTGGCCGAAAAACAAATGCTGGCGGCGGTGGGGCAAACGCACCTGATGCTAGCCTGGGAGCAGGTGTTTGGCATGTTCGATGTGCAGGTGGCGCAGGTCTTGCTGACGCGGGCCGATCTGAGCGACCGCCGCCGGTATCTGAACGCGCGCGACGCCTTGCGGGCCATCCTGGCCCGGGGCATCGTGCCGGTCATCAACGAGAACGACGCGGTCGCCACCGAAGAGATCCGCGTGGGTGACAACGACAACTTGTCGGCCCTCACAGCCAATGTGCTCAACGCCGACATGCTACTCATCTTGAGCGACATCGACGGCTTATTCACCGCCGACCCGCGCAAGCACCCAAGCGCGACCCTGATCGAGGAGGTGCGCAAAATCGACGAGGCGGTGCGCGCACTGGCAACCGGCAGCAAGACAGGCATGGGGGTGGGGGGCATGAGCACCAAGCTGCAAGCGGCCGAACTAGCGACGCGGGGTGGAACGACGGTTGTCATCGCCAACGGGGCCAATGGGACTGTGATTGCGGACGCTGTGCACGGCCGCGTGGCTGGCACACGTTTTCACCCGCAAGCCACTCAAATCGAGAGTCGCAAACGCTGGATTTTGAGTGAACGCGCCTCCGGTGCGGTCGTGGCCGATGACGGCGCGTTGCGCGCGCTCAAGACCGGCAAAAGCTTGCTACCGGTGGGGGTGCGGGAAGTGGTCGGTGACTTCGACCGGGGAGAGATCATCGCCGTGCGTGATGCACAGGGTCGCGATGCGGCCCGAGGGATCACGAGATATAGCGCGCTGGACGCCCGGCGCATCGCCGGTAAACAGAGTAAGCAGATTGAAAGGCTGCTTGGCTATGACTACGCGCCGATGCTGATCCACACCGATGATATGGTGGTGCTGTAGTCCGTGTCCCAAAGGCTGCGCGCGAGTCGCGGCTGGAACGCCGATGTGAGCGGCAACACAACGGGGTGCACCATGCACGTGCTGCAAAATCAGCGGTGAAAGCCCCAGCGCGCTCTGTCGGACGCGCGCCAAGCGCTTGACCAGCGCAGCGTGTGCCGAGCGTGTGCCGAGCGTGTGCCGCTCGGCCCGAGTGGGAACGGAACGTGACGAAAATGCCATCTACGATAACGGGCGCATGCTTTACGACGTTTAATTCCCATGAGGTCCTCGTTGTTCGCCCCAGCGCATACCCGCTTGACGGCCTCAAAAGCAAGGCCGGACATCAGCCTGGGTGGCAGTTACTATGGGGGGGACTTGCATTATCATATCGTCTTTATGTCGTCGTTCGACATAGCATCATGGTCACACTCCCAAGTGGTCTGATCGTCTCCTGTCAAGCCTACGCTGGCGAGCCCTTGTTTGGCTCAGCCATCATGGCCGCTATGGCCCGTGCGGCCAAAGAAGGCGGGGCCGTCGCCATCCGGGCCAACTCGCCGCCCGACATCGCCGCCATCCGCGCCGTCACCAAACTCCCCATCATCGGCCTGTATAAGCTCTACAGCCACACGAGCGAGGTCTATATCACCCCCACCCGCGCCTCAGCATCGGCTATCGCCCGGGCTGGATGCGACATCGTCGCCATCGACGCCACGCCGCGCCCGCGTGATGGCGGCGAAACACTGGCCCGTTTGATCCCATTTATCCAGGCTGAACTCGATAAATCCGTGTTGGCCGATTGCGCCTGCCTGGATGATGCGCTCGCGGCCGTGGACCTGGGCGTGGACTTCGTGGGCACGACCATGGCCGGTTACACCACCCATGGCCGGGCGCTGACAGAAGGACCTGACCTCGACTTTGTGCGCGAGTTGGTCGCGCGTGTCCATACCCCCGTCATCGCTGAGGGCCGTTTTTACACCCCTGAGCAAGCCGCACAGGCGCTGGCGCTTGGCGCGCATGCAGTCTGTGTGGGCGGGGCGATCACGAGGCCACAGGACACCACGCGCCGATTCATAAAGGCCATGACGGACGTGAAGACGATCAAAGGGTGACGGGCTAGACCATGCACACCGAACCGGTCACCGTCGCACTGTTGCCCCTTGACGAACGCCCAGCCAACACGCGTTACCCCGCCCATATCGCAGCCATTGCAGGCGCACAGCTCGCATTGCCACCCCTTGAGGCGCTGCCCTTCATCAAGCGCCCGGCCGACCGGGAGAAGCTGACCCAGTGGTTGACAAGACAAGCAGGTCAGACGGACAGCATCGTCGCATCGATTGATCTGCTCGGCTATGGTGGCCTCATCAATTCGCGGATCAGCGACGACGAGATTGCTCGTGTGCTAGGGACCATCGAGTCGCTCACACTGTTGCGCCAACCAGGACGAACGGTATTCGCCTTTAACGTCATCGAGCGCATCTCGAATGCCAACGATGCGACCGAAGAGCCGGACTACTGGGCCGAATATGGCACACGGCTGTATGACGATTCGCGCGAACTCGACCAGGGACGCTCGGAACGCTTGGCGCCATCAGAACGATCCAGCCGGTTTGATGTCGCCCGTCACGACTGGCTGACCCGCCGTGCGCGCAACCATGCGGTCAATCTGGCGATGTTACGTGCTGCAGCACTGGGCAAATTTGATCTGCTCGTGATCTCCTCAGACGATACTTCCCCGGTTGGGCTGAGTGCACGCGAACGCAAACATCTCGAGTTTTGGCGGGATGCGTTATGGTCAACACCTGGGCCGGCCATGCTGAACGTGGGTGCTGGGCAGGTGCTGATGTATCCCGGAGCGGATGACGTGGGTTCGGCGCTGGTCGCGCGCATGATCAATCACAAACGCAACCATTCGCCCACGGTGTTCGTGCACTACGCTGACGAAGAGATGCGCAATAACGTGGCCCCCTACGAAGACCGACCGATTCATGTCACGGTTGAGACGCAGATCATGGCCGTCGGTGCACAACAGGTCATGACGCCTGAGGCGGCTGATGTGATTGTGACCATCAGCCCGCCCTTTGAACGCCGTGAGCGGGACCCGCACTGGTCCGACCATGATCCAGACGTCCGTCGGCGAGCACTGACCCCGATGGTGCAACGCATCGCGCGCTGGCTGGATGAGGGCCGGCGCGTCGCGGTGGCCGATGTTGCCTTTCCCAATGGGGCCGAGCCAGTCTTTGTCGAGTTGCTACTTGAACATACCCCGATCGCCAAGCTCACCAGTTTTGGCGGATGGAACACCGCCGGAAACACCCTGGGCACGGTGTTGGGAGCAGCCTGTGTGCCGCCCGCGGATGACCACGCCCGGCAAGTGGCGCTGGCCCATCACCTACTCGAAGATTGGGGCTATCAATCCAGCGTGCGTAGCAACCTGGGGCGCTGGCTAAGCGAAACATTTGGGGACGGGCATATCCCAGCCGGTCACCTGGCCGAGGCGACTGCGTTTACGGCCGACCACCTACAGCCCATCGCCGGGCGTATCGGTGCCGCAGGTCTGCCATGCACGGTCAAAAACGTGCGTCACCCTTGGCATCGGACGTTTGAAGTGGACTTTGATCTCGACTAAGAGTAAGGCTGGTTTGGTCCGTCAACGGTCAAGGTTTTAGGGCTGCTGCTCAACCCTTAGAAACGTGTAAGAACGCGCACCTTGAACGCGCACGGAGCCATATCGGTTAAGGCTTCGGACACAGCTTGCTTACGCATACGACTCAGCTACGTCACATCTGGCCTCACTACAATCGCTGCCAACATATGCGAACTCCTGCTGGCAAGGAATGCAAGTTCTACTATGCCGATTACTATCGCGGCCGTCAGAAACAAGAGTGCCGCCTGATCGCCCGTAATCCCGAAGGCGGCACCTGGAAACCGAGTCACTGCAACACCTGCCCGGTGCCCGCGATCTTACGCCAAAACGCCTGTCCAAATCTCGTGATCGAAGGCAAGATTGATAAGAGCATGCTTGGCCTGCGCGAACGGGTAAAGGTTTACGCCGTATGCTCAAAATACCTGACCGAGGTCGACCAGCCCGAGGTTGGGTGTGGGCATTGCCATGAGGAAGCGCTGAAGGTGATCGGCGGCTCGGTGCCACGCCAGTTGTAACACCCGGCTTCACTCTTTACCGTGTTGACATGCAAACAATCTTCCACCCCTTCCAGGGTCAACACAACCCAGCCAAAGAGTTCCTCGATGGTGAGTGGGTAGATTACCTTGAAAGTGTGCGACGCCCCGAGATGATTCTGGCTGCGATTGCCCGGGCCAAACTGGGTGATGTCATCCAGCCGGATGACTTTGGGATCGAGCCGATCCGCGCCGTGCACACAGGCGACTATCTGCAGTTTTTGCAGACGGCCTACTCAAACTGGATTGCTGAGGGCCGCTCGCCGGCCGGCGTGTATCCTGATACGTTCTTCAAGCCCACCTTCAGACACCGGCCGTCCAAGACGGGCGCGCTGGCTGGTCTATACACGTTCGACATGAGCACCGTCATCGTTGAGCACACCTGGCAGGCGGCGTATCAATCAGCGCAATGTGCGCTGACGGCTGCAAAGCTGGTGCAGGCTGGTGCGCGCTCAGCATTTGCGCTGTGCCGGCCGCCAGGACATCATGCGCACGCGGACATGGGTGGCGGGTATTGCTTCATAAATAATGCAGCCGTCGCTGGTCAGTTCTTGAGTCAGCGCTCCCGCACGCATCCACCCGCTCAAGCGCCTCGTCTCAAGGCTGAGGGCGAAGACGCGCATATTGCCATCCTCGACATCGACTTCCACCATGGCAACGGCACGCAGGTCATCTTCTATGACCGCCCTGACGTGCTGTTTGTCAGCTTGCACGCGGACCCCGACCGGCAATATCCCTATTTCCTCGGTGGCACGGACGAGCGCGGCGTAGGGACAGGCGAAGGTTTTACCATCAACTATCCACTGCCAATCAAGACCACCAACACGCATTATCTAGATGTGCTAGCGCGGGCGTGCCAGGACATCGTGCGTTTTCAGCCCCACTATCTGGTTGTCTCGCTCGGCGTGGACACCTTCAGCGGCGACCCGCTGGGCGACTTCGCCCTGACCGCCGATGCGTATCCTCACATTGGCGAGCGGCTCGCGCAACTTGGCCTGCCGACGGTGTTCATCATGGAAGGCGGTTATGCTATCGAGCAGCTCGGCCAGAATGTGGCGGGTGTGCTGGCTGGCTTCGAAAACGCTTGTTAACACGTGGGGCAAGGATTGGCATCAGCCTGTGCCCGCTTTATAGTAATCACACACATGGCAGACAAAGACCTCAAGGGTAAATGGGCGCTGATCCTGGGCGCGTCATCTGGCTTTGGCGCAGCGACGGCACTGGAGCTAGCGAAATACGGTGTCAACATCATTGGACTGCACCTGGACCGAGGTGCGGCGCTAGACGCGGTCAAAGAGTTGGTCAAACACATCGAAACGTTTGGCGTAAAGGTGAGTTACACCAACACCAACATCGCCAACGCCGAAAAGCGCGCGGAAGTCATCACAAAGATCAAGGAGTTACTTGGCGATGCCCCGCTGCATATGCTGATGCACTCGGTCGCATTTGGCTCGCTGATGCCGTTTATCGACGCTGACGCAAAGGGCCAGCTTATCCAGTCCCAGCTGGAGATGACGCTGGATGTGATGGCCAATAGCCTGGTGTATTGGGTGCAAGACCTGTGGCAGGCCGGCATGCTCGGCAAAGGCAGCCGGGTATTCAGCATGACCAGCATGGGGAGTGAAGAAGTGTTTGCCACATATGGTGCGGTCAGCGCGGCTAAAAGCGCGCTCGAGAGCCACACCCGCCAGCTTGCCCTCGAACTTGGCCGGCATGGTGTGATGGTCAACTGCATCATGGCCGGGGTGACGGACACAGCCGCCCTGCGCAAGATACCTGGCAACGAGGCTATCGTCGCCAAGGCCCAACGCCGCAACCCGACCGACCGGCTGACATCGACGCACGACATCGCCGTTACCATCCGCGCCCTATGCGACCCAGAGATTGAGCGGATCAACGGGGCCGTGATCGTGGTCGACGGCGGTGAACGGATTTCGATGTAAGCACCCGGGCGCGTTTAGGCCTATATCACCAGCGCCGTGGCCTTCGCCGATTGCGGCCAAAGCCTTGCGCGATGCGCGGGCACCGCGCTAGCCAGCAACGGATCGAATCTTATCAATGCCCGATCGCGCCCACGTGTCAAAGACCGGCAACTGCGGCAGCAAGTTGAGCTTCGCCTCGGCAGCCCAATGCACGAACAAGAACCAGCGCAGCCCAAAGACCGCGGGTGCAACATGGCCCTGGGCCGGGATTTGAAGGCTATCGAGATACGTCACCAGGTCGATGTCGCCCGGCGCCCGGTAGGGACGTTGCCAATCGATGAGCTGGTAGCCATCGGCCAGGCAAAAAATATGCTCGGCCTTGAGATCACCGTTGATCGTGCGTGACGTGCGGTCCACAACATCTAACACAGCCTGGGTCTCAGCCCAGCGCGCGAGCGCACCGACGTCGTCACGGTTGATGTTCTTGAAACGGCCATCGCCTATCAGCGTCGATAGCATGTCGAGCGTCTTTTGCGCGAATGCTCGCCACGCTTTCACGGTTCCTAGATCGGCATACACCGGCACATCAGCGCGGATTTCGCCAATCTGCCGCACAACGTCGCGCCCGTGTCTGACAGCCGCCTGCTCATCCAGGTTTCGGGTGCGTAACGTCGGGGCCTGGATATACGCCAGGAGCAAGACCGCTTGGCGCGCGTCGCGCTGCAAGACCGCGCAAGCGGGCAGCAGCCGGCTGTGGACACGCTGATAGAACTCCGGCTCGACGGTTGGCTCGCACTGCACCTTGTAAATGAAGCGTGTCCCCGACGCCGTTATAAGGGATTCGACGGATGAGAGGGGCCAGGCGTGCAACTGCTCGCGGACAACAATCTGCTCCTCCAGCACATGTTCGAGTTCGTGGGTAGCGTGGATGCTCAGTTGTAACGTTGGATGAGGGTGCATCGTGGGTTCTGATCGGGCCCACAAGTGTAGCGCGGCGCGCGCACACCCAACAAAAACCGGGAGACGCGTAGACGTGTAGACGTGCACCGGCCAGTAGCCCAGCCGCCCGGCAAAGAACCCGCATTTCGTAGAATCGCGTGCATGAGGAAAGCTCTTGCCGGCATTATCTCCACCGGGCTTATCGCGTTTCTAGCCATCCAGACCCAAACAGCCAAAGGCGCCAAAGGCGCAGACGTGCCCTACCGGCCAGCGGCTGGTCCAGCCCTCACGGTCAATGTCGCTGCCGGCCGCAAGCCGATCAGCCCGCTCATCTACGGTCTGAACTTCGCCGACGAAGCACTGGCCAAGGAGTTGGCGCTGAGCGTCAACCGCTGGGGCGGTAACGCAACGACACGCTACAACTTCAAGATCGATACCCATAACACCGGCAGCGATTATTTCTTCCAAAATATCCCCGACGACAACCCAAACCCCGCAGCGCTACCCGACGGATCGACGGCCGACAAATTCGTCGAGCAGAACAAACGCACCGGCACGGCCTCAATCCTCACCATGCCCACCATTGGGTGGGTCGCCAAACGGCGCGTATCGGACCACCCCTATGACTGTGGCTTCAGCATCAAGAAATATGGCCCGCAGCAATCCTCCGATCCATACGATCCGGACTGCGGCAACGGCGTAAAGACCAACACCACAAATATCACTGGCAACGACCCGACCGATACCAGCCTCGTCGTTACGACCACATTTGCCAGCGAGTGGATCGCGCACCTCAAGACGCGCTATGGCAGCGCCGGTGGTGGTGGTGGCGTGCAGTTTTACGAACTCGATAACGAACCAATGTTGTGGAATAGCACCCATCGTGATGTCCACCCGCAGCCGACGAGTTACGATGAAATGCGCGACAAGGCGTGGCAATACGCCGCGGCGATCAAAGCGGCCGACCCCACGGCTATGACGCTTGGCCCAGTGCTATGGGGCTGGACGGCCTATTGGTATTCAGCCGCTGACGCAGCCGGTGGCGGGGCCTGGTGGGACGTGCGGCCCGACCGCAAGGCACATGGCGATGTGCCGTTTGCGCAGTGGTATCTGCAACAGATGAAAGCCTATGAACAGACCAGCCACACCCGCATCCTCGACTACTTCGACCTGCACTATTACCCGCAAGCCAACGGCGTATCACTGTCTGGTGCGGGTGATGCCACCACCCAAGCACTACGCTTGCGCAGCACCCGCTCCTTATGGGACGCAAGCTACGCCGACGAAAGCTGGATAAATGGCACCGAGGGCGGACCCGCTGTGCGTCTCATCCCCCGTATGCACGAGTGGGTGAACGCGAACTACCCTGGCACCAAACTCGCCATCAGCGAATATAACTGGGGCGCGCTTGACGACATAAACGGGGCCTTGGCCGAAGCCGATGTGCTGGGCATCTTTGGCCGCGAAGGGCTGGATCTGGCGACGCTGTGGTCGCCACCGAGCGCAACACAGCCGGGCGCATATGCCTTTCGCATGTATCGCAATTTTGACGGGAAGCTCAGCGCGAGCAGCCAGTTTGGCGACATCAGCGTGAGCGCCACGAGTTCCGATCAAGCCATGCTCCCCGTGTATGCCGCCCAGCGCAGTGGCGATAACGCCCTGACCCTCATCGTCATCAACAAGACATCCGGCGCCCTAACAAGCGCCCTGGCGCTATCTAGCTTCACGCCTTCCGGCGCAGCCCATATATATCGCTACAGCGCCGCAAACCTGAACAGCGTCGTCAAGGAGGCCGATCAAGCCGTCAGCGCGAGCGGTTTTAGCGCGACATTCCCCGCCAACTCCATCACCCTCATGGTCATGGCGACTGCCGCTGGCACGCCTACGCCGACCTTGATACCGACGTCAACGCCCAAGCGGACACCCGTTCCAGGGAGTGCAACGCCAACGCCCACCCCCAACCCGAACGTCACCCCACGCGCCTACCTACCC
>Ga0075021_10001361_pt1 | contig 12503 bp, 11 predicted proteins | sample ColStrG_CSR_2012_FD_72749 | JGI IMG/M metagenome (GOLD analysis project Ga0075021, IMG submission 72749) | Freshwater sediment microbial communities in response to fracking from Pennsylvania, USA - Cold Stream Run_MetaG_CSR_2012 | ecosystem: Environmental > Aquatic > Freshwater > Creek >...
GGGGACGGGCGGGCAGAACGGAGGTGGAGTGGACCCGGAGCAGCAGGCCGAGCAGGAGTTCGTAGACATGGCCTACGCACGCCTCGACGCCATGCGCAACGATGCCAACTCCATGCTCGAAGGGGTGCTCGACCTGGGCCGGGGCGGCACCTTCCAGTCCCGCACCGAACGGGATGTGGTGGTGCGCACCAGCCTGGCCCGGCTCGAGCAGCTCGACATCGGGGACCAGGCCCTGACTTTCGGCCGGATCGACCGGCTGCTCGAGGACGCGGACAGCGTGGCCAACGGCGACGGACCGGTCGGTGCACCGGACATCGGGCCGACGGGCGAACCGGAGACCGAGACCTTCCACATCGGGCGCCTGGCCGTCCACAGCGCCGATCACGACCCTCTGGTCGTCGACTGGCGGGCGCCGATCGCCGAGCCCTTCTACCGGGCCACCGGCAGGGACCCCCAGGGGCTGGTGCTGCGGCGTCACCTGGCGCTCGAGGGGCGCCGGGTGATCGGCCTCGAAGACGAGCGGTTCAGCGCCACCGGAGTGGCGGGGACCGTCCCTGATCAGGCCCGCCCGGGGACACCGGATGGGGAGAGCGGCGGCGAGCTGATCGTGGGTGACCTCCCCATCGGCGGCCCGGCCGCCCTGTTGGCCGCCCTCGACCGGGCCCGCTCGGGCCGGATGACCGACATCGTGTCCACCATCCAGCGCGAGCAGGACGAGATCATCCGGGCCCCGCTCGCCGGGGTCCTGGTCGTGCAGGGTGGCCCGGGAACAGGGAAGACGGCGGTCGCCCTCCACCGGGCCGCCTACCTCCTCTACACTCATCGGTTCCCGCTCGAGCGCCAGGGCGTGCTGGTCGTCGGGCCCAATCCGCTCTTCCTCCGCTACATCGACCAGGTGCTGCCGTCCCTGGGCGAGACCGGGGTGACCCTCTCCACCGTCTCCGGCCTGGTGCCCGAGATCACGATCCGGGAGGTCGGCCCGGAGGACGTGGCCCGGCTGAAAGGCGACCCCCGTATGGCCAAGGTGGTGGCCCGGGCGGTGCGCAGCCGGCAGCGGGCGCTGGCCGACGACGTGGCCGTCCCCTACGGCGCGCTATTCCTCCGGCTGAGTGCCGAGGACAGCCGGAGGATCGTCGAGATGGCCCGCCGTCGGCCCGGCTCCCACAACGCCAGGCGGAGGCTCGTCGAACAGGCCGTGGCCCAGCTGCTGGCGGACCGCGCCCGGCAGACCCAGCAGACGCTGGGGGTGGGGGCCCCGTCCTCGGTCACCGCCTTCCCGGGATACGACGACCCCTCCGAGCTGTCCGAGGAGGAATTCGATTTCGAGGACTTCTCACGGAAGGTGCGGCGGGTCCCCGAATTGGCCGAGGCCCTCGACCGGATGTGGCCCCGACTGTCCCCCCACGAGCTCCTCCACGACCTGTTCGGCGCGCCGCCGCTGATCGCCGCCGCCTGCCGCGGGGTCCTCGCACCCGAGGAGCAGATCCTCTTGCACCGGCCGCGTTCGGCGTCGTTCGAGGAGGTGCCCTGGACGCCGGCCGACGCGGCGCTGGTCGACGAGGCGCGCCATATCCTCGGCCCTCGCAACGGCAATCGCCACGGCAATCGCAACGGCAACGGCAACGACAGGGGCAACGGCAACGGCGATGACGGCGTGCGCAAGTACGGGCACGTGGTGGTGGACGAGGTCCAGGACCTCTCCCCGATGCAGCTGCGGATGCTGAACCGGCGCTCCCTGTCCGGGTCGATGACCGTCGTGGGGGACATCGCCCAGGCCACCGCACCCTGGTCCCCCCGGTCCTGGGCGGACATCACCGATCATCTGCCCAATCGGCGACCGGTCCGGAGCGTCGAGCTGACCGTGAGTTACCGCACGCCGGCCGAGGTGTTGGCCGTGGCCGGCCGGGTCCTGGCGGTGGCCGCCCCCGAGCTCACCCCGCCCCGGCCGGTGCGTCGCACCGGTGAGGAGCCGCGGGTCATCGCCGCCCGGGGGCCCGACGGCACCCTCCGGGACGCGACCCTCCGGGATCTGGCCCGCCGGGTGGCCGACGTGGCCGACGAGGAGGTGGCCCGGGTGGCGCCCGGGCGTGTGGCCATCCTGGCCCCCGAGTCCCTGCTGCCGATCCTGTTCGACGCCCTGGGCGCCGTCGACCTCCCGGTGGTCGACGCCCGCGACCTGCGCAAGGGGGGGCTGTCCGAGCCGTTGGTGCTGCTGGCGGCCGACGCCGCCAACGGGCTCGAGTTCGACTCGGTGGTGGTGGTGGAGCCGGCGGTCATCGCCGGGGAGACGGCACGGGGGCTGCGGACCCTGTACGTCGCCCTCACCCGGCCCACCCAACGGCTGACCGTGGTGCACCTGGCCCCGGTGCCGACCGCCCTGCAAGGGGCCTGAGCAGGCTCGCACAGCCGGGGTCCGGGGGGCAGTCCGGCGGGCCCGGCAGGACGGCCCGATGAGTTGGCCCCCCGAGCGTCAGATCGACTAAAAATACGGCGTGACCCAGGCCCTCGCCGTCGAACCGGCGGCAATCTCCCGCCAGCGCCACCGCCCCGACAAGCCGTCGATGCTGGCGGTGGGCGTGATCATCTGGCTTGGCTCCGAGGTGATGTTCTTCAGCTCGCTGTTCGCCGCCTTCTTCACCATCCGGGCCCACGCCTCGGTGTGGCCGCCGGCCGGGACCAAGCTCGACACCATCCAGGCCGGCATCTTCACGCTGATCCTGCTCGGCTCCAGCTTCACCATGCAGAAGGCGGTCTGGGACCAGGAGCGTGGCGACCGGCGCAGCGCCAAGACCTGGATCGTTGTCACCATCGTGATGGGCGCCCTGTTCGTGAGCAACCAGTTCTACGAGTGGGTCACCCTCTCCCACGACGTGGCCACCAACCCCACCCACACCGCCTTCGGCTCGCTGTTCTACATCATGACCGGCCTGCACGGGCTGCACGTGTTCCTCGGCCTGGTGGCCATGGTCTTCCTACTCGGCCGACTGAAGGGCCCCAAGGGGGACCCCGGGGAGACGCCGGTGTTCCAGGGCGTGAGCTACTACTGGCACTTCGTCGACATCGTGTGGATCGGCCTCTACAGCTGCCTCTTCCTTCTCAAATAGATGCAGCCCGGGACACTCGAGGAGATGGGACACGGGACGCGCCGGCTGCTCAGGGCCCGGTACGCGGCACCGGCAGCGCTGGTGGGGTGCGTGGCCCTGGTCGGGTTGCTCGGGTTCTGGCCGAGCTCCGCCCAGGCCAACCCGGTGCCCACCACCACGCTTCCCACCCTCACCTCGACGTCCACCACCGCCACCCCGATCGGGCAGCCGGCCCCGCCCAGCGTCACCGGCGCCCTCAACTACGCCGCCCCGTCCAACCAGACCGGCATCTACTACGCGACGCTGCCGTCGACGTATATCGCCCCCGGCCAGGCGCTCTTCGCCGCCAACTGCTCCAGCTGCCACGGACCGGAGGCCCTGGGGACCACCCGGGCGCCGAACCTGCAGGGCCTCGGGGCCGGGACGGTCGACTTCTGGGTCTCGACCGGCCGGATGCCACTGGCCAACTCCAGCGTCCAGGCCACCCGCAAGCCCCCCCGGTTCAACCGGCTGCAGACCCTCGAGATCGCCGCCTGGGTGCAGTCGCTGACCCCGGGGCAGGGGACCCAGGTGCCCATCGTCAACACCAACGGCGCCGACCTCGAGGCGGGCAACACCCTGTTCACCCTCAACTGCGCGGCCTGCCACACCATCACCGGCGCCGGTGACGCCCTGGCCAACGGGGCCTACGCCCCCAGCCTGCACCTGGCCACGCTCCCCCAGATCGTCGAGGCCATCCGCTCCGGCCCGGGCAACATGCCCCACTTCAGCGTGGGCAACATCACCGACACCGAGGCCCGTGACATCGCCGCCTACGTGGACCAGGTCATTCAGCATCCCGTCAACCGCGGCGGCTTCGGCCTCGGGGGGATCGGCCCGGTGGGAGAGGGGTTCGTGGGCCTGCTCCTCGGCGTGGGGGCGTTGATGCTGGTCTGCTTCTGGATCGGAGACCGCACATGAGCGACGAGCCCCGCCTCGAGGGGCCACTGCCGCCGGCCGCCCTCGACGACCCCCATCTGCAGCCCTACGCCAAGCACCCCGACCGGGCCCAGACGGTGGCCGCCGTGTCCATGGTCATCGGGTTCATCGGGTTCGTCGGTTTCGGGGTGGCCTACTGGGTGGGCGACAACAGCCAGTGGGAGGCGATCACCCTCGGTGTCGGCCTGCTGGCCCTCGGGTTCGGGGTCACCGCCTGGGGAAAGTACCTGATGCCCCAGGGACCGTTCGTCGAGGAGCGGCACGAGTTCCACTCCACCGAGGACGAGCGGGCGGCGATGACGGCGGCGGTGGTCGAGCGCGGCGGCATGGTGGTGAAGCGGCGCAAGCTGCTGGGCGGGCTCTTCGCCCTCGGGTCGACGGTCATGGGGATCGTCCTCCTGTTCCCCCTGATCCGATCGCTCGGTCCCAAGCCCGGCGACACCCTGTTCAAGACCAACTGGAAGAAGAACGCACAACTGGTCACGGTCGACGGCCGGAAGGTCACCGTGGCCGACCTCGACGTCGGCGGGGTGCTCACCGTCTTCCCCGAGGGCTTTGAGGGGTCGTCGCCCGACCAGGTGATCCTCATCCGACTGGCCCAGCTCGGCCCCTTCGACCCGCCACTGGTGATCTATCCTCCGGGACGCACCGACTGGGGGGTGCAGGGTTACGTGGCCTACTCGAAGATGTGCACCCACCTCGGGTGCCCGGTCGGCCTCTACCAGGAGCAGACCCAGCAGCTGGTGTGTCCGTGCCACCAGTCGATCTTCAACGTGCAGTCGGGTGCGGTCCCCGAGTTCGGCCCCGCGCCCCGCCCGCTGCCCCAGCTGCCGCTCAAGGTGGACCTGGTCGGCAACCTGCGCTCCCAGGGGGGCTTCGACCAGGCGGTCGGGCCCGGATTTTGGGAGCGGCCATGATCGACCGGTCGCTCCGCTGGCTCGACGACAGGCTGGGCATCGCCAAGGGCGGCCGGACCTTCCTCGACAAGATCTTCCCCGACCACTGGTCCTTCATGCTGGGCGAGATCGCCCTCTACTCCTTCGTGGTGCTGCTGGCCACCGGGGTGTTCCTCTCGCTGTACTACGTCCCCTCCGCCCACGAGATCGTCTACCACGGTTCGTACCTCCCACTGCGGGGACAGCGGGTCTCCGAGGCCTACGCCTCGTCGGTGGGCCTCTCCTTCGACGTGAAGTCCGGCCTCCTGATGCGCCAGGCCCACCACTGGGCGGCCGACATCTTCCTCGGTTCGATTGCCGTGCACATGGCCCGGGTGTTCTTCACCGGCGCATTCCGCAAGCCCCGCGAGTTCAACTGGATCGTCGGGGTGACCATGCTCATCCTGGGCATCGTCAACGGGTTCCTCGGCTACTCGCTCCCCGACGACCTGGTGTCCGGCACCGGCATCCGCATCGCCTACTCGATCATCGAGTCGATTCCCCTGGTCGGCAGCTACCTGGGCTTCTTCCTGTTCGGGGGCAACTACCCGGGCAACGGCGTCATCATCCCCCGCTTCTACATCCTCCACGTGCTGATCGTCCCTCTGATACTGATCGGGTTGCTGGCCGCCCACCTCGGACTGCTGGTCAAACAGAAGCACACCCAGTTCAAGGGCAAGGGGAAGACCGAGCACAACGTGGTCGGGTCGCCGATGTTCCCGACGTTCATGGCCAAGACCACCGGGTTCCTGTTCATGACCACAGCGGTGATCTTCCTGTTGGGCGGGTTGGCCCAGATCAACCCGATCTGGCAATTCGGCCAGTACGAGCCGTACCAGATCTCCTATGCCGTGCAGCCCGACTGGTACATGGGCTGGCTCGACGGCGCCCTGCGCATCATGCCGAGCTGGGAGTGGGTCGGCTGGGGGCACACCATCCCGCTCGAGGTCTTCCTGCCCGCGGTGATCTTCCCCGGCCTCATCTTCAACATATTCCTGATCTGGCCGTTCATCGAGTCCCGGCACACCAAGGATCTGGCCTATCACAACCTGTTGGACCGTCCCCGTGACCGGCCCCTCCGTACCGCCGCCGGCGTGGCCATGCTCTCCCTCCTGTTCATGGTCTTCTTCGCCTCGTCTACCGACGTCCTGGCCAACTTCTTCCAGGTGCCGCTCAACGCGGTGTTGTGGTTCTTCCGGTTCGCGGTGATCATCGTGCCGATCATCGCCGCCCTGGTGGCGTACAAGATCTGCAACGAGATGCGGGCTGCCGAGGGTGTGGGCAAACGCAAGCGGGCCCAGATCGTCACCCGGTCGTCGACCGGCGAGTACTCCACCACCGACGCCGAAGCGCGGCCCGGCGACGGCGTCGAAGAGATCGATGCCATCCCCGTCCCCACCTACATCGACCTGGTACCACCCGAACTGGCCACGGGCGCGGGCGTGCGCCGGGTCCTGCGCTGAGCGGAGGAAGTGGCGGGGCTGCCGATCTGCCCCGCCCCGGGGGTGAGGCAGGAGCGGGAGCGTCGATGGACGACCCGTTCCACCTCGGGCGCTTCGTCTCCGCCCAGGATGCCGGGAGCACCTATGCCGGGGCAGCCGCGGAGTTGCGCCGAGGGCAGAAGTCGAGCCACTGGATGTGGTTCGTCTTCCCACAGCTCGCTGGTCTCGGACAGAGTGCCATGTCGAAAAGGTTCGCAATCTCCTCACTGCAGGAGGCGCGTGCCTACCTGCACCACGCCGTACTCGGCCCCCGCCTACTCGAGTGCGCGGGGGTCCTTGCCGGGCGGCGGGACCGCACCGCCGTCCAGATATTCGGTGCGGTGGACGCCCGGAAGCTCCATTCGTCGATGACGCTGTTCATGCGCGCCGATCCAGAGCAACCGCTGTTCCGGCAGGTTCTCGAGCGGTATTTCGACGGCCTTCCCGACGCCGCCACCGACGAACGGATCTGAGGGCGAGCGGTCGATGGATCCTGCTCGGGCCCGCCGCATCAGATGCCGGCGCGGCAGTGTGGACTGCCGTCGGAGTCGATTGCCGAAGGGAGTCTCGGCCGAACCACCGGGAGTGCCAATCCCCAGCCCAGAGGCGAGAATTTGGTGGTGGCCCTCAAGTCGGAGTGGAGGTGCCTCTGAACTCGCCCAGGGAGGCAGTCTGGGAAGAACGTGTGTGAGGTTGGCTTCTCTTTGGCGGGATCGCTCTGCTGTTGCTGGGTGTCATGCGGATCTTGGATGTGCCTCTGGGACTTCCGCTATCCCGGCTTGGTACTCATGGGTGATGGTCCGCTCTCAAGGGCCCCGTTGGATCGGGAACGAGGCGGCCACCATCGGCGGGATCATTTGCCATCCGGTGAATGCCCGCAACCGACCGGGCTCTGCCCTTCGGCCCCGGCCAGCAACCACCCACCGCGTCACCGACCGGGGGCGCCGACCTGGTGCAGCTCGACGGCATTCCCCGCCGGGTCGTTGACGAACGTCTGCCGGTTCGTCCCGATGCCGATGGGGTCGGCGGCCTCGATCCCCTTGGAGCGCAGCTCCTGCACGACGGCGTCGAGATCCTCGACACGGATGGCGAAGTGCTGGCCCAGGTTGGAGGGGACGGGCGCCTCCACCAGGTGGACCTGCTGGTCGCCGAGTTCGATCCAGGCGCCGGCGATGCCGAGGTCGGGCCGGTCGCGCCGCAGCGTGCCCCCGAGCACGTTGGTGTAGAAGTCCACGCCTTCACTCACATCGGACACGTTGATGGCCACGTGGTGGATGGCGAGGGGCTTCATACGGTGGATTCTGGTCCCTGCGGGGTGATGGCGCAACGCGGCGGCTACGACAGGCGCTGCTCCATCCACCGCCCCGGTTCGGGCACAGTGGTGAATCCGAACCGCCGGTACAGATCGTGCGCGTCCCTGGTGCCCAGGAGGAGGAGCCGGACACCCCTGATCTCGGGGTGGTCCATTGCCGACCGGACGATGAAGGCGCCGAGTCCCCGTCGGCGACGGCCGGCGTCGACGAACACGTCGCAGAGCCACCCGAAGGTCGCCCCGTCGGTGACCCACCGGGCGAAGCCGACCTGGACGCCGTCGGGACCGAAGCACCCCAAGGCGATCGAGCCCTCCACCGATCGGGCCACCTGGTCGGCCGAACAGCCCTCGGCCCAATAGCTCTCCCGGCTCAGCCAGCGGTGGACCCGGACCAGGTCGAGCCGTTCCGAGTCGTCCGTCACCCGATAGCCGTCCGGCCGTGCCCACTCCATCCGCTGAATGTAGTGCCCGGCGCGATCTGTCCACCTCCGCGGCTCGGATCAGCTCCACCTCCGCCGACCCGGATCAGGACAGCTGGGCCAGGCCCTCGGTGGCGATCCGCTCGAAGGTGGCGGAGTCGCCGGCGAAGACCGAGTCGGGGACGGGCCAGTGGATGACCAGGTCGGTGATCCCGAGGGCCCGGTAGCGACCGGCCCAGTCCACGAAGGCATCCAGCGAGCCAAGCGGGCGTTCGGAGGTCGATCCCTGGACCAGGAACTTGTCGATCGACCCGTAGCTCCGACCGTGCCGGTCACAGGCGGCCTCGAGCCCCTCCATCTGGAGCCGCACCACGTCGGGGGCCAGCGACGCCGGCGCGCCGTCCGGGTCACGGGGGTCCCCGTAGGTGACCCAGCCCTGCCCGTACTCCGCCGCCAGCCCGAGCCCCCGGGGACCGGTGGCGGCCACGACGAAGGGCATCCGGGGCTGCTGCACCGGGCCGGGGACCATGCGGGCCTCCCGAGCCGAATAGTGGGAGCCGGCGATGGTGGTCGATGCCTGGGTCAGCAGCCGATCCAGGAGCGGGACGAACTCGCCCAACCGGTCGGCCCGTTCCGTGGACGACCACTCGGGTCCTCCCAGCACGGAGGCGTCGAACCCCACCCCGCCGGCGCCGATGCCCACGGTGAGCCGGCCGTCGGAGATGTCGTCCAGGGTCATGAGCTCCTTGGCCAGCGTCACCGGGTGGCGGAAGTTCGGGGACGTCACCATGGTCCCGATCCGCAGGCGCTCCGTGGCGGTGGCCGCCGCGGTCAGGGTCGGGATGGCACCGAACCACGGTCGGTCCCGGAAGCTGCGCCAGGAGAGATGGTCATAGGTGAACCCGGTGTGGAACCCGAGCTCCTCCGCACGTCGCCATACCCTCTTACCCTCGGCCCAGCGATAGACGGGGAGGATCACCGTGCTCAGGCGCATGGGGCGAAAACCTACTGTCGATGTCGGGATCCCGCTTGTCCCACCGGCTCCCGCCGTCCATGATCGGGAGATGGACCGAGACAGCATCAGAAGCAGATTCCGCGCCCTCCACGCCGGGGGGACGTTCGTCATGCCCAACCCGCACGATCTCGGGGCGTGCCGACTCCTGGACTCGCTGGGCTTCGAGGCCCTGGCCACGACCAGCAGCGGGTTCGCAGCATCGCTGGGCCGACCGGACATGTCGGTGGGCCGTGACCAACTGGTGGGTCACGTGCGGGCGCTGTGCGGAGCCACCGACCTGCCGGTGAGCGTCGACGCCGAGCGGTGCTTCCCGGACAGCCCCGGAGGGGTGGTAGAGACGGTGGAGTTGTTGGCCGAGGCGGGGGCGGCCGGGTGCTCGATCGAGGACTGGAATCCCGAATCCGGCGAGATCGAGCCAGTCACGGTGGCCGTGGAGCGGGTGGGTCTGGCGGCGGCGGCCGCCGATCGCCTCGGCCTCACCCTGACCGCCCGCGCCGAGAACCACCTGCGCGGGCGGGACGACCTTGCAGACACGATCACCCGGCTGGCAGCGTACGCGGCGGCCGGGGCGCACTGCGTCTACGCCCCCGGCCTGGGCGACCTGGCGGCCATTGCCCGGGTGGTCGAGGGGTCCGGCGCACCGGCGAATGTGCTGCTCAGGCCGAACGGCCCCACGGTTTCTGAGTTGGCCGGGGTCGGCGTGCGACGGGTCTCGGTCGGCGGCGCGCTGGCCTGGATCGCCTATGGCGCCCTGGTCCGGGCGGCCGAGCAACTGCTGGAGTCCGGCTCGCTCGGGCCGGAGGCGCCCTACCTGAGCCGGGCCACGGCGCACCGGGCGTTCGCCACGGTTGGGCCGTGAGCTCCGACGGCCCGGAGCGCAATCTCGCTCAGACCGCCCCGCCCCGGCGGCTCTCGACGGTCACCCCGATGGCGGCCGAGACGATCAGGGCGGCGGCAATGGGCGCCAGCCAGAGTCCGAACACGAAGGTCAGAACGGCGAACATCGCCCCCATCCCGAGGAGGAAGGGCCAGATGCTCGATCCGGGGAACGAGTCGACCACCCCGGCCCCCTCGGCGATCTCGCCCTCCGGGTCGTCGTTGAACTGGGGCTTCATCTTGTACGACCACCAGAGGTAGTAGGAGCCGGGGAGCAGCCCGAGCAGCATCGACCCCAGCAGCATCAAGAAGCCGGCGTCTTCGTAGCTGGTGAACCAGTAGACGACGCCGATGATGCCGAAGAAGACTCCGGTCCCGGCGAGGAAGAGTGCGCTGACCCTCACGGCTGGGCACCTACCTCTCGTGTCTCGTCAGCTGCCACGGCCGGCGCCTTGGCGGGATGTCGGGTCTGCAGCGTGCGGTGCTCCGGATGGTTGTAGTCCCAGGTCGGCCGTTCCGAGCGGATGGGAGGGAGATGGGTGTAGTTGTGGTGGGGGGGCGGGGACGTGGTGAACCACTCGAGGGCGCCGCCGTCCCACGGGTTGTCGCCGGCCGGCACCGGTTTCCGCCACGAGGTGTAGAGGTTGACCAGGAAGAACAGGAAGGAGGCCCCGATGACGAAAGCGCCGACCGTCGAGATCACGTTGAGGCCGGTCCAGCCGTTGTCGGGCCGGTAGTCCGCCACCCGCCGGGGCATGCCGTACAGGCCGACCAGGTACTGGGGCATGAAGGTGAGCCAAAAGCCGATGAACAACCCCCAGAAGTGCAGCTTGCCGAGGCGTTCGCTGAGCATCCGCCCGAACATCTTCGGGTACCAGAAGTAGAAGCCGGCGAAGCCGGCGAACACGCTCGTGCCGATGAGCACCTGGTGGAAGTGGGCCACCACGAAGTAGGTGTCGTGGGTCATGAAGTCGACCGGCGGGGATGCCAGCAGCACCCCGGTGACGCCCCCCATGAGAAAGGCGAAGAGGAACCCGATGGAGAACAGCATCGGGGTCTGGAAGCTCAGCTGGCCACCCCACATGGTGCCGATCCAGTTGAAGAACTTGATGCCGGTGGGCACCGCGATCAGGTAGGAGAGCAGGGAGAAGAACGGCAGCAGCACCACGCCGGTGGTGAACATGTGGTGGGCCCACACCCCGGTGGACAGGGCGGCGATCGACATGGTGGCGAACACCATTCCCTTGTAGCCGAATTGGGGCTTTCGTGAGAACACCGGGATGATGTCGGTGACCATGCCGAAGTAGGGCAGGGCCAGGATGTACACCTCGGGATGCCCGAAGAACCAGAAGAGGTGTTGCCACAGCACCGGCACGCCGCCGCCCTGCACGGTGAAGATGTGGGTCCCGAAGTGCCGGTCGCAGAAGAGCATGACCACCGCGCCGAACAGCACGGGGAAGGCGATGAGGATGAGGATGGCGGTCACCAGCATGTTCCACGAGAAGATGGGCACCCGGAACATGGTCATCCCCGGGGCCCGGAGGTAGAAGATGGTGGCGGCCAGATTGACCCCGGTGAAGATGGCGGAGAAGCCGGTCAGCCCGAGGGCCATCAGCCAGAGGTCGGCCCCGGCCCCGGGGGAGTTGATGGCGTTGGACAGCGGGGCGTAGGCCACCCAGCCGAAGCTGGCGGCCCCGCCGGCCACCAGGAAGCCCGACAGCATGGTGATCGAGCCGCCCAGGTACAGCCAGTAGGAGAGGGCGTTCAACCGGGGGAAGGCCATGTCCGGGGCCCCGACCTGGAGCGGGACGATGTAGTTGGCCAGTCCCCCGAAGGCGAAGGGCCCGGCGAACAGGTACAGCATGAGGCTGCCGTGCATGGTGAACAACTCGTTGTAGGTCTGGAAGGAGACCAACGAGGAGGTGGGGTCGGCCAGTTGGGCCCGGAGGATCAGCGCCATGATGCCGGCGATGAAGAAGATCACCAACGAGGTGATCATGTAGCTCTTGCCGATGACCTTGTGGTCGGTGGAGGTCAGCCAGTTGACGATCCCGCTCGGGCCCTCGTGGTGACGGTGGTCGCCCTCCTCGTGGACCCCGGGCGCGTGCCCTCCGGGGCCTCCCGGTGCCTCCGGGGTGACGATATCCGGGCGTTGGGTGGTGGTCGTCATGCGGATCCCTTGGCCGTGGCGGGTGCCGGAGCGGCATTTGCCGGGGTCGGGTGGGTGGCGATGGGCGGATTGTTCGAGGCCGAGGAGCCCGACCGCGGCAGGGTCTGGCCCGAGCCCACCTCGCTGCTGGCCCACTGGGCGAACGCCGACGGGGTGACCGCCTTCACGGTGAACAGCATCTCGGAGTGGTAGAGGCCGCAGATCTGGGTGCACTGGCCGTTGTAGGTCCCGGTG
>Ga0075021_10001362_pt1 | contig 12503 bp, 6 predicted proteins | sample ColStrG_CSR_2012_FD_72749 | JGI IMG/M metagenome (GOLD analysis project Ga0075021, IMG submission 72749) | Freshwater sediment microbial communities in response to fracking from Pennsylvania, USA - Cold Stream Run_MetaG_CSR_2012 | ecosystem: Environmental > Aquatic > Freshwater > Creek >...
TCTCGCCGCACAAGGGCCAGCACGATCTGGTCAAGGCGCTGGCCACCTACCGGCGCCTGTATGACCCGATGGCCCGGCTCCACATCGTGGGGAGTGCTATCTCCGAGGAGTATCAGCAGGCGGTGACGCGGTTCGCCGAGGAGCTGGACCTGACCGATGCCGTCGAGTGGGCCGGCTCGGTGACCCACGAGGAGTTGATCGCCTACTACGAGGGATGTGACGTCTTCTTGTGTCTCTCAAATCACGAGGGTTTCTGTGTTCCGCTGCTCGAGTCGATGTACCACCGTCTACCCATCGTCGGGTGGCAGAGTACGGCCGTCCCCGAAACAGTGGCCCAGGCCGGGCTGATCCTGCCCGACAAGGAGCCGGTCCGGGTGGCTGCCGCCATCCACCGGGTGGTCGATGACGCCGGCCTGAGGCGCGAACTGGCCACAGCCGCCGGTGAACGGGTCGGCTGGTTCGGTCTCCCGAGGGTGAAGGACGGGTTCGTGGCGGCCCTCGAGGCCGCCTGCGCGGCGTGACCACTCCAGTTTTTCCGGACGATCGAGGTGAGTCACCGCGTCGTCGTTCTGGTCGCCACTCATGAGGATCGCATTCGTACTTCCGCGCTACGGTCCGGCGGTCATCGGCGGTGCCGAGACCGCCGCCCGACTCCTGGCCGAGCATCTGGTGGACCTCAAGGGCTGGAGCGTCGACGTACTGACGACCTGCGCCGAGGACTTCGTCACGTGGGATGACGTCTACGAGCCGGGCGAACAGTGGATCAACGGTGTCCGGGTCGAGCGCCACCGATCGGCCGCTGGCCGGCGACCTTCGTTCCACCCGCTGTCTGCCGCCCTCCTGACCGACCCGGCCGCCGCATCGCTCGAGGACGCCGATCGTTGGCTCGATCTGCAGGGCCCGGTGGCTCCGGCCGTGGCTCAGGTCGCCGCCACGTGGGAGGGCGACGCCATGGTCTTCTATCCCTACCTCTACTGGCCCACGGTTCGGGTGATCGATCAGGTGGCCGTCCCGACCATCCTCCACCCGGCAGCCCACGATGAGCCCGCCCTCCACCTGCCGATCTTTTCGGCCGTCTTCGCCTCAGCCGATGCCCTGGTCTTCCAGACCGAGGCCGAGCGCCACCTGGTCGAGCGCGCCTTCCCGGTAGCCAGCCACCACCAGCTCTTGCTCGGACTCGGAGTCGACGATCCCGACGATGGCGCTCCGGTCGATGCCGGCTCCGCGCAGTTGTCCCGGGTGCCTGATGTTCCATATTTGTTCTGCCTGGGGCGGGTCGAGAAGCAGAAGGGGACGACGGTTCTGGCCGCCTACTTCGCCCGCTACAAGGAGCGGCACCCGGGCCCGTTGCGCCTGGTGCTGGCCGGTCCGGTCGTCGAAGCCCCCCCGGTCCACTCCGACATCGACGTGCTCGGCCCGGTATCCGAAGCCGACAAGTGGGACCTGCTGGCCGGGGCGGCCGCACTCGTGAGCCCGTCGCCGTGGGAGGCATTCTCGTTGGTGGTGGCCGAGTCGTGGAGCGCACGGACCCCGGTGCTGGTCAACGCCGGTTGCGCGGCGACGGTCGAACACTGCCAGCGCTCCGGTGGGGGTCTGCGTTTCGATGGCTACGGCGAGTTCGAGGTGGCCGTCGACCGGCTGGTGGCCGATGGCGGCTTTCGGGCCGATCTCGGCCGGCGTGGCCGGGCCTACGTGGACGCCCGGTTCCGGTGGCCGCTGGTCATCGACCGCTACGCGTCCTTCGTGGAGTCGGTGGTGGCCCGGGCGTGGCGGCGGGAGGTGCCGGGTTGAGCAGTCAGGATCGGCGACCCGGTCGGGACCTGCAGGCGACGACGCGGATCAACCGCTCTTCGGATGTAAGCGGAGTCCGACGACCCGACGAGTCCCGCCGCTTGCGATTATTGCCTGCCCCCTACCGCACTTAGGTGGCACCCATTGCCGGTCAGATCTTGAGCAACTCATCCGCTCTGGCAAGCCAGAACTCGACCTCGTCCGACCGGCTGCGTCTGATTGGCCAATCGATGATCCGGATGAACAGATGGGCCAAGTATGCCTGTGCTTTGAGCTCGTCCAGGTCGTCGAACGCCGAAGCAAGCAATCGAGTGCGCACGCCGGGCGCACTCGGAAGAGCGAGGCTCGATAGAGCCAAGGCGACGAGGTCGAACCTGGCATCACCCACCACGCAGAAGTCTGTATCGACCACGGCGGTGAGCGAGCCATCGGACACCAAAAGATTGCCAATGTGAAGGTCCCAGTGAACGACGTCGGCACCGACGAGGTCGGCCTCGTCGATCGTGCTTCCGAATCCCTCGATGCGGTCGATGAGGGAGCGGGTGCGCCGGTCGAAGTCCCGGAGTGACGAGTGAAGGCAGTAGCCCTCCCCTCCGACGATAAGTGTCTCGATCAAGGCCGTCGGCCAGTGGTTGGGATCATCCGGTCGAGCGAGGCCTAGCCTGCGTGAGTGGAGATCCAGGAGAGTATCCACCAGTTGATGATCGAAGTGCCCAGGGGGATGCCCTGGCATGAACTCTTGGATCACGAAGAGGACCCCTTCGGCATCGACTACCGATTGTGTCGGAACAGGCCAAGCGGCGACGGTCCGAAGCCGTTCCGACAGGGGGACCGCCTCTCCTCGAAGCTGCCGCCCTTTGGGCCGAGCGTCCCATTTCACAACGACTCGGCGATTGTCACCGCTCAGGAACTCATGAGCACCGGTCTCGCCCCCGCTCAGCTGTCGAATGAGTCGAAACGGCTCCCCCGTCTCATGGGTGAGCAGAGAGGCGGCGGTTTCGGGACCTATTGCCGAAGTGTCTCCCATCACCGGAGTGTTGCACTTCCGATCGCTCGAGAGTGTGTCCCACCACACCGGCTCGGGGCGGACCTTGACGACGTGGCCGATCGCTACCTGGGACGCGGTAGTTACGACAAACCGAGACGCTCCGAGAGAGAAGAGATGCGGTCGATGTGGGCATCGACCGAATCCAAGCCGAGGCCCATGGTGACGACCGACACGTGCGTCCCGCCAGCATCGCGCCACATCTCGATTTCCCTGGTGAGTTCACCCACATCGCCACCACTCAGCGCTACATAGTCGCCGCCGAACTCGTCGACCGACCTTCCGACACGAGCAACGCGTTCACGCAGCCTTGTCCAGGCCTCCGCTGTCTCGACGCCACCACCGAAGAAGATGAAGCCGTCAGCGAGCCGGGCAGCTCGATCGAATACCTTCTCGCTAGATCCGCCAAGCCAAATCGGAATCGATCTTGCGGGCTTGGGTATGAGTGCCACTCGGTCAACCCGGTCAAAGCGACCAGAGAAGTCGACGACGGGCTCGGTGAACAGACGGCGAAGCAACTCGATCTGCTCCTCCTGTCGAGCTCCGCGGGTATGAAAGTCCTGCCCAAGGGCCTCGTACTCAACATGGTTCCAGCCGACTCCGACACCGAGTCGGAGCCGACCCCCGGACAAGAGGTCGACATCGGCAGCCTGCCGTGCCACGAGTGCAGTCTGGCGCTGGGGAAGGACCAGGATTCCAGTGGCGAATCGGATCCGTTCGGTGATGCCAGCCAGGTACCCGAACATCACAAACGGGTCATGGAACGGATCGTGCTCGGTGTAGGGGCCCGCCAGTGGAGGAGACCGATCGGCATGAACGGCGCCCAGCACGTGCTCGTAGGCAAGAAGGTGATCAAAGCCCAGGTCCTCGACCGCTTTCGCAAATCGACCAACTGCGGTGGGATCGCCATGAAGCTCGATCTGGGGGTATACGACGCCAATCTCCATGAGCCTTAGCTTTTCACGGACGAATCACACGTGCCCCGGATCAGTGGGGCACATTCTGCCCCTACCGGCGTGAGGTGCAAGCTGCCGCGCCACTGCACCCCGCTTTGATCCGAAGTGCCGGATCAACCGACGATGCCGGTACCCAGCGGAAGGGACGTGTCAGCCACGACGACCGGCACGCCGAGGATCGAGGCTCCCGGGGTGATCCGCCACACCAGGTAGCCGGCGAGGTGCCCGGCCGCCCGTACCAGCGTGACCTTGCCGGTGCCGGCCAATTGACGGAGGCCGGGGAGGGTGGGGGAGGCGATCAGGTAGACCGACCCGCCGGGGGCGACGGTCACCGCGTGCCCCGGTGAGTAGAACAGCGACCCGCCCAACTGGTCGTAGACGGTGGCCCCGGGGGCGATGAAGACCACTCGATGGGCGGGTAGTGACCAACCGGCGTTCCGGTAGAAGGAGGCACCGCCGTCCAACGAGTCGATGACCACGACGTCGCGGCGGGGGTCGACCAGCGGCCCGAGGCGGACCAGAGCATTGTCCATGGCGTCGGCCGAACGGATGGCGGACCGGGTGTCGGCATACGGGGCCTGATAGCGACCCTGGGCGATCCACAGCCCGTGTTGGTTCTGCTGGGCCCGAGCGGGAAGTACGCCAGAACCGACCAGGAACCGATCAGCGCCGACAACGGCGATGGTTCCCACCGCCACCGAGGCCACCACGCCCCAGGCCATGACACCTCGGGAGCGGCGGGCGCCGCCCGGTAGCGGTGCCGCGTGCAGGAGGGCACCGGGCACGAGCAAGAGGGCGATCACAGCACCGGGTAGATAGGCCAGTAGGTAGCCGCCCTTGGCGAACTGCCCGAGGGCCACAATGGCCATCGGGGGAATAGTGGCAGCCGACAGGATCACGGCCCGAGATTGGAACCACGGACGGGTCCAGTCGACCCAGCGGCGACGTCGGTGAGCGGGAACGCCGGACGCGTTCGACGAGCCGGTGGCGGAACCGGGCGCTACGGTCGTGGTGGTACCCGAGGAGATGCCGGTCGGGACTCGGTTGCCCCGCATGGCCCGGACAAGCGCCCGCGCCCCCAACCCGACTCCGGCGAGTACGGCCAGGGCGGCCAACGGGGCCAGGGCCACAGTGGTGTAGGCGGCGAACGTCCCAAGATTGAGTCGTCCGTTGGAGGCGTGGTCGAGGACCGAGGTGGCGCGCATGGCCCCCCAACTTTCACTCCGGGTGGCGTGCCACCATCGCCAGACCCCTCCGGATTGGGCCAGCACCATGGGCACGAACCACACCATTACGGCAAAGGCCCCGGCGGCCAAGGCGACCACCGCGTGGCGGACGCGGCGCACGGAGCCGGCCACGGCGACGAAGGCCAACAGAGCGAAGCTGAGAAGTATCGATTGTCGGAATCCTGCTGCCAGCCCGAGCGAGGCCAGGGCCGCGGCTCCGTGCCACGACCCGGGGCGGGCCCGCCAGGCCAGGATCATCAGCAGGGGGGCGACGGCCAGGTCGAACGAGTAGGTGGAGATGATCGACCCACTGAACCAGGCGAACGGCGACGTGGCGACCACGAGACCGGCGGCCAGCCCGACCCAACGGCCGCCGAGGTCCCGCCCGGCCACCACCACTAGTCCGGCGGCCACGGCCGAGGTCAGGGCCGCCACCAGAACCAGCGAGTCGACGGTGCTCAACCCCGTGCCGTGGACAAAGCGGCCACCCTCCACGTAGAGCCAGTAGCCAGGCGGTTGGGGGCGACCGTGGTTCACGTCGAAGCGAGACACTGCGGCGGCGTACTGGGAGGAGTCCCAGTCGGTGGGGCCGGTGGCAGCAGTGGCGAGGCGAGCGGCCAATGTGGCCATTCCCACCAACCAGGGGGCCAACAGGTCGAGGACCTGAAGCCGTACCCGGCTGGCCTGGTCAGATGCCACCCGGCCCGGCCGCCGAGCCCGCGGTGGCGGCCCGTCGGGAACGCGTCGCGAGGCCGGCACCGCAATGGACGGAGCCGTGATCGCGGGCGTTGAACCCGCAGTCGTGGCGATCCGTTCGAAGCGCATGCACCAGGGTAGCGACTGCGGGCACCGATTCCAGGTACCTTCGCCCCGTCAGCGGTGGTTGGGATCGAGCTCAATTTCATTCAGTTCCGACGGGTATCGGCCGATACCACCGGTGGACGAGTGGTAGTTCAGGTTCCCTCGCGCGCCTCAGTGGTGGCGTCAGCGGCCCCGGGGCGATCACCAAGGGACGGGACGAGGGACATAGATGAACCAGAAGACGCCGGCACGGGTATCGGGACCAGAGGCGCGCCGGCTGCGGCGACGCACGTCATCCCGAGTGGCGCGGAGCCTGGTGGTGACGGCCATGGCCGCGGCCGTGGCTCCGGTACTAGCGGCGGCCGATGCCGCACCAGTCGGTGCCGCGCCCGCCCCCCGGGTGCCGGGTATCTCGCTCGCTTGGCAGCAGACCCTGGCTGACGGCGGCCAACCGATCGCCGAGAGTTCGCCGACGGCCGCCACCCTCGACGGCGGCGGCAGATCGGTGGTGGTCGGTGACCGGGCGGGAGGCGTCTACGCATTCCACCTGTCCGACGGCTCTGGCGTGGCCGGTTGGCCCGCCAGACTGGGGGCGCCCATCGACTCGACCCCTTCCGCCAGTCCGGACGGCTCGGGTACCGACTACATCTACGTCGGGACCGGCAACGCCGCCCAGCCCACCACCGGTGGCTACGTGGGTATCACCAATTCCGGCCACGAGATCTGGTCGCGGTCGGCGGCCGACCCCAACGGAAATTACGGGGTCCAGGCATCGCTGGCCGTCGGTTCGATCCAGGGCGTCCAGTCCGTTGTCGCGCCTTCGCTCGGCCAGGACGCATACGCGCTCAATGCCGGCAACGGAGCGACGCTGCCAGGTTGGCCGTTCTTCACCGCCGACTCCGGATTCTCCACGCCGTCGCTGGCTGATCTCTACGGCAATGGTGGCACGCAGATCGTCCAGGGAGGCGACTCGACTCTCGGCAACGCCTACAACACGCAGTACCAGAACGGCGGTCACATCCGGGTCCTCGGGACCGGTGGAAACCTCATCTGTTCGCACGACACCGACCAGACGGTCGATTCGTCGCCGGCCGTGGGGAACTTCCTCGGCGGAAGTGCCACGGGCATCGTCGTCGGGACCGGCACTTTTTACCCGGTCGGCGGCCCTTTGACGCCGGCCACGGACACCAACAAGTTGATCGCCATGGATGGCCACTGCAACGTGGTGTGGCGGGTCGACCTGGGTGGCAGCACCCAGTCGAGCCCGGCCATCGGTGACGTACTGGGCAACAACGCCGATCAGGTGATCGAGGGTGTCGACACCGGATCGGGAGGTCTGGTGTGGGCCCTCAACGGCTCGAGCGGCGCTGCCCTGCCCGGCTGGCCGGTCGCCACCCCCGGCCGCATAATCGGCAGTGTCACCACCGCCGACCTGACTGGGGGCGGCTACAACGATGTCCTGGTTCCGACAACCGCCGGACTGGTGATCATCGATGGCAAGACGGCCCAGATCGTCGCCACGCTCGGCCACGACGCCGTGGCCCTGCAGAACTCGGCGCTGGTCACCACCGATCCGAACGGCTCGATCGGTATCACCATCGCCGGATACGGTGCCGGGAACGAGGGAGTCATCCAGCACTATGTGGTGGCGGGCTCGGCCGGCCATGGGCTGGGAATGCGGTCGTGGCCCCAGTTCCACCAGAACTCCCAGCTCACCGGATGGCTCAACTCTGGTGCACCCGGCCACCTCAACTCGCCGATCGTGGCCATGGCGGCCACCCCAGACGGTAGGGGATACTGGAATGCCGCCGCAGACGGTGGAATGTTCTCGTTCGGTGATGCCGGGTTCCACGGTTCGATGGGCGGTCGTCCGCTGGCCCGCGCGGTTGTGGGTATGGCCCCCACGCCGGACGGCCAGGGCTATTGGGAAGTGGCGGCCGACGGCGGCCTGTTCGCCTTCGGTGATGCCGCCTTCTTCGGCTCCATGGGCGGCCAACCCCTGTCGCAACCGGTAGTGGGACTGGCCGTGACCCCGGACGGCCGCGGCTACTGGGAGGTGGCGGCCGACGGCGGCCTGTTCGCCTTCGGCGACGCCGGTTTCTACGGTTCGACCGGATCCTTCCATCTCAACCGCCCCATCGTGGCCATGGCTCCGACCCCCGACGCAAGGGGCTACTGGTTGGTGGCCTCCGACGGTGGAATTTTCGCCTTCGGTGATGCCGCCTTCTTCGGCTCCATGGGCGGATTTCACATCAACCAGCCGATCGTGGCCATGTCGGCCAACGGATCGAGGGGCTACTGGCTTACCGCCGCGGACGGTGGGGTGTTCAGCTTCGGGGCCGCCCCGTTCTTCGGTTCGACGGGCAGCCTGACGCTGGCGCTGCCCATAGTGGCGATGGCGTCCGCCCCCCGGGGTGCCGGCTACTGGATGGCGGCGGCCGACGGCGGACTCTTCGCCTTCGGTAGCGCTGGCTTCTTCGGCTCGATGCCCCAGGTCTTGGCCGCTCCCGTGGGATTCGACTGACCTATCCGGCCGGGTCAGGACCGGAGCTGAGGCTGCCTGTCACCCGCCGCCTGTTGCCCGCCGCGGGCACCGGTCATCGGCGGGGGTGTCCCACTCGGAGGCGGTCTGCGGTCGTAACGTAGATCTACGTGTCACAACCGCGAATCAGGGGCGCGTCCCCTCCGACTGCTACTTGCCCGGAGCCATTGAGGGGGATCCGCCGACGCTGGTCGGCACTCGTCACGGTGGTGGCCGTTCTGGTTTCGACCGTCGTCATGGTGGTCGCCGCCCCTCCGGCCGGGGCCTACCCTTCGAGCTCGGTCAGCCTCACCGGCCACGGATACGGCCACGGCCGGGGAATGGGCCAGTGGGGAGCCTTCGGTTACGCCTACACCGGTACACCGTGGCAGACCATCGTCTCGCACTTCTATGCGGGGGCCACACCGACCCTGACCACTCCGCAACAGGAGGGGCCCTTCGTCCGGGTGGCCCTGACAGAGAACAACGGGAACGACGTCATCGTCACGTCGGCCAGCGGATTCACCGTGGATGGGCTGCACGTCAACGGGGGTCAGGCCGTACTCATGCAACGAGATGGCGCCGGCGCCTGGAATCTTTTTCTGGGGTCGGATTGTGGAGGTGGTCAGGCGGGATGGGGTGCACCGTGGGTCCTCCACATCGCCAATCCGCGGGCTGTGCCCGACAACAACCCGAATATCGGTGACCCCAACGCTGTCAATCTGGCCCTCCAGCTCTGCCAGGGCAGGGGCGGCAGTGACAACTTCTTCATGCGCGGCTTCCTGGATGCGACGTACAACACCACCGCTCAGGCCCGCACCGTCAACGTGGTGCCCCTCGAGGACTACATCGTGGGCGTGGTGCCCAACGAATCGCCGGCATACTGGGGCACCCTGGGGGTAAACCCCGGACCTCAGGGCCACCCGGGCGGCTACCAGGAGTTGGAGGCCCAGGCGGTGGCGGCCCGTTCCTACGTGAAGGCCGCACCAGGCTCCTACGGCGGGTACGCCGACACCTGCGACCAGACCTGTCAGACCTACCGCGGACTGAAGAACGAGAGCCCACTTACCGACTCGGCCACTCTCGACACCCTCGGATACGTGATGGAGGTGGGGACGACGATCATGACCACCGAGTACTCGGCCTCTACGGGCGGATACTCGGCACCTGGCACGTTTCCGGCGGTGCCCGATACCGGCGATGCCGTGTGCCCGCCGGGGGTGAATGGCGCATGCAACTCCAACCACACCTGGAAGGTGACGATTCCGGTTGCCTCTATTCAGTCCGCATGGCCCCAGCTCGGCGCATTGCAGTCGATCGCCGTCACGTCCCGTAACGGCTACGGCGACTGGGGCGGCCGGGTCCTGTCCTTGACCCTGGTCGGCACGTCGCAGAACGTGGTGGTGACCGGCGACCAATTTGCCGCCGCATTCAATCTGTTGTCGGACTGGTTCACACCTACCAACGGCCTGCCCTCTCCGGCAGTGGCACTTGCGGCGACGTCCGACGGCCTGGGCTACTGGATGAACGGTTCGGACGGGTCGGTGGCGGCCTTCGGGGATGCCGGGTACTTCGGATCGGCCGGGGGTTTGACCCTGGCCGCCCCGGTGGTCGGTCTGGCCGCCACCCCGGACAACAAGGGTTACTGGGAGGTGGCCTCCGACGGCGGGATCTTTGCCTACGGCGCCGCCGCCTTCCACGGTTCCACCGGGGGCCTGCATCTCAACCGCCCGATCGTGGGCATGGCCCGTACGGCCAGTGGCAACGGCTACTGGCTGGTGGCCTCCGACGGCGGAATCTTCAGCTACGGCGACGCCCGGTTCTCCGGCTCGGCGGGATCCCTCTCCCTCAACCAGCCGATTGTGGGTATGGCGCCTACGCCAGACGGAGGGGGCTACTGGCTGGTGGCCTCCGACGGCGGAATCTTCAGCTACGGCGACGCCCAGTTCTACGGTTCCATGGGCGCCCATCCACTCAACGCTCCGATCGTCGGGATGTCCTCGGCCTCCGGCGGGACCGGCTACCGGATGGTGGCCTCTGACGGCGGCATCTTCAGTTTCGGGACAGCCGGGTTTTACGGCTCCGCCGGAAATCTGACACTGGTGCAGCCCATCGTCGGCATGGCCGCCACCTCGGACAACTCGGGCTACTGGTTGGTGGCATCCGACGGCGGCATCTTCAGCTACGGCAGTGCTGGGTTCTACGGCTCCGGAGTCGCCTGAGTGGTCGGATGGGCCGACCATCCATCCGGTCCGAAGACGACCGGTTGGATGGTGATCGGTCACAACCGGTAGCGCGGCGGATCAACGTGGCACCGGACGGGACCACGTAGTCTCGGGCTGAATGGTGTACGAACTGACCGGTACACGCATGGGCTCGCTGGGGCAATCCATGTCGATGGCAGGGTGCCCGTGACACCCCGCCAGCGGCGGTTGACCGGGCGGTCGTGGCGGGCCGTTCTCTTCGCTCCGGTGGGCGACGGCCAGACCCGGCGTCGGGGTAGCGATGCCGTCCGGTTGGGCTTGTCCGTGTTGGTCGTAGTGCTCTGTGCCTTCGCCATCCGGGTCAATCCGTCGAGCGAGAAAGCGGTCGTCAACGCCCTGACCCCGGTCCCCAACGGCATCATCTGGCTGGTTACCACAGCCGTCTGGCTCAGCTCACTCGGACTGGTGACGGTGGTGGCGGTCCTGGCCCTGATGTCCAGACGGGCCACGGTCATCCGGGACACCTTCCTCTCCGGCGCCGGAGCATGGTTGCTCGGCCTCTTGCTCGGTCTGGAGTTCGGCCCGTTCGGAGGACGGCCGCCCGGTAGCGCCCCCCATGGGTACGACCTCTCATTTCCGGTGGCTCGGGTGGCTGCCGCCGTGGCCGTAGCCAGCGCCGCCATGCCCTACCTGAGTCGGTGGCTGCAGCGGTCCATCCAGGTGACGGTGGTGATTCTGGCTGTGGCCACGGTGCTGTCGGGGAAGGGACTGCCGGTGGCCGTCGTGGCCAGCCTGGCCGTCGGTGTTTTTGCGACGGCTGTCGTCCATCTGATCTTCGGATCACCCCTCGGGCTGCCATCGGCCTCCGAGGTGTCGGTACTCCTCGCCGACCTGGGCCTGGCCGCTACCGACGTGGCCCCGGCTCCGGACCAGGAATGGGGGGTGGGGAGGTTTACCGGGACCCTGGACGGTGAGGCCGTGAATGTTTCGGTCTACGGGCGCGATGCATCCGACGCTCAATTGCTGGCCAAGTCGATCAGATTCCTCCTCTACCGAGACTCGGGGCCGACCCTCACCTTCACTCGCCGCCAACAGGTCGAGCACGAGGCCTACCTCACCCTCATGGCCGAACGAGCCGGGGCGCACATGGCCCAGGTGCTGGCCGCCGGCCCGGCTGGACCTGCCCGGGACGCGTTACTGGTGACCTCTCCACCTCGTGGTCGACGGCTGTCCGAGTTCGCGCCCTTCGTTCCGCCGCCAGCTGAGGAGCAGGCGGACGACGCCACGGATCGCAATGTGGGCCCGGTGACCGAGGGGGAATTGGTGCCGGCGCTGGTGACCGACGGCGTGCCTACCGATGTCGCCTTGGACGGGATCTTCAGTCAGATTCTGGCTCTGCGGTCGGTGGGCATGGCCCATGGTTCTCTCTCGACCGCCACGATCATCCTCGACCACGACGGGACCTCCGGGCTCGTCGACATGCGAGCCGCGTCGACGGTGGCCCATGGCGACCAGCTCGACCGTGACATGGCCGCCGTCCTGAGTGCGGTGGCATTGGTGGCCGGCCCTGACCGGGCCATCGCATCAGCGGCACGGACGGTGCCCAACGACGCTCTGGTCGCCGCTCTGCCGTACCTGCAGAGGGCGGCGCTCGACCCGCAAGCGTCGCGCACGTTGCGCGGGAAGAAGGGAATTCTGGCCGGGCTGCGCGAACAAGGGGCCGCCACAGCGGGCGTGGCGGTTCCGGATCTCATCGAACCCCGACGGATCAGCTGGGTGAGCCTGGCCCTGGTGGTCGGCACCCTTGTCGGTGGGTGGGCCCTCATCGGCGTGCTGGTCAATGTGACCAAGTCGTGGAGCACCATCACCGGAGCCAAGTGGGGATGGGTGGCCGCCGTTTTCCTTCTGGCTCAGGCCGCCTACCCGACCCTGGCCGTAGCCACCGTGGGCTCGGTGACC
>Ga0075021_10001363_pt1 | contig 12502 bp, 4 predicted proteins | sample ColStrG_CSR_2012_FD_72749 | JGI IMG/M metagenome (GOLD analysis project Ga0075021, IMG submission 72749) | Freshwater sediment microbial communities in response to fracking from Pennsylvania, USA - Cold Stream Run_MetaG_CSR_2012 | ecosystem: Environmental > Aquatic > Freshwater > Creek >...
ATAAAGGATCCGAATGGCTTTTGGGCCGAGCAGGCCAAGCGTATCGATTGGATCAAGCCGTTCAGCAAGGTCAAAAATACCTCCTTCGACCCACACAATGTTTCGATCAAATGGTTCGAGGACGGCACGCTCAACGTTTGTCACAACTGCGTTGATCGTCATCTCGCCAAACGCGGAGATCAGACCGCCATCCTTTGGGAGGGCGACGATCCGAAAGACGACAAGAAGCTCACCTACAAGCAGCTGCACGCGGAAGTCTGCCGGTTCGCCAACGTGCTCAAGGCGCGCGGTGTAAAGAAAGGCGACCGCGTCACCGTCTATATGCCGATGATTCCCGAGGCGGCGATCTCCATGCTCGCCTGCGCCCGCATCGGCGCCATTCACTCGGTGGTGTTTGGCGGTTTCTCACCCGATTCTCTCGCCGGCCGGATCGAGGACTGTAAGTCGAGCGTCATTGTGACCGCCGATGAAGGTCTCCGCGGCGGCCGCAAGATTCCGCTCAAGGCAAATGTGGACGCAGCCTGCGACAAGGCTGGCGGTGTTGCCACGGTGATCGTTGTCAAACGTACCAATGCCGCAGTCAACATGAAGTCTGGACGCGACATTTATTACGATGAGATCGCGAAGACCGTTTCCGCCGACTGTCCTTGCGTGGAGATGAGCGCCGAGGATCCGCTGTTCATTCTCTACACCTCAGGCTCTACCGGCAAACCGAAAGGCGTGCTGCACACTTCGGCGGGATATCTTGTCTATACGTCGATCACGCACCAATACGTGTTCGATTATCACGATGGCGATATCTACTGGTGCACCGCCGACGTCGGCTGGGTGACCGGCCATAGCTACATTATCTATGGCCCGCTATCCAATGGCGCCATCTCGATGATGTTTGAAGGTGTACCTAACTATCCAACCACCTCCCGCTTCTGGGAGGTGTGCGACAAGCATAAGGTCAACATTATCTATACTGCGCCCACCGCAATCCGCGCCCTGATGCAGGGCGGCAACGATCCGGTGAATAAGACCTCGCGCAAGTCGCTGCGCCTGCTCGGCACCGTAGGCGAGCCGATCAATCCGGAAGCCTGGGAGTGGTACTACCACGTGGTCGGCGACGATCGCTGCCCAATCGTCGACACCTGGTGGCAAACTGAGACCGGCGGCATCCTGATCACGCCGCTACCAGGCGCGACCAAGCTCAAGCCGGGTTCAGCGACGCGTCCATTTTTTGGCGTGCAGCCTGAAATCGTGGACACCGACGGCAAGGTGCAGAACGGCGCGACCAGCGGCAATCTTTGCATCGCCGATTCCTGGCCAGGCCAGATGCGCACGGTCTATGGCGACCATCAGCGCTTCATCGATACCTATTTCAAGGCCTATCCCGGGAAGTATTTCACCGGTGACGGCTGCCGCCGCGACGAGGACGGCTACTACTGGATCACCGGACGCGTTGACGACGTTATCAATGTCGCCGGCCACCGGCTCGGTACCGCCGAAGTCGAAAGCGCGTTGGTGGCGCATCCGAAAGTGTCCGAAGCTGCCGTCGTCGGCTACCCGCACGACATTAAGGGCCAGGGCATCTATGCTTATGTCACGTTGATGGCGGGTGAAAAACCAAGCGAGGATCTCCGCAAGGAATTGGTCGGTTGGGTGCGCAAGGAGATCGGCCCGATCGCCTCGCCCGATCTGATCCAGTTCGCGCCAAGCCTACCGAAGACACGCTCGGGCAAGATCATGCGGAGAATCCTCCGCAAGATTGCAGAGGATGAATTTGGCAATCTCGGCGACACCTCGACGCTCGCTGATCCGGCGGTGGTCGATGACCTGGTCAACAACCGGCAGAACAAAAGGGCCGCAAAGGCGGGAGCCTGAGTTTCTGTCGCTTCAATATCGAGGCTGGCATTGCCGGCCTCTTTATTGAACTGTATCGCCAACTAAAGCGACTCATGTGTAAAAATGAGCAAGCGGGCGTGCCGGGGTGCGCCTGAGGGGGCATTTATGGGCACGCAATCCCACAACGGTTCATATGTACTGCTGAAGCGCCGCATTTTTGCGATTGCGGCGTTTGTTGTTCTTACACTTTGCACCACCGGATGCTTCGACAACGAGCCGCAGCAGCGCCGCGCCTTCATCACATTCCTGCAAACCCGCATCATCGACAAACCGGGCTTGCACATCCCAATCATGTCCGACAAGGACGTCGCGGATTTCGGGCCCTATGCCGACCACTACCGGATCATGAATGGATTTCATCACAAGCTGGACGCATCGATCTCAAAGGACCTCGCCCGCGCAATGCAGATTGGCACGCCGCGCTCGCTGGAAGACCTGCGAAACCATCGCGATATCCTTCCGGTCCTGAAAACCGGCATGGCCAATATGAAGGCCGATCTGGACAAGGCCGAGGGAGAAGCCGACGCGGCCCTTAAAGCATTGAAGCAGCCGGCCGATTTGAAGGCGGTCTATGATGTGGCCTACGACCGCATGGTCACCAAACCGGCCAAGGTATTCCGCGAACTGGGCCCCCTGATCGCAAGCATGCTGCCTGCGATAGATGAACTCGCTGCCTATCTCGACGAACATCGCGACACCATTACATTCCGCGGGGGCTCTCCGGTCGTTGATGACTCCGCGATAAAGGCGAAACTGGCCACACTGATGGAAGCCGCCGGCAAAGCAGCAGAGGCTTCGGAAGAAGGTAAGCGCAAGCTCCGCGCCATGGCGGAGGGCAAGTAACCGGCCGCCTCCGGATACTTGGATTTCTGGCAAATCCCGTCGTTCGCTACCTAAAGCTGTGTGTTACTGGCATTTTTCCCGAAAGTTTCGCGACGTGGACACAATTTAGCGGCAACTATCGGGGTATGGCGCGTCCGCGCACTTCCCCCCAGCCGGAAGTCCCCGGCCTCGCCGCTCGAAGAATTGCCGCCGACATGCTCGACGGCGTTCTACGGCGGCGGATTGCGCTCGACGAGCTGCTCTCCGGCAAAAACGCCCATCCGGGACTGCCCGCACTCGCTGACCGAGACCGCGCGTTGACGCGACGGCTCACGGCCACCGTATTGCGGCGGCTCGGCACCCTGCGTCATCTGGTTGGCGGTTTTCTTGAGAAGGGATTTCCTTCCGACGCGCCGCGCGCCGAAACGATTCTGTTGCTGGGCGCCGCACAAATTCTCTGGCTCGAAGTTCCCGACCACGCCGCCGTCGATCTCTCTGTGCGCCTGGCGCAAGCCGACCGACGCGCCGCGCGATACGCCGGCCTCATCAACGCCGTATTGCGCCGCGTGACACAGGGTGGCGCGGTTCCAACCGACGATGTTTCACGGGACACGCCGGAATGGCTGCTCAAACGCTGGAAGAAAATTTACGGCGGCAATACTGCTCGTGCGATAGCAGCCGCCAACGGGCACGAACCGGCACTCGACATCACGGTGAAGGCAGACGCAGAGTCCTGGGCTGAGCGCCTTCGCGGTCGCGTGTTGCCCACCGGCACCGTACGCACGCTGGCGCATGGTGCGATCTCGCTGTTGCCGGGATTTTCCGAAGGGGCCTGGTGGGTACAGGACGCCGCGGCCGCCCTGCCCGCACACCTCTTCGGCGACGTGCGCGGGATGAATATTGCCGACCTGTGCGCAGCGCCTGGCGGTAAAACGGCACAGCTCGCATTTGCTGGCGCCAGTGTTACCGCCGTCGATCGCTCGCCCGCGCGCCTTAGTCGCCTGCGGGAGAATCTTACGCGCCTCTCGCTCAGCGCCGGGACCGTCGCGGCTGACGCACTGGAATGGCAATCCGAACCATTCGACGCGGTGTTGCTCGATGCGCCTTGCTCATCCACGGGCACAATCCGCCGTCACCCCGACGTCCCTTGGCTCAAGAGCGAGGCCGATCTTTCGGTACTGACGTCCTTGCAGCAGCGCCTGCTCGACCGCGCCGTAAACCTGCTCAAACCGGGCGCGACACTCATCTATTGCGTCTGCTCACTGGAGCCTGAGGAATGCGAGGACCAGATCGCGGCTTTACTCGCGCGCGACCCTCGAATTGAGCGCAAACCGATCACGGCGCAGGACGTGTTCGGTCACGGTGAATTCGTCACCAGCGACGGCGATTTGCGCACGCTGCCCCTCCACTTGCCCGATCCCGATCCGCGCTGGGGCGGTCTCGACGGCTTTTATGCTGCCCGCCTCACCCGAAACCCAGCTTAAACCACGATTCGAACCGGCATATTGGCCCTTTCCCGCCCCTTCGCTATCGTGTGGCCGGCGCGCACAGACGGGTCCGCGCGGCAGGGGACGAGCGCTTTGACCATTCGGGTTTCGGTCGCGGAGCGAGCCAGGCTCTCCGTGCTCATCGCGCACCGCGCATTTCGCAATCTGATTGGCCGCATCAATGCGCATCCACTGATCCGTTGGCGCTTTGCCTCGACCAAGACCGACCGGTTGGTGATCGCGCCGCAGGATCTGCGCACCGCCGACGCCACCCGCGCCAGTGAAATCTATGCCGGCCGCTTTGCCTTCGCGGGCAAGGTCGTCATCTGCGACCGCAGATCGCCCTTTGAGATGACGCCACCATCGGACGAGTGGGCCGTCACGCTGCTCGGCTTTGTCTGGCTCCGCCACTTGCGCGCCGCCGACTCCGCTATCACGCGCGCCAACGCCCGCTCGCTGATCGACGATTGGATAAACGCCCAGGGTGGGTGGCATTCGATTGGATGGCGCCCTGACATCCTCTCACGCCGAGTGATCTGCTGGCTAAGCCAGGCACCATTTGTACTACAGGATGCCGATGCGCGCTTCTATCGTCGCTTCATCCGCAGTCTGTCGCGGCAGGTAAGCTATCTGCGTCACACTCTAAATGAGTCGCGCGACGGCTTGCCACGCCTGCAGGCGGTGATCGCACTCAATTATGCGACGCTTTGCATGCAGGGCCAGTCGGGGCATCTGCGCGCCAATGTACGCCGACTGACCGATGAACTTCGTAAACAAATCTTGCCTGACGGCGGACATGTCAGCCGTAACCCTGGGGCGTTGATTGAATTGCTGGCCGACCTGTTGCCACTGCGCCAACTATTTTCCGCGCGGCAATTGCAACCGCCCCAAGCCCTCAACAACGCGATTGACCGCATCATGCCGATGTTGCGGTTTTTCAGACACGGCGATGGAAATTTCGCGCAATTTAATGGCATGGGGCCGACCCCGGTCGACCTGCTGGCGACCGTGCTCGCTTATGACGATGCGCGCGGAACACCGGTATCGAACGCACCGCATTCCGGCTATCAACGCATCGACGCAGGGCAGACGGCACTTTTGATGGATACCGGGCGGCCTCCGCCGGTTGTTTTAAGTCAGGAAGCCCATGCCAGCTGCTTGTCGTTTGAACTGTCCTGGAAACAGCACAGACTGGTGATCAATTGCGGTTTGCCTGCGGTCAATAAAGAAAATTGGCGACAGGTCGCGCGCGCAACATCTGCGCATTCAACGGTAACTCTCAATGATCAATCGTCGTGCCGCTTCCTTGAATCCGGCACGGCTCGACGATTATTTGGTGGCACGCCGATCATTGCCGGCCCACACGAGGTGCATATCGAGAGGGAGCCCGGCACCGTGACGTTGCGCGCGTCTCATGATGGCTATGCCAGCGACTGCGGCATCATACATAGCCGCGCGATCCGGCTCAGCCCGGATGGACGCGCCCTCGACGGTGAGGACATCTTCACGCCGTCGGATGGTGGAGATTTTCCTGCGAACGCCACCGACGAGTTCGCCATCCGCTTCCATCTGCATCCGGCGATCAAGGCGAGCCGTCTGGCAGACGGCCGCGGGGTCATCCTGCTGCTGCATGACCGCGAACTGTGGACCTTTGCGACCTTGGCGGAGGCCGTAGACCTTGAGGAAAGCGTGTTCCTAGCTGGCTCGGATGGCCCGCGCCGCACGGTGCAGATCGTGATTTATGGCCGTGTGGCCCAGCAAGCGGGCGTGCGCTGGAGCTTCCGTCACACACCGCCGGCGGCGCCTGGCTCACGACCGGACCGGGCGCATGAGCCGGAATTGCCGCTGTGAGCCGATGCTTGTGGATGCCCTCATGAGGGATGGCATTCGCGCATACACTTTAGCCCGCTTGATATGCTAGCTCGTGCGTCATGAGCAGCCATTCACGCCGTATCACCCGCGCCCTGCTGTCGGTATCTGACAAGGCCGGCCTAGTGGAATTTGCGTCGGAGCTAGCCCGCTATGGAGTGGAGTTGGTCTCGACCGGTGGCACCGCCAAAGCACTGAACGATGCCGGCCTCAAAGTCATCGATGTGGCCGAACTTACGGGCTCTCCTGAGATGATGGATGGCCGGGTCAAGACTCTTCACCCGAAGGTGCATGGTGGGTTGCTGGCGATCCGCGGCAATAAAGGACATGCCGCGGCGATGGAAAAGCACCACATCAAGCCGATCGATTTGCTGGTGGTGAATCTTTATCCATTCGAGGCCACGGTTGCGAAAGGCGCTTCGTTCGAGGATTGCATCGAGAACATCGACATCGGCGGCCCTGCCATGATCCGCGCGGCCGCAAAGAACCACGCCGATGTCACCGTTGTCGTCGAACCTGCCGACTACGAGAAAGTGCTTGGTGAAATGGCCCAGCACAGTGGGATGGTGTCTCTCGAATTGCGGAAAAAACTGGCAGCAAAGGCGTATGCGCGCACGGCCGCTTACGATGCGGCGATTTCAAACTGGTTCGCTGACACTCTCCATGATGAAGCACCCGACTACCGCGCATTCGGCGGAAAATTGGTCGAGGCCTTGCGTTACGGTGAAAATCCACACCAGAGCGCCGCTTTCTATCGTTCGCCCGGACAGCGGTTCGGCGTTGGTACTGCGCGGCAATTACAGGGAAAGCAATTATCCTACAATAACATCAATGACACTGACGCCGCATACGAGTGCGTTGCCGAGTTCGATCCGAAGCGCATTGCCGGCTGCGTCATCGTCAAACATGCCAATCCGTGCGGTGTCGCAGAGGCGGACACTTTGCTCGACGCCTACCGTAAGGCGTTTGCGTGCGATTCGACTTCGGCGTTCGGAGGCATTGTTGCATTCAACCGCAAACTGGATGCTGGGGCAGCAAAGGCAATCACCGAGATTTTCACGGAGGTGATCATCGCGCCGGAAGCCACCGACGAAGCGATCAAGATCATCGCGGCAAAGAAAAATCTCCGGTTGCTGATCGCCGGCGGCCTGCCGGATCCGCGCGCAGTCGGCTTGACTGTAAAATCCGTCGCCGGTGGATTGCTGGTGCAGTCGCGCGACAATGCAGTGGTAGACGAAATGCAGCTTAAAACCGTCACCAAGCGCACCCCTACCGCGAATGAACTTGCAGATATGCGGTTCGCATTTCGCGTCGCCAAGCACGTGAAATCGAATACTATTGTTTATGCCAAGGATCGCGCCACCGTCGGCATCGGCGCCGGGCAGATGAGCCGCGTCGATGCGGCGCGCATTGCTGCCCGTAAAGCCGAAGACGCTGCGAAAGAGTTAAAACTGTCCAGCTCATTGGCCAAAGGCTCGGTGGTCGCATCCGACGCGTTCTTTCCCTTCCCCGATGGTCTCCTGGTGGCAATCGAGGCCGGAGCGACCGCGGTGATCCAGCCGGGCGGCTCGATCAACGACCAAAAGGTGATCGATGCAGCCGACGCACACAACATCGCGATGGTCTTTACGGGCACGCGGCATTTCCGGCACTAGCACCGGCCGCGACATCCTCGGCGTCATGCCCGGTGGGAGAGGTTTGCGAGTAACAATCAGTGCCGCGCCAGATCTCCCAGCAGACTCGCCGCTACCGAAAGCTTTGACAGCGTGAGACCGGAACCGGCGATCTCATGGATGGCCGAACGAATACGCTCGACTTCGGCCTGCCTTGGACGCACCCACTCTTCCACGGCACCGGCGCCGGCGTGGCCGTTGCCCACCATGGCGGCGGTCAATCGGCGTTCGGCATCGCCTATGGAATCAAGTGCGCGATCGAGCGCAAGACGGTCGAAATAGTCCGACACCACAATATTTGGTACGGCGCTGGCGACGCGGTCGAGCTGGAAGAAGGCTTCGGTGGCGAAATAAGTCGCGGTCACCTCACTCACCGGCTTCCCGGCGCGATCTGCCACCAGCGCAATATCGGGCGCGGCCTTAAGCACGGTGAGACTGCCGATCCGGCGCGCCAGCGTTTCGGGCACGCCCTCTTTGGTAAGTTCCGCGACCCGTGTGTCACGTGCGCTGGTGGCCTGCTTCGACAGGGCGTTATCGAGCGCGGCGGCGACCTGCGCGATGCCGTCGCGGTAGTGGCCGATTATTTTTTCTAGGCCTTGCGTCAGATCCACATTGCGCAAGAACCAGACAAGCCGGTCGAGCAACAGGTTCTGCACGGCGGCGTAAAGATCGAGTTGGGCCTTTCCGGAGATCTTGTTATCGAGCGCGTCGATCTCACTATTGAGCTCGATCAAATCGTAACTGTTGCGGACGGCGGCAAAGGCAGCGGCAATCGACGATGACGCCGAGCCGGTTTGATCGGCAATGCGTACAATCAGTGTTGCGCCGCCGCGGTTGATCATCGAATTCGTCAGCTGTGTCGCGATGATTTCGCGCCGCAGCCTGTGGGCGTGTAGAGCATCCTCGTATCGCTTCGACATTTCTTTAGGAAAGTAGCGCTCGAGCTCACGGCCCAGATAAGGATCGTCCGGCACCGTGCTGTCGAGCAGCTCGCTGTAGAGCGAAAGTTTGGCATAGGCGAGCAGCACGGCGAGTTCGGGCCGTGTCAGTGCCATGTTGCGCTTGCGCCGTTCCGCAATAGCCAGTTCGTCGGGTAGGAATTCAACACCGCGGTCAAGCTCACCACGCATTTCAAGGGTCTGCATCAGGCGCTGTTGGAAGCCGAGGTCCTCAAGGCCGCGCCGCTGCGCCAACGAGAGCGCGAGCGTCTGCTGGTAGTTGTTGCGCAAAACCAGCTGCGCCACTTCGTCGGTCATTTGGGCGAGCAGCGCGTTGCGCCCGTCCATCGTAAGGGTGCCGGCGCGGACGGGTCGGCTGAGTGCAATCTTTATGTTCACCTCGACGTCCGACGTATTGACGCCAGCCGAATTGTCGATCGCGTCGGTGTTGAGCCGGACGCCACGCTGTGCCGCCTCGATGCGGCCGCGTTGGGTCATGCCGAGATTGGCGCCCTCGCCTATGACCTTGCAGTTGAGATCGGCGCCGGTGACGCGAATCGTATCGTTGGCGCGATCGCCGGCCGCATCGTCGCTTTCGTTCGAAGCGCGGATGTACGTGCCGATGCCTCCAAAAAACAAAAGATCGACTTGCGCTTTCAGGATGACTTTCATCAGCTCCTGGGGCGTCACGGTTTCTCCGACGCCGAGGAGCTTACGCGCTTCCTCGCTCAGCCGGATTTCCTTCGACGCGCGCGGGTAAATCCCGCCTCCCTTGGAGATCAAGGCTTTGTCGTAGTCTTGCCAGCTCGAGCGCGGCAGCGCGAACATGCGCTTGCGTTCGGCAAAGCTCGCCTTTGGATCAGGGTTTGGATCGATGAAAATATCGCGGTGATCGAAGGCGGCGAGTAGCCTGATCGTGTCCTCGCGCAGCATACCGTTGCCGAAGACGTCGCCCGACATGTCGCCAACCCCGACCACGTTGAAGGGCGTCTTGCCGATATCGACATCCATCTCGCGGAAATGCCGTTTCACCGCTTCCCATGCACCCCGCGCGGTGATGCCCATGGCTTTGTGGTCATAACCGGCCGATCCGCCGGATGCGAAGGCATCGCCAAGCCAGTAGTCGTGTTCGACTGAAATCGCGTTGGCAATGTCGGAAAAAGTCGCAGTGCCCTTGTCCGCCGCAACCACGAGATAAGGGTCGTCGCCTTCGTGACGCACCACGTTGGCGGGCGGGACGATCGTGCCGTCCGGAGCGATGTTGTCGGTGATGTCGAGCAGCGTCGAAATGAACAATTTGTAGGTCGTGACGCCCTCAGCCTGTACAATCTCCCGCGTGGCTCCCTTCGGCATCAATTTTGGCACGAAGCCGCCCTTGGCGCCGACCGGCACAATCACGGCGTTCTTGACCTGCTGAGCTTTCACCAGTCCAAGAATTTCGGTGCGGAAGTCCTGCGGCCGATCGGACCAGCGAATCCCGCCGCGCGCCACTTTGCCAAAGCGCATGTGCACGCCTTCCACGCGCGGCGAGTAGACAAAGATCTCGTAGAGCGGGCGCGGCAGCGGCAAGTCAGTGAGCTTGCGACTCTCGAATTTGATCGAGATCAGCGGCTTGAGTTGGCCGTCCTTGTCGGTCTGGAAGAAATTCGTTCGAATCGCAGATTGCACAGCATTGACGAAGCGACGCAGGATGCGGTCCTCGTCCAGACTCTCGACCTTCTGCAATTCCTCTTCGATATGTGCGACGATCGCGCCCTGCTTGTCGCTGCGGCCTGCGTCGGCACGCGGATCGAAGCGGGCATGAAACAATTCGACGCTATCCGCGGCGATGCCGGCATGCTTCACCAATGTCGCCCACATGTAGTCCTGCGAATAGGGCACGCGAATTTGCCGCAGGAACCGTGAAAGCGTGCGGATCAGCGCAACGTCGCGCCAGGCCACGCCACCGTGCAGCGTCAGCGCGTTGTAACCGTCATTTTCGGCGGTCCCCCGCATCACCATGAGGAAGGCCGATTCCAGCCGCGCCTTGCCGGTGTCGAGATCGATCGCACCACCGTCGGCACGTTGCAGCAACATGTCGTGGAACCAGACCCCGGCGCCGCCTTGCGGCTCGATGTGGTAGGTGCGCTCATCCACAACGCGAAAGCCCATGTTTTCCAGCACCGGCACACGCTCGGAAAGAGGCAACGGCCGCGCAAAACTCCAGACTTTCAAGCCGACCGCGCGTTGGTCCTCCTCAAGCCGATGATGGAAATCGACGCCGAGCGGCCGTTGCTCGGAAAGGCCCTCGATCACGCGAATGTCGCCGGCCGCGATCGTGGGCGCATAAGCCTCGTGGAATCCTTCGGAGAACGAGTCCCGGTAACGATTGAATAGTTCGCGCGCCTTGTCCGGCGGATTGACCAGCGCCAGCGCCTGAGTAAGTCCATCGCTCCAGGTACGGATGATCGCGGAAACTTCGTTTTCGAGTGTCTCGCGCCGGATGACGGGCGTTGCGCCGCCGGAGCGGCCGATGATGAAGTGCACGCGGACCAGTGGCCCTTCCCCCGGGAAAAACGGATAAAATGCCGAGACGTGCCCAATGAAGGCGTTCGCCAGGTACGCGCCGATCTTCGCGCGGATATCGCTGTCGTAGCGCTCGCGCGGGACAAATACGAGCACCGACACAAACCGGTCGAAGCGGTCACGGCGCCAAAGCACGCGCACGCGCGGACGCTCGTCGAGCTGGAGGATCGCAGTTGCGAAACGATAGAGCGTATCCTCATCGATCTGGAACAGCTCGTCGCGCGGATAGTGCTCCAGCACGTTTGCCAGCGCCTTGCCCGAATGACTGCTTGGATCGAAGCCGGCGCGTTGCTCCACCGCAGCGATCTTGCGGCGCAGATACGGGATGCTGTGAGCGGACCGCGTATAAGCGGTGGAGGTGAACAACCCGATGATGCGATGCTCGCCAATGAGATTGCCGGCCGCATTGAAGCGCTTCACGCCGATGTAATCGAGATAGACACGCCGATGCACCCGGGAATGGATGTTGGCCTTGGCAATGATGAGGAGCCGCGGCTCCTTCAGAAAGGCCATGATTTCCGGCGTAATCTCTAAAAGCTCGTCTCCGCGCTTGAGCACGCGCAGCTCGCGCGAGCGCATGATGCCGAGCGCGCTTTTGAAATCCGGCTCGAGCGACTGTCCGGTGAGGGTATAATCCCGCACACCAAGAAACGTGAAATTGTCCGCCAGTAGCCATTGCAGGAACTGAATCGCTTCCGCGATCTCATCGACCCGCAGTGGCGGCGGATTGGCCTTCAGACCGGCAACAATGCCGTTGGCGCGATCGAGCATTGCGCGCCAATCCTGTACTGCCAGCCGTACCTCGCCGAGCACCGTCTCCAGCGCACTTTTTAGCTCGTTAGGCGCCCGTTCATTCGCAATCGGCGCCACATGTATATGGATAAAGCTCTCACGCTTTCCTTCGGCGGCATCGGGGGTGCTGAGCGCAACCAGCTTGTTGCCGTTGCGCCGAACGCCGAACATAGGATGTGCGACCAGGCGCACGTCGAGACGACGATCTGCAATCTCGCCCATGACCGAATCGACGAGGAACGGCATATCGTCGTTGACGATTTCGATCACTGAAATCGACTTGCGAACACCCGAGTCTGTGAGCGGCAAAGTCTCGCAACGAATTTTGGGCGTACCTGGCGCCCGTTCCGCGATGAAATCGTAGGCGCGCTCCGCCAGCGCAGCGATGTCGTCCGCGCCGTACCGCACCACGTCCTCCGGCACGGACCGACCATAGAGCTGCGCAACGAACGTGTTGGGGATGTCG
>Ga0075021_10001366_pt1 | contig 12497 bp, 10 predicted proteins | sample ColStrG_CSR_2012_FD_72749 | JGI IMG/M metagenome (GOLD analysis project Ga0075021, IMG submission 72749) | Freshwater sediment microbial communities in response to fracking from Pennsylvania, USA - Cold Stream Run_MetaG_CSR_2012 | ecosystem: Environmental > Aquatic > Freshwater > Creek >...
CCTGACGGGTCCACCCCCGTCAGCGTCTTCACTTCGTCTTCATTCAAGCTGATGATCGCGGGATCCCGGCGCATGCCCCCGCCTAGCTTAGTACGCTAACTATTGCAACTTAGTACTAGGGGAGGAATCGAAGCCGCCCGGCACCCATGCGCTGGCTTAATTCACTCTCAATTTACGAGGAGATGTTTGAATGCGATTCTTTTTGAGAGTCGGCGCTCTTGCAGTGCTCGCGGGCGCGGTGCTTTCCGCGGACGTAAACCTACCAGCAGACCACCAAGTTCAAGACGGTCATCCTCATGACCGCGAAACAGGCCAACGAGCAAGGCCAAATGGTGGTGACCGCTCATGCTTGGCTCGTGCCGATGAATGCGTTGCGGCGCGAGGCGCAGGATTTCCAAAAGCGCCTGGCGGAAAAACTCACCTCGGGAATGAGTGGATTCTCGCCCATGATGGGGTCGGCCGGAGCCGGCATCAGCGCGGCGATGCGCGAGATGTCACGGCTCGACGAGGGTTACCCGGCGGTTACCGAGGTCGCAATTACCGGCGTATCCACCGTTGGCGGTCCGATGGGTGCGATGGGCGGAGGCGGGACCATCGACCCGAATACTCCATTGATTGAGACCAAGACGGCTAACCACGGTTTTGTGAAGGGAGTGACCGACGACTCGAAGCTTTCCGTCCCGCCTGGTTTTAAAGAAGAGAAGGGGCGCCCACGCCGTTGATCTGAAGAGAAAAGCCCGCCGGTTTCGCCGGCGGGCTTTTCTCTATTCAATCTCGCGGGGGCGCTTCTTACGATTGCGCTTGCGGGCGAGAGCTTCTTTCGTGCGGCGCTTTTCACCTGGTTTCAGGTAGAAAGAATGCCGCTTAATCTCTTTAACGATGTCTTCCTGTTGTACTTTGCGTTTGAACCGTCGCAGAGCGCTTTCAAGCGTCTCGCCATCTTGCAGATGGACTTCTGCCAATTAAAATTCACCACCTTCCAGAAATTTTAGTATAGCGTGGAGGGATTGCTTCGTCGGGTGTCCGATTTGTCTGAAGGCTTACTACCGTTGGGGAATTGCCGAGCCATTATGAATTTGTTGTTGTCAGCGTGAAGGATCTGATGGTGGCGCCGCCAGACCCTTCGGGTCAAAGTTTAAAGATCGATTTCGATCTTCAGCTTTGCTCCTCGGAGACCGACAACGAATATCAGTACCACGAGAAGGACTGAAAGGATCATGAGCAGACCCTCCTACTCCGCAATTGGCAAGCCCCGCTCTCTGTAAGCGGGATTCTGCATTTTAACGGAGTCCGGACGTACTACTGAATGCAGACCGCCTTCTGTACCAAACGCTGAAATATGGAAGCTGAAAAGATAGTGTGTCACGACTGGCGGCTTTCTCCCGATTCAGAACCTCCTCACCCTGCTAGAGTTTAAAGATCGCGATACGCGACGGGTATCGGCGCGCTCCTCGAAAGAGCGGCGTAATTCCCTTCAATTTAACTTTTGAGGACAGCGAAACACCGGCATGGAAATAGTTAAAGTTATAGGCAGAGAAATTCTAGATTCACGCGGCAATCCGACGGTGGAAGCGGACGTCCATTTGGCGGACGGCACCATTGGCCGCGCCGCAGTGCCCTCCGGAGCTTCAACAGGCGAGCATGAGGCGGTTGAATTGCGCGATAACGATAAGTCGCGCTATCTGGGCAAAGGGACCAAGAAAGCGGCGGAAAATGTAAGCAAGCTGATCTCGCCGGCGCTGGTTGGATTGGATGCCGCGGAACAAACGCTGGTCGATCAGACCATGCTCAAGCTGGATGGCACTCCCAACAAAGGCAAGCTCGGCGCCAACGCGATCCTAGCCGTTTCCATGGCTACCGCCCGGGCGTCAGCCGAATCGGAGATGACACCGCTCTACCGCTACCTGGGCGGCGTTAACGCACGCGTGCTGCCCGTGCCCATGATGAATGTGATCAACGGCGGCGCGCATGCCGATAGCTCGGTTGACCTGCAGGAATTCATGCTCGCTCCGGTGGGGGCCAAGAGCTTCTCGGAAGCGCTACGCATGGGTACCGAGACTTTCCATAACCTCAAGACGGTTTTGAAGAAGCGTGGCTATTCGACGGCGGTGGGCGATGAAGGCGGTTTCGCCCCCAGCCTCAAAGCGAATGAAGAGGCGTTGGAAGTGTTGATGGAGGCCATTCAGCAGGCCGGATACAAGCCGGGCGAGCAGATTGCAATTGCGCTCGACCCCGCATCCAGCGAGTTTTTCGACAAAGACAAGAAGAAGTACGTATTTAAGAAGTCTGACAAGAGCGAGAAGACCTCCGCGCAGATGGTGGAGTTCTGGGCGGAATGGGCCGCGCAGTATCCCATCATTTCGATTGAAGACGGCATGGCGGAAGACGACTGGGATGGCTGGAAGGCTCTGACAGACGCGCTCGGCAAGAAGATTCAGCTGGTTGGCGATGACTTGTTCGTCACCAACTCCGACCGTCTCCAGCGCGGCATTGACTTAGGCGTAGGCAATTCCATTCTCGTGAAGGTGAATCAAATCGGCTCACTGACCGAAACTTTGGAAGCCATGCGGCTGGCGGCCAGCGCCAACTATACCGCCATGGTCTCGCACCGCTCCGGGGAAACGGAAGACGCCTTCATCGCCGACCTGGCGGTTGCAACCAACGCCGGCCAAATCAAAACCGGCTCGGCCAGCCGTACCGACCGCATCGCCAAATACAACCAATTGCTGCGTATTGAAGAGGAACTAGGCTCCGCCGCCGTCTACCTTGGCAAGAAAGCGTTCCGGCAATAGCTTCCATGGCTAAATTGAAACCGCTTGTCTTGACTATTTTGGACGGTTGGGGCTACCGCGCCGGCACGGAAGGCAACGCCATCGCGCTCGCGCGCAAACCGACCTACGACCACCTGCTCGCCACTTACCCGAACACTTTGATCCACACTTCCGGTCCTTTCGTCGGACTGCCTGAAGGCCAAATGGGGAACAGCGAAGTGGGCCACATGAACATGGGCGCTGGGCGCGTTGTTTACATGGATGTAACGCGTATTGATTTGCTGATTAGTTCCGAGCAATTTGAACTGAGTCCGGCGCTGCTGAACGCCATGCACAAAGCGCAGGGCCACCGTCTCCATCTGATCGGCTTATGTAGCGACGGCGGCGTGCATGCGCAACTCACGCATCTCTACGCTCTGTTGGCCATGGCGAAGAAACATGGGCTAACGGATGTCTTCGTGCATTGCTTTATGGACGGGCGCGACACGCCGCCGGAAAGCGGCGCGGATTACATCGAACAGGTGGAGAAGAAGATGCGCGAGTTGGGCGTGGGGAAAATCGCGTCCGTCTCGGGCCGTTATTACGCCATGGACCGCGACAAGCGTTGGGAACGTATCGAACGCGCTTTTGCAGCTATGGTTAGAGGCGCCGGCGCGAAATTCACCTCAGCAGCAGCGGCGGTGCGCGCGTCGTATGAACACGGCGTGACGGACGAATTTATTGAACCGGTCACCATCGTCAACGAACGCAAGGAACCCGTGGGCTCGATCCGCGACGACGACAGTATCGTGATGTACAACTACCGCGCCGACCGGGCGCGCGAAATCACCAGCGCCTTCATGGATGCGCAGCTCGAGAAACCCTCGCGTTCGTCGGTCCCCAAGAATCTGACCTACACGATGATGACGCAGTACGACAAGAGCTTCAAGCTCCCATTCGTCTTGCCGCCGGAACATCCGGACAATATTCTGGCCGATGTGATGGAACGCGCGCAGTGGAAAAATCTACGCGTGGCCGAGACGGAGAAATATGCTCACGTTACCTATTTCTTCAATGGCGGCAACGAAAAACCCTACGGCGGCGAGGAGCGCGAGTTGGTGGCATCGCCTAAAGTCGCTACGTACGATCTGAAACCTGAGATGAGCGCCGCCGGCATTACCGAGAAAGTTGTCCACGCCATCGAACAAGGGAGCTTTGACGTAATCGTCATGAACTACGCCAATGCCGACATGGTGGGCCATTCGGGCAAGCTAGCGCCCACCATTCGCGCCTGCGAGACGGTGGACGCCGGACTAGGCGAAATCTATAAAACGCTCAAACGCTGCGGCGGATCATGGCTAGTGACCGCCGACCATGGCAACGCCGAGACGATGATCGATCCCGTCACCAAGAGTCCGCACACTTACCATACAACGAATCCCGTGCCGTTCCTGTTTATGACCAACGATAAAGATAAAGTTAGCCTGCAACAGAACGGCGCGCTTCGTGACGTTGCGCCGACATTGCTGGGAATTCTAAAGCTCGATCAACCCGGTCAGATGAAGGGGAAGGATCTGCGGGTCAGCCTCCCGGCTGGCGGGACGGTTTGAACCATCGTCAGCCGGGCGACATCAGAGTCCAAGCCGCTTGCGTATGGCATCGGTCTCGTCCTTCGGGATGAGCTTCAGATGAACGTTGGAGTGTTCCTTCTCGTGAAGAGTCACCTCTGTGCCTTGAGGCTCCAAAAGACTTACAAAATCCGCGCTCTCCCACAACGCTTGATCATCGTCCTCAACGGCGAAAGCAAGATATTTGCCTGGGCGCATTTCCGCCTTTGAGAAACGAAAAGTCTGATCGACCAGCGGCCAGAGGAGCCCCGGTTGGAGTGAATAGCGTTCCTCTACGGAGAGCAGCAAGACATGGACAGAGCGCTTGGATTGATCCGGCTTGACTTCCACATCTCCGCCTACACTCGCGACATTCCTGCTAAATGTCATCAGCAAATCGACGACCGCGCCTTCGGACACATCGATAGATTGGGGATTGAGCATTTGCCCTCCGGACTCGACCGACTTGAGATAACAGCCGCCAGCGTTGCTGAACCAAGGCCGATATTTGCCGGGCGGAACGCTGTCGAAGGCATACACGCCGTCAACGGCTGAAATTGCCAAAGGTTTCTGTAGTGCCGGGCTTCTTCCACTTGATTCAGGAGGGACACCGTTCCGGCCGTCAAAGGTTTATCTTGTTCGCCATCCACTACAACGCGCACCCGAACATGCGCCGGCTTGAAAGGAACAATCACCACACCCGCCAAGTCTTGGTCCGTCAATCTCACTTCGGTCTTTCCGATCAATAGTGGACCGTTCGGCCCATGTTCCAGCAGCATCAGTTGGTGCGTTCCCGGAGGTAGGTCGGTGAACTCAAAGTCACAGTTGGGGAGAACCTTACCAGTTTCAGAGGTCCAGCCGATCCCATCCTCAACTCCGGCACTGAGGACGTATTTCGCCGGCGAACCAATTGTTGTGGCAATCCGTCCTTTTACACTCAATGTCAGGCCGCGTTGAATTCGAATATTGATGCCCGTCCGCTCCGCCCTCGACGCGCACGCCTTGCGCATCTCGAAGCGAGAGCGCACCCGGATAAAACGTCGTCAGATCGTGCAACTTGGTTGTCTTGCCGGAACTGTCGACGGGAACTTGCTTGGTAGCGTATCCCCACGCCCCGGCGCTCGCCCCGACGTAATACACACGCGGAAGTAACCCATCGAAACGATACTCGCCCGCGCGGTTCGTGGTGGTTTCGCCGACGGGCGAATCGCTTGCCGCGCGGCGCCCAGGATGCCGAGTCCACAGGATTACGCCGTTACCCGGCAATGGATCGCCATCCGCGTCTAACACCTGGCCGCTAATGACTCCTCCAGGAAAGAGCCGCAGAGTCAAATTCCGCAGCCGGTCGCCCCCGGCAACCTTGAGAAGGATCCCTTCGTCTTCAGGCTTCGTACCGCCGTAGACGCCATCAAGAAAACCGGCTTTCTCCGCTGTTAGCTTATATCGGCCAGCTTTCGTGTCTGCAAAAAGGAATCGGCCCACTTCGTCTGTAGTGGCAACCAATGCTGCCTCATGCGGTTCTTCCGAAAATTCCAGAATGACGTGGGCTTTTCGGATGGGTTCCTTGGTTGTTGCGTTAACGACCTTTCCTTCGAGCATCGCAGGCCGATCGCTTCCTGAAGTCATCTGCTGGGCAATCGAAACCGGCGCTAAAAGCGAGAAAAACAAAGAACGCAGCTTGCTGCCAGCCAACACTCACGACCCCCGAAATTATTTCTTATCGAGCGCGGCGCGCGCCGCCGCAAGCGCAGCCTCATAATTCGGATGGCTCCCAACCTCCGGAACATATTCCACGTGCCGCAGTTCGTTCTTGCCGTCGATCACAAAAATGGCGCGGCTCTCAATGCGCATCGAAGGAATCATCGTTCCGTAACTTTCACCAAAGGAACCGGTACGGTGGTCCGACAGCATCTCCACGTGGCTGATGCCAAAATTCCCGCACCAGCGTTTCTGCGCAAAGGGTAGATCCGTGCTAATGGTGAAAATCTTCACGTCGGACAGTTTCTCCGCTTCCTCTTCGAAGCGCTTCGTTTGCGCGTCGCAGACCGGGGTATCGAGCGAGGGCACCACGCTCAGGATGCGCACGCCTCCGCCGGTCTTTTCCAAGTTCACGGGTTGAAACTTGCCGTCGACTACGTCAAAGTCGGGAGCCTTGTCGCCGGCCTTGAGCTCGCGCCCCGCCAGCGCAACGGGTTTACCCATCAATACGGTCGTCCGGTTTGATTCAGTGTTGTTCGCCATCGGGCCAAGTTTAGCATCGAGCCGCTGGCGCTTCAAACCACTATTCAATGACTTTCGGAAGTTGGCAAGTGAAATTGCGGCATTCGTAAATCGTTATCCTGCCGCGGCGGGCCAAGCCGGCTAGAAATGGCGAAACCTCCCACAACTCCCCTGCGCAGCGGTCGGTAATACACAGCACGACCGCCGATGGCGAGAATTTGCAGGTGTACTCGCTCGGCAACCGCTCCGCTTCAGCATCGATCCCCTCACAGCGGATGATCACCTGCTCCGAATCGTTCAACCAGCGGCCCAGCGCGACAAGCATCTGTGGAGCAATCGTCGGCTGCGCTTTCAGTTTTGGAGCAAAGGCGCGCAATGAACGGGCGGCTTGCAACGCAAAGCTATTCTGCCCGGTGAGATGCGCCAGCCGCAGCAGCAAATCGGTAGCTACCGAATTGCCGGACGGCTCGGCGCCATCGTAGTCGTCTTTGATGCGCAGGAGCACGTCGCTCCTATCGGCCTCGGTACTAAAAAAGCCATCCGCGCGTTGATCTTCGAAACGAGCCAAGCCACGTTGGGCCAGATCGATGGCGGACTTCAAAAGCCAAGCTTCCGGGTTGGCTTCAAATAGATCAAGCAGCGCCTGGCTCAGAAGGGCGTAATCGTCAAGAAACCCCGCGACCGCCGATTCGCCCTCGCAGTAGCGACGCAGCAATTGGCCGCTCTCCGGCGCATACATCTTTTGCAGAACGAACTTGGCGGCCGTTTTTGCAGCGGCGAGATAGCGCGCATCGCCCAAGACTCGGTAGCCCTTGGCGAACGCCGAAATCTGCAGGCCATTCCACGAGGTCAGAATCTTATTGTCCAGATGCGGGCGAGGGCGCTTGCCCCGCACAGCCAGCAACTTCGTCGCGGAGTTGCGCAACTCGTCAGACTGCTCTTCCGGCCCTGCCTGAAAAAGGATGTTCCGACCCACAAACTCTCTCTGGAGGTCTACTTCAACGTTTCCATCGCGCTCCACTCCGAAGTACTTGCAAAAGCTCACGTTATCGGCACCAAAAACGCTGTCAATCTCCGCCTTCCGCCAGATGTAAAAAGAACCCTCGCCCGAATGCGCGGGATTCTCCGGGTCGGGGCTATCGGCATCTTCCGCCGAGTAAAAACCGCCCTCGGGGCCGGTGAGATCGCGCAGCACGTACTCGAAAATGTCGCGCGCTACTGACGCCAGTTTTTCGTCACTAGTCGCCTGGTATGCCTCCAGATAGGCAATGGCAAGTTGCGCCTGATCGTACAGCATTTTTTCAAAGTGCGGCACGAACCAACGCTCATCAACCGAATAGCGGTGGAACCCTCCGCCCAACTGATCGTGCATTCCGCCGGCCGCCATCGCGTGCAAGGTATGTGTCACCATCGCCAGCGCCTCCGGGTTGTTTTCCAGAAAGCCATAGCGCAACAGAAAATTCAGCACGACGGGGCGCGGAAATTTCGGCGCACCGCCAAAGCCGCCGTGCCGTTTGTCGAACATACGTTCAAATTGCCGAAAGGCCGCGTGAAGCAAATCGCGGTCCGGTTCCTGAATCGCCTGCGAGGAGGCGGACATCTCGCGCAATTGCGCTGTAACGTTGTCGCCCGAAAGCTCTACCTTGCCGCGCTCGTTCTTCCAGACTTGCGCCAGATGCCCTAGCAGTTCCAAAAACCCCGGCCGGCCGTAGCGCGAAGAAGTCGGGAAATAGGTTCCGCCAAAGAACGGCTTTAGTTCCGGCGTCAACCAAACAGACATCGGCCAGCCACCGCTACCGGTGGAAGCTTGCACGAAAAGCATGTATACCCGGTCGATATCCGGCCGTTCCTCGCGATCCATCTTGACCGGTACAAACTCGCGGTTTAAAACTTCAGCGACGCGCTCGTCTTCAAAAGATTCGTGCGCCATGACATGGCACCAGTGGCAGGTGGAATAGCCGATGGAAAGGAAAATCGGCTTGTCTTCGCGGCGCGCCTTATCAAACGCCGCTTGACCCCAGGGAAGCCAGTCCACCGGATTGTGGGCGTGCTGGCGCAGATAAGGACTCTTCTCGTGAACGAGAGCGTTGGTATGCACTACTTCTTGGCGGCGCTGGCCACCATTTTGCTCTTTGGCTTTGGAGCAGCGGTAGTGGCGCCGCCAAGCGCGAGCAGCTCCTCAATGTGCTCGCGCAATGCCGAATCATTCATCTGCTTATCCCACTCGGGACCGCTACCGGCGGGCGTCTGGTAGTGGATGAAGCCTTTGCGATCGATTAGAACCAACTGCGGCACAACCATGCGATCGGCCATGCTGAATCCCGTAAAATTCATCATCTGTGCGCGCGGCAGGTAGCCGACGGGGAAGCCCACCCGAAAGTTCTTGCTGAATGCGGAAACCAGTTCATCTGCTTCCGTGTTGCCTCCCTGGCCGTCTAACGCATTGATAGCCAGATCCAATGCCTGGAATCCGCGCTTGCCAAACTCTTCCTGAAACTTTGTCATTACCTTCGAGGCCGCCTGGCAGTGCGCGCAAGTGGTCAGGATAAACTCCAGCGCCACCACTTTGCCGCGGAACTGGCTCAGGAGCTTCTCCCCTTGGCCAGGGATATTGAAAGCCAACTCCGGCGCTTTGCGTAATACGCCCGCCTGGCCTGCCATTAAAGAAACGGTTGAAACCGCGCCAATTATCAGAAACCCGAATACACTTTTCACAACTATTAGTTTAGAACGTTGGCGGCGGATTTCTAAAGGCACAATAGAAAGCTCGATCCAATATTTGACGCAATGAAACGCTCCCTTCTCGTGCTGCACTACTTGGCATACGAGATCAGGAAATTGATCTCGCATCAAAAGTTTCAAAGAAAGGAGCCCAACCATGAAGAAGTTCAGCATTCGCGAAGTCGAAACGTTGAAGACAACTGCTGCCCTCTACGGCCTGAAGTGCCCGAGAGTTCAGAACTAGTTCTGCTGCGTTCGAAGCAAGAGAAACGGGCCGAGATGCGCGTACTGGCTCGGACTACGCTTGGGGGCCGGCCGGCGGTCCCCAGCATTTTTTTCATAAGGAGGAGTCAAAACTCATGTTCACGAGAGATAGCATCGTTGCCGTTCGGCCTTTCACGCGCCAGCGGGAAGGAGAGGACATGGTCATCGGCAGCCTGGAGGCGGGCGTTTTTCTGGCCGTTCCACCAGAAGCGGTCGAATTGCTCGATCAACTGGCTGCCGGCAGAAGTGTGGGCGAAGTTTCGGACCTCTATTATCAAGCGACCGGCGAAACTCCCGATCTGGAGGATCTCCTCAACCTTCTGGAAACCAAAGGGCTTGTTGGACCCAACAATGGAAATGCCGGGGGCAAAGAGAATCGCCGCCCAGTGAGCGAACCCAAGTATCACTTCAGTAGTTTTCCGCAATCGCTTGCCAGACGGCTCTTCAGCCGCTCGGTTTTATCGTGCCAAGCCGCGCTAGCCGTGCTGGCGCTAGCCGTAATTCTCCGTGATCACGCGCTGATGCCTGTCCCGATGGATTTATTTTTCTCCGATCGCCGTGCCTTTGCTTGGACGATCCTGACCGTGATCACCTACGCCGGTATCTTCCTCCATGAACTAGCACATCTTGTCGCCACGCGCGCTGTAGGCGTGAATTCGCGCATGGGCATCAGCCATCGTCTCTGGTACCTGGTTGCCGAAACAGATTTAACGGGCCTTTGGTCGGTGCCAAGGACGCAGCGCTACCTCCCCATGCTGGCGGGCATGATTGTCGACGTAACCTTTACCTCGTTGCTCGTCTTATTGCTCTTTGCCGAGCAGCAGCGCTTATTCTTGCTCTCCCCTTTCGCGGTTCATTTACTACGGGCATTGGCTTTCAGCAATCTTATGCGAATTTTGTGGGAATTTTTCCTCTTTACTCGTACCGATCTGTACTTCGTCGCGGCGACCTTCCTGAACTGCAAGAATCTGCTCACCGATACAAGCGTTTTCCTACGCAATCAAGTGGCGCGGGTGATAAAGCTGGTTCGCCCAGTCGATCAGTCGAGCATCCCGCCGAGTGAGCAACGGGCCATTCGCGCGTATGCGTCGCTCTTCCTCGCGGGGCGAGCGTGGGCGTTTGTTACTCTTTTCTGGGTAACCATACCTGTGACCGTAAGTTATTGGGGTAGCCTGGTTGGCGCGTTTCGCGCCGGTTACTCTCAAAATCCATCCAATTTCCTCGATGCGCTGGTGGTGAGCCTCTATTTTCTGGTCCCAACGGTCGCAGGATTTGTGTTTTGGGCAGGCTCGTTCGCTCGCCCCAAAGGAATTTGAAAATGGCAACGATTAGTTCGTCCGTAATAAGTCAACACCTTTTAGAGAATGCTTCGCATCGGGTCTTGATACTCGAAGCCCCGGCCGGTCCCGCGCGCGCCGAGTGGCTCTCGGGGCGTTTGGCGGAGTGTGAAGAGTCCGGCGCGCGCACCTTCAAAGTGCCATGCGCCTTCGCATGCGGTGGGCCTTGGGCGGGCGTAACGGAGCTATTCTCTGAGCTATTAGGGGAGATCCGACGCAACCGGCCCGATTTGATCGAACGCCACGCCCTAGAGCTTGTCTACATTCTCCCACTGCTCAGACGGTCGGTAACCACGCAGAATCCCAATCTGACCGATCTTGCGCCCAGCGCCGAAAGAACCCGCAACTATCCGGCCGACAGGGCGGTGCGCAATGTTCACGGCCTCATTGACCTTCTCGACGAGTGGAAATCCTCTGTTTGCCCCTCGAGACCGTGGGTGATCGCTTGCGACTCTTTCGATGACGCCAGTGCGATGGGTTCGCGCTTTTTCCGCGAGCTGATGCGGCGACGCTCCCGGCAGCTGAATATCCGTTTAATCGTGAGCGTTGCGCCAGGCCACGCGCAATCCGCGCAAGAACAATTCGACTCAAGCGTTCAGACACAGTCGCTCGCTCCGCAGCTTGATTCCCCACCGCCGGCTCCCTTCGATAGCGTGCAGGCGGCTTTAGCTGCGGCTGCGCTTGAAGAGCGAATCGGGAACGACGAACTGGAACTAAGGACCAATCTGCCGCGCCTCATCTACCTATGGACGTGCGCCGGCCGGCCCGCTAAGCTGCTCCACTATCAATTTCTGGCGCTCGAAATCTACAATACGCTCGGGCTCTATGCCGACGCCCTCCGCTACGGCGACGGCCTCCTCGCCCTCGTTTCGCAAGAGGCGCCCACCGACTACCCATTGCAATGGTCCATCATACTTAAAACCCTGATGTGCCACCTCGGACTCGACGATGTCGATGCCGCCCTACAATTGACCGAAAAAGTAGGCTTGCCGCTCGCCGAGAGGGATGCCGGTTGGCGTTATCAGATCTTCTACCTTCTGGCTATGATGTACGCACGTTTTAGAAAGCCGCGCGATTACGCGAAGGGCGAGGAATATCTGGAGCGCAGCTTGGCCGCCATTCCCGAAAGCGATTCGCCCGAGGGCGAGCGCCACTTCCGCTACGTATTCAATCGAAATGGCCTGGCGATGATCCGCAATTTCCAACGCCGTCCGGAGGAAGCCATCGAGCTTTGCCGCAGCGGGTTTGCTCACTTGAACAAGCATCTCGAAGCCGACGAACACCGCTTGCACCGCTCAATTTTGCTTTATAACATCGCCCAGGTTTACGCTGCTACCGGCGCCTATGCGGAAGCGCTTGAATACTTCTCGGCCACTATCGACATGGATCCGAATTACTCGGAATACTACAACGAGCGCGCAAATGTACTGTTGCAAATGGATCGTTTGGAGGAAGCCAAGGCCGATTATCTGCGGGCTATTGAACTCAGCCCACCATATTTCGAAGTGTTCACCAACCTCGGCCAATGCTACCGGCGGATGGGAGCCATGGAGGATGCGATCGAACAGTACTCGCGGGCGGTGGATCTGGAACCGAAA
>Ga0075021_10001367_pt1 | contig 12475 bp, 8 predicted proteins | sample ColStrG_CSR_2012_FD_72749 | JGI IMG/M metagenome (GOLD analysis project Ga0075021, IMG submission 72749) | Freshwater sediment microbial communities in response to fracking from Pennsylvania, USA - Cold Stream Run_MetaG_CSR_2012 | ecosystem: Environmental > Aquatic > Freshwater > Creek >...
CCGCAACCACAGAATATAAATAGCGCTCATCGTTTGTTACTCCACATCTTGGCGAATTGCCGCATTTGGTCGGCCGAGTTGGCCGCTTCCTCCCGAATGCTTGAACCCGTTAACGCAAGGAACGCCGCCTCCAGCGACTCCGTATTCGTGCTGCGCTTCAAGCCCGCCGGCGTATCTTGCGCCACAATCTTCCCGTGATCGATCACCGCAATGCGCTGCGCAACGCGTTCCGCTTCGTCCATGTAGTGAGTGGTTAGAAATACCGTGACGCCCTCCGTTTCGTTAAGGCTTTTGACATGCGTCCACAATTGATTGCGCGTTTGCGGATCGAGCCCCAACGTGGGCTCGTCCAGAAACAAGATCTTCGGAGTATGCAACAACCCGCGCGCGATCTCCAGACGCCGCCGCATTCCGCCGGAAAAAACCTTGACTCGATCCTTCCGCCGCTCCCACAGCTCGAACAGGCGCAGCAGTTGCTCGGTCCGCTCCAGCCGGAGCTTGCGCGGCACGTGATAAAAGATGCCGTGCAATTCCATGTTCTCTTCGGCCGATAGTTCTCCGTCGAGGCTGGGGTCCTGAAACACGATGCCGAAGCGCTTTCGCGCCTCCATCGCATTCGTCCGCGGATCGAGACCGTCGATCTCCAGCGTGCCGCTCGTGGGCGCGAGCAGGGTAGTCAGCATTTTGATGGTGGTGGTTTTTCCGGCGCCGTTCGGACCCAAAAACGCGAAGATTTCACCCGCTCCGACGTCAAAAGAAATCTCATCCACCGCCGTAAACGTACCGAACCGTTTCACGAGTTTCTCCACTTTGATCATGGAAGAATCCTAGACGGCTGACTCTACTTGTGTCAAGTCACTTCCCGAAAGCCCTACCCTGGACTGCTTCTAAGATCGCTGGATTCTCCCGCCTCAACGCAAATGAGATCTCCTTTTCCTGCTTCGCGCGCGCTTCATCCCCAAGCCGGAAGTAAATCTGTGACAACAGCAAGTGCGGCTGTGGATGGCGGGCGTCCAGCTTGATCGTTTGTTCCAACTCACTGATGGCTTCATCCCAGCGCTGCAAATTCATCAGCGCGCGCGCCAGAACCACGCGCGCCGTCACATAGTCCGTTCGATCCTCAATCGCCTTTCGCAAGTAGGCAATTGCTTCCTCATTCTTGTCTTGATCGACCAGCAAGTTGCCGTAAAAGAAAAACGGTTCTTCGTATAGCGGGTCGGCTTTCATGGCAGCTTGCAAGTGTTGCAGCGCCTCCGGCACCTTGCCATCTTTCTGAAGATGGAACCCGTATTCGAATTGCGCGCGCGCGGAATCGGGAAAGCGCTCGGCCGCGCGCTTGGCAACGGCCCCGGCTTCAGCGTAGTCGCCGGTATCCTGATATGCCTTGATGGCAAGGAAATAAAGATTGGGATCGTCCTCTTTCAGCGTCAATGCTTTCTTCGCGAGCGCCGCCGCCTCGCTGAAATAGCGGCCTTTGGAATATTCCACCGCCATCACCTGCATCAGGCGCACATTCTCGGGCTGAATGCGAATCGCCTCACGCCAGCTTCGCAACGCCTCGTCCGATTTGCCCGTCTGGATCAGCGCCGTACCCAAAAGATACCGCGCGTTGAAATCTCCGGGCCTCGCTTCCGCCGCCCGCTCCAAGAATTCCGCCGCTTCGGTGAACTTCTCCTGCTTGAACAAGAAGTAGCCCAAATTGAACAAAGCAGGAAAGTTTCCCGGGTCACTTTCAAGCTCCCGTTTCCAAGTTTCTTCCGGAGGCTCCTGCCGCCGGCCAGCCCCGCCCTGAAGGAAGCCTTGCCAGAGAATCAACAAGCAAAGCAACCGCATGCTATTTCGGCATAGGCTTAACTTCCGTTTTGCCGCTCCCTTCCAGCAGATGCAGCAGCCGGTCCGGCTCACTGCCCGGAAAAACTTCGCTGTTGCCGTTCGGCCAGCGCACTGAGATTTTCGCTACTTTATCGTCGCTGCCCAAGCCAAAATGCAGGCGCGAATCGTTGTGTGAGATGTAGCTCGATTGACTCACCACCGCATCAGTCTGCCGCAAAGATGCGCTCTCCACTGTCACCACCGCGCCGATCGCGCTGCGATTTGAAGTGCGGCCCTCCAACTCCACCTTGATCCAGTGATTTGCGCTCGTGAGATCGTTTCTCAATAGCGACGGCGCGTCACCCATGTTCATAATCAAAACGTCGATATCGCCATCGTTGTCGAAATCGCCGAAAGCCGCCCCGCGGCTCGATTTCAGTTCCGCCACGGCCGGTCCGCACAGCACGCTCACATCCTCGAATACGCCTTTGCCAAGATTCCGGTATACCAGCCTGGGATTTCGGTAGCGCTCGGTCCCGTTGCGCCTGTCCAATTCCGGATACACGTGGCCGTTCACCTGAAAAACATCTTTCCAGCCATCGTTATCCAAATCCACCAGCCCAATCCCCCAGCCCACATACTGCGGGTTCACCGCCAGCCGCGCTTTCATCACCGCGTCTTCAAAGATGCCACCGCCCAGATTGCGGTAAACATTCGGATAGTCTCCCGCGAAATTGGTCTTTAGAATATCGAGCCTTCCGTCGTTATCGTAATCGCCAACCGCAATTCCCATGCCTCCCTGCTCGAATCCATGCTCATTGAAAGCGATGCCGGTTTCGGCCCCAATCTCCGCAAACGTGCCATCTTTGTTATTCCGGAAGAACAGGCTCGGCGTGGAGTCGCTGGCAATGTAAACGTCAATCCAGCCATCGCCGTTGAAATCGGCGGCAACGGCGGTGAAGGCGTAAAACCCCTCATTGATGCGCATACCCGCTTTGACCGAAACATCTTCAAACGTGCCGTCCCCGCGATTGTGATACAGCGTCACCTTGCCGAACGGCAGTCCGCGCGGACCGCAAAAGACCGGCATCCCCTTCCACTCGCAATTCGCTCCGTTGCCAGGCGCGGGCGTTTTCGCAAGGTCGAATGCCTGATAGCTTGTCACCAACAGATCCAGATGGCCATCCCGGTCATAGTCGAGAAATGTACAGCCAGAGCTCCAGTCCTTCTCGTCGCCCGCGACGCCGCTCCGCGCCGCAACGTCTTTGAAATGCCCATGCCCATCGTTGTGGAAGAGTGAATTCTTCCCCCAATAGGTTACGTAGACATCGTCAAATCCGTCGTTGTCAAAATCCGCTACGCATACACCGCTACCCCAGCCGGAGCGTGTCATGCCCGCTTCACGCGTGACATCGCGAAACTTACCACCGCCCTCATTCCGGTAGAGATGATTTGACGGCGCCTCGCCCTCCTTGAATCCTCCCAGCTTCGAACCGTTCACCAGGAAAATATCTTGCCGCCCATCGCCGTCGTAATCGACGAACGCAACGCCAGTGCCGTTTGCCTCGATAATGTATTTCTTGGTTTCTTCGTTGCCCGAGGTAAACTTCATGCGCAGACCGGCGCTGGCGGCGATATCGACGAACTTCACCGGAAACGGGCGTCCGGAAGCCGCTTCCTTCGGGGTCGGTGCGGCATTATGGGTAGCTACTCCCTGGCCGAAGCAACCGGCCACACCAGCGGCATGACACGCCCAAATCAGCAGGGGCCGAAGTCTCATGATGTTGCTTATTTTACGCACGCCGCCATGGCTTGCCTTCCAAAAGGTCAAGAAAAGATCAAAGATCGATAAAAGGCTTGCCGCCCTAATCTGTTTGGTATATGATTGGAAGCACTTTTGAAGCTTAACCGCTTAAGTTGTGCGGTTGACAGACCAACTGAGGAGTTCATATCTAATATGCGTTGCTTTCACGTAAAAGCATTTCTGTTCGTTTGCGCGTTGGCCGTTGCCTGTCCAACCTTTGCGCAAACCACCAACGCCACCATCATTGGCGACGTAACCGATCAATCGGGCGGCGTCATCGCGGGGGCAAACATCACGGTTCGCAATGTGGCCACAGGTGTGGCGCGCGAGCTCAAGACCGATAACGCCGGCGTCTATCGAGCTTTTCCTCTCAACCCCGGAACGTACGAAGTATCCGCTTCGTCGCCCGGCATGAAAACCGCAGTACAGCAGAACATCGCACTCGATGCGGCCGCCAATGTCAAAGTCGATTTCCATCTCGACGTTGGCGTGGTTAGTGAAAAGGTGGAAGTGGAAGCGTCCGCCGCCATCCTGCAAACCCAAGATGCCACGGTGGGCGGCACGGTTACCGGCAACGAAGTCGCGCGGCTTCCCGTCAACGGCCGCAACTATACCCGCCTGATTCTGCTGATGCCCGGCACCAGCGATCAAGGCGGTAGCCAATCGAACGGTACATTTTCGGGCACGCAGATGATTTCCGTCGATGGCCAGCGCCGCCAGGATAACAACTTCACCATCGATGGTGTTGACAATAATTTCATGATGATGAATTCACCTGGTATGTCGCCTTCCATGGACGCGATTCAAGAATTCCGCGTTCTCGACAACACCTCCGCCGAATTCGGCCGATCGTCCGGCGCCAACGTGAGTATCGTCATCAAATCGGGCACTCGCGACCTGCACGGCAGCGTCTATGAATATCTCCGCAACGACAAGTTCGACGCGAACGACTATTTCGCGAACAAGAACGGGACCGGTAAAGTTCCCTATCGCCAAAATCAATACGGTGTCGCGGTTGGCGGACCTGTCATACTCCCGAAGCTCTACCATGGCCGCGACAAAACCTTCTGGTTCTTCAATTGGGAAGGCTACCGTGAACGCCGCGGTCAAAACAACATCAGTAGTTTTCCACTCGCGTCGCAGCGAGGCGGTGACTTCTCCGGTCTGGCAAAGCAGCTTTACGACCCGCAAACCGGGGTTCTCGCCGCTGACGGCACAACCGTAATCCGCCAGCCGTTCGCGAACAACCAGATTCCCGCAAATCGCATCAGTCCAGCCATGGCGTTCTGGCTCAACACCATGGTTCCGTTGCCCAACCTGCCTGGCGCGATCAATAACTACGTCAATACGCAAGGCCGAGCGAACGATCGCGACGCCATTAACGTACGCGGCGATCACAACTTCAATGCGAGCAATTCGGTTTCTTTCCGCTTCAGCCAGCAGCATGTGGGAGTAAACCTGCCGGGCGGCAATCCGTATCTATACACTCTCGAACGCTTCGATGCCCGCAACTTGATGGCCTCTTACACGCACATCTTTAGTCCAACGTCGGTGCTTGAAGTAAAGTTCGGCCGCAACACCCCGCTCATTCCCAACCCCACCATCAACACCAAGATTCAACGCCAGGAATTCCTTACCAAGTCGGGCATCACCATGTTCATACCCAACGTGCTCTATAATCCGATTCCGGCTTTTACCGCCGACGGCGAATTTGGCGTTGGCAGCGGCGGCGGCGTACAGGGCGATAGGATCAACCAGTTCATCGCCAACTACTCGAAGGTATTTGGCCGCCATTCCCTCAAGTTCGGCGCCAACTACAGCCGGCGCCACTTTTACACCGACACCACGAATCCGATGGACGGAAGCGTCGATTTCGACCCTAGCTTGACCAATCTGTCGACCAACAAAAACTCGGGCGATAGCTTTGCCAGCCTGTTGCTCGGGTTCCCCAGCGCGGTTCGCCGCGGTACCGGGAACACGACTACCAACGCGAACATCAACGTGCAAGAGTACTACGCCCAAGACGATTGGCGCGTGAACGACAAGCTCACGGTTAACGTCGGCCTGCGCTGGGAGTTGATTCCCGCACCCATCGAAGAAACGAACCGGCTGGGCAATCTGGTGGTGGTGCGCGATCCTTCCAGCGGCCAATACTCGGGCACTCTGCTCTGGGCCGGCGTGAACCCGGAAGTCGACCCGCTCACCGGGGTTGCCGGTGAGCCTGCCAAAACCCTCGGCTATGGTTCCGCTCTCATGCGCAACAACTACCGCGACCTTGCCCCGCGCGTCGGTCTTGCCTACAACCTGGACAAGAAGACCGTGATCCGTGCTGCCTACGGCATCTTCTACAATTCCACTTTTGTGCAAGAACTGCAGGACATGCGCAAGTTCTGGCCCTACACCATTCAGCAGAACTTCTCCGCCAACCAAGGCGTACGCCCCGATCTGGCCATTACGGATGCCGGTCCCTCGTTCCAGAACACCGCCGCTATTGGCGGCTGGCCGCAAAACCCAAACAACCGTACTCCCTACTCTGAGCAATGGAACCTTACCGTTCAGCGCCAGTTGTTGAGTGATATGACGCTTGACATCGGTTACGTAGGGAACACGAACAAGGATCAAATCGGTTACGATCCGATCAATTCGGCCGTCACTCCCGGCCCTGGCCCCATTCAGCCGCGCCGTTTAATGCCCGCCTTCGGCGATCTTGACGGCGGCAACAATAAATTCAGTTCCATGTATAACTCGTTGCGCGTGAATCTTGTCAAGCGCTTCACCAAGGGGCTTCAGTTGAACGGCAACTATACCTGGGGCCGCTCCATGACTAACAGTTCTTCGCTTGCCGAGGCCACCGTGCAGAACCCCTACAACCTTCACCAGGAATGGGGCCGTTCCAGCATAGATCTGCGTCAAATCTTCCAACTTGCCTTTGTCTACGAGCTTCCTTTTGGCAAGGGCAAACACTTTGGCGCAGGGTGGAATCCGGTCGTGAATACTCTTCTGGGCGGATGGTCGTCTGAAGGTATCGTCCGGGCGCAAACGGGCGCACCCATCAATCCTCGCATTAGCCAGGACCGCGCCAACGTCGGCCGCACTTATCAACGCCCTGACGCGACCGGCGTTAGCCCCGATTCCGGGCCTAAAACGTACAGCGAATGGTTCAACGTGAACGCCTTCGCTTTACCGCAGCAATACACTTACGGTTCGGCCGGCGGTTTCACGATTACCGCTCCCGGCCGCTACAACTGGGATCTCGGCTTGAACAAGGATTTCCATATCATTGAGCGGGCCAGCCTTCAATTCCGTGCCGAGGCATTCAATATTGCCAACAGCGTCAGCCCTGGCAATCCGAACAACACCCTAGATGGCAACGGCTTTGGCCAGATCACCAGCGCCACTGACGCGCGACGTGTACAATTCGCCCTGCGCTTCCAGTTCTAAAATTAAGACGGGAGGGCGGAGTTTTTCTGCCCTCCCATTCTCCTTTCTTTGTGATTCTCAAATCCTCCCTTTACCTCTTCCTCTTTTCCCTGAGTCTCGCCGCATCTCTCCCATCGAGCGTGCGATTCCTCCCAGGCCCTATCAATGGACTACTAGTCGATCCAGATATCCTTGTCTACGGCGATTCTACGCCCGGCTTCAAGCACGTCAAATACGTTCTTTTCACTCACGCCCGCCGCGATGTGGTCTGGGCCGGTGTACGCCACGTTTCAGCAGGCGCAAACGCCATCGTTCCGGAACGCGAACGTGAGCTCTTTACCAATCCAGCCGCGTTTTGGAACTCTTATCGAACCGGCCGTTTTCACGACTATTCGCAAGTCAACACTAAGGTTCTTACCGAAGCGCTTCCCGTCGCCCAGTCCGTTCGAGGCGGCGACACCCTGACGCTCTCGGGCGTGCGTATCGATGTTGTTGATACACCGGGCTACACTCCGGGTGCGGTTTCGTACATTCTCGACCTGCCCGGCGCGCGCATCGCCTGCACCGGCGACCTCATCTACGGCGACGGCCAACTCTTCGATCTCTCGAGCCTGCAAGATGCCATCCCCGAATCGAAAACTCGCGGCTATCATGGCTATGCTGCCCGCGCCGGCGCGCTCATCGAAAGTCTCCGCAGCATCGCCGCGCTGAAGCCAGACGTCATCGTCCCGGCTCGCGGACCCCTCATCGAAGATCCACAGGCCGCCATCGCTAAACTCATTTCCCGTCTGAAATCCCTGATGGCCAGCCACTTCGCCACCGACGCGTTGCTTTGGTACTGGGGCGCGGAAAGCCTGCGCATCCGTTCCGCTAAAGCGCTGGATGATCGCCCGGTCGATTCCATGCCCATGGCCGAGCAGCGTCCGCTGCCCGATTGGGCGCTCGCCATTGGCAATTCGCGTTTGCTGATTTCACGCGATGGCGCGGGCTTCATTGTGGACGCCGGGTATAAGGGCCTTCAGCCCAAGCTCGACGAACTCAGCGCCGACGGCAAGCTCAAATCCATCGACGGCATCTGGATCACCCACTACCATGACGACCACACCGACTACGCGCAGCAAACCGCCGGCCGCTACCGTTGTCCTGTCTACTTCACGAACCCTCTGCGCGATGTTCTGGAAAGGCCTGGGGCCTACCGCCTTCCTTGCCTGACCACCAATCCCATCACCTCCGGCAAGCCGCAATCGGACGGTGCGCAACTGCGCTGGCACGAGTTCACGCTAACGTTCTTCGATTTTCCCGGCCAAACGCTCTATCACGACGGCTTACTGGTGGAGAAGGACAGCGGCGAAACGCTCTTCTTCCTGGGTGATTCCTTTACACCCTCCGGCATCGACGACTACTGTCTGCAAAATCGCGATTTTGCCCGTGAAGGCGAAGGCTATCTCTATTGCCTGCGCGTGCTTGACCGCTTGCCCAAGCAAACTTGGCTCATTAACCAGCACGTGGAGCCCACATTCCGCTATACGCCCGCGCAAATGGAGCGCATGCGCGGCGAGTTGCTGAAGCGCATCGCGATTCTACGCGAGCTGTCGCCCTGGCCCGACCTGAATTTCACCATCGACGAAAGCTGGGCCGCCATTCGCCCTTACGGGGTTGACACTACTCCGGGCAAGCGGGTAAAGGTGGAGTTGCATATCCTCAACCATTCCCCGCAAACTGAGGACTACCGCATCCATTGGAATACGCCGCTTGGCCTCCGTTTGATCGAATCCGCCCAAATCCTCACAGTGGCCTCCCATAAAGAAGGGGCTGCGGCCGCGGTTTTTGTCGTAGAGTCTTCTGGCCTCCATGTTCCTACCGCGGATATTTCGACGCCTCACTATTCATTAAGGCGTTGGACTGAGTCTCTCATCTACGCCAAGTAGGCGAGGAGCCATAGTCACGCGCGCGCCATAGTTTTGAAAGAACGGGAATGATTGCGCCGCCAAGATTCGCCAAATGCCGGTCGGGACGGGGGAACAACGGTTTTTCGGCGCCGGTGCGGAGCGCTCTGAAGAGCGCCCAGAAATAAGTCTTGGCGGCGCCCCACTTCTCTGTCAACGAAAAGTGCAGCCCACCGCCATTGGCTTGTAGCACCATCACAGTCACATCGTCACAGGCGAGTGCCGCCGGATATCGCCCGGCGATTGCCTGCAACAGAGACTCCGCCATCTCCTTCGGCGCGGATGCCTTGAGCCCGCGGGCAATTTCCAGGAGGCCGTCTTCGCCTAGGATTTGGCGGTCTTGCCCGCAGGCCTCCATGAGCGCGTCGGTGTAGACGATCAGACAGTCGCCCGTTTCCAGCTCAACGTCGAAGTGCCGGTAGTCCTGCAGCTCGAGAATGCCTAACGGAATGTTGCGGGGCGTGAGAGACTTGTCGGCGCCAAGGAGCGACCACTCGCGGCTGGCTGCCCGGAAAAGCAGCGGCGGCGGATGGCCCGCGTTGCAGAGGCACAAGCGCCGGGTTGGAGCAAAAAAAGTAGCGACAATCGCCGTCGCGAAAATGCCCTCAGGCGCGACCTCGGCAAACCGCCGGTTGAGACGCCGCACGAATTCACCGTGGTCGAGCCAATTCACATAACGGCGCATGAGAGCTTTCAGGCCCTCCGCTGTCTCCGCCGCAGCTTCCCCATGCCCAGCGATATCCGCCAACAGAAACCGTGAAATCCGTCCGTTGATGCAACTCGAGGCATAGTAGACATCGCCGCCCTCGCGCGCTTCGCCGTACGGCCTGCTGAAGAGCCAACTGTTAAGCCCGCCGAAGGTAACAGCGCGCTCGGTAAGCTGACTGCCGCCGTATACCTCCATGCAGCGCATGTGCTCGGCGGCGACGATTGGCCCGGAGGCCATCTCAATTCTTTGCGACAAAAGAACCTCAACGATCTTCCTTACCCAGTATTGCGCGTCGAGTGTGCCCATTTCTCGATAGACTATGAGTTGAGCGTCGTTCACATCATCGGTGCGGGCTTGGCGGGCTGCGAGGCGGCCTTTCAGGCTGCCGAAGTGGGTGCGCGCGTCATCCTGTATGAAATGCGGCCGGGGCAACGCAGTCCCGCGCACAAAACCAACGATTTCGGTGAGTTGGTTTGCAGCAATTCTTTGAAGAGCGAGCAGGAAAATTCCGCGCCGTGGCTTCTAAAACAAGAGATGCGGCGCTTGGATTCCCTGTTGATGCGGGCCGCCAACTCGGCGCGCGTGCCCGGCGGCCATGCGCTTACCGTTGACCGGGAAGTCTTCTCGGCGGAAATCACTCGCGCGATAGAAGCGCATCCGAATATAGAAATCAGGCGGGAAGAAGTGCGTTCCCTGCCCGAAGGCTTAGTGATCGTTGCGAGCGGCCCACTCACCAGTCAGCCGTTGGCCGACGAGATCGCGCGCATCACGGGCGCCGGCCGTCTCTTCTTTTACGACAGCATCAGCCCAATCGTAACGGCCGATTCCATCGATATGACCTTGGCGTTTCGCGCGTCACGCTATGGCAAGTCTCTCGACGGCGGCGACGATTACGTCAACTGTCCGTTCACGAAAGACCAATACAACCTGTTTATCGACGAGTTGCTAAAGGCGGAGTTTTACGAACCGCAAATTCCCGAAGACAAAACGCCGTACTTTGAAGGCTGCTTGCCGATTGAGGAAATCGCCCGCCGCGGGCGAGAGACGCTGCGCTTCGGCCCCATGAAGCCCGCTGGGCTGGACGATCCGCGCACGGGCCGCTGGGCCTATGCCATCGTGCAGTTGCGCCAGGAAAATCAACGCGCCGATAGCTACAACCTGGTGGGCTTCCAGAATCATATGAAGTTCGCCGATCAGGCGCGCGTGTTTCGCTTGATTCCAGGGCTGGAAAACGCCGAGTTCGTGCGCTTCGGCCAGATGCATCGCAATACCTATATCAATTCCCCGGCGCTCTTGCTGCCCACACTGCAACTGAAATCCGCTGCCCGAATTTTTTTCGCGGGCCAGATTTCGGGAGTTGAGGGATATGCCGAGTCGATCGGCACTGGGCTGATCGCGGGCCGAAATGCGGCTGCGCTAGCCGGCGGCCGCGAGCCAGTTGTGTTTCCGCGTGCCACCGCGCTGGGTAGCCTATGCCACTACATTACGCAAGCAGACCCGCGCCACTTTCAGCCCGTCAACATCACGTTCGACCTGCTGCCCGGCCTCGATAACGAGACCAAACAGAAATTCAAGCGCGACAAGAAGGCGCGGCGTAGCGAGATTTGCCGGCGCGCGGAGATGGCCTTCGACGAGTTTTTACATGCCTACGATACGCGACTCTATTGCGAAGTATCTGGCTGAGTTGACGCGTCGTGGCGCCTCCAAGCACACATTGCGCAACTATGGTTCCGACCTCGAACAATTCGCCGCCTACTTCGAAGCGCCGGGCGTGGCGACCCCACTGTTTGAGCATCTTGACCTGGCTCTCCTCCGCGAGTGGCTCGGCGGCCTTTACGATCACAAGCTCACTGTGGTCACTGTAAGGCGCAAGCTGGCGGCGGTTCGCGCGGTATTCAAGTTTTCGCTGCAGGAAGGCGCTATCACCCAGAATCCAGCCACCCGCTTACGCACGCCGAAAGCAAAGCAACGGCTGCCGGAGGTAATGAGCGCGGAGAAGACCAACAACTTGCTCGACGCGGTGGAATCGGGCGCCGTGGTCGAAATGCCCGACAAAGATCGCGACATGGCGTTCCTCGAATTGCTCTATGGCTGCGGTATCCGCGTGAGCGAACTCGTCGGCATCAATCTTGAAGATATCGATCTGCACACCGGCTGGCTGAGAGTGCGGGGCAAGGGAAATAAGGAGCGGCAGGTGCCGGTGGGTGGTCGTGCGGTGGATGCCGTGCAACGGTACTTGCAACAACGTTCGGCTCAGCCGGTCGAGCGGGCCTTGTTCTTGAATTCGCGCGGCGCGCGCTTGGGCGACCGGCAAGTGAGACGGCTCGTCAAACTGTACGCGATCCTAGCGGCAGGCGACTCGACGGTCCACCCGCACAGCTTCAGGCATGCCTATGCGACTCACTTGCTGAGCGACGGCGCAGACCTCCGCGCGATTCAGGAATTGCTGGGCCACGCACGGCTCTCTACGACGCAGAAGTATACGCAGGTGTCGCTCAGAGACTTGCAGGCTGTTTACGATCGCGCGCATCCAAAGGCGTAGCTCACTTGCGCCACCCTCCGGCTACGACGGACAGAAATAGACGTTTATGGGATGAGATACAAAAGCCCTTGTTTCTTTTCACCGAGAACATTGATAGCAGTGCCACTTAGTATCTTGATACGCTGTTGCGGTAGGCATAATGTCAAGAACCAAGCCGTCCGCCGCCTCCGAACCTTCGCCGCCTAGAACTTTCCCTATCGTCGGCATCGGCGCCTCCGCGGGCGGTCTGGCGGCCTTTGAAG
>Ga0075021_10001368_pt1 | contig 12472 bp, 10 predicted proteins | sample ColStrG_CSR_2012_FD_72749 | JGI IMG/M metagenome (GOLD analysis project Ga0075021, IMG submission 72749) | Freshwater sediment microbial communities in response to fracking from Pennsylvania, USA - Cold Stream Run_MetaG_CSR_2012 | ecosystem: Environmental > Aquatic > Freshwater > Creek >...
GGCTGCGGCTTGGGGTCGGGCTGCGGCTTGGGGTCGGGCGGTGACCCACGGGCTGGACGCCATCGCCCTTTGGCCGTCGCTCGATCCAGCGCGGCGGACCGCCTGGCCCGCCGACCAATGACGGCGCGTGGAGCTTTTCACGCCTCACCGACGGGTTTTTCTCCAACCAGTCGCCCGGACGGGTAGTGCCTCGATCTGACTGTGCCGGGTCAGGATGCCTGGAACCGGGTCGGACCGGGTAGTGCGCGGGCAAAAGAAATCCGCCGGCCGGGATGTCCCGACCGGCGGATCGAAAGCACTGCCTTCGCGATTACTAGATGCTGTTCGCGACGGTGCTGAGGACGTTGCTGACCTTGCCGCCAAGCAGCGTGAGTGCCGCAATGGCGATGATCGCGATCAGCGCGAGGATGAGCGCGTACTCCGTGAGGCCCTGGCCCTCCTCGTCGTCGAAAACCCGCTGAAGCAGCGTCTGCAGGTTCACATAGATCGAAAGCATTCCTATTTCACCCCCTTGTCTTCTGATCGTGTTTCACCTGGCACTGCTCAGCAGGCGCAGGTCCCGTCTCCGAGGAGCTGAGCGGACTCAGTGCCTCCCTGTTCGGCTGACACCCGACACGCGAGTGCCAGCACGTACGGACCGACGGCGATCGCCAACCCCGCGCCGGGCGATGGCGTCCTCGCGACGGTGTCGGGGAAACGATTCTCATCGTGTCGAAGTACCGAGTCGGTCCTCCGACAGAATCGTATGTATGGGGGGCACCCTGAAGAACCCCCATTGGTCTAGTTGGACCTAGACGAAGGTATAGGACCGCCGTCCGGCGGGGCGGCGAACATTAGTTACATGCCTGCGGATCAGGGATTAGCCGCCGCGCTCGGAACTGTACCCGACGCTCGCGCGGGCCCCGTCCGAACGTCTGAGAACCGGTTGAGCGCGATCCACAGCCGACTCGAGGCCAGCGCCTTGTATGTCGCCGGAGTCGCGGCCGTGATCGTGCTGAGCCTCAGCGGGATTCCGGCCCATCTCGCGCAGGACGGATGGCTGGCGCTTGACGCCGGCCGGATCATCGCTGCCCACGGAATCCCACAGCACGACTACCTGACGGTGATGGCCTACGGGGCACCGTGGCACGACCAGCAGTGGCTCGCGCAGCTCGTCATTTACGAGCTTTACGCCGCGGGTGGGCTCGCCCTGTTCACGGTGATCTACGTGTTTCTCACCGGTCTGTCAGTGGCACTGGCGATCAAAGCCGCTCGGCATCTCGGTGGCGCGGAGCGGCACGTCACTCTGGTGTTGCCGTTCGCCGCGTTCTTCTTCTTGGTTGCAGCCGTCTCGATCCGCACTCAGGGCCTCGCGTACCCGCTGTTCATTGCAACGCTGTGGCTGCTCGCCGCCGAGGTTCGCGTTCCGACCGACCGCCGGGTTTACCTTGTGTTCCCGATTCTGCTGGTCTGGGGAAACCTCCACGGCTCGGTGACGCTGGGTGTGATGTGCGCGATGCTGTACGGGGTGCTGCTCCTGTTCGCCGGCTTCCGTTGCGAGCGCTGGCGCGGATTGGCGAATCGTCGCGGCCTCGTGTTCCTGCTTGGAGCGCCGCTGTGCCTGTTGGTGAACCCGTACGGCTTTTCGGTCGTCGACTACTACTCGGCGACGATGCTCAACTCGCAGTTCAGCAAGCTCGTCACCGAGTGGCAGCCGGTCACGAACTACACGGTGATTGCGGTCCCGTTCCTGCTCCTGGCCGTCGCCACGATCTACCTTCTGGGTCGCAGCGGCTCCCGCACCCCGGCCTTCGACCAGATCGTGCTCGTGGCGCTCGCGCTGATGGCCGTGTTCGCGGTCCGCAACATCACCTGGTTTGGACTCGGAGCTATGGTCCTGCTGCCCACCACGATCACCGTGGTGAGACGAAGCCGGCCGCCCGCACCTCGGCGGCGGAGGCTCAACCTCACGATCGCGTGGGCATCGATCGGGCTGGTCGCGATGTTCGCAGCCGTGACGCTCACGCGGCCGGTCCGCTGGTTCGAGAACACGTATCCGACGCGCGCAGCGGCGATCGTGCAGCGGGTGCTGGCCCGCTCGCCCTGGACCAAGATCTTCGCCGACGTCAGGTTCGCAGACTGGCTCGTCTGGCACGACCCCAGGCTCGCGGGGCATCTCGCCTACGACACGAGCCTCGAGCTGCTCACGCCTTCGCAGCTGGCGTCATTGTCGACCCTCGCTCAGGCGATTCCTCCAGGTGGGCATGACACGATCGCGCCCTACTCACTGCTCGTGCTCGACCCCGCCAACAAGACGGTCAACCGGATATTGCTGGCGCGAGCAGGTACCCACGTGATCCTCCGCTCCAAGCGGGTGATCATCGCGAGCAAGCCGGCGGTCGGACAGCCGCCGCCTGCATGAGTTCGGTGCTCAGGCTCTCGAAACGGTCCGAGTATCTCGTGTTCGGGCTGATGCCCGCAATCGTAACCGCCGGGATCATCGCCTATGTCGTCCGGCGAGGCCTGTTGGCGGTCGACTTCCGAAGCGACTTCTGGGCGGCTGGCTGGAGGCTGCTGCACGATCGTAATCCCTACCTCTGGCCACGCTCGCAGGTCGCCGCCGGCGTGTCGTTTCCGTATCCCGCGTCGACAGCCGTGCTGTTCACGCCATTCGCGCTGCTTGGGCCCGGACCGGCAGGATGGCTGTTCACCATGCTCTGCATCCTCGCGAGCCTGGGCACGCTGTGGGCGCTGTCGGTGGCCGACTGGCGGCTTTACGGCCTGCTGCTGCTGTGGTCGCCTGTGATGGCGGGCTGGCAGACAGCCAACGTAACGCCGATCATGACGTTTGCGGTGGCGCTGCTGTGGCGCTGGCGCGACCGCGCGCTTGTCAGTGGTCTGTTGCTTGCGGCGCTCGTGTGCCTCAAGCCGATCGCGGCGCCTCTCGGCCTGTGGATGCTGGCGACTCGACGCTACACGGCGGCCGCGTGGGCCGCCGGCATTGCGCTCGCCGCGAGCCTCGCATCATGGGCGCTGGTCGGCTTCGGTGAGATTCACGATTGGCTGCGCCTGCTGTCGGTCCAGGGAGATCTCCTCTACCGAAAGGGCTACGGCGTGATCGCGCTCGTCGTCGACGCCGGGCTCGGTCGCGGCGCGGGGAGCGTTCTGGCGGTCGCCGTCACCTGCGCGCTGGCGGTGGGGTGTGTGATCGCTGGCCGGCGAGGTCTCGCGCTCGTGTGCTTCACGCTCGCGGTCGTGATGATGATCACCGTCTCGCCCCAGGTCGACGAGCACTACTTCATGCTCCTGATCGTCCCGCTGGCGCTCGTACGTCCACGCTTCGGCCCGGTCTGGCTGCTCCCGCTGCTCCTCTGGCCGGCCCCCACGAACACGTTTGCGCTGTGGCAGGTCGTGCTGTTCTGGGCAGTTGCCGTCGTGGTGCTGACGGTCTGCCTACGGTCGGCGCTGGGGCGCGGCGACACGATCCGGGCGTCCGCCGGGTCCAGCGGGCTCGGCGCCAACCGTACGCGTCCGAGTCCGGCGTGATGGCCGCTGTCGGCACACACCACCTGCGCACATCCCGCGCGATTGGGCTGCGCGGCGGGGTTCTCGGCGACCTGTCGACGGTGCGCGTGGCGGTCGTCGTAGGCCTGATCACGGGGCTCGCTGCACTGCTGGGGACAGTGGGTGCCGATTCACGCTGGCTGGCCGCGCTCGGGAGGATCATCGTGCACCGAGGAAGCGTGCCCACCGGCATCCCGTTCGCCGCGGCACCGACCGCTCACTGGCCGAACACGCTCGTGCTGGCGGAGCTCGTGTTCCATGGGCTCGAGAGCGCATTCGGCGACCGCGGGTTGATCCTCGCCCAGCTGGCCGTTGTGGCGATCACGCTGTCGGTGCTCGCGATCGACGCGCGCGCCGGTGGCGGCGACTCGTTCCAGGTGACCGGCGCGCTCGCGCTCGCCTCGCTCGGCTCGCTGGCCAGTCTTGCGGTCGCGCGCGTGCAGCTGTTCTCGTTGGTGCTGTTCGCCCTGCTTCTGGCTCTGCTGCGCGCCGACGAACGCTCGCCTTCGGCCCGGATCTACCTGGCGCTGCCGCTGCTTGCACTGTGGTCGAACCTGCACGGCGCGGCGCTACTGGGAATGGGGATCCTATGGACGTACCTGGCGTTCGCGCGGCTGCGCGAGGAGCCGACCACGGCGCTCGCGATCGCGCTGCTGTCGCCGGTGGCGCTGTGTCTCACGCCCGCCGGCATCCACACCATCGACTACTACCGCGGCCTGCTGACGAACGTGGCGGCGCAACGCGGCGTCGATCTGTGGGCGCCGCTGGGAACGGGACCGCTGGATCTGCTGATGATCGTCTGCGCGATCGCCCTGATCGTGCGCCTGCGCCACGAGCACCCTCGTTTGTGGGAGATCGTCCTGATCGCGGCGCTGGCCGTGCTGACCGTGAAGGCCGGGCGCAACGGCGTGTGGCTGCTGCTGTTTCTCGTCGGCCCCGCGTGCCGCCGTGAGCGTGCGACCCCGATCCGACGCGAATGGGGCGGGCTGCTGCCGGTCGGCGCAGCGCTTGCGCTGGCGCTGCTCGTGATCGGAGTTGCACGCCCGCCGATCAGAGCCCGGGTCGAGGAGTCGCTCGTCAACCGCGCGCTTGCGCTCGCGCACGGGACCCCGATCCTCGCCGATGGAATTCCCGCGGAGCAGGTGGCGCTCGCGGGTGGGCGGATCTGGGTCGGCAACCCGATCGACGCGTTCTCACACCATACGCAGGGCGTCTACCTGAACTGGCTCGACGGCGAGGCCGGCGGTCGTGCCGCGCTCGCCAACCGCACGATCTCGGTCGTGCTGGTCACGCGCGGGAGCGCGGCCCAGGCGTTGGCCGAGGCGGATCGAGCGTTCACTGTGCTGGCGCGCGACCGTACCGGCGCCATCTACGTCCGTCGCTGACCAACCTCGGTTCACCGATCGAGTCGACGTGAGACTCCCCGCGAGACCTGGCGCGCATGGACACCCCGACGACGGCGACCGTGACCGCGAACGCGAGGATGTGCTGCCACGAGGAAGGCGACACCGCCGGAGTCAGGGCGAGGAGCATAGGCAGTGCCCAGACCGGGCGTAGCCTCGGGACCGCCAAGCCCAGCGGGACGATGAGGACGGCCGCATAGTGCGCCTCTACGACAGGCGAGACAAAGATCGTCGCCCCCGCGCAGGCGCTGAACACGATCCGCTCCCGGTCCGGACCGCGAGAGCGCAGGCCGATGGCGATGAGGCCGCCCGCCGCCAGTGCACCGGCGGCGTCAGCGAGCAGTTGGCCGGCCCCCGCTCCGACCGCGAGCCCGATGAGGCTGTAGCTCTCGCGCTCGAAGGTGTGGCCGAAGCGACTGAGCTCCGAGGTGAAGACCCCGAGCTGGTCGAAGCCGATGATCGCCCAGCCGAGCGTGTTCGCCACCGCGAAGATCCCGAGCCCCCAAGCCAGTGCGCGGACACGCCGCGTGGCGAGCATCCAGACGCCGAATGGGAACAACACCGGTTTGACCGAAACCAGCGCGGCCAGAAGCGCTCCCGCCACGGCGGGCCGATCCCGGAACCGCCAGAGCGCGGCGACCGCCGCGACGAGTGGCAGTTCGGCGTTGGCGGTTTCGTAGCCGATGATCACTGGCTGCCAGAGGAACACGATGCCGTAGATGCGCCAATCACGGACGCCGACGAGCCAGAGCGCAGCCGGGATCGACAGAATTGTGATCGTTGTGAACAGCGCCGCGGCGGTGCCCTGGGGCAGCACGGTGAGCGGCGCGAACGCGAATGCGGCGGGTGGCAGGTAGTGCAACGCGTGCCACCGCGGCAGGTCGTAGGGGCTCAGGCCTGCAACCAAACGGCGTGCGTCCGGCCAGTACACGGTGTTGAAGTCGGTGCCGAAGTAGTGGAGCGGCCGCGTGACGATGAACACCCCCGGAATCAGCAGCAGCGGCAGCAGACCGAGGCCGACGCGCTCGCTGGCCCTCAGCAACGACGCCCGGCTCCGTTGCAGGACGGCTGGGGGCGCGGCGACGGCCATTGGCTGATGCTAGGACCGGCGCCTGCCGACCGCCAGCCGACAAAAGTCGCGGTCGACCTAGACCAAAGTCGAGGTCTTGCAGCGCAGAATCAGGCCCCGTCGCTGCCGGCGGAAGCCAGAACCCCGACTGGTAGACTGGCTCATGGCCCAGGAACGACACCGTCTCGCGTATAGAAAGCGGCGCGACGGCCGACTACTGGGCCAAAGCGTCCCGGCGCCGAGGCGTGCGAGATGCAAGCCGGCAAGACCATCGACCGACCAGCCGAAAGTCCTCATCAGGTAGACAGGCAGCACAATGTTCGAGCGATTCACTGAGCGAGCCCGCCAAGTCGTGGTCCTGGCACAGGAAGAGGCGAGGACGCTCAAGCACAACTACATCGGGACGGAGCACATCCTCCTTGGACTCCTGCGCGAGGAAGAGGGTCTGGCCGCGAGGGTGCTCGAGTCGCTGGAGATCACAGTCGACCGGGTCCGCGCCCAGGTCGTGCGGATCGTCGGGTCCGGTGAGGAGGTCACCTCCGGCCAGATTCCGTTCACGCCGCGGGCGAAGAAGGTGCTGGAGCTGGCGCTGCGCGAGGCGCTGAGCCTCGGGCACAACTACATTGGCACCGAGCACATCCTGCTCGGGCTGGTGCGCGAGAACGAGGGCGTCGCCGCGCGGATCCTGCTCGACTTCGACGCCGACTCGGAGAAGATCCGCAACGAGGTGATCAGGATGCTGTCCGGGCCCGGCGGGCGACAGCGCGGCAGCGCCGGCGGCGCCTCGGGCAGTGGCCCCGGCGGCGCCGCCACCGGCGAGGCCAAGAAGTCCTCCAAGCTGCTTGACCAGTTCGGCCGCAACCTCACGAAGCTGGCCGCCGAGGGCAAGCTCGACCCCGTCGTCGGGCGCGAGACCGAGATCGAGCGGATCATGCAGATCCTCAGCCGCCGTACTAAGAACAACCCGGTGCTGGTCGGCGAGCCGGGCGTCGGGAAGACCGCCGTGGTCGAAGGGCTCGCGCAGCGCATCACCAACGCGGACGTGCCCGAGCTGCTGAAGAACAAGCAGATCTACACGCTGGACCTCGCGGCGCTGGTGGCGGGATCGAAATACCGTGGCGAGTTCGAGGAGCGCCTCAAGAAGGTGATGAAGGAGATCACCCAGCGCGGCGACATCATCCTGTTCATCGACGAGCTGCACAACCTCGTCGGCGCCGGCGCCGCAGAGGGCGCGATCGACGCCGCCTCGATCCTCAAGCCGGCGCTCGCCCGCGGCGAGCTGCAGACGATCGGCGCGACCACGCTCGAGGAATACCGCAAGTACCTGGAACGCGACTCGGCGCTCGAGCGTCGCTTCCAGAAGATCACCGTCGACCAGCCGAGCACCGAGGAGACGGTTCAGATCCTCAAGGGCCTGCGTGACCGCTACGAACAGCATCACAAGGTCAACATCACCGACGAGGCGCTGACCGCGGCTGCGGATCTCGCCGACCGCTACATCTCGGACCGCTTCCTGCCCGACAAGGCGATCGACCTGATCGACGAGGCGGCGTCGCGGATGCGGATCAAGTCGATGACCTCGCCGCCCGTGTACCGCGAGCTCGAGGACGAGATCGAGGAGACGCGCCGCGCCAAGGAGGCCGCGATCGAGGCCCAGGAGTTCGAAAAGGCCGCAAATCTCCGTGATCAGGAGCGGCGGCTGACCCAGCGCAAGCGCGAGCTGGCAGACCAGTGGGAGGCGGGCGAGTCGACCGAGCGTCCGTCGATCGGCGAGGAGGAGATCGCGGACATCGTCTCGATGTGGACGGGGATCCCGGTGTTCAAGCTGACCGAGGCCGAGACCGCCAAGCTGATGCGCATGGAGGAGGAACTTCACAAGCGCGTGATCGGGCAGCACCCGGCGATCGAAGTCATCTCCAAGGCGATCCGCCGTTCGCGCGCCGGGCTCAAGGACCCGAAGCGGCCGACCGGCTCTTTCATCTTCCTCGGCCCGAGCGGCGTCGGCAAGACCGAGCTGGCTCGGACGCTTGCGGAGTTCCTGTTCGGCGACGAGGACACGATGATCCGGATCGACATGTCCGAGTACATGGAGAAGCATGCGGTCAGCCGGCTGGTCGGCTCGCCTCCCGGCTACATCGGCTACGACGAGGGCGGCCAGCTCACGGAGGCGGTGCGCCGCAAGCCGTACAGCGTGCTACTGCTCGACGAGATCGAGAAGGCCCATCCGGACGTGTTCAACATCCTGCTTCAGATCCTCGAGGACGGGAGGTTGACGGACGCCCAGGGCCGCACGGTCGACTTCCGCCACACGATCGTGATCATGACCTCGAACATCGGCGCCGCCGAGATCGCGCGCAACACGCCGCTCGGCTTCGCCGTCTCCGACGACGAGACCGGGATCAGCTACGAGGACATGAAGAACCGGATCATGGGCGAGCTCAAGAAGGTGTTCCGTCCCGAGTTCATCAACCGGATCGACGACGTGATCGTGTTCCACAAGCTGTCCCGGGACGAGATCAAGGTGATCGTCGAGTTGCTGCTGCGGCGGATCCGCGAGTCGATGGCCGAGCGCGAGCTCCAGCTCGAACTGCCCGAGAGCATGAAGGAGATGCTCGTCGAGAAGGGCTGGGACCCGGCGATGGGGGCGCGGCCGCTGCGCCGCGCGATCCAGCGCTACATCGAGGATCCGCTCGCCGACTTCGTGCTTCGCTCCTCGGTGCCGAGCGGCTCAACGGTGCTCGTCGAGCCCAGCTCGCCAGACGAGCAGGAGGAGCGAGAGGTGCAGCTGTCCGTGATCGAGCCGGTGCCGACTCCAGTCGGCGTCGGCGCAGAGGGCGGCGGCGAGGATGCCCAGGACGCCGGCGAGAACAGCGACTCGTCCCCGTCCGACGAGGGCTCGGACGGCTCCTGAGTCGCTCGGGACTGCTCGCGCCGCAGCTCACATACCCTGACCTGACGGCTTGCGCACGGCGTCGTCAGGGCGTGTCGAATGACCGATCCCCGCTAAAATCGGGCCAATGCCCTCGCGTTCCGGGGAAGAGCTCAAAGACGAGCTCGAAGCTCGACATGAGTCCCGGATGGTCAGGGCCTTGGAGATGGTGGCGCCCGGCACTGCGCTACGCGAGGGGATCGACGGCATCCTTCACGCCCACACCGGGGGGCTGATCGTGATCGGGGACGTCGACGAGTTGGCGTTCCTGTTCTCCGGCGGCCTGAAGCTCGAACTGGACTACACGTCGGCGCTGCTCTACGAGTTGGCGAAGATGGACGGCGCGATCGTGCTCAGTTCGAACGCCACCAAGATCGCTCACGCGAACGTCCAGTTGACGCCGGACCCGACGATCCTCACGACTGAGACCGGCACGCGCCACCGCACCGCCGAGCGGGTCTCCAAGCAGACCGATGCGCTCGTGATCGCGATCTCCGAGCGGCGCGAGGTCGTGTCGTTGTACGCGGAAGGCGTCAGGTACATCCTGGAGGACATCCCCGTGGTGCTGGCGAAGGCCAACCAGGCGCTGGCCACGCTCGACAAGTACCGCAGTCGGCTCGATCAAGTCTCCACGCGTCTGACCGCGCTCGAGTTCGAGGGCGGGGCGACGCTGCACGACGCTCTCACCGTTCTGCAGCGGGCCGAGCTGGTAACGCGGATGGCGGTCGAGATAGGACGCTTCATCGTCGAGCTCGGAACCGAGGGGCGACTGATCGAGATGCAGCTCGACGAGACGATGGTCGGAGTCTCGGCCGACAAGGCGGCGTTGATCCACGACTACCTGATCGAGGACACCGACGAGAACTTTGCTCAGGCGGGTGAGCAGCTGGTCAGGCTGACGCATCAGGACATACTGGACTTCGGTCGTCTGGCGGAGCTGCTCGGATACGACCGCAAGCTGAACAGCCTCGATTACCCTGTCTCACCGCGCGGGCTCCGCATTCTCGGACGAATACCAAGACTTCCCAAGCAGGTGATCAAGCGGATCGTCGACGAGTTCTGCGGGCTTGAAGAGCTGCTTGCGGCCACCGATGGCGAGTTGGAGACGGTCGACGGAGTCGGCGAGATCCGCGCCAAGGACATCCGCGAAGGTCTTCGCCGCCAACAGGAGATCAACCTCGTTGATCGATACCTGCAGACCTGAGCTGAGCGGTTGTGCGGCGAAGAGCTGGCGACCGGAAACTAGGAGGAGGACATCATCGCAGAGCTAACGGAAGAGCATCTAGAAGCACTGGTCGAGATCGAGACGCTGCCTCCGGTGGACTTCGAGGTCGGCGACAGCGTCGTCTATCCCCACCACGGCGCGGGCATTGTGATCCTGAAGGAGATGAAGGACGTGCTCGGTACGAGCCGCGAGTATCTGACGATCAAGATCCGTCACAACGACATGACAGTGATGGTTCCGACGGAGAATGCCGCGCTTGCGGGGCTGCGACGGGTGATCGACGAGGAGACCGTCCAGAAGGTGCTCGCGGTGTTGGGTGACGAGTGCTCGGAGATGCCCAAGAACTGGAATCGCCGCTTCAAGCACAATCGAGACAAGATCAAGACCGGCGACATCTACGAGCTGGCCGAGGTCGTTCGCAACCTCGCGATCCGCGAGCACGAAAAGGGACTCTCGACGGGCGAGAAGCAGATGTACACGCGCGCCAAGAAGATCCTGTCCTCCGAGTTGATGTACGCGCTCGGGATGAATGAGGCGGAGGTCGACGAGCACCTGTCGGGGTTGCTTGAGACTTCAAGCGGGAACGGCAACGGCGCCAGGAACGGCCGGGTTGCCGTGGCGGCCGAGTAACCAACGGCAGTGCGATGGCGGTCGCGCTGATCGTGGCCGCGGGACGGGGCGAGCGTCTTGGGTCGGACAGGCCCAAGGCGCTCGTCGATGTTGCGGGCAGGGCGATGCTCGAGTGGAGCGTCGCGGCGCTGCGCGACGTCCCGGAGGTGCGCGAGATCGTGGTAGCGCTGCCGGCAGCAGCGCTCGACGGCGCGCCTGTGGGAACGAAGGCCGTCGCGGGCGGCGGATCGCGGTCGCAGTCGGTCGCGGCCGCGCTGGCGGCGTCCACTGTCGGCGAGGATCCGGTGATCGTCCACGACGCGGCGCGACCACTGGCGCGCGCGGAGCTGTTCACGCAGGCGCTTGCGGCACTTCGTCGCGAGGCAGCCGATGCGGTCGTCGCCGCCGCCCCGGTGAGCGACACGATCAAACAGGTCGCTGACGGCACCCTTCGGGTGCGAAGGACGCTCGACCGCGGATCGCTCTGGGCGATTCAGACGCCGCAGGTGTTCCGTCGCGACGTGCTCGAGCGGCTGCTCGGCCGGGCGACCGAGCAGCAGCTGCGCGCAGCCACCGACGAGGCGATGCTGGTGGAGCGCGCGGGCGGCGCAGTTGTCGTGCTTCCGGCGCCGGCCGACAACTTCAAGATCACCACGCCCATGGATCTGCGACTTGCCGAGCTGTTGCTGGAAGAGCGGGCTTCGTGAGCGTCAGCGCCGGAATCGGCTACGACTGCCACAGGTTCGTCGAGGGGCGCAGACTGATGCTGGGCGGCGTTGAGATCCCGCACACGCACGGGCTCGCCGGCCACTCGGACGCCGATGTCCTCACGCACGCGATCATCGACGCGCTGCTTGGGGCGGCGGCGCTCGGGGACATCGGCGAGCACTTCCCAGACGACGACGAGCGCTTTCGCGACGCGGACTCGATCGGGCTGCTGCGGGCGACCGTCGAGCTGGTGCGCGATTCGGGGTTCACGGTCGTGCACGTTGACGCGACCGTGATCGTCGAGCGGCCGCACCTGTCGGCGTATCGCGAGCGGATCGCCAAGGAGCTCGCAGGCGCGCTCGGCGTGACGCGCGGGCAGGTCAATATCAAGGCGACCCGCGGAGAGGGGATGGGGTTCGTCGGCCGAGGCGAGGGAGCCGCCTCGCTGGCGATCGCGACGCTGGAGCAGCCCAGCGTGCCGCTAGGGTAGCCGTCGTGCGCCAGATAAGCCTGCACGACACGCTCACTGGCAGCGTTCTGCCACTCCGGCCGCGGACTCGCGGCCGCGTTGGGATCTATGCCTGCGGGCCAACGGTCTATGGGCGCGTGCACGTCGGGAACGCCAGGCCCTACGTCGTATTCTCGCTGCTGAAGCGGTTCCTCGCGCACGAAGGTTACGACGTGACGCTGGTCGCCAACATCACGGACGTCAACGACAAGATCTACGCCGCCGCCGCGGCCGCCGGCGTCTCGAGCACACAGCTCGCCCGCGAGATGACCGACCACTATGTCGCGGACACTGATGCGCTCCGGCTGGGGCGACCCGACCACGAACCGCTCGCGAGTGAGACGATGCCGGCGATCATCGAGCTGATCGAGCGGCTGATCGAGCGTGGGCACGCCTACGCCGCCGACGGTGACGTGTACTTCTCGGTGCGCTCCTACGATCGCTACGGCGAGTTGTCGCACCGGCGCCTGGACGAGCT
>Ga0075021_10001369_pt1 | contig 12472 bp, 11 predicted proteins | sample ColStrG_CSR_2012_FD_72749 | JGI IMG/M metagenome (GOLD analysis project Ga0075021, IMG submission 72749) | Freshwater sediment microbial communities in response to fracking from Pennsylvania, USA - Cold Stream Run_MetaG_CSR_2012 | ecosystem: Environmental > Aquatic > Freshwater > Creek >...
CGTCTCACACGCCACCCGCCCACCAGGATCATCCCGCAACACAGCATCCAACACCCCATCAGAAACCTGATCAGCAACCTTATCCGGATGACCCTCCGTCACCGACTCCGACGTAAAAAACTCGCCATCTGACACGTTCGTCATGAGGACGGCGAAGAGTAGCGGCGCCGGCCCCCGCGCCGCTCGTCGCGCTCGACGAAGTCGATGATCAGCGGAATGCCCTCCATCCGGAAGCGCTCGCGCAGACGATTCTCCAAGAAGTAGGCGTAGTCGCGTGTGACCAGCGCGTGCGAGTTCACCTGGATCGAGAACCGCGGCGGTCGCTCCGCGGTCTGGGTCATGTACAGCAGCTTCAGTCGCTGATTGGCCGCGCGCCGCCCGGCCGGGGGCTGTCGCGCGGCGACGGCCTGCGCCAGAAAGCGGTTCAGCTCCGCCGTGGCGATCCGGGTCGCTCTTCGCTGGGCGAGCGCCACCACCTCGTTCAGCAGACGCTCTACGTGTCTGCCCGTCTTGGCGCTCGCCGTCACGACGCGCGGACGCAGCCGGAGCTTGGCGCTGACTCTCGCGCGCTCGTCGGCGAGGTCCGCCGGCCCGACCGCCGTCCCGAAGCCGTCGGGCGACGCCACGAGGTCCCACTTGTTGAGCACCAGCGCCGTCGCGCAACCGGCCTGCATCGCCAGCTCGGCGACTCGAAGATCCTGGGCGGTGACGCCGTCCGTGGCGTCACACACGACCAACGCGACGTCGGACGCCTGCGCTGCCTCGCGGGAGCGCAACGACGTGTAGTACTCGAGCGACTCGCCGACCTTGGCGGCGCGCCGGAGACCCGCTGTGTCGACGAGCACCAGCGGGTGGCCGTGGAAGGTCATCCTCACGTCGATCGCGTCCCGCGTGGTGCCCGCGGTGTCGGAGACGATCACCCGGTCCCCGCGGATCGATCCGTTCCCGATGGCAATGAAACTGTTGACCAGCGAGGACTTGCCGACGTTCGGGCGCCCGATCACCGCCAGACGGATCGGATCCTCCGCGCGCGGCTCGGGCTCGCGGTCCGGGCCCAGTTCCACGATCAGGTCGAGCAGATCTCCGGTCCCGAGTCCCTGCGCGGCCGAGACCGCCACCGGCTCACCGAGCCCCAACGAATGGAATTCGGCCGCCAGATGCAGGTCGCCGACCGAGTCGATCTTGTTGGCCGCGACGATCACGGGGAGCTTCAGACGCCGAAGGAGCTGCGCGACCTCACCGTCGCCAGGCCGCAGCCCGGCCCGCGCATCGACCACGAGCACCGCCAGGTCGGCGTCGGCGAGCGCAGCCTGCGCCTGTGCCTGGACCGCTTGCGCGAGTTGGCCCCGCTCGTCGAGGTCTACGCCACCGGTGTCGACCAGCGTCAGCTCACGGCCGTTCCACTCGGTCCGTAACTCCTTGCGGTCTCGCGTCACCCCGGGACGCGCGTGGACGACCGCCTCACGCGACTCGGTGAGGCGATTCACGAGCGATGACTTTCCGACGTTCGGGTAGCCGACGACAGCGATCTTCACGCCCGCGAGGCTAGCGTCCGCGTGCCGGCCGATCGCTCAACGCCAGCTGCGCAAGTCGCGCCACCACGGCTTCGATCCCGAGATCGGTCGTGTCGAGCACGATCGCGCCGGGCGCCGGGCGCAGCGGCGAGTGGCGGCGGTTGGCATCGCGCTCGTCACGGATCGCCTGCTCGGCGAGCACCGTCTGCTGATCGACGCCGAGCTCGCTCGCCCGGCGGCGAGCCCGCTCGCCGGGATCGGCATCCAGGAACACCTTCAACTCGGCGTCCGGCACGATCACGGTGCCGATGTCCCGGCCCTCGGCGACCCAGTCGCCCTCGACCAGAAGCTGACGCTGTTTGGCGGCCAGGGCGGCGCGAACGGCCGGGTCGGCAGCGAGCACCGACGCCCGCTCGGAGACCTCGGGAGCGCGGATCGCCTCGGTCACGTCACGGCCGTCCAGCCGGACACGTTCGCCCGGTTCGATCTCGAGCAGCCGCGCGATCTCGGCCGGTTCCGCGCCGCGCTCGGCGGCGGCGAGCGCCACGCACCTGTACATCGCTCCCGAGTCCAGATAGGTGAATCCGAGCCGGCGCGCGAGCGCCCTGGAGACGGTCGACTTTCCGGACCCGGCCGGCCCGTCGATCGCGACCACCATCAGTGGGACCCGATCACGACTACGCGCCCTCGAATTCCACCTTAGCGCCGGTGCGGCGCCACAGCTCGAAGAACGCCGGGCACGTCTTGGCGACGACGTGAGCTTCCTCGAGCACGACCGGGACGCGCGTGCCGATCAACGAGAACGCCATTGCGATCCGGTGATCGTCGTACGTCGGCAGCCGAGCGGTCCGCGGCGTGCCCGGATGGATCCGGAGGTGGTCGTGGCCCTCGTCCACCGTGATGCCGAGACGGCGCAGGTTCTCGGCGGTCGCACCGATCCGGTCGGACTCCTTCATCCGTGCGTGGGCGATGCCCTCGATCGTCGTCGGACCGGCCGCGAACGGGGCGACGCACGCGAGCGTCATGAACACGTCGGAACTGTCGCCCATGTCGAGCTCGATGCCCGACAGCCGCTGCGGCCCCCGCAGCTCGAACGGCTCGGAATCGGTCAGGGCGGCGCCCATCCGAACGAGCGCGTGGGCGATCTCGATGTCTCCCTGGGCCGTGTCCAGCGGCAGGCCTGGCAACCGAACCGCGGTCGCGCTCAGCGCCGCGCTGGCCAGGAAGTAGGACGCGGTCGAAGCGTCGGGCTCGACCGTGAACTCGCGCGGCCGGTAGGGCGCAGGCTCCACCGTCAGGGAATGCCCGGACCGCGTGCAGGTGACTCCGAACGCGCCCATCGTGGCGAGCGTCAGCTCGAGGTACGGACGGCTGACGAGCTCGCCGAACCGAAGCCTGGTGCAGGCACGAGCGAGCGGCGCCGCCATCAGCAGCCCCGAGACGAACTGACTTGAGACGCTGGCGTCGATCTCCACGTCGCCGCCGCTCAACCCGTTTGCCTCCAGCACCAGCGGCAGCGAGTCGGCATCGAGGGTCGCGCCCTGGGCCCGAAGCGCGTCGAGCAGCGGACCGAGCGGGCGGCGCCGCAGCTGTGGATCGGCGTCGATTGAGAACCGCCCGTGACCGACCGCGAGGATCGGCAGCACGAACCTGGCCACCGTGCCCGCCGCTCCGCACCAGACGGCGGCCTCTCCGGCCGGGGGGCCGCCGAGCCCGGCGACCTTCCAGCCACCGTCGGCTGCGAGTTCGACTCCGGCTCCGAGCCCCCGCACCGCCCCGGCCATCGCCAGCGTGTCGTCGGCGATCAGCGGACGGTGGAGGGTCGAGGTGCCGGGCCCGGCTACCGCGGCAATCAGAAGCGCTCGGTTCGTAAGGCTCTTGGAGCCGGGGACCTGGACCTCCCAGCGCGCGGGCGGCGCGCCGGGCGAGATCCGCACCGCCCCGCTGACATCGTGCGCCGGCCGCGTGTCCTCGCTCACCGATCGATCCCCGATACCCGCCTCGCGGCGTTCACGGCCTGAACACCACCATGCCTAGGGCCTCGACGGTTCGCTGGGCGCGATCTGCGTCGGGCGCCCCGGCGATCCACAGCGCGACCACGCCCTCGCTCATGTCGGGTGCAGGGTAGAGCGCCATGTCGGTGATGTTGACGCCGGCCCTCCCGAGCGCCAGCGCCAGCTCGGCCACGACACCGGGCCGGTTCGGGACCGCCACCCGCAGCTCGTGCAGTTCGCCGCCTGCGAGCTGCGCCTCCAGCAGCGAGCGGCGCTGCGCTGCCGCGTGTTCGTTCCACTCCGTGACCGCGTGTCGATCAGCTGATCGCAGCAGCTCGCTCACCCGCTGCAATCTGGCGACCGTATCGTCTATCTGCCCGGTCAGGGCGTCGCGGTTCTCGAGGTAGATGTCGGTCCAGATCGTGCTCGATGAGCCCGCGACGCGGGTCGCGTCGCGAAAGCTCGGACCGGTCGCGGGGAGATTCTCCCCGCCCTCTCGCAAGGCCGCGGCGGCTTGGGCCACGAGCACGTTGGCGAGCACGTGCGGCAGGTGCGACACGAGCGCGAGCACGGTGTCGTGCGTGTCGGCGTCGATCGCGGTTGGGCGCGCGCCGAATCCGCTGATGATCCGGTGCAGCGCCTGAAATCGAACGCCGGAGGTTCCCTCCGTCGGCGTCAGGTACCACACCGCGCCCTCGAACAGGTCGGCGCGCGCGTGTGCGATCCCCGACGTCTCTGTCCCGGCAAGCGGGTGCCCGCCGATGAACCGCTGGTCGACGTTGGCGGCTACGATCGCGCGCTTGGTGGAGCCGACGTCGCTGACGACGCAGCTGCTCGGCGCCGATTGCAGCACGCTTGCGACCGCCTCTGCGAGCCCGCTGACCGGGACCGCGACGAACGCCGCCTCGGCGCCGGCGAGAGCCCCGGCGACCGAGTCCGCCGCCGCGTCGATCGCACCGCGCGACACCGCGGCCGAGAGGGCCCGCGGGTCGCGGTCGTAGCCGGCGACCGCTACCGCCAGCCGCTCACGGGCGGCCAGCGCGATCGAGCCGCCGATCAGCCCTAGCCCGACGACTGCGATCCGCATCGCGGCCGGGCGCGCCTCAGGCCGGCGCCGCGCCGCGGCGGCGCGCCCTGACCGCTGCCGCAAGCCGCTCGAGCACCTCGACCGTCTGCTCCCAGCCGATGCACGGATCGGTGATCGACTGCCCATATCGCAGCCGCTGCAACGGCCCCGGGTCCTGTCGGCCGCCGATCAGGAACGATTCGAGCATCACGCCGATCACGGCGCGCTCACCGGCGGCGATCTGCATCGCGACATCCTCGGCGACCAGCGGCTGACGGTCGGCGTCCTTGCCGCTGTTGTCGTGGGAGAGGTCGATCATCAGCCGTTCGGGTAGCCCCGCAGCCCGCAGCAGACCGGTGGCTCGCTTGACGTTGGAAGCCCCGTAGTTGGGCGCGCCGCGGCCGCCGCGCAGGATGATGTGACAGTCGGCGTTTCCGCTCGTGTGCAGGATCGCGGGACTGCCGCTGACGTCGATCCCGGCGAACGCGTGCGGGGCGGCTGCCGCGCGGACCGCGTCGACCGCCACCTGGACGTTACCGTCGGTGCGGTTCTTGAAGCCGACCGGCATCGACAGACCGGATCCGAGCTGCCGGTGGATCTGACTCTCGGTTGTGCGCGCTCCGATCGCCCCCCAGCAGACCGCGTCGGCGATGTATTGCGGGGTGATCGGGTCAAGGAACTCGCAGCCGACCGGCAGGCCCAGCTCGAGCACGTCGAGCAGCAGCCTGCGGGCGATCGACAGCCCGGCGTTGACATCCCCGGAGCCGTCGAGGTGTGGGTCGTTGATCAGCCCCTTCCAGCCCACCGTGGTACGTGGCTTCTCGAAGTAGACGCGCATCGCGACGCACAGGTCCTCCGACAGCCGGCCGGCCTCCGCCGCGAGCCGCTCGGCGTAATCTCGGGTCGCCCGCACGTCGTGAACGCTGCACGGTCCGACCACCGCCAGCAGCCGGTCGTCCTCGGTATTGATGATCGCGTGCGCGGCTGCTCGGCCGTCGAGCAGCACGCGGGCGCACTCGTCGCGCAGCGGCAGATCGTCGAGCAGCGTCCGCGGCGCGACCAGCGGCACGAGCCGCTCGATCCGCTGGTCACGGATCAACTCAGTCGGGGTCTGCGTGCGAAGCGACACCTCTGATCTTCCTTTCCACGTGTCGAACTCTACGCAAGCCGAGCCCCCGCGCGCCGGCACCGGGCGCGCGGTCACACGAGTGTCGCAAGGGCCGACAGGTAACGCTCGTTCTCGTCATCAGTCCCCGTGGTCACGCGGAGCGAACCCGTGCGCCCGAGGGCGCTGCCCGCGCGGACGACCACGCGACGCTCGCGGAGGCCCTGTACGACGTGGCGCTCGAAAGCGGCGAGCGCTTCGGCGCGGCTGTCCACACCATGGCCGTCGCGCACCGCCCAGGCCTCAGCGCGTTCGTCGAGCGCGACCCAGATGAAGTTCGCGTCGGTCTCGGCGACCCAGAGCCCGAGCGCGCGCGTCCGCTGCGCGATCTCGGTGCGGGCTGCGATCGTCGCCACGACCCGGCGCTCGATCTCGTCCTGGTGGCGCAGCGCCTCGGCGGCGCCGGCCTGCGCAACCGCGTTGACATAGAACGGCTGGCGAACCTGCTCAACGGCGACGCGGAACTCCTCGCTGCCACACAGCCCGTAGCCGACACGCAGGCCCGCGAGGCCGTAGACCTTCGAGAAGGTCCGCAGGATCACGACGTTCGGCCAGCCGCGTAGCAGCTCGACCGACGCCTGCGGGTCGCCGAGCGTGAGCGAGAACTCGCAATACGCCTCGTCGAGGACCACGCAGACGTGTCGCGGGACTCGCTCCAAAAGGGCCTGCACCGCGTCGAGATCGACCGCCGTCGACGTGGGATTGTTGGGGTTGCAGATCAAAACGAGCCGGGTGGCGGCCGTCACCTCGGCGGCGATCGCGCCGAGGTTGTGACGCGCGTGCTCGTCCAACGGGACCCGGATCGCGCGGGCGCCGGAGGCTGCCGGCAGATGCTCGTAGACGCTGAACGACGGCCACGCGTAGACGAGCTCGGCACCGGGCTCGAGCAGCGCCTCGCCGGCGGCCAGCAGGATGTCGGCCGAGCCGTTGCCGAGCGCGATGCGCCCCGGCGGGACGTCGTAGCGCTCCGAGATCGCCTGGCGCAGCGCCCAGTAGGAAGGGTCGGGATAGCGATTGGCCCCCGCCACCGCCCTGGCGATGGCCTCCGCCACCTCGGCTGTCGGGGCGAACGGAGTCTCGTTGGATGCGAGCATCGCGACCTCGTCCCCGAGGTCGTAACCCGCCGCAAGCGGGTAGGACGGGATCCGTCGCGTGCGCTGCGCGAACTCGATCGGCACTACCGGCCGGGCCTCATCCTACGGTTGGCCATCGGCGTCATTGTGCCGAGTGCAGATCTCGGCGAAGCACGTGGGTCTCGCCGAGGTACACGTGCTGGGCGACGTGTCCCTGTTCGGCGTAATAGTGGACCAGAACCCTGATCACCCGCGGCAGCGAACCGGCAACCGGCACCTCCCGGGCACAGAGCAGCGGCACTGAATCGAGCCCGATCGCGCGCGCGGCCACGGCCGGGAACTCCGCGTCGAGGTCGGCGGTCATCGTGAAGATGCAGCTGACAATCGCCGCCGGGGACAGGCTGTTGCGAGCGATCAGCTCGCGCATCAGGCGGTCGGTGGCGGCGAGGATCGACTCGGCGTCGTTGCGCTCGACGCTATTGGCGCCGCGAAGCGCGAACAACCGCTGCATCGCGCGCGGATTCTGTCAGAGCGCTCACTTCTGAAGCTTCTCCTGGAGCTTCAGCGCGGCCTGGCCGGTCGCGGTGGACATCGGGTTCAGGCCGTAGCGGCCGATCAACACGCTCGTCTCGGGGATGAAGGTCAGCACGAGGAACACCGTGAACGCGAGCGTCGCCCGGCGCAGCGCCGCGCTGCGGCCGAGCGCGGCCAGCGGCAGCACCCAGACCAGATACCAGGGCATCAGCCACGCGACGCTCGCCACCAGCGCTAGCGTCGCCCAGCCCGCCCCGGCGATCCACTCCCGCGGACGTCGCATCAGCATCAGCACGAGCGCGACCAGCAACACGTTGATCAAGCGCAGCAGCCCGGTCGTGCTCCCGCCGAGACCGAGGGCCAGCCCGGCGAGGTTCGGCACGCTGAAGCCGGTCACGACGCCGTGCTGCCCGGAGAGGTTCGGCGGGGTGAGACCGAACAGCGCGATGCTCAGCGCCACCAGCGGAACCGCCGCGAGCGCCAACCCCGCGAGCAGCCGCCGCCGGCGCGCCGGCGGGCGCGCCGCGAGCAGGAGAAACGGCAGCAGCACGATCGCGCTGAACTTGATCGACACCGCGACCGCCAGGGACACGCCGGCCGCCTTGTCGCGATGCCCGAGGAGCAGCGCGATCGCCGCAGTCGAGGGAACCAGCATCAGGAAGTCGTTGTGGAAGCCGCCGAGTGCGAAGAACACGTACAGCGGGCTCGCCGCGACGAACAGCACAGCGGGGCGCGGGTCGAGCTCGAGCAAGGTCGCACAGCGCCATACCAGCCAGATGAAAGCGAGGCCGCTTGCGACCATCGCGAGCTTGAGGGTCCAGTAAGCGAGCGGCAGCGGCAGCCACGCGAGCGGGTAGCTGAACGCGGTAAACAGCGGACCATACGGGCTGGACAGGTGGTGCCACGTCGTGAACCGGAACACCGGGTCCCAGGACTCGTTGTCGATCACGTGCGAATACGGATTGAGAGCGTGCAGCCCTCCGAGCCTCGCGTAGCCGATGTAGTTGAACAGGTCGGTCAGCTGCAGAGGCGGGCTCGCCAGCATGATCAGGCTCACCGCCAGGACGAACCCGAGGACCGCGCGCCTTGACACCGACCGCGCGGCCAGCAGCGCGGCGCCGTAGGCGATCGTCATCACCACCAGCAGTGCGCTGTAAAGAGCGGTCAGCGCATGCGGGGCAAGCGATGGATGACCGAACAGGCCGCCGAGCGGTCCAGCCTCCCAGGTGGGGAACAGCCTGCCGCTGTGCGGAACGAGCGACGACGGGGCGGCGCTCGCGAACACGACCACCGCCAGCGCCCCGAGCACGATCGACCCCAGCGCGACGCCGCCCGCGCGCGCTCCGAGCTCGATCCGCATGCTCGGGATGCGGAAGCGCTCGCGGGCCGGCGCGAGTGGTCCTAACGGGATTGCCGCTTCCGGCGAGCCGGCGGCAGCCGCGCCGGTCGCGAGCGCCGGCGGTCCCTGGGGCGACGTCTTCTCGTCGAACATACCGATCGCAATGGTCGCTGCAATTGGGGCGTTTGCAGCGGGCAGATCGTTGCATTTTTGTTAGGACCGAGGTCTGCCGCCGCCCGTTTGCGGACGGCAGCGGACACTACACCGGTGAGTTCCACCGCCGTCGCAGGAGACCCTGCCGCCGACGACACCCCGGCAGCCGACCCCCGTGCGACGTGGCTGATCGTCGCGGGGTTGACCGCGCTCGCGGCCATCCTGCGGTTCGATCGGCTCGGGCATCAGGGCTTTTGGTTCGACGAGGCGAACACCGCGCTGTTGGTCCACTTCTCGCCGGGCAGGATGCTCGGGCTGGTACCCCAGACCGAGTCAACGCCGCCGCTGTATTACATCGTGGCCTGGGTGTGGGCGCGCCTGGTCGGAACCGACGAGGCCGGACTGCGCTCGCTGTCTGCGCTCGCGGGAGTGGCCGTCGTGCCGGTGGCCTACGCCACCGGGGCGAAACTGACCGGACGACGCGCCGGCCTGATCCTCGCCGCGATCACCGCATGCAGCCCGCTGCTGGTCTGGTACTCGCAGGAGGCGCGCTCGTACGAGCTGCTGGTGGCTCTGAGCGCGCTCACGATGCTGGCGTTCGCCTACGCGCGAGCGCAGCCTTCACCGATGATCGTTGGCGCATGGGTGGCCGCCAGCGCGCTGTCGCTCGGCACTCACTACTACGCGGTCGTGTCGGTCGCGCCGCAGGCTGCATGGCTTCTGATCGAGCGCCGCCGGTCGCGCGCGGTGCAGGTCGGCGTGGCTGCCGTCGGATTGTGCGGCGCGGCATTGATCCCGCTGGCGCTGTCGCAGAACGCAACCGGCCATGGCAGCTGGATCGCGAACTCGCCGCTGGGTCTGCGGCTGGCACAGATCATTCCCCAGTTCCTGATCGGCACCGGGGCGCCGGCGCGCACGGCGCTGAAGTTCGCGGCGATCACGCTCGCAGCGGTGGCGCTCGTGCTGCTGGCGAGGGACGCAGCCGCCGGACTGCGCTCCGGGCGCGGACGTGCCCGGCCCAGCGGCGCGTCGGTGGCTGCATTCCTGGCGATCGGCGGGTTTCTGCTGAGCCTGCTGTTCACAGCCGCCGGGAGCGACGCACTGATCACGCGCAACATCATCGCCCTGTGGCTGCCGGCCGCGATCGTCGTGAGCGCCGGCCTCGCCGCCGCGCGGCCGCGCATGCTGGGGGCTGCGCTGACCGCGGCGATCTGCGCCATCAGCCTGACGGCGGTCATCGGCGTGGCGCTCCAATACGACCTACAGCGGCCCGATTGGCGGCCGGTCGCCCGGATGCTCGGAGCCGCGCCACCGGCGCCGTCGGCGGGCGGATCCGCCGTTGACGGCAGAGCGATCCTGATCCAGCACTATCGAACGCTGCTGCCGCTGTCGCTGTATATGCCACACCTCGAGTTCTGGAGCCACCGCACCGAGCGCATCGCCGAGATCGACGTGATCTCGATCAGCTCGCCGCAGCAGCCGCTGTGCTGGTGGGGGGCCGCTTGCAACCTGATCCCCTCTCGGATGCAGCGCAGTTACCCGATCCCAGGATTCCGCGAACTGTGGACGCGCCATGTCCACCGGTTCACGATCATGCGACTGGTGGCGGGACGGCCGGTGACCCTGACCCCGAGTGAGGTCGGGCGCGCGCTCCGGAGCACCCGTCTGATCCGCGACGATCTCCTGCTTCAGCGTTGAGCCGACAATTGCTTCAGGGCGCTGAGCTGTCTGTGCTCCGAGGCGGTCAAAAGGCGATGGGCCCCGGGCGCGAGCGTCCCGAGCCGCACCGGCCCGAACGCGACGCGTTCGAGCGAGATCACGCGATGCCCGACCGCCTCGCACATCCGCCGCACCTGCCGCTTGCGGCCCTCGCGGATCGTCAGCTCGATCGTGTCGGGGGCCAGCCGCCGGACGTGCGCCGGCGCTGTGCGGCCATCCTCGAGCTCGACCCCGCGGCGCAGCCGGCCAAGGGCGGCGTCCCGCACCGGCGGCCGCGCGAGGAGCGCGCGGTAGGTTCGCGGAATCTCGAAGCTCGGGTGCGTCAGCGCGTGCGCGAGCGCGCCGTCATTGGTCAGCAGGATCAGGCCGGTGGTGTCCACGTCCAAGCGGCCGACCGGGTAGAGCCGCAGCGGCGAGCCGATCAGCGAGACGACGGTTCGGCGCCCGTGCGTGTCGCGGGCCGTCGAGACCACTCCGGCCGGCTTGTGGACCGCGTAGGTGACGCGCTCCGTTACCGATCTGACCGGCTGGCGGTCGAGCGCCACGAGGTCGCCGGGCGCGACATCGCGCGCCGGGTCCGCCACCACCGCGCCATTGATCGACACGCGCCCCTCGCGGACGAGTTGCTCGGATGCCCGCCGCGAGGCGACGCCGCTGTCGGACAGGAACTTGGCGAGGCGCACGCCCTGGCACCATATACACCGTGAATCTCAACCCACCGGACGCTTGAACCTCGATCTGGTCGACGCCGCTTGCGCACAGCGCGGCGAGCCTGGATATCGCACCAGGCAGATCTGGAAGTGGGCTGCACAGAGCGCGACCGGCTACGAGCAGATGACCGATCTGCCCCGCGACCTGCGCGCGGCGCTGACCGCCGAGGTCCCTTTCTCGACGCTCACGCTCGAGCGCGAGCTGAGGGCCCGCGACGGGACCGTCAAGGCGCTTCTGCGGACACATGACGGTCACCCGGTGGAGACCGTTCTGATGCGCTACCGCGACGGCCGTCACTCGCTGTGCATCTCCTCGCAGTCGGGCTGCCCGCTGACGTGCAGCTTCTGCGCTACCGGGCAGATGCGGTTCGCGCGCAACCTGACCGCCTGGGAGATCGTCGACCAGGCACTACACTTCCGCCGCCCCCGGCCGGGAGTCTCCGGCGAGCTCGACCACGCCGTGTTCATGGGGATGGGCGAGCCGATGATGAACCTCGACAACGTGCTCGGCGCGTGCACGCTGCTTCCCGACCTCGGCATCGGCCACCGTCGCACCGCCATCTCGACCGTCGGCTGGATCCCGGGGATCGAGCGGCTCGCGCGCGAGCCGATCCCGATCCGGCTCGCGCTCTCGCTGCACGCGCCCGACGACGCGCTGCGTTCGGAGCTGATGCCGGTCAACGACCGCTATCCGCTGCGCGACGTGATCGCCGCGTGCGAGGCGTTCTACGCCGCTAAACGGCGGATGGTGATGGTCGAGTACGTGATGCTCGCCGGGGTCAACGATCTCCACCAGCAGGCGGTCACGCTCGCGGAGCTGCTGGATCCGCGCGCGTTCAAGCTCAACCTGATCCCCTACAACCCCACCGGATCGCGGTTCAAGGCTTCCGGGCCGAAGGCGATCGAGGCATTCAAGGCCGAGCTGGAGCGCCACGGACTCAGGGTCAGCGTTCGGTTGGAGCGCGGCCGTGAGATCGCCGCGGCGTGCGGTCAGCTCGCCGCCCAGCCGTAGGGACCGCACCTAGGGCCCGTAGGAAAATTATCTGCGGTTTTGACGACAACTAATTTCCCGACGGACCCTTACAGACTGGCGTACGCGCCCGGCCGACGATCGGTCAGCCGGCGGGCGGCCAGTCGAACGTCGCCGTCGCGCCGGCCGGAAGCGAGTACTGAAACCAGCCGCCGTGCCAGCTGACCGCGAACGT